>Ga0316187_10005220_pt1 | contig 11235 bp, 7 predicted proteins | sample CroRivburrow1_MG_FD_204927 | JGI IMG/M metagenome (GOLD analysis project Ga0316187, IMG submission 204927) | Coastal sediment microbial communities from Maine, United States - Cross River worm burrow 1 | ecosystem: Environmental > Aquatic > Marine > Coastal > Sediment | place: USA: Maine...
AATTCGGCTCGATGAGAATGCAGAAAACTTCGACTTCTATCGAAGCAAACTGACTACTGCCCGCTATTACGCGGAACATATTTTGCCTATGGCGCAGACGTTCAGGACGCAAATTGTGGCTGGTGCGGATAGCGTGCTCGAACTCGAGGAAATGCAATTTTAGGCGGTGCAGGTCGTGCATGATTAAACGTGCCGTGTGTTGCCGCCCGGTTGCTCTGCATCGAACAGGACTACCTCGCGGCAGGGGTCCGCTGACAGGTTGATTGCCGAATCCAACGCTTGCACGGTGATCGCTGTGTTTCCGACTTATTACGTCTATTGTGACGACGATTGTGGCGACGATCAGGTCGATAACCCGCATCGTTGTAGTTGAGGGGTACGCGATATGAGTGCTTTGATCTGGACGGTTTTCGCAATTGCTGTGCTTGGGACTCTGGCCTACTTCAGAGTCAACCGGTTTGGCTGGATAGCCACGGCGGCGGCCTTTATTTTCGTTCTCGACTTGTGGTCCGGTATCGGAAGTGTTGCGAGCTCGGCTATTTGGATTGTCTTTCTGGCTGTTTCTGTGGTCATGGGCATTCCGGGATTGAGGCGAAGCCTGTTGTCGGATCGTTTGCTGCGATGGTTTCGCACTGTTTTGCCGCAGGTTTCCCCGACGGAGCAGGAAGCCCTCGACGCCGGAACGGTGTGGTGGGATGGTGAGTTGTTTAGCGGCAGGCCATCCTGGGAAAGATTGCTGGCCACGCCGCAGCCGCAACTGAATCCGGAAGAGCAAGCGTTTGTTGATGGCCCGGTCGAAGAGTTGTGCCGCCTGTGCGATGACTGGGAGATCACCCACGAGTTGAACAATCTTCCGGAAGAAGTCTGGCGCTTCATCAGGGAGAACGGCTTTCTCGGGATGATCATCCCGAAAGAGTATGGCGGCCTTGGTTTTTCGGCTTACGCCCACTCGCAGGTTGTGCAGAAGCTCGCGACGCGAAATGCGACCGCCTGCGTAACGGTGATGGTGCCCAACTCACTCGGACCGGCAGAACTGCTTCTGCACTACGGCACGGATGCGCAGAAGAATCATTATTTGCCGCGCCTTGCCAAAGGCGAAGAGATGCCGTGCTTTGCCCTGACCAGTCCGGATGCCGGCTCGGATGCCGGTAGCATTCCGGACTACGGCATCGTCTGCAAGGGCATGCACGAGGGCAAGGAGACGCTCGGCGTGCGGGTTACGTGGGAAAAGCGTTACATCACGCTCAGTCCGGTTGCGACCCTGCTCGGGCTTGCGTTCAAGCTTTATGATCCGGACGGACTGCTGGGCGACGAACGCGATATCGGTATCACCCTGGCCCTGATCCCGACAACGCATCCGGGGGTTAATATCGGGCGGCGCCACTTTCCGTTGAACGCTGCCTTCATGAATGGGCCCAATTCGGGGGACGATGTTTTCATTCCGCTTGACTGGGTGATTGGTGGCCAATCCCATGTCGGACAGGGATGGCGTATGTTGATGGAAAGCCTTGCGGCAGGCCGTTCGATTTCGTTGCCATCGTCAAGCGCCGGAATGGCCAAGATCGCCGCGCGCACCACTGGAGCCTATGCGCGTGTGCGCAGCCAGTTCAAATTGCCGATTGGCAAATTCGAAGGGGTGCAAGAGGCGATGGGGCGCATCGGTGGCAACACTTACGTCATCGATGCAGCGCGCCGCATGACCGCAGGTGCGATCGATCTCGGGGAAAAACCCTCGGTTATCTCTGCCATCATGAAATACCACGCGACCGAGCGTGGCCGCCAGGTCGTCAACGATGCGATGGACGTGCACGGTGGAAAAGGCATCTGTCTGGGGCCGACCAATTACCTGGGCCGCGCCTACCAGCAGATTCCCATTGGTATCACAGTTGAGGGTGCCAATATTCTGACTCGCACGATGATGATTTTTGGTCAGGGGGCGATACGTTGCCATCCTTACGTTCTCAAAGAGATTGCTGCGGCGGGAGAATCCAACCCGTCGCGCGCTTCCGAAGCGTTTGATCAGGCTTTCTGGGGCCATGCCGGATTTGTCTTGAGCAATTTTGTTCGAGCGCTGTTCAGCGGTTTGACCGGGGCAAGGCTCGTCAGCGTACCCGGCGCACCTGAACTCAAACCGTATTACCAAAAATTGACACGGATGTCCGCGGCTTTTGCTTTTTCCGCGGATGTGGCGATGCTGGTGCTTGGTGGCAACCTCAAGCGCAAGGAGAAACTCTCTGGCCGGCTCGGCGATATTCTCAGCCAGTTATACCTGGCGTCTGCGGTGCTCAAACGCTTCGAAGACGACGGCAGGCCACAAGCCGATCTACCCCTGGTGCACTGGGCATTGCAGGACGCGCTTCACCGGATTCAGGTGGCCTTTTACGGTGTATTCGAGAATTTCCCGAACCGTGCTGCCGCATTGACAATGCGACTGGTCGCATTTCCATATGGGCGGGTTTTCGCCCCGCCGCGGGACCGTCTTGGCGTTGATATCGCGCGCCTGATGATGGAGTCTGGCGAGGCACGGGAGCGGTTGAGCAACAATACATTTGTGTGGCGCAGGGAAGATGACCCGGTCGGCTGCCTGGAATTGGCAATGGACGCTGTTGCTGGCGGCGAGGCGGCCGAAACCAAGCTGCGGGCGCTGATCAAGGCTGGTACGGTTGACGCTTACACAGATGAAGAGAAGCTTGATCAAGCGGTTGCCGACGGCGCCCTTGATGACGCGGAGGCTATAGCGTTGAGGCGCTTCTGGGAGTTGCGTCGACGATGCATCATGGTTGACGATTTCGAGCATGATATTGGCCGCAACGCCGGATAGCTGGCTTCCGAGCCTGCGCCGTTGACCGCGCTGGATGGCACCAACAGCGGTTAGGAACACATTTGAGCGGTGACCGGTCCCCCGTTGTGCCCTCCGTCCCATGGCGCGCTGTGTCGTAACCGGCTTACAGGAAGCAAAGGAGAGCACACGCATGCAGAGTCGAATCGATGCCATCGCGCCGTCAGAGGCGCGCACGCTCGACGGGCTTTTTGCAGCGCGTGTGCAACGATCTGCCAACGCAATCGCCTATATCAACTTTGATGAGGCCAGCGGGAGCTGGAAGCAGTACACCTGGGCCGATATCGACAATCTGGTGGCGCGCTGGCAGGCTGCGCTAGCTCGTGAGAACCTTGAGCCGGGTGACCGTGTTGCCATCATGATGCGCAACTCGGTCTGGTGGGTGATATTCGACCAAGCGGCCATGGGGCTTGGGTTGGTCACGGTGCCGCTGTACATCTCGGACCGTCCTGACAATATCGCTTATATCATTCAGGATTCGGGCGCCAGGGTGTTGTTCTTTGAAGATCAGGAATCCTGGAATGGCTTGTCCGGCGTCATGCCACAACTGGACTCCCTGGTGCGCGCGGTCAGTCTCAGTCCACTGCGCGGAACGACCCCGGATCAGCGCCTTGTCAGTGCAGAGCAATGGGTACTATCCAAGTCAGGCCCGGTTCAGCACGTCAACAGTGATGGCGACAAGCTCGCGAGCATTATCTATACGTCAGGCACGACTGGCCGCCCAAAGGGCGTCATGCTGTCGCATAACAACATGCTTGAGAACAGTTACGCGACGGCGCAATGTTTCCCCGTTTATCCCGATGACCTGCTGCTGTCGTTTCTGCCCTTGTCGCACATGCTTGAAAGAACGTGTGGTTACTACGGCTCCGTCATGTCGGGCTCGCAGGTCGCGTTTGCGCGATCGGTGCAGCATTTGGCGGAAGACCTGATCGCGGTGCGGCCAACCGTGCTGATATCCGTGCCGCGCGTTTACGAACGCGTCTACGGTGCAATCAAGCAAAAACTGCATGACGGGCCACCGTTCCGCCGCAAGCTTTTTGAATTCGCAACCGGCGTTGGCTGGGCCCGCTTCGAGCATCAGCAGGGGCGAGGCCCATGGCGGCCGGGTTTCCTGCTTTGGCCATTGCTGAAACGACTGGTAGCAGCGAAGGTCATGGCGAGACTGGGTGGCCGGCTGCGGGCCGCGACCTGCGGGGGCGCTGCGCTATCCCCGGACATCGCGAAGCTGTTTATCGGACTCGGGCTTCCTGTGGTCCAGGGTTACGGTCTTACGGAGACCAGCCCGGTGGTCAGCACCAACCGCATCGAGGACAACGTACCGGCAAGCATTGGCAATACGGTACCCGGTGTAGAGGTGAAAATTGGCGAGAAAGACGCACTGTTGGTCAAAGGGCCCAATGTCATGCTTGGCTACTGGAACAATCCGGATGCAACCCGCGCCATGTTTACCGAAGACGGCTGGCTCAACACTGGCGATACCGCCCGGATGGATGCCGACGGCCGTCTTTACATCACGGGTCGCCTCAAGGAAATCATCGTCATGTCCAATGGCGAGAAAGTGCCGCCCGTTGACATGGAAGCGGCGATTCAGCGCGACCCGTTGTTCGAGCAGGTCATGGTATTGGGAGAGGGAGAGCCGTATCTGGCTGTTTTTGTTGTTCTTAATCCTGATCAGTGGAGCAAGGTGGCGGCCGAGCATGGACTCGATGCAAGCTCGCCGGCCGTTTTGCGGAGTGACCAGGTTGAGGAAATTGTTCTGGAACGCGTCAGCGTCCAGATTCACGCTTTTCCCGGCTACGCGCAGGTGCGCCGCGCAGCGGTACTGCCCGAGGCCTGGAGCATCGAAAACGGCTTGCTGACGCCGACCATGAAAGTCAAACGTGCAAAGGTTCTTGAGGCATATGCATCTGAATATGAACGTATTTATCAAGGGCGTGAACAATAATGACCAACAGTGACGCGAAGGCTGGTGTCGCCCTTCCCGATGGCAAGGATCCGACGTTGCGCGTCGTGCCAATGCCGTCTGATGCCAACTACAGCGGCGATATCTTCGGTGGCTGGATCATGTCCCAGGTCGATATCGCCGGCAGTATCCCGGCGGCTCAGCTTGCCAAAGGCCGAATCGTCACGATTGCTGTCAATTCCTTCCTCTTCAAGCAGCCGGTGATGATTGGCGATCTGGTCAGCTTCTATGCCGAAGTCGTCAAGGTCGGGCGCACGTCAATTACCGTCGATGTGGAAGTTTATGCACAGCGGCGCTCGCTGCACGAAACGGTCAAGGTTACCGAGGCGACCCTGACCTACGTCGCGGTCGATAATGAACGCCGCCCGAGGCCGCTCCCTGCCGCGTAAGACGATCTGGCCCGAAGTTCGCTTAGGAAAGATCATCAAAACAGATGATTTTTGGCCTGGCCGATTTCGCAAGGAGAGCTTGATGAACCACAAATTTCGTAAATCCCTGATGGCTACTGCGCTTGCCGGGGTCTTCTCGGCAGGGATGAATGGGGCGTTCGGTGCTGCGTTCGGATTGAGCGAGCAAAGCGGTAGCGGGCTCGGGAACTCCTACGCTGGTGCGGCGGCGGTGGCAGAAGATGCCAGCACCATGTACTTCAACCCTGCTGGCATGAGCTTGCTGGAAAACTCCCAGTTCGCCATCGCAGGCAACGTCATCATGCTGGATGCGAAGTTTTCCGGTACTGCTAACAATCCTCTTGCATTGGCACCTCCTTTGGCCGGGACGGGGGGAAATGGCGGCCAGTTTGGTGGCACTGGTGTGGTACCGAACCTGTATCTGATGATGCCGGCCGGCCCGAAATGGACTTTCGGCCTCGGCGTGAACGCGCCGTTTGCCCTCAAGACCGAGTATGACGCTGGCTGGGTCGGGCGCTTCCAGGGCGTGAAGTCGGAGATTACGACGATCAACATCAATCCGTCGGTGTCCTACAAGATCAGTGACACGATTTCCCTTGGTGGCGGGGTGAGCTATCAGCAATTGGATGCTGAACTAACAAATGCCGTCGTTTTGCCGCTTGATCCAGGCTTCACAGTCTTCGGTGAAGGGAGCACGAAACTCGAGGCGGACGACGATGGATGGGGCTGGAACCTCGGCGCGATTTTCCAGATTTCGGATGCGACCCGGCTCGGCGTCGCCTACCGTTCCGAAATCGACTACAAGCTCTCCGGTAATGTGACTACTACCTTTGGCGGTGCCGTTGTCGGAGCGGGCAGCGGTGCGGCGACGGGGGATGTGACCATGCCTGATAGCCTCGCATTCAGTATTGCACATGCCACCAGCGACCGTCTGATGCTGCTGGCCGATGCCACGCGAACCGGCTGGAGCAGCATCAATCAGATCAACATCATTGACCCGGGAACCGGGGCAACAAGAGACGTGCTGGCTCTCGACTTCGATGATGCCTGGCGGTTCTCGATTGGCGGCAACTACATGCTGAACGACAAGTGGACGCTGAAGGCCGGTCTGGCATTTGACGAGACGCCGGTCAAGAATGCGCAGACGCGTACCGTGCGAATCCCCGATAACGACCGCACCTGGGTCTCCTTCGGTGGCAAGATGAAGCTCGGACAGAACGGCTGGCTCGATCTGGGCTATGCGCACGTCTTTATCAAGGATGCCGACATTGACCATACCAAGGGGCAGCAAGGTCCGGCACCCTTTCCGGCGGTCACGTCGACAACCGTCACGGGCGGCTACCAAGGATCCGTGGATGTCGTCAGCGTCCAATACACGCTTGACTTCTGATTTGCACAGGGCTCAGTAGTCGCAGGCAGATAGTAACAACGGAACTGCCACCACAACTCGCACCCGGCCGGTTTTCCCGACTGCCATAGGGCCGGGATTGCGGTAAGCTAGGTGGATGGCAGATTCTGACTTACTTCGAGTTCGAAAGGCCGGCGTACTTGGCGCCGGCGTGATGGGCGCACAGATCGCAGCGCATCTTGTTAATGCAGGTGTCGAGACACTGCTGTTCGAACTGCCGGCAAAAGACGGCGATCCGAACGACACGGTCCGCAAGGCGATTAACGGTCTTGCGAAGCTGGAACCGGCGCCACTCGCGCGCAAGTCACTTGCGACGCACATCCAGGCAGTCAATTACGACGAGCATCTCGATGAGCTGGCGGATTGCGATCTCATCATCGAGGCGATTGCCGAGCGCATGGACCTGAAAAAGGCCTTGTACGACCGTGTCGCAGCGCATATCAGTGATACGGCGGTGTTTGCCACCAACACCTCGGGGTTGTCGATCGCGGCGCTTTCAGACGCGTTACCCGAGAAGCTGCGCACGCGTTTTTGTGGCGTGCATTTTTTCAACCCGCCTCGCTACATGCATCTGGTCGAGCTCGTTCCCGGGCCGGTTACGAGTGAATCCCTGCTCGATCGAATCGAAGCGTTTCTGACGACGACGCTCGGCAAGGGCGTGATCCGGGCGATGGACACGCCCAATTTCATTGCCAACCGTGTTGGCGTTTTTTCCATTCTCGCGACGTTCCATCACACCGAGCGGTTTGGTCTCGGTTTCGACGAAGTGGACGCACTGACCGGAAGCCTGATCGGTCGGCCAAAGAGCGCTACGTATCGTACGGCTGACGTCGTTGGTCTCGATACCCTCGCGCACGTCATCAACACCATGAAAGATACGCTGCCCGACGATCCGTGGCACCGTTACTACGATGCGCCGCAGTGGTTGCGAACACTGATTGATCAGGGCGCGCTGGGGCAAAAAACCAGGAAGGGCGTCTATCAAAAATCTGGCAAGCAAATCCAGGTGCTTGATCGTGCCACTGGCGACTATGTCGCCTCCGGACGCGGTGCCGACGAAGCAGTTGTTGCAATACTGAAAAACAGTAATCTTGCCGAGCGTTTTGCGCAACTGCGCGAAAGCAGCTTGCCGCAAGCGCAGTTCATGTGGGCAGTCTACCGCGACATGCTTCACTACTGCGCCAGCCACTTGCAGGAGATCGCGTCCAATGCAAGAGACCTCGATCTGGCAATACGCTGGGGTTTTGGCTGGAAACAGGGCCCATTCGAGATCTGGCAGGCAGCAGGCTGGCAGCAGGTGGCGAAATGGATTGCAGAAGATATTGATGCCGGCAAGACCATGGCGACCGAGCCGTTGCCGTCATGGGTGATGGAGCCGGCGCGAACCGGCGTGCATTCGGAAGACGGTTCATACAGTCCCGAGCATGACCGCAACCAGGGCCGTTCGAAGCTGCCGGTGTACCGGCGCCAGGAGTTTCCTGATCGTCTGATCAGCGAACCGGCTGACTATGGCACGACCGTGTTTGAAACCGATGCCGTGCGCATGTGGAGCAGCGGTGATGATATCGGCGTGGTCTCTTTCAAATCGAAAATGCACACGGTTGGTAGCGACGTGCTCGACGGCATGGCGCAGGCGATCGAGGAGGCGGAACAGGGATTCAAGGGCCTGGTGATCTGGCAGACCGAGCCGCCGTTTTCGATCGGCGCCAACCTTCAGGGTAGTGGCGGGAAAACCCGATCCAGACCATCGGCAGTGACGTCCGTGTTCAAAAAGCTGCGGCGCTCGGCGGAGGCGGCAATTCTCAAAGCGGCGCGAAGGCTGAATGTCGCGGGCGCATTGATGGCGGGGCGGCTGGAGAAAGTCGAGCACATCATTTCGCAGTTTCAGGATACCAATCTTGCGCTGCGCTACTCGATGGTGCCAACGGTTGCGGCGGTCGACGGCATGGCACTGGGTGGTGGCTGCGAGATTGCGATGCACTGCGACATGACTGTTGCCAGCCTTGAGAGCTATATGGGGCTGGTCGAGGCAGGTGTCGGGCTGATCCCCGGCGCAGGAGGATGCAAGGAGCTTGCATTGCGCGCTGCCGGAAACGCCCAGGGCGGTGATCTGTTTCCTTTTGTCAGACGATCCTTTGAGAACGTGGCTATGGCTCAGGTGGGGCGTAGTGCGGAGCACTCGCGCGAGCTTGGCTTCCTGCGGCAATGTGATCGGGTGGTCATGCACCGCTTTGAATTGTTGCACGTCGCCAAACAGGAATTGAATGCAATGTACGAGGCCGGATACAGGCCTTCGCTGCGTGCCGTCGCGATTCCTGTCGCGGGCCGGGGGGCAATCGCGACGCTTAAGATGGGGATGCAGAACATGCTGGCCGGAAATTACATCTCCGAGCATGATTATCTGATCGGCAGCAAGCTGGCCTATGTCATGTGTGGGGGTGATGTCGAAGCCGGCAGCACGGTTGATGAACAATGGTTCCTCGATCTGGAGCGTGAGGCATTCATCGAACTGTTGGCAACTGAAAAGACCCAGGCACGAGTCGATCATATGCTGAAGACCGGCAAGCCGCTGCGCAATTAACGACGCGTATATCAAGCGCGAAGCGAGGCATCGTCGCTAGTGGAGACGGTCTTGCAACTGGAGCATCAAGGATGAGCAAACAGGTACAGGACGCATACATCGTGGCGACGGCAAGAACGCCGGTTGGCAAAGCGCCACGCGGGGTGCTGCGAAATGTCCGCCCGGACGACATGCTGGCGCATGCGTTGAATGCGGCGTTGATGCAGATACCGACGGTCGAGCGCGGCGCGGTGGATGATGTGGTGGTCGGCTGCGCGATGCCCGAGGCAGAGCAGGGCATGAATGTCGCGCGAATCGGCTTGCTGCTGGCGGGTTTTCCCAACACGGTATCGGGCGTGACGGTCAACCGGTTTTGTTCGTCCGGCTTGAACGCCGTTGCCATTGCCGCGGATCGCATCCGGCTTGGTGAAGCCGACATCATGATCGGTGCCGGTACTGAAAGCATGAGCATGATTCCAATGGGTGGCAACAAGATTGTTGCCAACGAACGGATATTTGCCAGCAACGAAAATATTGGCATTGCCTACGGGATGGGTATTACGGCTGAGAGGGTGGCCGAGCAATGGAAGGTGCCGCGGGAGCAGCAGGATGCGTTCGCCGCGGAAAGTCATCGCCGGGCCCTGGAAGCCATCGAATCCGGTGAGTTCTCCGATGAGATCGCGCCTTACACTGTAAAGGAACGCACACCTGACCTGGATCAGCGCCAGATCGTCGAACGACCCAATGTCGTCACCGTGGATGAAGGGCCGCGACCGGGCACAACGGCGGAAGTGCTGGCGAGGCTCAGGCCGGTGTTCGCGGCAAAAGGAACGGTGACTGCAGGAAACAGTTCACAGACTTCCGACGGGGCCGGCGCGGTGGTGCTCGCCTCTGAAACGGCAATTAAGCGCCATAACCTCCAGCCGCTGGCGCGGTTCCTGGGGTTCGCAGTGGCAGGGGTGCCGCCCGAGATCATGGGTATCGGTCCAAAGTTCGCTATTCCCAAAGTGTTGAAGCAGACTGGAGTCAGTCTTGAAGATGTTGACTGGATCGAACTGAACGAAGCGTTTGCTGCCCAGTCACTGGCTGTGATCAACGATCTCGGCCTGGACCGTTCCAGGGTCAATCCACTTGGTGGTGCGATAGCGCTCGGGCACCCGCTTGGCGCAACCGGAGCGATCCGGACCGCGACGCTCGTTCACGGCATGCGCCGGCGCGGCCACCGTTACGGCCTGGTGACCATGTGCATTGGCACCGGTATGGGGGCAGCTGGTTTGTTTGAGAACGTCACCTGATATTTCGATATCGGTATGTGCATGTGCATTTGCACGTGGAGTAGCGTCAAATGATGAAAGACAATCCTGAGGAGTAGTGGAGATGCGTGGCAGTCTGATCTTGGTGCTTGCAACGATATTATTTTTGCCCCAACTGGCGCTTGCGCAAGTAACCACACCAGTCGGGTTCTGGAAGACGATTGATGATGGCACGGGCAAGGAAAGATCCTATGTGCGCATCGTCGAGGTGAATGGTGAATTGCAGGGAACGGTGGAGAAGATATTTCCCTTTCCGGGAGACGACCCGGAGAATCTTTGCGAAGAGTGTAAAGGCGAACGCAAGAACCAGCCAATTGTCGGCATGATGATACTGTGGGGCTTGGAAGACCACGGTGGTGTCTGGAAGGGCGGTGAAATTCTCGATCCGGATAACGGCAAGACTTACCGTTGCAAGATGACGGTTTCGGAAAATGGCCGTGAACTGGACGTGCGCGGCTACATCGGTATTTCGTGGATCGGCCGCACCCAGACCTGGCTGAGGATAGAGTAGACGGTACCGGTTATGCCTTCAAATTTGACGAGGATGTAGTGATGCGCCTGGCGTGCTGCCTGCTCTTGATGGCGTTGGCCCGGACCGCTTTTGGAGCGGGAGAGGGGCAGGCTGTGGTGCTCGATATTTCGGGCGCCATTGGCCCCGCAACTGCGGACTATTTTCATCGGGGCATGAAAGAAGCGAAAGCGCTGGACGCGCAGTTTGTGGTGCTGCGCATGGACACGCCCGGCG
>Ga0316187_10005221_pt1 | contig 11234 bp, 10 predicted proteins | sample CroRivburrow1_MG_FD_204927 | JGI IMG/M metagenome (GOLD analysis project Ga0316187, IMG submission 204927) | Coastal sediment microbial communities from Maine, United States - Cross River worm burrow 1 | ecosystem: Environmental > Aquatic > Marine > Coastal > Sediment | place: USA: Maine...
CTGCTGGAGTCGCTGCATGAGCATCTCCCGGCGGATCTGCTCCCGGAATTCCGGATAGTTGCGGCCGTCCTGCTCGAGACGCTGAGCGAACTGCTCGATGCTCATGTTGTTGTTGGCCGCGAAGCTGCCGACCGCCCGGGTCAGAGTTTCATCATCCACCACGACGCCCCGGCGTTCCGCTTCCTGCACCTGAAGGCTCTCCAGGATCAGGCGCTCCATGAGCTGCGACATCAGGATGTCGTTCGGCGGCAAGGGCTGATTGTTGTCCGAAAACTGCTCACGGACCATCTCCAGACGCTCCACCAGCTCAGAAGCCAGCACCACGTCGTCTTCCACCACCGCGACGATGGCATCCAGCTCCTGATATTGAGCGGAAGCAGGTGGCGCTGCGCCCACCAGGAGAGCTGCAGTCAGCATCAGCGCAAAGGTCATTCGGTTCATATTTCTTCCATCACATAGCCTCGAATGCTCTCGCTCAACAGGTTTTCCACGGAGTCGTCGAGTGAGCCCAGGCCTTTGAAAACCACCTGAAAAAAGATGCCCGTCCGGCTTACGGCGTCAGCGAATTCCCGGGCAGAGGGTGTATCCAGATAGCGGCGCCCCACCAGGCGGAGTTTCCAGCAGCAGTCGTTGTACTCAATTCCGGCGAGCCCCTCAATGGTCCGCTCGGTGTTGAGATCGTAATTCCACCGACCGATCAGCGCGAATCGCTTGCCCATGGGCCAGATCATGGCCAGATCCGTCTGATCGATGGCATCCCGCTGAAAGCGGTAGCCCATGTGCACGATCTTCCGGTTGCTCGATTTATAGCTGACAAAGGCGCCGCCGCGGGTCACGTTGTCCTGGGTGGGATCCCAGATCAGATCTCCACCCACGGACCAGCGGCCGAATCGGCTGACCAGCTCCCCGGCAAACTCGGACCGGCGGCTCAAATCCAGGGCGCTCTGAGATCCGTTACGGGTGACCCGTCTGTCTTCGAAGTAGCGGATCTGGCCAATGCTGGCCCGAAGGTACTCGCGGCCGGTAGCCGCCTCCAGGAGCCGGGAAGTCAGGCCCGCGGATAACTGATTCGCATCGCCGATCCGGTCGACGCCGCTGAAGCGATTGTCGCGCCAGAGCTGATCGTAGCGGAACGTCAGGTTGCTCACGTCGAACAGTGGCAGATCATCCTGATCCTCGAATTCCTGATAGAGGTAATAAATACGCGGCTCGAGAGTGTGGACAGCTGCAGAACCGAGAAAGTTCATATCCCGCTCGAAGAAGAGGCCGGTATCCACGCTGCCGAGAGCGATGCCTCGCACGGGATCATCGTTCACGTCTTCCGCCGTGTCCCGGAGATCGTAAGCGGTGTAGCGATAGCCACCGGTGAAGTTCATGAAGCCCCAGGAGCGTGACAGCGGCAGGCGCAGTCGCGGCTCGATGTGGGCACGCTCCCCGACGATCTTGTTCACTCCGGTGAGATCGTCATTGCGCCGATCGAAGCTGACGGCCGAAGCGCCCACAGACCACTCGAATTCACCGGGCAGATCGCCGCGATAGCTGATGTCGAACTCCGGCAGGCGCTGGTAGGGATCCACAAGCACTTCGTCCAGCCGCTGGAACCGCTGCGCCCAGAGCCGCATCTCGAGCCCGCCGCGCAGATACTGGATCTCGCCCCGGCGCTCGAGCTCACGTTGAGAAGCGACGTCGAGATCTGTATCCAGGTTGCGGAAGTAATCCCGGTCGCTCACGGCCGTGTAATCGACGGTGGTCTGCCAGTGGCCGACGTTACCTTCGTGATACATGCCATACAGCCAGCGGTCGGCCGGGACAAACGGTCCCTCCACCAGCCCGGCCGCTTCCAGTTCCTCGAAGTCATCCTTCTCGTAGGTGCCGTCGTACTGTTTGTCATCCGCGAGGTAAGAACCAACGAAGCGGCTCTTCTGCCAGTCGGATAGATGCCGGAACTCCGCCTCCGCACCCCAGCCACGCTTCTGGAAATAGCGCGGGATCAGGGTGGCATCGTAGTTGGGCGCCAGGTTCAGGTAGTAAGGCGGCGCGAACTCCAGGCCATTCTGGCTGGAAAAGCCCAGGCTCGGAAACAGCCAGCCTGACTTACGCTCGTCGTTCACCGGGAAGCTCAGGTAAGGCGTATAGAAGATCGGCACGTTCTTGACCCGCACCACCGCGTGTCTGGCGGTGCCGAAATCGCTGCCATCGCGAATAACGAACGAGCGGGAGCCGACCTGCCAGTTGTTGTTACCCGGCTCACAGCGGGTGAAGCGTCCTTCGTTCACCAGCATGTCGCCCGCCTCGTCGCGCTCAAGCCGGCCGGCCACCCCTCTGAATTCAGGTTCGATCAGCAGGAACTCGGCGTCCTCGATCACGGTCGCCTTGCTGTCCAGATTCAGCGTCGCGTTGCGTCCACGAAGGATGGCGGTGGGCTCCTCAATCTGCACTTCGGTGGGTATGGTGCCTTCCCGGCTCAGGTGATCCATTTCGACCCGCGGGGCTCTCAGCGTTCGGTTGCCCTGGGTGACCACCACATCGCCCTCGAGGATCACCGGACCCGATTCCCAGTACTGGGCGTTGCGCGCCTCGGCAAAGACGGGCTGGTCATCCGTCGCTGCCTCCTTCGGCAGTGGAAACTCCGGCCACAGGTAGGCGCCGCTGCAGAACTCCGGCACACCGCGCAGCTGGGCCGGCGTCAGCGCTTCCCGAGGCAACCAGAAATCCAGCGGCAGGGTTCCGGCACCTGCCTTGCCTTTGAAGTAGCCGGATACCTCAGCCCCGGTCGGGCTTTCCGACGCCGCCGGCTCGGGCGCAGACGTTTCAGCAGCGGCGAGCGCCGACAGGCTGACCGCCAGGGTCAGCACAACGCCCTGGATGATCGGGAGGGTCTGAATCATGGGGCGCGATCATACCGCATTGGGCCTGCTGCGAGGCTTACGCACAGGTAATGGTCGGCACCTCCGTGGCGGTAAGATAGGGCGATGAGTAAAGAGGCATTTCACTGGGCTCGAGGCCAGCTGTCAGAATTCGAAGCGGCCGACATCACCACCCTTCGCGCTGAAGCCAGCTTCCGGTCGTTCTACCGGCTTTCCACGATGGACGAATCGGTTGTGCTGATGATCTCCCCACCGGAGAAGGAGCAGAACGACCAGTTCGAGCGTCTGGCCGGTGTCTTCAGCGCCGCCGGAATTCCCGTGCCATCGGTGCTGGCCGCGGATCGGGCCGATGGCTGGTACCTGCTTACCGACTTAGGCTCCCGGGAGCTGGCGGACGCGTATGGATCCCCGGCAGAATCTGCAGGCATCGAGGCGGCCATAACCACATTGATCGAGCTTCAAGCCGTTCAGGATCCCGCTATCCCACCCTACGAAACCGAACGATTTCGCGACGAGCTGGGGATCTTCAGCGACTGGTTCGCCAGCGCCCTGCTCGACGCGCCAGTACCTGTCAGGGTTCAGCCGGTGTTCGAGGGGCTCGTCGAGCGAATGCCGACCCAGCTGCAGTGCTGCGTGCATCGCGACTATCACTGCCGGAACCTGCTGTTCGATCCTGCTACCGGCAAGCTCGGCGTGGTGGACTTTCAGGATGCCCTGATGGGGCCGGTGAGTTACGACCTGGCCTCGCTGCTGCACGACTGCTACCACAACTTCAGCGACCAGGACGTAACACGCTGGCGGGATTGGTATCTGGCACACACACCGCTGCCTCTGGATCCTGAGACATTCAGCGAGGACATGACCCTGACCGCGATCCAGCGCCAGCTGAAAGCCGTTGGCATCTTCGCCCGGCTGAAGCTTCGGGATGGGAAATCCACGCATTTGGATCACATCCAGCCGGTGCTGGAGAGCCTCTGCGGACTTGCCGGCTCGCTGCCGACCCTGGCACCGCTTGCAGACTGGCTGGCGAACCTCGACCGAACTACCATCGCCTCCCGGATTGACGATCTGAAGACCGCAGAGTCCCAATGAGCACCCCGGAGCACGTCCCGGAAACCGCCATGATCCTCGCGGCCGGTCGCGGCGAGCGGCTGCGTCCGCTCACCGACCACACGCCAAAGCCAATGGTCGACGTGCAGGGCCGACCGCTGCTGGCCCACCAGATCGAATGGCTCGCCCGGGCTGGCATCACCGAGCTGGTGATCAATCTGCACCACCTCGGCGAGCAGATCGAGGCACACTTCGGTGATGGTGGCGAGTTCGGCGTCCGTATCCGCTACAGCCGGGAAGAAACACTGCTGGAAACCGGCGGCGGCATCGTCAACGCCCTGCCGCTGCTCGGCGATGCACCCTTTCTCATTCTGAACGGCGATATCTTTACCGATTTTCCATTCGCAAGCCTTTCACCGTTGCCCGACTGGGCGGACATCCACCTGGTGGTCACGCCGAAACCCGATTTTCGAGAGCGGGGCGACTTCGAGTACGCCGACGGCCGGATCACGGCTCGCGGTGACAGCTACGTCTACTGCGGCATCGCCCTGCTGCGACCGGACATCTTCGCCGCGGACCGGGCCGAGCCGTTTTCCCTGCGTGATCGATTCTTCAGTGCGATGGATAGGGGCACCCTCTCCGCCCAGGTCTGGGACGGCTACTGGATCGACATCGGCAGCCAGGCTCAGCTCGATGCGGTAAACGCGCGAATCGCTCCGTGATTCGCGCGCTTTCTCCTTCCCGGATCAGTAGAATGGCGCCGCTATGAGCTACTGGATTGCCCCCTCCATCCTCTCCGCCGACTTTTCCCGGCTGGGCGAGGAGATCAAGAACGTGCTGGAAGCCGGCGCGGACATCATTCACTTCGACGTGATGGACAATCACTACGTGCCGAACCTCACCATCGGCCCGCTGGTGCTGGAGTCGCTGCGCAAGGCGGGCATCGACGCCACCATGGACGTGCACCTCATGGTGAAACCCGTCGACCGCCTGATTGGAGATTTCCTCTCCGCGGGCGCCAACATCATCAGCGTGCACCCCGAGTCCACCGAGCACCTGCACAGAACCCTCAGCCTGATTCGCGAAGGCGGCGCCAAAGCCGGCCTGGTGTTCAATCCGGCTACGCCCGTCGATCAGCTCGCGGAGGTCATCGACCTGGTCGACCTGGTGCTGATCATGTCGGTAAACCCAGGTTTCGGCGGCCAGGCCTTCATCCCATCGAGCCTGACCAAGGTGGCAGATGTTCGGGAGATGATCGACGCCAGTGGCCGGGAGATCCGACTCGAGATAGACGGCGGCATCAAGGCGGACAACATCGCCGATGCAGCAAAGGCGGGCGCAGACACCTTCGTGGCCGGCTCTGCCATCTTTTCCGCCGGCCCCGACTACGCAGCCACCATCAGCAGGATGCGCGAGGCGCTGGCTGCCGCTTGAAAGCCTACGACGGTTACCTCTTCGATCTGGACGGCACCCTCGTCGACACGGCGCCGGACATCAACGCCGCTTTGAACCATGCCCTGACCCAGCACGGTGCCGTACCCGTAGACGAAGGGCTGACCCGACACTGGGTCGGCCATGGCGCCCGGGCGCTGGTCGGCGAGGCGATCAAGGCGCAGCGACTGGACAACAGCCTGGCTGAGCCGATGTACGAATCGTTTCTCGAGTATTACAGCGGCCATCTGAGCGTGCTCAGCGCGCCTTACCCGGGCGTGGTGGAAACGCTGCAGACACTCCGGGACAGAGGTGCGCGACTGGCGGTCGTGACCAACAAGCTGGCCCTGTTCACGGAACCGCTCCTGGCCGAGCTCGAGCTGGCGGGCTCGTTCGACGCCATCGTCTGCGGCGACACCGCCGCAAACCCGAAGCCAGCCGCAGATCCCGCCTTTTTTGCCTGTGAAGCGCTGAACGTGACGCCGGCTGCCGCCCTGTTCGTGGGCGACTCGACAACAGATGTGGATTGCGCAAGAGCAGCAGGCTGCCCGGTGGTGGTGGTGCGGGACGGCTACAACCACGGCACCCCGGCAGCTGAGCTGGGTGCGGATGCGGTGATTGAATCGTTTTCAGACCTCGTTTAGGCTCAGCCGGCGTCAAGCGGACGACGCTTCAGTCCCTGTCGGAAACCTGTAGATGACTACGCCACAGCCAGCTCACACCGAGAAAACCCTGCACCTCCAGAAAGCAGGCAGCCAGTACCGTTGGCGGGTCTCAGCGTGCCCGGGCGCCACTGCCGGAAGGTAGAAGCGCCACCCAGCAGGCAACCGCCTTCCTCTATTCAAGGACGAGGATTCAAGGACGAGGATTCAAGGACGAGGGCGGGCCAAGACGACATCGGCCGCTCACGCGGCACTTAATCGGTACTAGCACATGGACGCCACTACTTTTGCAGACCTGGCCAAGCAGGGCTTTAACCGGATCCCGGTCGTGCACACGAGCCTCGCCGACCTGGACACACCGCTTTCGGTTTACATGAAGCTCGCCCGCGGGCCGTACACCTATCTGCTCGAATCCGCCCAGGGCGGCGAAAAGTGGGGGCGCTACTCGATCATCGGCCTACCGGCAAAAACCGTGGTTCGCGTGGTCGGTGATCAGATCACCGTGGAGACCGAGGGCGAGATCGTGGAGTCTCTCGTCACCGAGGATCCACTCACCTTCATCGAGGACTTTCAGGCCCGCTTCAAGGTGCCGCAACTACCGGAGCTGCCCCGCTTCTATGGTGGGCTGGTCGGCTACTTCGGCTACGACACCGTGCGCTACACGGAGAAGCGACTGCAGGCCAGCACGCCGCCGGACACGCTGGGCACACCGGACATCCTGCTCATGGTCTCCGAAGACGTGGTGGTCTTCGACAATCTGAAAGGCCAGATGCAGCTGATCAGCCTGGTCGATCCGACGGATCCGGACAACTTCCAGCGCACGATGGAAACCCTGCAGGATCGGGCCCAGCAGCTGCTGCAGGCAGTGCCGCCCATCCACGAGACTCAGACCAATCAGCCCGTGGTAGAGTCCGACTTCGTCTCCGAGTTCGGTGAGGCGCCTTTCAAGCAGGCCGTGGAGAAGATCCGCGAGTACACGCGCGCCGGAGACGTGATGCAGGTGGTGCTGGCACAGCGCATGTCGCTGCCTTTCGGCTCGGAGCCCATCAATCTCTATCGGGCTCTGCGCAGCCTGAACCCATCGCCCTACATGTACTTCATGGATCTGGACGAGTTCCAGATCGTCTCGAGCTCTCCGGAAATTCTGGCCCGGGTGGAAGACGGCGTGATAACCAACCGCCCCCTGGCGGGTACCCGACGCCGGGGCCACACGCCGGAAGAAGACATCGCGCTCGAGGAGGAACTGCTCGCCGACCCGAAGGAGCTCGCCGAGCACCTGATGCTGATTGATCTCGGCCGCAACGACGTGGGCCGGGTCGCACAGACCGGATCGGTGGAAGTGACGGAGAAGTTCGCCATCGAGCGCTACTCCCACGTCATGCATATCTGCTCGAACGTCACCGGCACCTTGAAGGAAGGCAAAACGGCCATGGACGTGCTGCGCGCGACGCTGCCCGTCGGCACCCTGTCCGGCGCGCCGAAGATCCGCGCCATGGAGATCATCGATGAGCTGGAACCGGTGAAGCGCGGCATCTACGGGGGCGCGGTTGGCTACCTGGCCTGGAACGGCAACATGGACACGGCCATCGCCATCCGTACCGCCGTGATTAAGGATGGCAAACTCTATATCGAAGCCGGCGGCGGCATCGTTGCCGACTCCATCTCACGGCTCGAGTGGAAAGAAAGTATGAACAAGGGCAGAGCCATCTTCCGCGCCGCAGCGCTCGCCGAATCCAGATTCAAGAATCTGGCAGACGCGGAAGCCGATGACTGAGGTTCTTCCCGTCGAGCTGGCCGCTGAAACCGGCCGCGCTCTGACCGGGAAAGGCTGGCGCCTGATCAGCGCCGAATCCTGCACCGGCGGGCTGCTCGCCGCGACCATGACCGAGATTGCCGGATCCTCGGAGTGGTTCGAGGGTGCCTTCGTGACTTACCGGCTGTCGGCCAAGACGGCCATGGTCGGCGTCGGTACGGAGATGCTTGCCAGCCACGGCGCGGTCAGCGAGCCGGTGGCACGGGCCATGGCTGAAGGTGCGCTTGCGAACAGCAATGCAGATATCGCCGTGTCCATCACCGGCATCGCCGGTCCGGATGGGGGCGATGTGGTCTCACCTGTGGGTACGGTCTGGTTCGGCTGGGCCATTCGGGAGGATTCGGCCATCCGCTGCGTGCAGACGGCCGAGCATCACCTGTCGGGCAACCGACAGACGGTGCGCGCGCAAGCCGTAAAGGTCGCGCTCGAGGGTGTGCTGGCGCTCTGCTGAACCCGATCGGCTCAGCCTGTCGTCACCGCGATCTTCCGCGCCGATGGCGCTGTGAGCTTCGGCACTTTCAGCGATAGCACGCCACGCTTATAGGTCGCTTCGGCACCATCCGCAGTCACTTTCTCCGGCAGTGGAATCACCCGCTGAAAGCTACCGAAAGCCCGCTCGGTGATGCGCATGGCACCTTCCTTGCGATCATTCTCGTAGCGTTTAGTGCCGGTGATGATCAACCGCTGGTCTTCCACGGAAACGTCAATCTCTTCCTTATCGAGCCCTGGCGCTTCCAGCTCCACCACGAAGGCATCATCCCGCTCGGTTACATCTGCGGCCAGGATGCCCCAGCGGGCATCTTCCACCGCCTCGTCGGACCGGGTCGGGTTGAAATAGGTCAGCGCGTGGGCCGCCTTGCCGCTCAGGTGTCGCCAGCCTTCCGCCAGTCGTTTCCAGGTGTTGCCGAAATCTTCCTTAATCCGATCGGTATCCATTTCGTACCTCCGCGGTCAGGATACGGTGACTTTTCGTGCTCCCTGCTCGGCGCCCTTGGGCACCTCGATGGTGAGCACGCCGTCCTTCACTTCGGCTTTCAGAGCCTCCGCCTGTACATTGGTCGGCACCCGGAACTGCCGGCTGAAGCTGCCCTGGCGCCGTTCTGTGCGCACATAGCCTTTTCCCTCTTCCTTCTTTTCCTCGGTACGCGAGCCGCGGATGGACAGCACACCTTCATGCAGCTCCACGTCCAGATCTTCCGGCTTCATGCCCGGCACATCCATGTAGAACACATAGCCTTCGTCCGTCTCTTTGATATCGACGGGCGGCAGCCAGTCGGCCTGACTCGCGGGGCTGAAGAAAGGCTCCCGTTCGAACAGGTCTCCAAAGCGACTGAAGAGGTCGAATGGGTCATTGCGTCTGACTACGTCGTTCATCTTTCGTCTCCTTTTCTACGAATCTGCTCAGCGCTATCGCTGACGAAAGCCGGCGTCACTGCCCCGGCAAATGGAATATGGGTCCGCTGAACCGGCTATCAACTAGGTAGTTTCCGAAGACGCCTTCATAATCCGCAGATGCGGGAGATCTGTAGATGAATGACCAACCCACGTTGAGCCGCCGGCTCAATCTGCCCCTGCTCACGATCTTCGGCCTCGGCACCATGGTCGGCGCCGGTATCTACGTGCTGGTCGGGGAGATCCTCAATGTCAGCGGCAGCTTTGCACCCTGGGCGTTTCTGCTCGCAGCAATCGTCGCCGGATTCACGGCAATGAGCTACGGCGAGCTGGCGAGCCACTACCCGAAGAGCGCGGGCGAGGCCGTCTATGTCGATCAGGCATTTTCACGGCCCCTGCTCACCAAGCTGACCGGCTGGGCCGTGGTCATCACCGGCCTGGTCTCCAGCGGCACCCTGGCGAATGGTTTCGCCGGCTACCTATCCTACTTCTATCCGGGTGTGGAAGGCTTCGCCGCGACCGGCTTCATTCTCGTGCTGGGCCTGATTGCCGCCTGGGGGATCGGCCAGACCGTCTGGTTCGCAGCGGCAATCACTGCAACCTCTATTTTCGGCCTGCTCGCCGTCGTAGCCATGTCCGGCCGCTATCTGGCCCATCTCCCCGAGATCTGGCCCACCATGTTGCCGGGCGGCGGCGATGCCTGGCTCGCCATCACCCTGGGTGCTTTCGTTGCTTTCTACGCCTTCATCGGTTTCGAGGACATGGTCAACGTGGCGGAGGAAACCCGTGAGCCCGAGCGCATCATGTCACCGGCCATCCTGTTCGCCCTGCTCGGCGCCACCGTGCTTTATGTGCTGGTGGCCACCGTCGCCGTGCTGGCAAACACGGAACTGAACCTGGCAGGACACCCGGCGCCACTGGCAGCGATGGTGGCCCACACCGGCGATCGCTGGCCGGCCATCATCGCCGTGCTCTCCATGCTGAGCGTCACCAACTCGGCACTGGCCCAGATCGTGATGGTTTCCCGGGTCGTTTACGGCATGGCGAACACCGGCAACGCCCCGGAAGTGCTCGGCATGGTGCACCCGAAGCGCCACACCCCCATTCTCTCCACCGTGCTGACGGTGCTGGTGATCGTGCTGCTGGCCACCTGGTTTCCGCTGCTGACTCTGGCCAAGGCGACGAGCTTCGTGATCCTCATCGTCTTCACGCTGATCAATCTGTCCCTCATCCGCCTGAAGCTGCAGGGTAGAATTCGACGCAGGGGCGTCTGGAAGCCTGTTATCGGCGTCGCGCTCTCAGTCGGCCTGATCGGGATGAGCCTGATCTGATCAATTGTTAGGCGCGGGGCAATCGCGTATTTTCTCATCAGGGAGGGGATACCGATGAGAAGAGACTGCCTGCGACCCGGCTCGATGCCCGTTGTTCCGGCGATGGCGCTGCTGATCTGCGCGCTTTTTCTTCCTGCCGTCGGTCTGTCTGCCGTCGGTGAGCCAGAGGACGCGGCCTTCGTTTCCCCGATCGGAACCATGACCGAGGCCGACCTCGCCACTGGCCGGTCGCATTTCCGCATTCACTGTGCCCGTTGCCACGGCATGCTGGGTGAAGGGGGTGAGGGTCCGAGCCTGAAGCGGCCGCGACTGCAGCATGCGCCCGACGACGAGGCGCTGTTCGAGGTGATCAACGACGGCATCCGGGGAACCGGAATGCCCGGCACCTTCGGGCCGAATGACGAAACCCTCTGGCAGATCGCCGGCTATGTGCGCTCCCTGGGCCGTCTGCCGGCAGAGGAGATGCCCGGGGATCCGGCGTTAGGTCAGCAAATCTACGAGGGCAAAGGCGGCTGCCCCGCCTGCCACATTACCGCCGGTGTCGGCCATGGTGTGGGGCCTGAGCTGACGGATGTGGGCGTGCGCAGAAATCTCGAATATCTGCGCCGCGCCCTGACCAATCCGGATGCAGACCACCCGATGATCTCCGACTGGCGAACCGGCAACATCAATGCTTTTCGCACCATTC
>Ga0316187_10005224_pt1 | contig 11233 bp, 13 predicted proteins | sample CroRivburrow1_MG_FD_204927 | JGI IMG/M metagenome (GOLD analysis project Ga0316187, IMG submission 204927) | Coastal sediment microbial communities from Maine, United States - Cross River worm burrow 1 | ecosystem: Environmental > Aquatic > Marine > Coastal > Sediment | place: USA: Maine...
TATTGACATGGTTTGTTCAAAGGTGATTGTTAGAGGGGGGACACACTACTTAATTGTTTAAAATTCTAATTAAGTATTGTGTCCCCTTAATTCCCCATTCCTATTCCTTGTCTGTCTGCGGGGACATAATAAGTATTGTGTCCCCTTGTGCAATGTCCCGTCAAATACCGTTTTCCTATGGGTTGCGCCACATTGATAAGGCGATCCGATAGTGGTCTGGCCCTCTTCCCTGGTGAGCCCGAGGCTCAAGTGGTATAATAAAGAGGTATTCTTCCAGAAACCAGGTCAACCAGAGGAGAAACTCATGGAACGCAACGCCGCCAGGATTATTGCTGCCAGCCCCGTGCTCGAAGGGGCCGGCGTTCATTTAAACCGGGTCTTCGGGTTTTCCGAGGTCGAGCTGTTCGACCCCTTTCTGCTGTTCGACGATTTTCGATCCGACACCCCGGCCCACTACCTCAAAGGATTTCCCTGGCACCCGCACCGGGGCATAGAGACTATCACCTACGTGCTCAAGGGCGACGTCGAACATGGTGACAGCCTGGGCAACAGCGGCACCATTTCCAAGGGAGACGTCCAATGGATGACCGCGGGCAGCGGCATCGTCCATCAGGAAATGCCCAAAGGAGATAAAGATGGAGCAATGCACGGTTTTCAGCTGTGGGCCAACCTGCCGGCCAAAAGCAAAATGACGGCTCCGCGCTACCAGGAAATCACCGCCGCCCAGATCCCTGAAATTGTCGTCGACGGGGCCCGCATCAAAGTCATTGCCGGAGAATGCGAGGGCACCCTGGGGCCGGTCACCGATATTTTCACCGAGCCCGAGTACCTCGATGTCACTCTGGCCGAAAACGGTCGATTTCAGCGCCTGACGCCGGTGGGCCACACCGTGCTGCTCTACGCCATCGACGGCAGCGGAACATCGGCTGCGGCTGCGGTCAGCAACAGGCAGCTGGTGCTTTACGGTTCAGGCAGCGAAATCAGTGTGCAGGCCGGCCCGGAGGGTCTGCGCTTCCTGCTGCTGTCGGGGAAACCGCTCAATGAGCCCATCGCCTGGCGAGGCCCCATAGTCATGAATACCGAAGAGGAATTAGAGACCGCCTTCCGCGAATATCAGCAAGGTAATTTTATCAAATAGCTCTAAGCCATAGTGACGTACTTCAGAATCTGCACCACCTGATCCGTTGTCTGGGCCCAGGCCATTGCCGAGCCGTCCACCTCTTTGAGCGGGTGGATGACATCCGGGTCGTGCAGGGTTATGTAAGGTATCTGCAGAGCGGCGCAGTAGCCGGCATCGAAGGCGGCATTCCACTGTTTGTAGCGGTCGCCGAACCTGACCACCACCAGATCGCTGGCCTCGATCAGCGTTTTGGTTCTGATCTGGTTGACCTTGGCCGACTTGTTGTCCCGCCAGAAATTGCTTCTTTCATCGCCAAGAACATCGCCGGCGGCATCGCTTGCCTCGTGGTCGGTGACAGCCGAGGTGAATTCTATCGGCAGATTTTCCCGTGCTGCTCCGTCGATGATCTGTTGACGCCAGTCGGTGTGAATCTCTCCTGAGAGGTAAACCGTCCAATGCATGTGCTTCTCCTGATATTTCTTGTTAAGGGGAAAGTATTTGTCAGCTGAATGTTGACCACTAGCTGCGGTAAAAGTGGGCTTATACCACACCCTGATTGACCCGAAAAGTCCGTAATTAACTTTACCCGCTCAAGAGATTCACCGGCAGGTCCGGATCAGTCGTGGTTGAATCTTTCAATTCCCCAGTGATCTGAGGTATTGGCGAATGACGCCTTGTTTACCAACCAGTACTGGGGCCGTCTCCCGCTTCTGCAACTGATAGTCGTACATCGGATCGTAGTAGTGGCGCAGCAGCAGCCTGATCCAGTGTTTATGCGCCTGAGGGTCACCGTTTGCTTCCTGGTGATAACAGCCCGACTCGAGCAGGGCCTTCACTTCTTCGAATCTTTCCTTACCGAGCCGCTTGGCGATCCGCTCGAGATTCCGGTTCATGTCATCAAACCAGTGCCACATCCGCTGCGTCCCATCTTTCGGGCCGGACAGATCAGCACACCGTTTCTGGGAGTCGATCACATATTCCTGATATATATTGTCCACCCGTTCTTCGAAATCGACTTCCAGGACTACCAGGTCACCGGAATTGAAAAACAGCGCGAGTTCCTTGGGCAGAAACCGTTTGCCCACGTGCCTGCCTTCATCTTCGAGCAGCAGGTGAGAGTGGTGTGCTGCACCGTGTTTTGTCAGGGCGGCTGCAAGGCGGTTCTCGAAATCTGCCTGACCCGGCTGGGGTGTGGTAAAGCGACCGAAGGTCGAGCCCCGGTGATTGGCCAGTCCCTCGAGGTCGATGCTGTTGGCCAGACTATTGAGCAGGCGGGTTTTGCCCGATCCGGTGCGTCCACCCAGAATAACCGGTTTGGAGTTGATCGATTCGGGCTCGAGACGGCTCAACAGGTAGGTGCGCATGGCTTTATAACCGCCCTCGATCCTGCCCACCTGGGTACCGCTCTGCTGATATATCCATCGAGCCGCCGTCTCCGACCTCATACCGCCCCGGGCGCAGTAAACGACACAGTCCGGATAGCGGTCCAGATAGGCACACCAGATCTCGCTGAGCATCTGTTTTTTGTCATCGTCGATCAGGTCGTTGGCCACCCTGAAGGCCACATCCTTGCCCTTTTTTCGATAGGTAAGACCGACCTGATGGCGTTCATCATCGGTGAGCAGCGGTATGTTCACCGACGACGGAATGGCGCCGGATCTGAACTCCCCGGGAGACCTGACATCGATCATCGGGATATCGTTGACGATGATATCTTCATAAGCTGCTGTTTGCCGATCTGGATACATGCTCGCGGACGCTGGTAGACGGTTTGGTTCATACCGCCGCAAAGGCAGTATATGGGTGGCTTAATTCAGACATATCACGGCTGCCGGTGATAGGTCAAATAAAGCTTCGCTAAAGTCTGACAGCAGGTGGATTTAACGATAAATATTTTCTGCACATGAAAAGCTGTCCCGGTTCGGGTATAGTTGTCCGATACATAATCTGCTGCACCACAAAACGATTAACCATAACAAAGGAGGTTCAACATGGCCACGACAACAGAAAATCTAAATGATGCATTTGCCGGTGAAAGTCAGGCGTTTCAAAAATACAGCGCCTTTGCCAAGAAGGCCGAGCGCGAGGGGTTCGCCAATATCGCCAAATTGTTCGCCACCACCGCGCAGGCAGAGAAAATTCACGCCGAAGGACATCTGAAGGCACTCGATGCAATCGCTTCCACCGCCGAGAACCTGCAGGGTGCAATCAACGGCGAGACCTATGAATATACGGAGATGTATCCGCCCATGGCAGAGCTGGCCAACGAGGAGGGACACAAGGCCAAGACCATGTTCCGTTTCGCCCTGGATGCCGAAAAGGTACACGCCGAAATCTACAAGAAAGCGCTCGAAGCGGTTCAGAACGGCGTCGATCTGGAGGACAGTGAATTCTACCTCTGCCCGATCTGCGGTTATATCGAACTTGGAAAGCCCACCGAAAACTGCCCGGTGTGCAGCGCACTGCCCAAAGTGTTCACCACCGTCGCCTGATCTTTACCTTTTCGATGGGGCGGGAAATCTCCCCGCTCCATCGATCCCCTGTCATTTTTCTTTGTATTTATCTGTGCCAGCCGAGAAAGATGATCTTCTTAGTCTCGCCGTTCACGGGGACATCAGAGACCTGCTGCAGCGCAAGTTCCGGCAGGATTCAGTCATCCATTACGCCCTCTCGCGCAACGCCTCTATAAAAGACATCATCGAGGCTATGGGCCTCCCCCACACCGAGATCGGCGCCATTGAAAAAGGTGCTGATCAGCTTGATTTCAGCTATATCCCACAGCCGGGAGACCAGCTCGACATCCGGCCTATACGAGCAGGGTCTGCCCCCACAGAACCAACCTTCCTTCGTCCCCAGCCGCTTGCCTGCTGTCGTTTCATGGTTGACATCAACGTTGCCAGGTTAACGAGCTTGCTGCGGCTGGCCGGATTCGACGCCGAATCGGTGCCTGAGTCCGCCCAGCTGCATTCCAAACGGGACATTGCTGAAGCCAGCGCAGCCACGGGGCGAATTCTTCTGAGCCGTGACAAGGAGCTGCTGAAACATCGGGAAGTCACTTTCGGCAGGCTGGTCCGCGCCCAGGACCCGCAATCTCAATTATTTGAAATCATAAAGCTTTACGGTCTCCGCCCAGAGGTTTCTCCGTTCAGCCGTTGTCTGAAATGCAACGACACCCTGGTCCCCGTGACCAAAGAAAGTGTGGTTCATCGGCTCGAACCTTTGACCAAAAAGTATTATCATAGTTTCAAACGTTGTGGATCCTGTCTCTCCATCTACTGGCAGGGCTCACACCACCAAGCAATGCTCGATCTACTCACACCGATCTTGCCGGAGAGCAGTCAGCACTGAGATGCATAACAAAAAGCCGAAATCACCGAGAATAGAATTGAGCGGCTGGGGCAAAATGAAGATAGAGTCGCTCGGCCGGGGCAAGGACTTCAAATTGTGGCCTGGTGGCGGCCGCCCCTGGGACTGGGCAGAAACGGGAACCGCCCACTCCCCGGGTATTCAGGTTGAAGATGTCGAAGAACTGGTGGCCCACGGCTGCCGAACCGTGATCCTGGCCCGCGGTGTGTTTTCGCGCCTGAAAGTCACTGAGGAAGCACTCGCCTATCTCCAGAGTCATGACATTGAAACAGTCGCCACGGACACCAAGCGGGCGATTCAGATGTACAATGACTGCATCGACAGAGGTGTGCCGGTGGGCGGGCTCTTTCACTCAACCTGTTAGGCGGAGTGCGGGGAAAATGATCACTTGCCCAGCAGCCTGACGATCTCCAGGCTCGAAACCACCCCAACCGGCTCGCCATCGCTGCCGGAGACGAGCAGATGGTTGACACCTGCCTGATGCATGACCTTCAGAGCCGAAAGTACATCCTGATCCTCATCAAGCTGGGCACAGGCATTTTTGGTGCCTTCGGCAGAAATCAGTTCGCATCTGGTCATGAATGAACCGATTTTGGTATTCTGCAGGTCTTGATGGTGGACGAGGCTGTGCATGACATCAGTGATGGTCACCAGGCCAAGCAGGATGTCACCATCCCTGACCACCAGTGCCGAGGCATTGTTCTGAGCCATCGCTTTGATCGCTGACCCCAGGGTATCGTCCGGGCTGATTTCAGGATATATCCGGATAATTGCCTCTTTTATCGTTCTCGTACTTTTCATGACCGACCTCCCTGTAAACTCTCATCACCTTTCTACCGGGGCATACGTATCCCCTGCCGCTGATCCTGTCACGAAAAAAAGAGCTCTGCCGCCGCGCTCGGCGCCGGGCAGCCTACTTCTTCTTTAAGGTTATCAATTGTAACTCTCAGTTACAAGGGCAGTCGCTCAGAGACCTGCACTGCGGCCGGCCCACAATCCGCCACAGACGGGAGTTGACCTCGATATTTTATTGAAATATATGCATAAGTGTTTATTTTTTTAACTTGTTTTCAAAGCAGATGTAGACCCCCATCAAGATAATTCTACTCAGGCCCGGAGAGTGAGGATGAAAAACTGGCTGACTAACATTGTTGTACTATCCATTGCAGTGCTTTTTGGGCAGCAGACCTTCGCCTCAGAAGACAAACCGATCGTCGTCGCCTCGACCACCCAGATAGCCGACTTCGCCCGCCAGGTCGCCGGGGACAGGGCCGAGGTCAAATCGATCCTGGCGCCAGGGGCCGATCCGCACACCTACCAGCCCACCCCCAATGACGTGCAGATCGTACTGGGCGCCGACCTCTGCATTGAAAACGGACTGCATCTGGAAGGCAAAAGCTGGATGGCCACCCTGGCCAAGGATGCCAACAAACCAATCGTTACCGCCACCGACGGTATCAAGCTGCTCACCGTCAACGAAGGGGGGGAACAGATTGCCGATCCCCACGCCTGGTTTTCACCCAGAAACGCCGCTGTCTATGTCAACAATATCGTCAGGGGGCTCAGCCAGATCGATCCGGCCAACAAAGCCGAATACGAAGCCCGCGCCACCCTGTTTCTACAGCAGCTCAGGGTGCTCGACTCGTGGGTCCGGGAACAGATCAATAAGATTCCCGCCGACCGGCGGATTCTGGTTACCACCCACGATGCCTTCAACTATTTCTGCTCGGAATTCAAGCTCAACGCCAACAACAATTTTCTCTCCATCGCCCCGGTCGGCTGGTCAACCGGAGCTGAAGTCGGCGCCGGCATCACCCCCGAGCGGAGGCGCAAAGTTGTACAATCAATAAAAGAGGCCGGAACCCCGGCCATTTTTGTCGAAACCACCATCAATCCAAAACAGATAAGAGAAATCGCCAAGGAAACAGGTGTCAAGATCGGCGGGTCGCTCTACTCCGATTCGATGGGCCCCGAAGGAAGTGCCGGAGAGACCTATATCGGTATGATGCGTGAAAATGTGCTGTTGATTGTCAACGCCCTGAAATAGGAGAATCATGCGTTTTCTACTCTGCTTTGTCATCTGGATCGTCTTTGTCGGCGGTCTCTATGCCTACACCGAAAAAAGAGATCGTGCTGTCGCTCCTGCAAGGGCTGCCGACCCGGCCCAAGCAGAAGTGCAGGAGCGGCTGTCCATCGAACTGACCCCGACCTTTTCGGTGGAGGACGACCCCTTTGCTCTGAAAACCGAGGAACAGACCGGGCCTTTCGAACTTCGGCTCAACGGGATGGCAGTTGACATCGCCGATTTGCCGATCAGTCGAGGACAGACGCTGTTCATCCGTGATCTCGGGTTTGAGCTCGCCGACCACAACGAGGTCTTTGTCAAGGCGAGCCCACCGGTTGCAGAGAGCAGCCTGACCCATGGAATTCGTCTACGGCTGCTGAGCCACGATCGTGTCCTGGCGGACGAGACCGTCTGGAGCAGCGGCGGCGGCCTGGTATCCGGCACCGTCACTTTCAGTTTAAACGACACCCCCGGCACGGACCATGACCACTGAAAACAATTTCGTAATAGAGGTCGATCATCTGACCGTGAGCTACCATGCCAGACCGGCCCTGCTTGACGTCAGCATCAACATCGAAAGTGATCAGCTTGTCGGTGTCATCGGCCCCAACGGGGCCGGCAAGTCGACCTTCATCAAGGCTATTTTAGGCTTTGTCAAACCGGATGTGGGAGTGGTCAAGATCAACGGCAAAAGCGCCCAGAAGGCCAAGGGTGAAGTTGCCTACGTCCCGCAGCGCGGGGCGGTGGACTGGGACTTTCCGATCACGGTGGAGGAGGTGGCCTTAATGGGCCGCTACCAGCAGATTCCCTGGTACACTTCACCGTCAGCCAAAGACAGGGAGGCTGCGTTTGAGGCCCTCAAGATGGTCAGAATGGAAGATTTTGCCAAGCGCCAGATTGGTGAACTCTCAGGCGGCCAGCAGCAGCGAGTGTTCATGGGCCGGGCCCTGGCCCAGGGCAGCGACATACTTCTGCTCGACGAACCGTTTGCCGGTGTCGACGCGGCCACGGAACGAGCCATCCTCGAAGTTCTCGAACGGGCCAAGCAGGCAGGAAAAACGCTGGTAGTCGTGCATCACGACCTGTCCACGGCGGCGGAATATTTCGACAAGCTCATCCTCATAAAACAGCGGCTCTATGCCTATGGCCCCCCACGCCTGGTGCTCAGGGAAGATCTGCTCAGCAAGGTGTACGAGGGAAGGCTGAGGATTTTCAGCGATGTCCTCGCCAAGGAGGAATCCTGATGTACGATCTGTTCATAGCTCCGCTCACCGAAACCTATTTTCAGAAAGCACTGATCGGCGGCTCGATCGTTGCTCTGGTCGCCGGCGTGGTCGGCTGTCTCGTCGTCCTGAGACGCATGGCCTTTCTGGGCGATGCCCTGAGCCACGCAATGATCGCCGGGGTGGCCGGTGGTTACCTGGTCATGAAAATGCTCTTCGGCCTCGAGGCCCACGCACCCGGCATGCTGCTGGGCTCGCTCATCGCCGCGGTGACCACCGTCGCCCTGATAAGTTTCGTGGCCCGGATTTCCCGAGTAAAGGAGGATACCGCCATCGGTATCATGTATACCGGCATCTTTGCCCTTGGGGTTGTGGCCGTCTCCATTTTCAGGCACTACATCCATATAGATCTGATGCACTTTATCATGGGTGATATCCTGGGAGTGGCGGACAGCGACCTCTGGGTCAGCGCCTTCACGGCCGCCCTGGTGCTGAGCGTGCTGATCCTTTTTTTCAGGCATTTCCAGATCGCCACCTTCGACCCCATCATGGCCGCCTCCATTGGCCTTCCAGTACTTTTTCTCGACTATGTACTGACCATCTGCGTGTCCCTGGTCGTGGTCAGTGCGGTGAGCATGGTCGGCGTCATCCTGGTGGTCGGCTTGCTGATCACGCCGGCAGCCAGCGCCTACCTGCTCAGTGACCGGCTCGACAAGATGATGTGGCTGGCGGCCCTGTTCGGGGTTACCAGTGTGATCGGTGGCCTGTATCTCTGCGTCTGGCTTGATTCCGCCGGCGGCGGGGCGATCATGCTGTTCTGTACCCTGCAGTTTCTGGTTGTCCTCCTCGTAGCGCCTAAGTATGGGGTTCTGGCCCGCTGGCAGCGGATGCACAACCTCATTCCCCAGCAGCAGGTGGAAGATATCCTCACCACTATTCTGCGCTACGGCAAACCGACCCCGATGGAAGTGATCGTTCAGTATGTCGAACAGGACAAAGGCTTGAAGAAAGCGCTGGAGTCGATGATCGATGATGGGCTGCTGGAGCAGACAGCAGAGAGTTTCTCGCTGACCGAGGCCGGCGACACGGAGGCTCGAAAGGTACTGAAGGCGCACAGATTATGGGAAGCCTACCTGGAATCGATCGGCACCCCGAAAGAAGAGCTGCATCCCACCGCTCATCATCTCGAACACATCAGTGATACCAACACGGTCGACTATCTCGATGAAAAGCTCGGTCAGCCCGTTCGGGACCCCCACGGTCAGACGATACGCTGATCGGCAAGGCTGCATCGCTCCGGGGAAGATCGCGATGGTGCCTTGCCCCACTCTGCCTGACTGGCAGGACCTATAATTTATTGATTTTTATCAGCTATTGGTGGAAATAGAGCTTGTGGAATTTTTCTGCCGCCTGCCTGAGCATCTCAACATTTTTCACCTCTGTGGTCTGCTTGCACTTCATTGCATAGACCAGCATTTCGTGCAGGGCCGCCAGTTTCTTGTCGTAGTCCGGCGTATCGAACTTGATCCGCTGGGTCATGAAATACTGGGTGACAATATGCTGCAGTTCGTTGGCGTGCGCCTCTTTGTTGGTGACCCAGCGTACCAACTGGTTAGCGTTGCCGCCCTTCTCCAACTCGACGATTTGGTTCATTGACTTTTCGATGGTGGCGGCATGTTCCTCGATCAGACTCATGCGGACTTCATCATCGTAAATCCCACAGGGGATTTCGCAGTGGGCAAAGGCGTTGCCGGCGACAAAAAGCAAGGTTGAACAGAGGACGATGAGAACAGACATTCGGTATTTCATGGCATGCTCCTTTGGTTGTGTAATTGCAGGTGAAATAGCTGATATTTATAACGGCTTTGGAGCCATACGACTGAGCCGCTGACTCCGTAAATTTACCATAGGACACTGCTAAAGTTTGTCAATACTGCCAGAGCCGACCGTTGCCCCCTTTCCCTCTGCTTGCAAAATGATAATAATTATTGTTATCTCGTTTTTATGAACAGCAAACTGCCTACTTTTTTCGACATCAAGCGATATGCGCTGCATGACGGTCCCAATATTCGAACCACGGTGTTCTTCAAGGGCTGTCCGCTGCGCTGTTTCTGGTGTCATAACCCCGAAGGACTGGACCCCAGTCTCGAGGTGGTGACCGTGCAGGAGCGCTGTATCGGTTGCCGGGAATGTGTGGACGGCTGCCCCGAACAGGCGCTTACCTGGAAGGGGGACGCCATCAGGCGTGATGATTCGCTTTGTTCGCTCTGTCTGAATTGTGTGGAGATCTGCCCCTCTCTGGCCCATGAAGCGGTCGGTTATCACTCGAGCGTCGAGAGAATCATCGAGGAGATAAAAAAAGATCTGCCTTTTTACGATCAGTCCGGCGGTGGAGTGACCTTTTCAGGGGGGGAGCCGCTTGCCCAGGCCGATTATCTGATCGAACTGCTGCAGCGTTGCGGCCAGCTGGAAATCCACAGAAGTGTCGACACCAGCGGCTATGCGGAAACAGACAGGGTGCTCGAAGTGGCTGCCCATACCGACCTCTTCCTGTTCGACCTGAAACTGATGGACAGTGCTTTACACGAAAAATATACCGGGGTCGGCAACGAGCAGATTTTACAGAATCTTGAAGTGCTGAGTAAAAGCAAAGCCACCATCAGGATCAGATTTCCGCTGGTCGGTACGATCAACGACTCCGTCGAAAACGTTGAAGCGATGGCCAGGTTTCTCTCCGGGCTGAAAACAATCGAAGATGTCGATCTGCTCGTCTACCATGATCTCGCCGCAGCGAAGTATAAAAAATTACAACGACCCGACCTCACCGACAGGGCCTACACCGTGACCCCCGATATCATCGCCAGAACCAGGCAATTGCTGGAGCAACACGGTTTGACGGTCCATCTTGAACGGTGACGAAACAGGAGATATGCAATGAACGACAGGATCGCCCGCCTCCGAAAGCTTAGTTTCGAGACAAGACCCTCAATTTCCGCCGAACGGGCCCGGCTCGAAACCGAATTTTACGAGCAGCACTACGGTAAACATTCAATTCCCGTTGTCCGGGCCCTGTGCTTCAGACATCTCTGCGAACACAAGACTATCTACATCGGTGACGACGAACTCATCGTCGGCGAAAGAGGCCCGGCACCCAAAGTGGTGCCGACCTTTCCGGAGCTTACCTGCCATTCGGTAGAAGATCTCAACATTCTCAACGACCGACCGATGACCGGCTACCAGGTGCCTGAAGAAGACATCGCCGTCTACCGGGACAAAGTCATTCCCTACTGGCGGGGCAGGTCCATGCGTGAGCGGATCTTCTCGGAGGTCCCGGAGGAATGGAGAGCTGCTTACCAAGCCGGCCTCTTCACCGAGTTCATGGAGCAGCGGGCGCCGGGCCACACGGCCCTGGACGGGGCCATCTACGAACAGGGTATGCTCGACTACAAGAACCAGATT
>Ga0316187_10005226_pt1 | contig 11232 bp, 12 predicted proteins | sample CroRivburrow1_MG_FD_204927 | JGI IMG/M metagenome (GOLD analysis project Ga0316187, IMG submission 204927) | Coastal sediment microbial communities from Maine, United States - Cross River worm burrow 1 | ecosystem: Environmental > Aquatic > Marine > Coastal > Sediment | place: USA: Maine...
TGCAGTACAGCACGTTGAATAACCCGCTGCAGGCCGATGCTGGCGGTGGTCTCACCAACATCCTCAGGAAGCAGTGCAACATGTTCCAGTATGAAGTTGTTAAGTTCATCCCGAAGCCCGTTGGTATCCACGCCCAGGCCTTCCAGGACTTTTTTTGATTCAGGGTTATCAAGCAGGCCGAGCAGCAGGTGTTCAACGGTCACAAATTCGCTGCGATGCATGTGTGCATCACGGAAAACGTCGTTCAGCGACTGTTCAAGGTCTTCACTCAATATTCCCATATTTGCCACCTTCTTCTATGTCTGTCGTCAGCAAGCCAGCGTTTCGAGTCTCTTGCTAAGGTATCAGTCGCGGCTCTCTACCTCAATCCTGCACTTGAGTGGATGGCCCTGTGCTTCACAGTAATCTTCCACCTGAACCACTTTGCTCTCTGCAATATCCCTTGGGTAGGTGGCGCAGACAGCTTGTCCCTCATGATGGATACGCAACATAATCCGTGATGCTTCATCCTCAGACTTTCTAAACAGGTTGCAGAGCAGGTCAACCACAAACTCCATGGGCGTATAATCATCATTGAGCATGATGACCTTATACATTGGCGGCTTTTTTAGCTGCGGCTTTTCTGTTTGGATTTCAGGTGTCTGAAATGTCGGCATATCCATACCGCGAATTTTAGTGGCTTTGACGATAGAGTGCGAGTTTTGAGAAGATATAACATTGAACAGGAGATATTCATGGCGGAACTGAAATGTATTCTTTGGGATGTAGACGGCACTCTGGCCGATACTGAGCGCGATGGTCACCGTGTTGCATTCAACATGGCGTTTGAGGAGGCGGGGCATGCCCGCAACTGGGATGTGCCAACCTACGGGGAGCTTCTGGCTGTAACAGGCGGCAAGGAGCGCATCAAGTTTGATATCGAACGTGGTGGCATGCCGGATATGCCCTATGAAGAGATTGCGGGGCTGCATGCCCGGAAAACCGAACATTATCAGAGTCTGATTGCTGAAGGGCGCATCCCGTTACGTCCAGGTGTTCGCCGCCTGCTTGAGGAGGCCTATGACGCAGGCATTACGCTGGGTGTTTCAACCACGACAACGCCATCAGCACTTGATGCCCTGATTGAACACTCATTAGGCCGCGAGTGGTTTGACCGTTTCGCAGTCCTGGCTGCCGGCGATATTGTGCCTGCCAAAAAACCTGCGCCTGATATCTACACCTATGCGATGGATCAGCTGGGTGTTTCAGCGGAGAACACTATTGCTCTTGAGGACTCAGAGAATGGCTGGAAATCGGCCAATGCAGCCAAGCTGAAGTGTATTGTCACGGTTAATGATTACACCCAGCTGCATGACTTTAGCGGCGCTGATCTTGTGGTCTCCGGGCTCGGTGAACCTGATCATGATGGCGTCGTGCTCTTCTCCAACCCTCATGCGTTGAAGCTTCACCACGTACAGCTTAAACACCTTCAGGCAATCATGGCGGCGGGTTGAATGAGCAACCCCTCTTTTTTTGATTCACACTGTCATCTTGATTTCCCTCATTTTGAGGATGATCGGGATGAGGTGTTGAGTCGGATGCAGGAGGAGGGCATTGATCGTTGTGTCTCGGTAGCGGTTGATTTTGAACATCTGGCTCGTTTGCAGAAGCTGGCAGAGAGTCGCGATGGCATCTGGTTCTCTGTGGGTGTTCATCCCAACCATGAAGTAGCCGAAGAGCCGACAGTTGAGCAGCTCTGCAGGCTCTCAGACCACCCCAAATGTGTTGCCATTGGTGAGACAGGTATGGACTTCTTTCGCCATCATGTTGACCCGGCTGTGCAGGAGAGTCGTTTTCGCACCCATATTCGTGCCGCACAGCAGCTTAGTAAGCCTGTGATTGTTCATAATCGCGATGCTGACAGCGAGAGCATCCGAATCCTGACCGAAGAGGAGATCGGAAAGTGTGGCGGTATCATGCACTGCTTCTCAGCCGACTGGGAGACCGCCCGTGCTGCCCTTGATCTGGATATGTACATCTCATTTTCCGGCAACGTCACATTCAAGCGCAATGATGAGCTTCGTGAAGTGGCCCGACAGGTACCGATGGACCGGCTGCTGATTGAGACCGATTCGCCATATCTCGCACCGATGCCACACAGAGGCAAACGCAATGAACCGACCTATGTGAAACATGTGGCCCGGTGCATTGCCGACGTCAAAGGCCTCTCCATTCAGGATGTGGCCGAAACATCCACAAACAATGCGTTAAAAGTTTTCAGCATCTGATCTATTGATGAAAAACCTGTTCGATGCCATTCCCGCAGAGCTGCCCGAAGAGCTTATTGAAACGCTTGCAGGTAACGAAAACGTCCGCATTGAACGCATTGTCTCGCAAGGCCACTGCTCCGAAGAGGGGTTCTGGTATGATCAGAAGAGGGATGAGTTCATCGTACTTCTGGAAGGGGAGGCGGAGCTGGAGTTCGAGAATGGCACCGTGCACCTCAAAAAAGGCGATTACTTAACCATCAAAGCCCATCAAAAGCATCGGGTGAAATGGACTCTCCCCAATCAATCCACCATCTGGCTTGCTGTTTATGTTTAACTTCTGAATGACCGCTTTCGGCCGAAAGCGGTCATTCAAGTCCTATCTCTTACGACGCTCCCGGAAGAAGCCTTTAAGCAGCGCGCTACACTCATCGGCTAACACGCCTGAGGTGACTTCAGGCTGGTGATTGAGTCGTTCATCACTCAAAACAGTGGATAGAGACTCTACAGCGCCTGTTTTCGGGTCTGCAGCGCCATAAACAACCCGGCCAATGCGGGCATGGATGATCGCACCGGCACACATCGTGCAGGGTTCAAGGGTCACATAGAGGGTAGAACCGGTAAGGCGATAGTTCTCTACCGCTTCGCAGGCCATGCGAATGACCCGCATCTCGGCGTGGGCTGAGGCGTCGTGTAAGGTGATAGGAGCATTGTAGGAAGTAAACGCCTCTCCATCCTCAGTGACCAGAACGGCACCTACAGGGACTTCACCATTTTCTGCTGCAATTTCAGCCTGTTGCAGCGCTAGGTTCATGTGCTCAATATCGGGTTTCAGGCTCATAATGGGCTACCGCTTGCTGCTTCTTGGGTCATAGCGGTCACGTAAACCCTCACCGAGAAGGTTGTAACCCAGCACCGTGATCAGGATGGCAAGGCCGGGATAGAGCGAAAGCCACCATGCAATCTGAATATTATCTTTTCCCTCGGTCAGCATGTTGCCCCAGCTCGGATCAGGCGGTTGTACACCCAGACCCAGGAATGAAAGTCCTGACTCAACCAGCACAGCACCGGCAATGCCCAGCACAGCAGAGATAAGTATCGGCCCCATGGCATTGGGCAGCATATAGCGCCAGATCAGCTGGAAAGATGAAATGCCAAGGCTCTCCGCAGCCATAATGAACTCCCGCTTTCGAAGTGACATGAATTCAGCCCGAACCAGACGGGTTACACCCATCCATGAAGTCAGTCCGATGACAATCATGATGTTCCAGATCGATGGTTCCAGGAATGCGATGACTGCCAATATCAGGAAGAAGGTAGGGAAGCAGAGCACCATATCGGTTGCCCGCATCAGCAGGGTATCGGTTTTGCCACCGTAGTGACCGGCAATGGCACCCAGACAGATACCGATCAGCAGAGAGATGCCCACAGCCACGAAACCAACGGCAAGCGATACCCGGGCCCCATAGAGCATACGAGAAAGCACATCGCGCCCGAGCGTATCCGTGCCACACCAGTGCTCCCATGAGGGAGGGAGGAGAATATCACGCACATTGATCATCGAAGGGTCATAGGGGGCAATCCACGGCGCCAGAAGGGCGGAGCAGGCAACCGATGCAACGATAAGGCCACCGACAAACAGCAACGGTTGATTGAACAGATTCTTTTTCATGAACCGCTACCGTGGTGAATTCTCGGATCAGCCCAGGCGTAGGAGAGATCTGCCAGAAGATTACCAATCAGGGTGAGTACGGCACCAATCACGGTTATACCCATCACCAGAGGGTAGTCGCGCGATAGCACTGCTTCATAGAAAAGCAGGCCCATCCCGGGAATGGAGAAGAGTTGTTCAACAATGACAGAGCCGCCGATCAGTCCCGGAATCGATAGGCCCAACAGGGTTATGATGGGTAGCAGTGCATTCTTCAGTGCCAGTCGATAGCGAATCTTCTGCTCTGAAACGCCCATAGCACGCGCTGTGGTAACGTAATCGGAGCGGATGACATCAAGCATGCCACTACGCATAAACCGGCTCATACCGGCCAATCCACCAATCGCAGATACGAACACAGGTAGAATCAGATGTTTGAGCAGGTCAATCTGCTGCTCCCAGAAGCCCATCTGTAGCCAGCCATAATCGTGGATGCCGGAGATCGGCAGCAGATTGATATTCACACCCAGACCAATCATCAGCAGCAGGCCCAGCCAGAAGGAGGGGATGGCAAAGCCGATAAAAACAAAGATGGTCATGCCTCGATCAAACCATGAGTTCTGACGTACCGCTGATGCAACACCGATCGGAATGGCAATGACAAGAATCAGAAGCATGGCAAGGATGTTGATCCAGAGGGTAACCGGCAGGCGTTCAGCCACCTTGTCTAGAACCGGGCGGGCATCCGACGAAAAAGAGGTGCCAAAGTCTAAAATCGCCAATCTTTTCATCCAGTTCCAGTACTGCTCATAAAGTGGCTTATCAAGACCGTAGTGGGCCCGGAGCCGCTCTATATCCTGAGATGAAACCTTGGGGTTGAACTCATTGCCGACCACGCTTGGCTCACCGGGTGCCAGATGCATCATACCGAAAGAGATGATGGTGATGCCGATCAGCAGAGGAACCATCCCAAGCAGACGTTTAAGCGCATACTGTTTCATTGCGGTGGAGTGTAGAGAAGAATGTTGCAGCCTGTAAGTATCTTGTTATTCGTTACGCTGGCAGCTAAGTTTTTCACCCATATGAGCAGCCACCATCCATCAGATCACAAGCATCTGAATGCCGCATTGGCACTGACAGCACTGTTTGCAGTTGTTGAGCTGGCAGGCGGGCTTATCTCAGGCTCACTGGCCCTGCTTGCCGATGCAGGGCATATGGCCTCAGACGTTGCAGCACTTGCGATTGCATCGGTTGCTTCACAGATCGCCAGGAAACCGGCCCATAAGGGTATGACCTACGGTTATGGCCGTGCAAAGATTATTGCAGCCCAGATTAATGGTCTTGCGCTCTGGTTTCTTGCCGGCTGGATTGCCTGGGAGGCAGTGGGGCGGCTGGCATCTCCACCTGAAGTCGATGGTTCAATCATGTTCATCATTGCTCTGGTCGGGCTGGTGGTAAATCTGGTTGTGTTGAGAATTCTGCATGGGAGTGGTGAGCACCACTCCGATATCAATACCAGCGCTGCTTACTGGCATGTATTGGGTGATGCACTGGGTTCAGTTGCAGCGATTGTTGGTGGTTCGGTTATTCTTCTGACCGGTTGGATGATGATAGATCCGCTACTCTCATTTGTGGTGACCGGACTGTTGATCTGGGGAGGATGGAGAGTCATTCGCCAGACCACTGCAGAGATCATGGCGGCAGTACCCGAACATATCAGGGTGGAGAAGATCAAAGAGAGTATTTTCCAACTCTCCAATGTCTGCGATATTCACCACATTCATATCTGGAAACTTCCCAGCGGGGAGCTGGCCATCTCTGCTCATGTTGGCTGCGAGGACATGGGCCTGTGGAGCGAGCTGTTAACAGATCTGCATCGGTGTGTGGCCGAGCAGGGTATCACGCATGCAACATTTCAGCCGGAGCAGGGCATCTGCACATCTTCCGGTTCAAAATGCCACGATTAAAAACCCTACACAACTCCTCTATATCTGAGCTCGCAGGTCGGTTAGGGTGTCGCGCTCAGTTTTGATGGAGGCCTCATGAAAGAGTCGAGTACGCAGGCAGAAGTTACCACAACAGATGCGAGGCAACCTTTTCCGAATTCAAAAAAGGTTTATATCGAAGGGTCTCGTGCTGATATCCGGGTACCCATGCGCGAGATTTCTCTATCGCCGACAACGACTTCCGAAGGTGTTGAAGAGAACCATCCTATTCTTGTTTATGATACATCCGGCCCGTATACCGATCCCGATGTTGAGCTTGATTTGCAAAAAGGGCTGCCTGATGTGCGCACAACCTGGATCGAAGAGCGTGATGACACCCTGTTTCTAACCGGCCTCTCTTCAAAGTATGGTAACGAGCGTCGTGATGATGAAGGGCTCGATCACCTGCGTTTTGAACACCTGAAACAGCCTCGTAAAGCCAAAATCGGCAAGAATGTCTCCCAGATGCACTATGCACGTCAGGGGATCATTACGCCTGAAATGGAATATGTGGCTATTCGTGAGAATCAGCGGCGTGAACATCTGCGTGAAATCACCCGGCAGCATCCGGGCGAATCATTCGGAGCCAGCATCCCGCATGTGATCACACCTGAATTTGTACGCGATGAAGTGGCTCGTGGGCGCGCCATTATCCCAGCCAACATCAATCACCCTGAGCTTGAACCGATGATTATCGGCCGGAATTTCCTGGTGAAAATCAACGGTAATATCGGCAATTCAGCACTCTCTTCCTCAATTGATGAAGAGGTTGAGAAGATGGCCTGGGCAACCCGTTGGGGCTCGGACACCATCATGGATCTCTCAACCGGCAAAAATATCCACGAAACACGCGAATGGATTATCCGCAACTCGGCCGTGCCGATTGGTACGGTTCCAATCTATCAGGCTCTGGAAAAAGTAAATGGCATTGCCGAAGATCTGACCTGGGAAGTGTTCCGCGACACACTGATTGAGCAGGCAGAGCAGGGCGTGGATTACTTCACCATTCATGCAGGTGTATTGCTGCGCTATGTCCCGATGACTGCCAAACGCCTGGCAGGTATTGTATCACGTGGCGGAGCCATCATGGCCAAGTGGTGCCTGGCGCACCATGAGGAGAGTTTCCTTTACACTCACTTTGAAGATATCTGCGAAATCATGAAAGCCTATGATATCGCTTTCTCACTGGGCGATGGACTTCGTCCCGGTGCGATTGCCGATGCCAATGATGAAGCTCAGTTCAGTGAACTGCGCACACTGGGAGAACTCACCAAGATTGCCTGGAAGCACGATGTGCAGGTAATGATTGAGGGGCCGGGTCATGTGCCGATGCATATGATCAAGGCCAATATGGATGAGCAGCTAAAACACTGCGATGAAGCGCCATTCTATACACTTGGACCCCTGACCACCGATATTGCCCCCGGTTATGATCACATTACTTCAGGCATTGGAGCCGCCCAGATCGGTTGGTATGGCTGTGCCATGCTCTGTTATGTGACGCCGAAAGAGCATCTGGGGCTTCCCAACAAGGATGATGTGAAGACAGGCGTGATCACCTACAAGATTTCCGCGCATGCGGCAGACCTTGCGAAAGGGCACCCCGGCGCACAGCAGCGTGATGATGCGCTATCCAAGGCGCGTTTCGAGTTCCGCTGGGAGGATCAGTTCAACCTGAGCCTCGATCCGGACACGGCACGTTCTTACCATGATGAGACCATGCCGAAAGAGAGTGGCAAGGTGGCTCACTTCTGCTCTATGTGCGGTCCGAAATTCTGCTCAATGAAGATTACGCAGGATGTGCGTGATTATGCCAAAGAGCATGGTCTGGATGATGCAGAGAAAGCAATTGAGACCGGTATGGCCGAGCAGTCAGAAGAGTTCACCCGCCAGGGCAGCGAAATCTACCACAAAGCATAGCCAGAACATTGGTTGGGTGGCCTTGCCGCCCGGCATAAGTGATCTATGCTAGAAGTATAGGTTGGTTCAGATGATTCAACCGTATCAAGGCCCGGGAGATGACCATGACTACTGCACTCGACATCATGAATTCCAAAGCTCCATACTGCCGGATTGATACCCCTGTTCAGGAGATCATCCGCCGTTTTGCTGCTGAAGGTATAACAGGCATGCTTGTTGTGGATGATCAGAGGCACCTCTTTGGCATCATCACAGAGTCCGATCTCATTGATCAGCAGGCGAGTCTTCATATCCCTACGGCCATGGCTATTTTTGATATGGTAATTCCGATCGGAGAAGGGCGCTTTGAAGAGGAGCTGGAGCGCATGCAGGCGATGACGGCAGAGGACCTGATGGCCACAGAGGTAAAAACCGTATCTCTGGATAGCAAAATCGATGAGATCGCATCCCTGATGAGTGAGGGTAACGTTCATCATCTTCCAGTGGTGAAAAATGATAAGATTGAAGGGCTTATCTCCAAACATGACCTGATCAAAGCGCTGGCAAAGAACCAGCGATAACTACAAAGAAGATGACTCCAACACGTCTGGAGAACGAGGCCGCAACCGTTGCCTACGCTCAAAAGCTAGCCAAGCAGATCAAACCGGGGCTGGTGATTGCACTCTCCGGTGAACTGGGAGCAGGCAAAAGCGTCTTCTCCCGTGCCCTGATGCGTGCGCTGGGTGTCACCGATGAAGCCCTGCCCAGCCCGACCTTCGCGTTGATCCAAACCTATGACGGCAAGGATTGTCAGGTGGCCCACATGGACTGGTATCGCCTGGATGGTGCCGATGAGATTGAGATGCTCGGTGTACGCGACTATTTTGAACCGCCGTGGATCGCCATTATCGAGTGGCCGGAGCGTGCTCCCGACCTGTTGCCAGCCAATGCCATCCGCATCGAACTCAAAACTGACCCTGATGATTTCGAGCTTCGTTTCTTGTCCCACAACAGCATATAAAACAGACCCCAACTGCTTTGCCTTATTCTTGGGATCAGGCCAGAGTTCTCAGGTGATGTCCCACTCAATATTTAAAGAAGTGATACGTGAACTGGCTGGCAAGCAGGGTTTTAATCTCTGCTGCTTCACAAAGCCTGTTCTTGAACCGCAACATCCAAAGCAACTTGATACATGGGTTGGCGCTGGAATGCATGGTGAGATGGGTTATATGGCCGAAGAGACGCGTGTGGAGCGTCGTAAGATGCCGGAGAGTATGCTGGAAGACACCAGGACAGTCATTGCTCTAGGCATGAGGCACGTTCCGCCGCCTTATTCGCTGGAAGAGGCAGGATCAGACAGGGACAGGGGAGCGATTGCATCCTATGCGCATGGTGACGATTACCATGAAGTGATGAAAAAGCGGTTGAAGGCCTTTGCGCGTGATCTGGATAAACTGTTGGGACCACATGATCAGCGCGTCTATGTCGATACCGCACCAGTGCTGGAACATGCACTCGCAGAGCGGGCAGGGCTTGGCTGGCAGGGGAAACATACCTTAACGATCAACCGCGAGCATGGCTCCTACCTGATGCTGGGCGAGATCTTCACCACGGCAGAGATCGAGCCGGATGCACCAGCCGAATTTCACTGTGGAACCTGCACGGCTTGCATTGATATCTGCCCGACCAGGGCCATTGTGTCACCGTTTGTGATTGATGCGCGACTTTGCATATCTTATCTAACCATTGAATATCATGGCTTTATTCCGCTTGAACTCCGTCCTCTTATGGGCAACCGAATCTATGGCTGTGATGATTGCCAGATGGTCTGCCCATGGAACCGGAAAGCGGAAGTGATTGAGCTTGATCATCTGAAGCCCAGAGATGAAAACATCCTGCCGGAACTTTCGGAACTATTTGAGCTGGATGATGAAGGGTTCCGTGAGCGCTTCCGCAAATCGCCAATCAAAAGGCCAGGCAGGGCGGGGCTGCTCAGAAATATCGCTATTGCCATGGGTAATTCAGCTGATCCCGACTATATCCCGCAATTGATCAAGGCGTTGGATGACAATGAGCCTCTGGTTCGCGCACATTCTGCATGGGCGTTAGCTCGCCTGTATGAACAGAATTATCCGCACAGAAAGGGTGGAGAAATTGTTGAACAATTGGAGTATCATGCCCACCGCGAAACAGATGAAGATGTTTTGAACGAGCTTCATCAATCCCTTAAAGATATTGGAGAACTGAACTCATGAGCACACCCAAAGCGTTTATTTTTGATCTGGACGGAACCCTTGTCGATGCATTGCCTGATATTCAGGCCAATGCCAACCGTGCACTGAAACAGTGCGGGTATGATTTTCAGATGACACTGGCAGAGACACAGCCGCATGTCGGTGGTGGCGCTCAGAAGCTTGCCTCCAACGTATTGGGTAAACCGATGGATGACCCGGCCACCATGGAGCTTTACCACGCTTTTGCCGATATCTATGAAAAGCATCCTGCAGATTTCGGCGGACCCTTTCCGGGCGTGATGGATACACTCAATGCATTGAGAGACAGGGGAATTCCGATCTCCTGTGTTACGGCCAAACCTGCCAAGGCACGTGTACAGGTGCTCGATGCGTTGGGCTTGACCCCGTATCTGACACTGGCCCTGTCGCCTGAGGATGGCTTTGCCAAGAAGCCTGCACCGGATATGTTGGTTGAGTGCTGTCGGGCCATGGGTGTTGATCCATCTGAAACCGTCATGGTCGGTGATACACGTTTCGATGTGGAAGCAGGCTTTAACGCCAATTGCCAGACCGTCGCATTTGCAGAACACGGTTATCAGGATGTGCCGGAAGAGTACGCGGATCGCGTGGTCAGCCTGTCTGATTTCAGAGATCTGTTGAAACTGCTTGATGACTAGGGCTGTTTTATGAGTCATCCAACTGTTACCGGCATCTACGGCATCCTTCCCGCCGATCTTGAGACGCAAGACCTGCTTGAGCGTGCCGAAGCGGCACTCAAAGGTGGCGTGAAAACGTTGCAGTTCCGCGATAAAAAGCGGGGGTTCAAGACGGCCTTAAAGCGTGGAAATGCGCTGAAGGAGCTCACAGTGCGTTATGATGCGAAACTGGTTGTAAATGACTCCATCCAACTGGCGCATGAAATCGAAGCCGATGGCGTCCATTTGGGTAGGGGTGATATCGACAGCCTTGCTTTGATCCGTCAGAACGCCGGAGAAGGACTGCTTTTGGGTGTGACATGCCGTGCAGATGCTGCATTTGGTAAACACGCGATGGAGAGTGGGGCGGATTACCTCTCATTCGGGGCTGTCTTCCCAACAACGACCAAGCCGGAGGTGCCAGCCATCGGTCTGCCACGCCTGCAAAAGGCGAGAGATATGTTTCCTGATGCCAATATTGTTGCCATCGGTGGCATTACGCTGGAAGCGCTCCCTGCGATT
>Ga0316187_10005227_pt1 | contig 11231 bp, 11 predicted proteins | sample CroRivburrow1_MG_FD_204927 | JGI IMG/M metagenome (GOLD analysis project Ga0316187, IMG submission 204927) | Coastal sediment microbial communities from Maine, United States - Cross River worm burrow 1 | ecosystem: Environmental > Aquatic > Marine > Coastal > Sediment | place: USA: Maine...
GCACTTCATGCTGCAGCGCGAGGTGGTCGAGCGCCTAGCGGCGGCGCCGGGCGGGCGCGACTACGGCCGCCTGTCGGTAATGGCGCAGTACCACTGCGCAGTCGCGCCGCTGTTTCTCGTGCCACCCGGCGCTTTCGAGCCGCCGCCGAAGGTGGAGTCGGCCATCGTGCGCCTGCTGCCGCACGCGCGGCCGCCGGTGGAGGTCGGTGACGCCGGTGTGTTCGCCGAGCTCGTCGCGCTGGCTTTCGGTCAGCGGCGCAAGACCTTGCGCAATAACCTCAAGGGACGGCTCGACGCGGCGGCCATCGAGGCTTGCGGCATCGACCCACGGCGCCGCGCAGAGACACTCGCGCTGGTCGATTTTGCCGCCCTGGCACGCGCGCTCGCTGCAGTGCGCCAGCCGGGCATCGGGTGAGCCGGCAACTGCTGGTATATTGACGCCGCGACAGACGGAAAGGATCGAGTGACCATGGCCCGCAACCCTGGCGAGCAGATCAGGATCGACGTCGATACGATGTATATCGAGGCCGAATCCGAACCCGAGGCGGACCGCTACGTGTTCGCCTACACCATCACCATTCGCAACGAGAGTGAGGCGCCCACCAAGCTGCTGGCCCGGCACTGGGTGATCACCGATGGCAACGGCAAGGTGCAGGAGGTGCGCGGCGATGGGGTGGTCGGCGAGCAGCCGCGGCTGAATCCCGGCGAGGGCTTCCAGTACACCAGCGGGGCGATGCTGGAGACGCCGATGGGCACCATGGCCGGCAGCTACCGCATGGTCACCGACGATGGTGACAGCTTCGATGCGCCGATCCCCGAGTTCCTGCTCAGCACGCCGCGCACCCTGCACTGAGCGCATGGCCGGCCGCGATCTCCAACTCGGCTACCGCGCTGGCTTTGCCGCGCTCTACGACCCGCTGGTGCGCGTCGCCATGGCCGCGCCGCGGCGCGCCAGCCTCGCCGCCCTCGGCCCGCTGCGCGGCCAGCGCCTGCTGCTGCCGGGCATTGGCACCGGGCTGGACATTCCGCAGCTGCCGGACCAGGCCGAGTGCATCGGCGTCGACCTGGCTCCGGCCATGCTGGCGCGCGCGCGGCGCCGCGCGCGCGAATGCGGTCGCGATATCGCGCTGATTGAGGGCGATGCCCACCGCCTGCCGCTGGCTGACGCCAGCATCGACTGCGTGCTCATGCACCTTATCCTCGCCGTGGTGCCGCGACCGGCCGCTGCGCTGGCCGAGGCCAGCCGCGTGCTGCGCCCCGGCGGCCGCCTGGTGGTGCTCGACAAATTCCTCCGCGACGGCGGTCGGCGCAGTCTGCGACGCCTGATCAGCCCTTTGCTGGCGCGGCTGGCGACGCGCACCGACGTGGTCTTCGAGACGCTGCACGCGGCGCATCCGGAGCTGCTGCTGGTGGAGGATCGCGCCGCGGCCGCCGGCGGTTGGTTTCGGCGCATCGAACTGCGTCGCGACGATTGATCCGCGCAAAGCGAGTAGGAGAGAGGCATGGCCGTTTATGCCATCGGTGATTTGCAGGGATGTCGCCCGGAACTGGAGCGACTGCTCGATGCGCTGCACTTCGAGCCGCGGCGCGACCGCCTGTGGCTGGTCGGCGATCTGGTCAACCGCGGGCCGGACTCCCTGGGCACGCTGCGCCGCGTGCGTGCGCTGGGCGACGCCTGCATCAGCGTGCTCGGCAATCACGATCTGCACTTGCTGGCGGTGCAGCACGGGGTGCGCGCTGCGAAGCCGGCGGATACCTTCGAGGACATATTCAGCGCGCCGGACGCCGACGTACTGCTCGACTGGCTGCGCCATCGCCCCCTGCTGCACCACGACGCCGAGCTGGGCGTGAGCATGAGCCACGCCGGGCTGCATCCGCACTGGGATTTGCCCACCGCACAGGCGCTGGCCGCCGAGGTGGAGGGAATCCTGCGCAGCGAGCGGCGCCAGGCACTGTTTGACTCCATGTACGCCAACCAGCCGCGCCGCTGGGATCCATCGCTGCAGGGTGCCGAGCGCTGGCGCTTCGCCATCAACGCCTTCACGCGCATGCGCTACTGCCGCGCCGATGGCTGGATGGATTTCAAGCACAAGGGAGGGCCGGGCACCCAACCTGCGGAACTACTGCCCTGGTTTCGCGTGCCGGGGCGGTGTCACACCGGGCTGCGCATCGTCTTCGGCCACTGGTCGACCGTCGGCAGCGTCGACGCGTACGGCGTGCACGCGCTGGACGGTGGCTGCGTGTGGGGTGGGCAGTTGGTGGCCTTGCGCATCGACGATGGGCATTGGCAGCGTGTCGCGGTAGATTGCTAACCCCTGCGCGGGGGGTGATGACAAAAAAGCAACAAAAAGGCAGACATCCATCGCGTTCGGCGGTACCATGTCGCTGCGTTCAACTGCTGAAGTACCCATTTCGCGGTATTGACAAGCGGCCGCTGCGCTTAACGCGCTACAGAGCGTGAGACCAAGGGGATCGATAATCAGAATAATAAATTGAGGAGGAAGACGCGGCATAAGATCGTGCGATGATCGTCTCCGAATCGGCCCGCAACGCTCGCAATTTGCGATGTTGACGGGCTTTTCTTTTGCCCGCTCGCCTTTCCCGCCCAGCCTTTTCCGGCTTATCCCTTGCCTGTCCGCCCCGCTGAGATCCCGTTCAGGAGCAGCCCTGTTCAAGTGCTTGCTCGCCACTTCTGCAACCCGCCTTTCCCACTCTCTGCAAGTCCCCTTTGCAATTGCGCTCCACCAGATCTCGATAGCGCACGCTGGTGATCGGGCTAGCCGCCTCGGCGGCAAAGCAGCTCATGGCGCGACCGGAGGTCTGCCCCGGCGACACTTTTCTGGGGGCGATTGCGCCGCGCTGCGCGGCGCGTAGATTGGCCCTCGCACGCTCGGGGCACGGCTTCTCAGTCGCCTCTGTCAGCCCCGGGCGTCGCCTCCAAGCCTCGCGCCGCTCGGCGCGTTGCGGGTGGGGCCAGGTTGCTACCGGCCCCACCCGCCTTTTTGGGCTTGACTCGGCATCCACAATCGTTTGGAATCGAATGGTATCGCTATTTGATCCTTTGCCGAAAATTATCGCCCATTACTCCGAAAAAAGTCGCGCAATTCGGCTTGTGTCGTTCGCCAAATCCCTGACCTGGGCGTCTGGCGCCCATAGCAATCATTGTTGGAGATGAGCACATGTTCCGCCGAATCAAATCACTCGATGGCGCAGTCGACACAAGTCCTGTCACCGAACGGCGCGTCCACCCGGGCCGTTGGTGCGGTGGCCTGCACGGTGTCGCGCTCGCTGCCCTTGCGGTAGCGCTGTTGCTCAGCAGTGCTTGCGCCTCTTTGAGCGGCTACGGCCGCCAGCAGCAGACGCGCAGCAGCAGTCTGGTCGAATACCTCTACCCGGACGGCAAGGTGCCGGCCGGGTTGCGCGAAGCGCGCCCGCGGTTGGTGCTGCCACTGCGCGTGGGCATCGCTTTCGTCCCCGATGAAAACCACGGCGGTGGGTTGGCACTGAGTGAGGCACAGCGCCAGCAGACGCTGGAGCGAGTCGCCGAGCACTTCCGCCAGCGCCCCTTCATCGAGGATGTGGTGAGCATCCCGCGCAGCTATCTCACCCAGCAAAAGGGCTTCGACAGCCTGCAGCAGGTTGCCCAGCTTTTCGGCGTCGACGTGGTTGCTCTGGTGTCGTGGAACCTGCTCACCCGGCAGGACAACAACGCCCTGTCGCTAGCCTACTGGACCATCGTCGGCGCCTACATCGTGCCCGGTGATGAGCTGCGCACGCAGACCTTCGTCGATACCGCGGTGTTCGATGTCAGCACGCGCAAGCTGCTGATGCGTGCCCCCGGTGTCGATCGTCGCGAGCGGCTGAGTACGATGGCCGCCAGCAGCGCCACCGAGCGCGAGATGCTGGAGGCCAGCTTCGACGCTGCCGCGGGGCGCATGATCGCCAATCTCGACGGCGAGCTGGATGACTTCGTCGCCCGCGTCGAGGCACAGAGCGCACAGGTCGATGTCGACTACCGACCGGGCTATACCGGGGGCACCGGCGCCATCGGGGTGTTCGGGCTGCTGCTGATCGCCGCACTGGCATTGCGCCGCGGCGCGCTGCGGAGAACGTGCTAGCCTGCCCGCCCCTCCCCACGCCAGGCACGTCGATGCCCGAACGAAAATCGCGCCGCTTCGCCCGCCCCGCCGGCGAGCGCGAGTTCATCGCCATGATGGCGCTGGTCACATCGATGGTGGCGCTGTCCATCGACGCCATGTTGCCGGCGCTGGGCGCCATCGCCGCGGATCTCGGCGCCGCCTCGCCGAACGATCGCCAGTGGGTGATCAGCGCGCTGTTCCTCGGCTTCGGCGTGGCGCAGACGATCTACGGGCCGGTCTCCGACAGCGTCGGTCGCAGGCCGGTTATTTTCTTCGGCTTCGCGGTATTCCTCGTCGGCTGCGTGATCAGCCTCACCGCCAGCGACTTCGAGAGCATGCTGCTCGGCCGCTTCGTGCAGGGCTTTGGCGCCGCCGCGCCGCGCACGGTGAGCATGGCGGTGGTGCGCGATCGCTGCAGCGGCGACGAGATGGCGCGGGTGATGTCGCTGATCATGGCGGCCTTCATTCTCGTCCCGGCGATCGCCCCGGCCATCGGCCAGGTGATCCTGCTGATCGCCGACTGGCGGGCGATCTTCCACGTCTTCATCGTCCTGGCGCTGATCGCCGTGGCCTGGTTCGGCCTGCGCCAGCCCGAGACGCTGCCCCGCGAGCGGCGCAGCGGCCTGCGCCCGGCGGTGCTCTGGCGGGCGCTGCGCGAGGTGCTCGGCAATCGCTTCGCCATCGGCTACACCGCCGCCAGCGGTCTGGCCTTCGGCTGCCTGCTCAGCTATCTGGGCACGGCGCAGCAGATCATGCAGGAGCTGTACGCTACCGGCACGCTGTTCCCGCTGTATTTCGCCGCGCTGGCGCTGGCCATCGGCGCGGCCTCGCTGGTCAACGCGCGGCTGGTGCGGCGCCTTGGTATGCACCGCCTGTTCGCCGGCGGGCAGCGCGCGCTGTGCGCGCTGTCGGCGGGCTTTCTGTTGATCACTCTGCTGTACGACGGGCTGCCGCCGCTGTGGGCCTTCATGGCCTACATGCTGCCGGCGTTTTTCGCCATCGGCCTGCTGTTCGGCAACGGCAACGCGTTAGCCATGGAGCCGCTCGGGCACATCGCCGGCATGGCGGCGGCGGTGATCGGCTCGCTGATGACGCTGATCTCGGTGCTGCTCGGCGCATTGGTCGGCCAGCTCTACGACGCCACCGTGGTGCCGCTGGTGGCCGCCTTCGCGGTCTTCAGCCTGCTCGGTGCGCTGCTGGTAGCGCGGCTGGATCGGGTGCGTGCGGCGGTCAGCGGCTGATAGCGCGTCGACGCCGGCGGGCTCAGCCCAGGTGCTGGCGGGCCAGATACTCGTGCGATTGCATCTCGCGCAGGCGGCTGACGGTGCGCTCGAACATGAAGGCCAGGCGCTCGCCGCTGTACAGCTGCTCCGGCGGCGTCGCAGCGGAGATGACCAGCTTGACGTTGCGGTCGTAGAACTCGTCGATCATGTTGACGAAGCGCCGCGCCGCGTCGTCGGCGTACCGATCCATCCGCGGCAGTCCGCCGATCAGCACGGTGTGAAAATACTCGGCGATCTCGATGTAGTCGTGCTGCGAGCGCGGCGTGTCGCACAGCTCGTCGAACTCGAACCAGACCACGCCATCGGCCCATTTGACCACCGGGATGTCGCGGCCGTTGATCTCGATGGCGGTCTCGCCGCTGCGCGTCTCCAGCGCGGCGAGGCTGTGGAAGGCGTCGTCCAGCGCGCGGTCGGCGGCCGCGTCCAGCGGGCTGTGGTAGATCTGTGCCCGCTCCAGTGCGCGCAGGCGGTAGTCGGTGCCGCTGTCGAGGTTGACCACCTCGCAGTGGCGCTCGATGAGCGCGATGGCGGGCAGGAAGCGGGCGCGCTGCAAGCCGCCTTTGTACAGATCCCCAGGCATGCTGTTGGAGGTGGTCACCAGCACCACGCCGCGGCGGAACAGGCCGTCGAGCAGATTGGCCATGATCATCGCGTCGGTGATGTCGTGCACGTGCATCTCGTCCAGGCACAGCACGCGGGCGCGCGCGGCGAACTGGTCGGCGACGAACTCCAGCGGATCGCGCACATCTTTCAGTGCCTTCAACTCTTCGTGCACCAGACGCATGAAGCGGTGAAAGTGCAGGCGCAGCCTGGCCTCGAAGGGCAGGCTGTCGAAGAACAGATCGCTGAGATGGGTCTTGCCGCGGCCCACGCCGCCCCAGATGTACAGGCCGCGTGGCGCCTCCGGCGGCGGCGCGGCGGCGCGGCGGCGGCCGAAGAGCTTGCCGAACAGGCCGCTGCCGGCGGCGCGGGAATCGCCCGTTCCCAGCGGCTGCGAGCGATGCGCCTGCAGCGCCTGCCATAGCCACTCCAGGCGTGCCACCACGGCCTCCTGCGCCGGGTCGCGCTGAAAACCGGCGGCCTTCAGCGCCTCTTCGTAACGCGCTATCGGGGACATGCCTAATCGCCTCGCTTAGAATGCCTTCGCGGCATTTTTGGTGCGGCGCAATATACTGGCTCGCCGCGGCCTTGGATAGCCATGCCGCGCGGGGAGTGGGGCCTTGTCAAAGCTGTTATCGAGGATCGGGAGCGGACTGCGCGGGATTCGCTGGCGCGGCCTGGCGGTGGATGCGCTCATCGCCATCGTCCTGCTGCTGGCGCTGCGCGCCTGGCTGCAGTGGGATCTGGCCAGCGGCCCGGCGCCGGATTTCGTCGCCGCGGATCTCGCCGGCCGCCCGGTGGCGCTGGCCGACTACCGCGGCGAGCCGCTGCTGCTGCATTTCTGGGCCAGCTGGTGCTCGGTGTGCAGCGCCGAACAGGCGAGCATCGACGCCATCGCCGACGACCACGCCCTGCTCGGCGTGGCCATGCAGTCCGGGGATGCGGCGCAGGTGCGCGCGCACATGGCGCGCGAAGGGCTGGGTTTTCGCAACCTCAACGACCCGCGCGGCGAACTGGCGGCGCGCTACGGCGTCACGGCGGTGCCGGCGACCTTCATCCTCGACGGCGAAGGCGGCATCCGCTTCGTCGAGCGCGGCTGGAGCAGCGAGCTGGGCCTGCGCGCGCGCCTGTGGTGGCTGCAGCGACGCGGCGGCGCTTGATGGCGCGCAGCTTCCCGGCGGAATCCGACAATCGGCGGCGTAGCGGCCGCCAGTGGAGCGACTGACTTTGGCCAAGAAGCAAGCCTACGATCCGAAGGGCGGCAAGCAGCCGCTGGGGCCGTCGATCCTCAATCTGACGCGGCTGTACTTCACCAATCGCCGCAAGGACTACATCTGGGTGCCGCCAGACCCCTCGCTGGTACTGGAGCTGGAGCTGCCCGGCGGCATGCACGAAAGGCACGGCCGGTTCTGGTCGCGGCAGTTATTCACCGCGCTGGAGGGTGGCGTGGTGTTGCTCACCGGCGGCGGCATCATGGTCAAACCCAACGCGCGGCACTTCATCCCCAAGCTCTACGGGGGCGGCTGGTATCTGCAGGTCAAGGCGAGCATCGCCGTCGATCACATCGCCTACGAGATCCCGGCCAGCATCACCACCCAGCTGGTGGAGCTGGACCGCAAGCTGTCGAAGACGGTGGTCAAGCCGGGCAAGTGACGCCGCCGTCCTCGCGACTGCCGCCCGTCGCGCCTGCGGCGCGCTCGCCGCAGGCCAGCGTCCAGCCGACCAGTTCCTTCAGCACCCTGCCCAGCGCCGCGTCGAAGGCCGCGACCACCGCGGGCAGCGCGCCGGATTCGGCGGTGACCCGCACCGCGAAGCGCCGGCTGCCGACGATGCGCCGCCGGTCGCGATGCACCAGCTGTGCCACCAGCGCCACGTGCACCACGGGGCTCGCCGCGCCGCCGCCCACATCGTCGGCATCCGCGGCGGCATATTCGGCCTGAAATTCGCGCAGCTCCACGCGCAGACGGAAGTCGGGGCGGATGGCGCTGCCCGGGCGCGTCGCGCCGGGCAGGCGGCCGCTGTTCTCGAAGCTCTCCACGATCAGCGTCTGCACCATCGCCGGCGCGCGCGCGGCCCAGCGCGCCGCACTGTAGTAGCGAATCTCGAAGGGCTGCGGGTGTACGGCGATGCGCGCCGTATCCAGCCCACCGGCCGGCGCCGGCTCCTCGACCACCAGCTGCCAGCTCGCAGGCCGCGCCGGCAGCGTGTCGAAATGGCTTTTCGGCGACAGGAAATAGACCCGCGCGTCGCCGTCGCCGACCAGCTGCACGCAGCCGGCCAGTGTCGCCGCCATCGCCGCCGCCATCAGCCCCGGCAGAGCCGCCGCGAGGCGGGCGGCGAGCCGCGTCATCAGTGCCGCGCAGACCCTACTCACGCTCATCCTCCGCGGCGAAATCGCCGCCCTCGCCACCCGCCACCAGCGGCCGCAGGCCCTCGCGTTCGAGACGCTCCACCAATCGGTCGAGGCTGCGCGTCAGGCTGCGCGCCTCGCTGGCGAAGCGGGCGAATTCCACCAGCCCCTCGGCGGCGAAGTCGCGCATCGGCTCGCGGGTCTCGGCGAGCAGCCCCCGCAGCTCCTCGGCGGCTCCGGCGAAGCCGCCGGCAGCGCGGCGCGTCTCGTCGAGGGTGGCGGCCAGATCTCCGTCGAGCAGGCGGCCGATCCCGGCCAGCGTCGCGTCGGTGCGCCGCAGGGTCTCTCCGGCGCCGTGCAGGGTCTGCGTGCCAGCGGCGAAAAAGTCGTCGGCGCGCGCCGCGGTGCCGCGCAGCTCGGCGGTCAGCAGGCGCAGCTCGCGGCCGTCGTGCTGCAATTCTTCGAGCAGCGCGACGATGCGCCCGCGCTGCTCGGCGAGGGTGGTGCTGAAGGCGTGCAGATTGTGCAGGCTGGCGGTGATCAGGGTGCGATTCTCCGCACCGAACAGCTCGCCGAGCTGCTCGGCGAGCAGGATGCTGCGGCTGAGCAGCTCCGGGGCGCTGGCGAAAAGCTTTTCGATCTGCGAAGGCCGCGACGGGATCACCGGCCGCGGTTCACCCTCGGCGGCGCGCAGTGGCGGGCTGTCGGCGTCCGCGCCCTGGATGTTGACGAAGGCCACCCCGGTCAGACCCTGCAGCTGCAGTTCGGCGCGGTCGCCCTCGCGGATCTGCGGACCGTCTCTGACCTCCACCGTGACGCGCACCTTGCCCGGATCCTGCGCGGCGATGCGCAGCGTCGACACGCGGCCGATGCGGATGCCGCGGTAGCGCACGTCGCCGCCGACGCCGAGGCCGGACACCGAGCCCTGGAAGTAGATGTCGTAGTGGCTGTGGCGCTGGTTGATATCCAGCCGCGCCAGCCAGGCGATCACCAGCATCAGGGCGATGACGCTGGCGAGCACAAAGCTGCCGATCAGCAGATGGTTGGCGCGCGTTTCCAGTTCAGTCTCCGCGGTTGTCGGGGCGGTCGAGGGCGGCGCGTGCCCGCCGGCCGTTGAAGTAGGCGTCGATCCACGGGTGGGGATGCTGGCGCAGGGCGGACAGGCTGTCCACCGCGACCACGCGGCGCTCGGCGAGCACGGCGATGCGGTCGCAGGCCGCGGCCAGGGTGTCCAGGTCGTGGGTGACGAGAAAAACGCTCAGCCCGAGGCTGGCCTGCAGCTCGCGCAGCAGGCTGTCGAAATCCGCCGCGCCGATCGGGTCGAGGCCGGCGGTGGGTTCGTCGAGAAAAAGGATCTCCGGGTCCATGACCAGCGCCCGCGCCAGGCCGACGCGTTTGCGCATGCCGCCGGACAGCTCCGCCGGGTACTTGTCGCCGACCGCCGGGTCGAGCCCCACCAGGCGCAGCTTCAGCGCGGCGATGTCGTCGCGCAGGCCGGCGGGCAGATCGAGCTGTTCGCGCAGCGGAAACTGCACGTTCTGCGCCACGCTCAGCGAGCTGAACAGCGCGCCGTCCTGAAACAGCACGCCCCAGCGCTGTTGCAGGGCGCGGCGACGCGTCGCGGAGAGGGCGTCGAGGCGCTCGTCGAAGACGCGGATCTCGCCGGCATCCGCTTGTTGCAGGCCGATGATCGAGCGCAGCAGCAGCGATTTGCCGGTGCCCGAGCCGCCGACCACGCCGAGCACTTCGCCGCGGCGCATATCCAGATCCAAGCCCTCGTGCACCCGCTGTGCGCCGAAGGCGTTGCGCAGGCCGCGGATGCGGATGATGTCATCGCTCACGGCTACAGCCCGATGTAGCCGAAGAAGACGGAAAACAGCGCGTCGGCGACGATCACCAGAAAGATCGCCTGCACCACCGCGCGGGTGGTCAGCCGGCCCACGGATTCGGCGCTGCGTTCCACGGCGAGGCCGTTGTGGCAGCCGATCAGGCCGATCAGCACGGCGAACACCGGTGCCTTGACCAGACCCACGAACAGATCCCAGGCGTCCACCGCGCCCGACAGACGTTCGATGAACAGCGCCGGGCCTATGTCCAGCGCCAGCCAGCAGACCAGCGCGCCGCCGAGCAGGCCGGCCAGATCGGCGATGAAGGCCAGCAGCGGCAGGCTCAGGGTCAGCGCCCAGACGCGCGGTAGCACCAGCACGTGCATCGGGTCGAGGCCGAGGGCGCGCAGCGCATCGACTTCCTCGTTGACCACCATCGAGCCGAGCTGCGCGGTGAAAGCGCTGCCGGAGCGCCCGGCGACCACCACCGCGGTGAGCAGGATCGCCAGTTCGCGCAGGATCGACAGCGCCATGCCGTCGACGACAAAGATCTGCGCGCCGAAGCGCGCCAGCTGCACTGAGCCCTGGTAGGCCACCACCACGCCGATGAGAAAGGCGATCAGCGCGATGATCGGCAGCGCGTTGAGGCCGACCTGCTCCATGTGGTGTACCAGCGAGGTGATGCGCCACTGCCGCGGGCGCAGCAGGCCGCTGGCGAAGACCCGCGTGGCGCGGCCGAGGAAGGCGACGAAATCCAGCATCAGCGCGACATTGGCGCAGCACCCGGCGCCGAGGCGCTCGACCGCCGCGGCAAAGGCGTTGCGCGGCGCAGGCTGCGGCGGGCAGGGCGCGCTCCCGGCGTCGCGCACCCGCTGCAGCAGGCGCCGCTGGCCGGGGTCGCCGCCGCGCAGCTCGACCGCGGCGCCGGCTTCGCGCTGGCGCTCGATGAGCTGGCAGAGCAGCAGTGCGCCGCTGGTGTCCAGCTCGCCGAGGGTGTCGAGATCCAGCGCGACCGCTTCGCCGCCGGCCGCAC
>Ga0316187_10005235_pt1 | contig 11223 bp, 7 predicted proteins | sample CroRivburrow1_MG_FD_204927 | JGI IMG/M metagenome (GOLD analysis project Ga0316187, IMG submission 204927) | Coastal sediment microbial communities from Maine, United States - Cross River worm burrow 1 | ecosystem: Environmental > Aquatic > Marine > Coastal > Sediment | place: USA: Maine...
GATGGACGCTCCTGATGGTTAGCTGAAACGAGTTTGTTGCTCTATCAGTTTGGCGCATTGCGACGCCGATTTCACTGGAGCGTCCATCTCATCACACACTTTGGGCTATTCCAACAATTGAAGAGCGAGGTTCGCGACGCCGTACGGTCTCGATAGCAGCCGAATTCTGACTGTTTCCGCCGACACGCCCAACGTTAACCTTCTTTCCAGCGATCATTCCATGCGAAAACGCCGTCAGGCCGTATATTGGACTCAACTATTCATAACGATTGTGAAATGTAAGGCCTGACCCCATGACCCTTGATTGTGAAATGTAAGGCCTGACCCCATGACCCTTGTTTGACCCCATGACCCTTGTTGATCGGACCAGGCCGGGGTGAAAACCCCGGCCCTTCCTGGCAAATATGCCACTTCTCCCTTTATTTCCTGGTCAACTAAACCGAAGCCCAGCCTGCCTGGATTTCCCAACAGGCCGGTCCGGCTGGATTTTTTCTTCAGCAACTTAAGGGCCCAACGTGGAGGGACACACGTATATGTCTATCCTTCTAAATTCCTTCTTTGTCCTTCTAAATTCTGAATTTTCTTCGAAATTTTGTTTCCAAATTATTTTAGGTTGCTTCAGCTGTTCGAGGTTAATTTCGCTTGAGGAATTTATCGAATATCACTCTCAGAACCGATTTCGGCTGCTGCTGATCCTCGATATGTTCACGAACCAGTTCGTCGATCAACTTCTGACGACGTCGCTTTTCCCGGTTCTCTCCTGACATATAGACCAGCCTCCTGGAAATATCGGTAATCAGGCTAGAATCGGTATTATCCGGCAGGTCAAATTCATCCCAATCGGTTGTCATGGTTGTCGGGTCGGAAAATGTCATCTTGAAAATATCCTTTCGTATCGCCAAAATTTAACGAGCCAAGCGTCAATATTTCGTGAAATTGACGGTGCTGATGCGCTTGCGGACGAAAAATTTGCAAGACTTGCGACCAGGATCACATTTTGCGATCCGCCGGCTGCAGCGCCACGGTCTTGAGATAAACCAACCGACCAGGTGCCTGGAGCAAACGCATATAAACTGGGGACATACCCGGATCTAAATCATATTCACGCAATTAATCAGTCGTGGCCAGGCTGCTGATCGAAAACCATTGCTCCTTCAATCCACTCCGTCCCCTTCAATTGGACCGATCACGGCGGTAATAATAGTCTCGACGGCATTTCTCAGGCAGCTGATATCCAGGCCGGGCTCCCGTGCCTTGCGCGCCTTCAGGCCGTCGACCAGCAAAACCAGCGCCAGTGCTCGCTCGCGGGCTACTTCCACCGGAAATCCCAACCCACCCTCGTCGCGACTGCGACTCAACCAGTCGGCGAGCTCTATACGCACCGCAGTGTCCATCCGCCGGATTTCACGTGCGATTTCAGGGTCCCGGGTCGATTCCGCCGACATCTCGAGAAACAGCGGTGCACTGGCAGTGTTATCCGGGTCATTGTCGTCTGCCATAAAGTATTCGATAATCGCAGCGTTTAGATCCCGAGCACTACGCATGGCGCAGACTCGACTCTCGGCGATCTCAAGTTGCGAGGCGATTATCGCAAAGATAATGGCGTTCTTGTTGTCGAAATAGCGATAGATAAGCCCGGGGCTCATCTTCGCCGTCTTCGCAATCGTCGCCATACTGGCCGCATGGAATCCGCGCTTCACGAAACAATACATCGCCGCCGCGAGTATGCGCTTTCGCTGGAGCTGCTTGCGAATCTCCGCCTTGCTCAGGTCACCGCGATTTTCGACACCCGGAGCGCTCATTCCCGGACCTGTTTTGCCGCAGAGCGCCGGCTAAAAATTCGCTGGATGAGAATGAAAAACATGGGGACATAAAAAAGGCCGAGAAAAGCTCCCGCGATCATACCGCCAAGGACACCGGTGCCGATGGCGATCTGGGCACCAGATCCGGCGCCGGTTGCCAGCGCCAACGGCAACACGCCCATGCCGAATGCGAGCGACGTCATGATGATCGGCCGCAGGCGGTCACGCACGGCCTGAATCGTCGACTCTACGATCTCCATCCCGTTATCGAGATTTTGCTTGGCGAAGGCGATTATCAGGATCGCATTCTTGCTGGTCAGGCCAATCGTGGTCAACATTGCCACCTGGAAATAGATGTCGCGTTCCAGTCCGCGCAGGGTGGCGGCGATGACGATGCCGAGAATACCGAGCGGCGCAACCATCAGCACCGCGGTTGGAATCGACCAACTCTCGTAAAGTGCCGCCAGGCACAGAAATACGACTAGCAGCGATAGCGAATAAAGCAACGGCGTCTGCGCGCCGGCGCGGCGCTCCTGGTAGGACAAACCGGACCATTCGATTCCCAGTCCCGGCGGCAGTCCGGCGACGATTCGTTCCACCTCGTCCATCGCCTCGCCGGAGCTGACCCCCTTCGCTGCTTCGCCGTTGAACTGCATGGCCGGAACGCCGTTGTAGCGTTCGAGCTGCGGCGAGCCGTATTCCCAGCGATAACTACTGAACGACGATAGCGGCACCATGTCGTCAACGTTGTTACGTACCGACCAGAGACGAAAATCTTCCGGCAGCATGCGATACGGCGCATCGGATTGCATATAGACGCGCTTTACTCGCCCGCGATCGATGAAATCGTCGACGTACTGACCGCCCCAGGCGGTTTGCAGGGTCGCATTGACGTCGGCCACGGATAACCCGAGCGCACTGGCTTTTTGAAAGTCCACCAGCAGGCGCAGCTGCGGAGCGTCGGCCTGCCCGTTATGCCGAAAATTAGTCAGCAACGGGTTGGCACGCACTTCTCCCAGGAACCGGGCCCCGGCAGCCATCAGCTGCGTATGCCCGAGACTGGCGTTGTCCTGCAGGTAGAAGGTAAATCCCGAAGATCGACCCAGCTCGGAAATTGCCGGCGGCGCGAATGCGTACGCAAGGGCATCCTTGATGCGGCCCAGGGCGGCAAACGCACGGCGCGCAATGGCGTTGACATGCATCGAGTCCCCCTCGCGCTTGTCCCAATCCTTGAGTTTGACGAATGCAAACGCGTTATTTTGCCCGGTGCCCGAAAAGCTGAAACCCACCACTCCGAACATGGACTCGACCGCATCGCTTTCCGCGTCGAGAAAATGGTCCTCCATCTTGCGCAGCGTGGACATGGTTCTTTCCTGCGTCGAACCGACCGGGGTGCTGGCCTGCGCGAACAGAATCCCCTGGTCTTCCTGGGGCAGGAACGACGTAGGCCGGTTACTGAACAGCACCAGCATCAGGCCGACCATCACCAGGAAAACGGCAAAGAAACGAATGCGCCTGGCGACGATACCGCGCACGGCCCGCCGATACAGTTGCGAGCTCTTGTCAAAGCCGCGGTTGAACCAGCCGAAGAAACCTTTCTGCTCGAGATGCTCCCCCTTGTGCAACGGCTTCAGCATCGTGGCGCAAAGTGCCGGCGTCAGTACCAGGGCCACGAGGACGGACAGCCCCATCGCGGAGACGATGGTTGCGGAAAACTGCCGGTAAATCACGCCGGTCGCACCGCCGAGAAAGGCCATCGGCACGAACACCGCTGCCAGCACAAGACCGACGGCAACCAGCGCGCCGGTGATTTGATGCATCGACTTGCGAGTGGCCTCGACCGGCGACAGACCCTCCTCGGTCATCACGCGTTCGACATTCTCGACGACGACGATCGCGTCGTCGACCAGCAAGCCGATCGCCAGCACCATCGCAAACATCGTCAACATATTGATCGAATAGCCCAGCACCGACAACACGGCGAAGGTCCCGAGCAGTACCACTGGCACGGCGATGGTCGGAATCAGTGTCGCGCGCAGATTCTGCAGGAATAAATACATCACCAGGAAGACGAGAATTATCGCCTCGGCGAGAATCTGGATAACATTTTCGATAGCGACCCGGACAAACGGCGTCGTTTCAAATGGAATGACGGCATGCAAATGTTCCGGGAAAAATGCCTGCAGTTGGTCCACACGTTGCTGCACGGCCGCCGCGGTTTCCAGTGCGTTGGCGCCCGTCGCCAGCGAAATCGCGATACCGGCCGCGGGCTGCCGGTTGTAGCGGGAAACGAATCCGTAGGTCTCGGCTCCAAGTTCGACCCGCGCAACGTCGGCAAGCTTCAGCACCGAACCGTCCGGATCGCTGCGCAGGATGATGTTGCGAAACTCGTCCGGCGTCTGCAGGCGACCTTGCGCAGTAATGGTTGCATTGATCTGCTGCCCGGAAACTGCCGGCACGCCGCCGAGTTGTCCCACCGCCACCTGCTGGTTCTGCGCCCGAATGGCGGCAGCGATGTCGGTTGGCGCCAGGCGGTAAGTATCGAGCTTGTTGGGATCGAGCCAGATACGCATCGCGTATTGCGAACCGAATACCTGGATGGCTCCGACACCCGGGACGCGGCTCAGGGGATCGACAATGTTCGCAGAAATATAGTCGGCAATATCTTCGCGCGTGGTGGTCGCATCGTCGGAGACGAAACCGACGACCATCAGGAAACTACTGCGCGCTTTTTGTACGCTGACCCCCTGGCGCTGTACCTCCTGCGGCATCAGCGGCATGGCAAGCTGCAGCTTGTTCTGCACCTGGACCTGGGCGATGTCCGGGTCGATGCCGTTATCGAAGGTCAGTGAAATTCTGGCCTGCCCGCTCGAAGCGCTGGTCGATGACAGGTAGAGCAATCCGTCGAGTGCTTTCATGCTCTGTTCGATGACCTGCGTTACCGAATCCTCGACGACTTTCGCCGACGCCCCGGGGTAGGTGGCGGAGACTACGATGGTAGGCGGCGCGACATTCGGATACATCGAAATGGGCAATTGCGTGATGGCGAGCGCGCCGCTGATCATGATGATGATGGCGATAACCCACGCGAAAATCGGCCGACCAATGAAGAACTGCGCCACGGCGGCTCTCGTTACAGCTCGGCGAGGTCGACGATGGCGGGATCGACCACCGCGCCGGGAGCGATTTTCTGCAGCCCCTCGACTATGACCCGGTCACCGGCGGTGAGGCCCGAGCGCACCACCCAGCGATTACCTATGCTGCTGCTGATGTCGACGGTTCGCGCCTCCACGGAGTTGTCTGCGCCGACGACCATGGCAATGGCCTCGCCACGCGCGTTTCGCGTGATGGCCCGTTGCGGCACCAACAGGCCGTCCTGGATAACGGCGTTGCTGACGACCGCGCGTAGATACATGCCGGGCATCAGCAACAATTCGGGATTCGGCACAACGACACGCATCGCAATACTGCCAGTCATCGGGTCTACCGCCGAGTCGGAGAATGCCAGTTTGCCCGCGTGCGGGTACTGCGTGCCGTCATCGAGAAGGATCCGGATCGGAATACTTTCCGCCTCGCGAATCGCGCTGTTCGACAACGCCCGGCGCAGGGCCAGCAATTCCGACGCCGATTGGGTCACGTCGACAAAGATTGGATCCAGCTGCTGCACTATGGTCAGCATCGCCGCCTGGTCTTCGGTGACGAGCGCGCCCCTGGTGACAGTTGACAACCCCGTGCGCCCCGCGATGGGCGATTTGATGCGCGCGAAATCGAGTTCGACAGCCGCACTTGCGAATTGCGCCCTGGCAACTTCGAGGTCGGCAGCGGCCTGATTGCGGATCGCCAGCAGGCTCTGGTACGACTGCTCACTAATTACCTTGGATTTGCTCAACCCCTTCGCCCGCGCCACATTCAGAGATGCCAGCTCGAGGGCCGACTCGGCCCTGGTAATCGCCGCACGAGCACTGTTGTAAGCAGCCCGGTAGGTGGCATCGTCGAGCTGATAGAGAGGATCGCCTGCTTTGACCATGCTGCCCTCGGTGAACAGGCGTTCGCGGACAATACCGCTGACCTGCGGGCGGACTTCGGCACTGAGGCTTGCACGCGTGCGTCCGGCGAGCTCCCGTTCGAGTACTACCGGCTCCGTTTTCAATACGACAACCGACACGGGGGTTGGCGGTCGCTCCTGCTGTGCCGGCATCGACGGCGTGTCATTGCAGGAGATGAGCAGCAAAAGCAGCAGCGCGGCGACGAGCCTGCCGGGTCGCAGGTACTTCATAGATCTTCCATATTTCTCATGGAGCCACGAGTAGGTATGGTTGTTATCAAGAAATAAAGAATGAACGTTCATTCTATTTTTGTCAACGGCTATTCAAACACAGGGATCAGCTCCCCGATTTCAATTTTTTACGCCCTTGCCATTCGCAGAATAAATGCAAGCCGAAAAATCGCCGATCACCCTTTAACTCACGAATTCCTCAATCCGGCGTCCATTGACTGCGACGATACGCGGATTAAAGTTCTCGCTACTTGCGCTGGCTGACAGAGAATTTTTCGTTGAGCACGCGCACTTCCTGTTGCGGGAAGGGAATTTCGAAGCCGTGTTCCTGCAGGGCTTCCAGGATCATCAGCAACAGGTCGCCACCGACGCGGTTCCTGCCGTCGTCGATACCTTCCATCCAGAACTCGACGAACATGTTGATGCCGGAGTCGCCGAAACTATCGATCTCGCAATCGGGACGCTCTTCAAGGGGCACCTCTTCGCCACTGAACACCTGCGGATGGCTGGCAACAACCTGCTTGATGATGTCCACCAGCTTGCGAATATCAGAGTGATAGGCCACCGAGAAATCGACACGGTAGCGTTGCTTCTGGTCCTTGTGAGTCCAGTTGGTGAAAGTCTCGACAATAAATTTTTCATTCGGCACCACCACATCCTTGCCATCGAAGGTTTCCATGGTGGTCGCCCGCAGGCTGAGATGACGCACCACGCCGGTGCGGCCGTCCTCGAGTTCGATGTAATCGCCGATCGAGACCGAACGGTCGAGCAGGATAATGATGCCGGAAATGAAATTCGACGCAATCGCCTGCAAACCGATACCGATGCCGACGCCAAGCGCACCGCCAAACACCGCCAGCGCGGTCAGGTTGATGCCCATGATCTGCATTAAAAGTACGAAAATTATGAAGAAAATCGCCATTTCGAGCGCCTTCGCGGCGACTTCGCGCGTGCGCAGCTCGAGCTTTTCCTGGCGATGGATGAGTTCACGCCCGGTGCGAGTGGAGACCCGGCCCAGCCAGAATAGCAGCGAACCGAACAGGGCGACGCGCGCGATGCCGTAAAGGGTGAATTCGAGGTCACCGATATCGATCGAGACCGACTCGAGTATATCGACCAGATTATCCAGCAGGCCCACCAGGTGCAGGAACAACAACGGCATGCCGACCCAGCGGAAAACCCGCGCGACGGCCTGGTTGGCAATAAAATCGTGCACGATGGAATTGAACAGCAGCAGGATAGAAATACTGAGCGCGGTCTGGTTGACCCAGCCGTGATCCAGCAGGCTTTCGCTGATTTCCACCGATATGCGCAATAGCAGGATTGCGAAAACCGGGAACAGCAGGCTGCCCAGCTTGCCGGTGAAACGGCGCAGCGGATGCAGCGATTCGCTATCGTCGCGGCGATCGATCATCGGCAGGAAGTGGCGCACACGGCGCGCCAACAGGAATGCAAGCACGTAGACAACGATCACGATGCCGAGCTGGGTATAGGTCTCGGGTTGTGCCAGCGTCTCCACTACCCGCTCGTTTGCACCTTGCAGTAATTGTCCGATTTTTTCGAGCGCCATTTTCGATTCCTGCAATGCTGTAGCCTGTATCCAGATCGCCATTTACCGGCGAGTCGGTGGATTTCCGGGGAACGAGTATATCACCTGGCAGAACGGATAAAGCGAATTCCGTACCCCGATGACCACTGCGGCCGCGCTCGCAAATTTGACCTCATCGGGGTTTATGCTTTCATGCATCAGGTGTAGCAGCGGACCGACGCAAATGAGCGCGCCGCCACCGGCAGGGTGCGGGATCTGGATCAGGCATATAGCCTCGGAGATTACGCCGCGACGCAACCTTAGCGGCTCGCGAACGACCTCGAATGCATGCTCGATCGGCTACTCCGGGGCGCGCTCGACGATTGAGTGCCCACCCAGAGTGGCAGATCTTTACGCGCCGTCGAAAATCGGATAAACAGGTATACTCTTCCCGGCTGCGCCATTGGCATACCGCCAATAAGCTGACAGAGCGCAGCCGTGGAACCTGTCTCCCTGAAAAACCGAGAATGAATCATGAAAATCACCGATCTTGAAATCCACCTGCTCGGCGGGCCCGGGGAAATGCGCCCGCACTGGGTGAGCCACTTTCCAGTGCCGTCAGCAAACGAATTGCTGGTGGTGCTGCACACCGATGCCGGCATTTCCGGCTTCGGGCTCGGCAGTAGCAACACCTCGCTGCAACAAACCGCGGCGATGTTTGGCGATGGTCTGAAGGAACTGATCCTCGGCAGCGATGCGTTGGCCCCGGAACGGCTTTACCAGAAATTGTTTGCGCTAAGCTGGCAGGAAATCATGGCGCGCAAGGGCTGGAGCAAAGCGCAGCTGGTGCTCGCCTCGGCGGCGGTCGACATCGCCATGTGGGACATTCTCGGCAAGCATGCCGGATTGCCGCTGTACCGCCTGTTCGGCGGCCATCGTAACGAGGTGCCCTGCTACGTGACTTGCGCCTATTACCGCGACGGTAAGGACCTGGACGAATTGCGCGACGAAATGAGGATGCTGGCAGCCCAGGGGCACCGCGCATTCAAAGCCAAGATCGGCGCGCTGGACATCGAGCAGGACATGCAGCGCCTGCAGGTAGTGCGCGAAGAAATCGGTGACGATGCCGAGCTGATGATCGATGTCAATTGTGGCTGGGATCTGAACACCGCGCTGGCCGCAATCAAACGCCTGCCGGAGGTGAACCCACGCTGGCTGGAAGAGCCGGTACACTGGTACGACGATCGCCGCCTGTTGAAATTGCTGGCGCGCAAAACCGATATTCCGCTGTCCGCCGGTGAGAGCGAATCCAGCGCGCAGGGTTGCCGCGCGTTGCTGGAGGAACAGGCGATTCAAATTCTGCAGTTCGACTGCACGCGCATGGGCGGCTTTACCATGGGACGCAAGCTGGCGGCACTGGCCGAACTCAATCACGTCGAGGTAGCGCCGCATCACGACTGTTTCATTCATGCACACCTGGTCGCGGGCAGCCCGGCAGGCCTGATCGTCGAATCCTTCACCGACCCGGAACGCGACCCGCTGCAGGCCGAGCTGTTCGAAAATCCCCCGCTGATTGAAAACGGCATGCTGCGGCTCAACGACGCGCCTGGCCTCGGCCTGACACTGCGCCAGGATACCATCGAAAAATACGGCAAGCGGGTTGTTTAACCGCAATACCAGGTATAGCGCTTATCCTTCCAGTTCTCCAGGCCGTTGAGTCAGGCAGTGGTGGAATTAAAATATAGGGTCTGAGTGTAATGGCACTTACTTAAGAAAGTTAACCAGTCATCCCGGCCTCCGAGCCGGGATCTCATGACGGTGGCACCCGCACAAGATACCGGCTCAAGACCGGGATGACAGCAGTTTAGAGCTTAACCCAGTGCCATTGAGGTCTGAGTGATTGTTTTAACCCTCTACCCTCTTTTCGTCGCGAACCCGAATGCTGGTTCGAAGTCAAATTTCAGCAGCTTTAATAATTTCCCTACTGTCGATTACGCGCATAACGATTTCCATCAAACCAGTCTCGGCCCCCGGCAAATACGGGAATGGTCGACCCCGTTTTCGCTTTTTCCAATAAACGCACATCTAGCCGGTCATTCCAAACAGGATGAATTTGACCCGGGTCAATAAGCAGCGCTTGCGGTTGTGTTGGAATGGGCCGAATTAAATAAGGAGATAGCGCTATGTTTAACTCGATTGTGGTCGCCTTCGACGGTTCGCCGCACGCCAATCGCGCACTGGAGATCGGCTCCGAGTTGGCTGCGCGGGACAAGGCGACGCTCAACATCATCTACGTCATCGATAAATCCCACCTGCATGTCCCCGAGGCAATACGTGAGATGGGAGAAACCGAACATGTCATCGACCCGATGCCAAAGCTGCAGGTCAATTATGAAAACGCACCGACCTCGATGATGAGTGCATTGGCCCAGGCCAACGCCGATTCGCTGGACGCGATGTTTCAGTACGCAGATTTCATCGTCGGACAGGCGGAGTCGGGCGCCAGGCACGCGGGCGCGGCAAAGGTCGATTCGAAAGTGGCGCAGGGTGACCCGGCCGAGGAAATTATCACGTTCGCGAAAAACCGCAAGGCCGACCTGATCGTCTGCGGCAGCCGCGGCCTGGGTAAATGGAAGAGCATGCTGCTCGGCAGCACCTCGAGCAAGCTGGTGCAACTCTCCACCTGCAGCTGCCTGACCGTCAAGTAGTGCCCGGCAGGGCAAGTATGGAGAAACCCTGAATTTGCGTACCAACGCATCTGTTTGCTCCTTAATTACCGACACCCAAGTCGGTGAGAAAGCCGATGGACAGTGCGGCTCGGACCGTGTCTAACATGTTATCAGCGACCTGGTTGGGGTCACCGCGAATTTAGGGATACCTCAAGACTTTACTGCTAAACTGAAGCATGTCAGCCAATACTCCAGCAATCATGCCAGGTAATTTTAAATCCTCCGCAACTCGTGGCGATCGCTACCTTAAACGATCCGTATTGCTCACCTGGCTGGCAACCGTCGCCATCATCGGGACTTATGCCATCGCGTCTGTGAGCACCTACGGGGGCGCGGCCTATTTCGTCCTGGTCACATTGCTCGAGGCGTGTATCTGGGTGTTGCCGTTAATCCTGCTTATTGCGGTGTACAGGCGTTGGCCGGGCCGATCGCTTTTTCTGGCAACCCACGTGGTATCGATTTCACTGTTATTGCTGTTGCTGTCAAATTACAAGCTCCACGCCATGTACAACTTTTTCATCAACGGCTTCGTGATGAATTTACTGACCACGCCGGGAGGTATCGATGCACTCGGCCTGTCGCGTTCTTTTTACCTTTCCGCGGTGCTCGGGATTGCCTTGTTAATACTGATTTATATCCTGTCGATACGCTGGCTTAACATCGACTGGATAATTTCGCGGCTGCCCGCAAAGCGATATCTGGTTTCCCTGGCGGTCGGTTTCCTGCTGATGGACATGTCCACTTACGCATGGGCGGCATACGCCTCGAAGACTGAGATACTGACGATCGCTTCCCGGGTTGTATGGCACATCCCTGTCACCGCGAGAGGGGTTTTCAAGCAACTCGGTTTCGAGCGACCGGAGCAGGGATTCGCCAGCCTTGCCGAAG
>Ga0316187_10005236_pt1 | contig 11222 bp, 10 predicted proteins | sample CroRivburrow1_MG_FD_204927 | JGI IMG/M metagenome (GOLD analysis project Ga0316187, IMG submission 204927) | Coastal sediment microbial communities from Maine, United States - Cross River worm burrow 1 | ecosystem: Environmental > Aquatic > Marine > Coastal > Sediment | place: USA: Maine...
CACTCAGCACGCAGCTGGTGCAATTTCAAAAAGGCAGGCGACGACTCGCCCTGGTCGTCGATGAATACGGCGACATTCAGGGTCTGGTTACACTGGAAGATATACTGGAAGAAATTGTCGGCGAATTTACAACCGATCCGGCCGATGATGTCGCCGATGTCGTCAGGGAGCGCGACGACTGTTATCTCATCGATGGGTCGACGAACATTCGCGAACTCAATCGCGTGATGAACTGGCAACTCCCCACGGATGGCGCGAAGACCCTTAATGGTCTTGTTCTGGAAATTCTCGAAACCATACCGGAGCCCGGTACCGATCTGGAAGTTTCCGGCTATCGGATGGAGATTATTGAGACAAATGACAACCGCATAAAGACAGCGCGAATTTTTTCGTCCAAGGGTGAAGCTCCGGCGTAAAAACTGCTCAGTTGAACGCGGCCTCCAGTGCTTGTTCCAATGTACTCACACCGATAACCTCGATTCCACCCGGCGACCGTTTTGGCACGTTCGCTTTCGGCACGATCGCAAATTTGAATCCCTGCTTTGAAGCCTCGGCGATTCTTTCGGTGCCAAATTTGACCGGGCGAACTTCACCAGCAAGACCGACTTCGCCGAAACTGATCATTTTGCGACGACATGGCCGATCGCGAAAACTCGAGACGATCGACAATAGCGCCGGCAGGTCCACCGATGTTTCGGATATCCGCAATCCGCCAACCACGTTAACGAAAACATCTTCACCGCCCAATGATATTCCGCCGTGTCGTTGCAGGACCGCGATCTGCAGCGCCAACCTGTTCTGATCCATGCCTTGTGCAAGACGTTTCGTGTGGGTGCCGGCTGAATCGGCAACCAACGCCTGGATTTCGACCAGCAACGGACGACTTCCTTCCCAGGCGACCGACACGACGCTGCCCGTATTGGTATCGTCGACGCCGCTTAGAAAAATTGCCGATGGGTTTTTAACTTCGAGAAAACCGGCCTCGGTCATCGCAAACACGCCCATTTCGCTGCTCGCGCCAAAGCGGTTCTTGATGGCACGAACAATCGTGTAGCGGCTGGCCGGGTCGCTTTCAAAATACAGTACGGTGTCGACCATGTGCTCAACTACCCGTGGGCCGGCTATCGCACCCTCCTTTGTCACATGACCGATAAGAAATACGGACACGTCCCTTTGCTTCGCAAACTGCACGACGCGACCGACACACGCTCTCAGCTGTGCAACCGAGCCCGGCGCAGACGGCAGATCGGATGTCGCAAGAGTCTGAATGGAGTCGATGACAAGCGCACCGGCACCAATGGCCTCTGCCTGCTGCAGTATATTGTCGAGCGACGTGTCCGCCAGCAAACTGAGGGATGGGCTATCCAGCCCGAGACGACGGGAACGTTGCGCGATTTGTGCCAGCGATTCCTCGCCTGTGGAATAACAGGTCAGGAGGGAATCGGGCAGCTGCGCTGCCACCTGTTGTAGCAAGGTTGATTTTCCGACACCTGGATCGCCGCCCAGCAAGACGACCGCACCAGGAACCAGACCGCCACCTAATACGCGATCAAATTCGCTGAATCCGGTCGCGTGACGACGGTCGCCTTCTTCATCAACCGCCTCCAGGTGGGTTGGCTCTGGTCCTGCCGGACGACCCGAGGGTCTTGCGGTGACCGTCGTTTGGGCAAGGGTATTCCATGCATCGCAATCGGGACATTGTCCCTGCCACTTAACGCTGTGGGCGCCACAAACGCTGCACACAAAGGCTATATTGGCTCGAGCCATGGTTCAGGACCTGCTGAATTCAAGGTAAAGATAAAAAGCTTAAGTTCTGCCGCCGGTTGTGCCGTCTTCCGATTTTGACCAATCGGGTGATTTTTTTGATATCCGGTAGCAGAATCCCAATGATAGCACCGTTGTCAACGGCCCGGCTCAGTGAAAACTGCCAACCCTATCTCATTAATATCCCTTGCCATTTCCTATAATTTCGGCGTTATGTAGAGACGGGCACCTTGGATAAACACAGAAAAGAAAAACGTGATCGGCTGATCGCGCTCGCTTTCGTCAGTATTCTGATGGTCCTCATTTATGGGCCCGCGGCGACGTTGTTTGCAGCTGCTGATCGGACCCTGTACGACCAGGTTGCTGGTTTTGCACGGTTTCGGCCGCCAGCCGAAACGGTCATCGTCAGCATTAACCCTGACAAAATGGCGGGTGACGAGCTTTTTGCAACCTATGGCCGACTAATTCAGGCGGCGAAATCGTCTGGTGCCAGGCGCATTGTGCTTGCCAATCCGCCGGTAATAGACGCCGACTCGCAGTTACCTGGCTGGGCCGCAACACTGTCTGCCGGTATCCCCGTTTTCGTACCGAATGAACATCGATTCGCTGACCTCGCCAGCAAGACCGGCACACTCCAGTTGCAGCGCGACGGCGACGATATTTTGCGCTCCATGGTGTTGTGGCAGCTTGAGGGCGGCATCATGATTCCGTCGCTGCCCCTTGCGATAGCGTTAAATGATCCGGCCTTTTCCAATGACCCGAGAATTTCCGCGACCGATAACGCCATATTTCTTACGCGTAGTGCGCCGATCGAACGGCTAACGCCGGAAAGCATTCTCGGGTCCAAGAATGGCGCCCGTCAGCTTACTGGCAAGATCGTATTCATCGATGCACACCCGGCGCTGGTCGGCGCCGTTGCGACGCTGCCATCGGGACAGTTCGTTACGCACTCAGAGATCGTTGCGACGCTGCTCGGCAACCTGCTGGAACACCAGGTCATCATCGCGCCCGCATGGATTCGTGCCCTGGAGTGGCTTGTCCCGGCACTTCTGGCAATCCTGGTGGTACTTTTCCTGCCCGGACGCAAACGGCAGGAAATCCTGCTGATCGCCGTAGTCGCGGCTGCAGGCATGGTCATGCTTGAAGCGTTATTGCTGTATGTATTTAAACTGCGCATCGACCTCGGACGACCTGTCGTTTTGTTGGTCGGTGCCGCTATCCTGGCATGGTGGCTTGCCGGAACAGGACGAAAAGCGGCTGTCAATGCCTATAAGAAAGGCTCCGATTTCCTGTCAGCGGGACGGCTTGAGCCTGCATTCGCCGAATTCCGGCGCTGTGAGGCAACGGAAACGGTTGCAACCGCAATGTACAAGCTGTCGCTGGCTTTCGAGGAGCAGGCAAAGCCGGAACGGGCGGAAGCGGTGCTTGACTGGATGAAGCAAACACAAGGCACGCAGACCAGCAGCTCAACCAAGCTCAGCATGCTGGGCAAAAAGGGCACGCCGCAGCGTCTCGGTCGCTATGTCATAGAACGAAAACTCGGCCGCGGCGCGATGGGTGCGGTGTACCTGGCACGCGATCCGCGAATCAATCGCCCGGTTGCACTGAAAGTCATTCCCATTGAAAAAGAGTTTGAGGACGAGGAACTCGAAGAAGCACGGCTGCGATTCTTCCGGGAGGCGGAGTCTGCCGGTCGCCTGACACATCCGAACATTATTACTGTATTTGACGCCGGTGAAGACAAGCACCTGGCCTATATTGCGATGGAGTTTTTGCCCGGCGTACCGTTAACGCAGTACACCGATCCCAAGCGGTTGCTGGCGCCCGGCAAGGCCCTTGAGTTGTGTGCCCGTACGGCGGATGCCCTTGATTATGCGCATAATCAAGGCGTCATTCACCGCGACATCAAGCCTGCCAACATACTTTACAATCCACAGGCGGACCTGCTGAAAATCAGCGACTTTGGTGTCGCCCGAATGACAGACAACAACCGTACCAAGACTGGCATCGTGCTTGGCACGCCGATGTATATGTCCCCCGAGCAGTTGAATGCTTCAGAATTGACCGGACATTCGGACTTATTCTCGCTTGGTGTTACCCTGTATGAGCTTCTAACGGGGGAAGCGCCTTTTCGTGCCACTAACATTGCTGTGTTGATGACAAAAATAACGACTGAAGATCCCGCTCCCGTATCCAACCGACGTGCCGGTATTCCACCCAGTGTGGATTCCGTGCTATTCAAAGCGCTGGCCAAACGACAAGAACAACGATTCTCGAATGGCGGAGAGATGGCCATTGCACTGAGAAATTGTGCAAAATACGCGTCTCGATAACTGTGGATAATATCAAACGCCTACTATGAGCCTTCGCGGAAAAATAAAATTTGCCGAGATCACCGATACCGGCAAGGTTAGAGAGCATAACGAAGATGCGATAGGCTCCGAAGCCGATGTCGGGCTAATGGTGCTTGCTGACGGTATGGGCGGTTATAACGCCGGTGAAGTTGCCAGCGGTATTGCCGTACAAACCATCAGTGAACTGGCCAAAGAAGGCGCAATGCGCGAGGAACGAAACGAGCGCGATCCGACAACCGGAATGATGCGCCAGACGATCGTACTTCGGGATGCAATCTCCAGAGCCAACAAAATCATATTCCAGACTGCACAAAGCCAGACTCATTGCGAAGGCATGGGTACAACACTGGTCGCGGCGATTTTTTACGATGACAAACTATCCGTCGCGCATGTCGGCGACTCCAGGGCCTACCGTTTGCGCGGCGGACGATTTGAGCAGCTCACGCTCGATCACTCCTTGCTGCAGGAATTGGTCGATCGGGGCTTTTACTCAGAGGAAGAGGCCCAGCGATCCACCAACCGAAACTACGTCACACGGGCACTCGGCGTTGAGCCAAACGTTGAGGTAGAGGTACAGGAATACGACGTACTGCCGGACGATGTGTACCTGCTGTGTTCCGACGGCCTGCCAGACATGGTCGAAGATGAGGATATCCACTTAACTATCAGCACGTTTAATGCTAGCCTTGATGTGGTTGGTCAACAGTTGATAGAGCTGGCCAACGATCACGGCGGGCGAGACAACATATCCGTGATGCTGGCGCAGGTTATGGACTCGTTTCCGGCGAAGCGCGGCATAATGCGACGGCTGACAAAGATGTTTCGTTCGTAGGTTGGGGTAGCATGGAGAGTGCAGAGCGGCGGGAATAGCTGCTTTTCGCGATGCTTGGGTTTAATAATTCAACAAGAGAGCGGCAGAAGCGATATGGCGCGTTTAATCCTGAGTCTGGACAGCCAGGTCCTGGCTGAATACAACATGTCCAAAGAGCGGTACACGATCGGACGCCTGCCCGATAACGATGTGCGCATCGACAATCCGGCCGTTAGCGGTCACCACTCGCTCATTATCAATATTCTCAATGACTCGTTCCTTGAGGATCTGAACAGTACCAATGGCACCTACGTCAATGGCAAGCTGATCAAAAAGCATGCGCTGCAAAATGGCGATGTCATTACGATCGGCCATCATCAACTGCGTTTTGCTGACCTGCAGGTCAGCGAACCGGAGCAGGATGAGTTCGAAAAAACCATGGTTATCCCCGCTGGACAGCAAAACGCAGAACAACTGGCAAAAGCAGAAGAAGCGGCCGATGCGGCTGCCTCGGCGGACGCAGAAGCAGAAGCAGATGCCCGGGTGGACGTACGGGTGGAAATGCCCGATCCTCGCGAGCCGGCACACGCGCCAGAGCCAACACCTGCGCCGCCGCCACCGAGACCGAGACCAGCCCCGGAACCCGCCGCTCATACGGCGACGTCAGCGGGTATCGATCCCAGCTTGGCACCGAGCGCTTTGCCATTGGCGAAACTCCAGGTACTGAGCGGCGCATTCGCTGGACGTGAGCTCGAGCTGACCAAAGCATTGACCACGCTGGGTCGTCCCGGCGTACAGGTAGCTGCCATTACCCGACGTTCGGAAGGTTATTACGTCGTGCATGTTGAAAGCGGTGAAGAAGGCGATTATCCGTTGGTTAACGGTCAGCCTATTGGCGCCCAGGCACGCAAGCTGTCGGACAACGACGTATTGCAGCTGGCTGGCGTGAAGATGGGATTTTTCTCAAGCTGAGTGCTTGAAGCCGATTGGCCTTCAGTTCGGAGAGCAACGGACCGCGTTACGGATAGTCCTCGCCAATATAGGTCTCGGGTACCCAGTTCTCAAACTTCGTATATCGCCCGACAAATGTCAGCGGGAAGTCACCAATAGGTCCGTTTCGTTGTTTCGCTATGGCAATATCAGCGACGCCTTTTCGTGGCGTGTCAGCGTTGTACACTTCTTCTCTGTAGATAAATACGATGATATCGGCGTCCTGCTCGATCGCACCGGACTCACGAAGGTCTGACATCACCGGTCGTTTATCGGTGCGTTGCTCCACGCTTCGATTGAGCTGTGACAAGGCGATAACCGGTAGTTCCAGTTCTTTTGCCAGGGCCTTCAGGGATCGGGAAATCTCCGATATTTCGGTTGCGCGGTTTTCTGTATTGCCATGGACCTGCATTAACTGCAGGTAATCCAGGACGATAAGCCCCAGGCCGTGCTCGCGTTTAAGACGTCTTGCGCGTGCACGAATCTCCGTCGGTGACAGGCTCGGCGAATCATCAATAAAAATCGGTGCATCAGACATGAGTTGAACAGCGGTATTGATGCGTGACCAGTCTTCATCAGGAAATTTGCCGGTACGCAAATGTGTTTGATCAACCCGACCGAGCGATGAAATCATGCGAAGTGCTAATTGCTGCGACGGCATTTCCATTGAGAAAATAGCCGTAGGAATTTTGGCGCCGATCGCTGCATTTTCGGCGATGTTCACGGCGAGGGTCGTCTTGCCCATCGAAGGGCGACCCGCAATGATAATCAACTCGCCCGGTTGCAGACCCGCCGTCATCTTGTCGAACTCGGTATACCCGGTCGGTACGCCGGTGATGTCCCCGCCAGACTGGTGCAGGAGATCGATGCGATCCACAGCGGCCGGCAGGATTTGCTTCAGTGCCTTGAATCCGGACTTGCCCCTGGACCCTTTCTCGGCAATCTCGAATACCAGTCGCTCCGCCTCATCAACCAGATCCGTTGCCGACCTGCCGTCAGTCGCAAACGCATTGCCACTGATTTCATTGCCGGCGTGAATCAGGGAACGCAGTGTTGACCTCTCACGGAGAATGCGGGCATAGGCCCGGGCATTCGCTGCACCCGGCGTTTCATTCGCCAGGGTTGCCAGGTACTCAAGACCGCCAGCCGCGCCGAGCTCATTCCGGTTGTCCAGAAACTCGGATACCGTAACAACATCGCAGGGCTGGCTGTCCTCAACCAGCGCCGCAACGGCAGCAAAAATCAGGCGGTGATCTTTGCGATAGAAATCGGAGGCAACGATAAGGTCAGCGACCTTGTCCCAGGAAGCATTGTCGAGCATGAGGCCGCCCAGCAAGGATTGCTCGGCCTCTACAGAATTGGGTGGCAACTTCAGGCGATATTCGGCCGAATCGATAGCTGACCCCTCTTCCAGCGCTCGCACCATATGCGTCCTCTGCCCGCCGTTCTGTTAATGACTTTAGTTGCCCCGGTTATTCGTTATTGTTGTTGCCGGGACAGACTAAAGTATCACATTGAAGCGTTACTCGTCCGCTACAACTTTTACGGTGATGTCCACGTTGACTTCGGAGTGCAAATGCAGACCGATGGTGAAGTCACCCACTTCGTGAATCGGTCCATCCGGCATACGAATCTCCGCACGAGCCGCTTCAACACCGACTTTGGCGAATGCTTCGGCGATATCGATCGGTCCGACGGATCCGAACAACTTGCCTTCGGAACCAACATTGGCAGGAATGATTAATTCCATTCCCCGGACCAGATCCGCACGCGCTTTTGCAGCCGTAATTTCTTCTGCCGATGCTTTCTCAAGATCGCCGCGTCGTGTTTCAAATTCGGCAATATTGTCCTTGGTCGCCAGAGCGGCCTTGCCTGTTGGCAACAGGAAATTTCGTCCATAGCCAGCTTTGACGGTTACCATGTCGCCGATTGCGCCCAGGTTCTCAACACTATCCAATAAAATAACGTTCATTTTCTCAAGTCCTACTGATTATTTGATTCTGCTCGCCGACTATCGCCGACACCCAACTCAATTTTTACTAACCATTCGCCGTCGAAACGCGAACCAGGCATCTGCATACCCTGCGATCGCCAAGCCGACGATCATCAGGAAATTCAGCACTGGCAACAAAATATATACCAGCACCAGCGCAAATACCGGCAATCGCCCTTCCGCATACAACCAGTGTGCGATTGCCAACCCTTGAAGCCAAAAGACCGCAAACATCAGGAATGCGAGATTCTGGATCCACGCCGCGCTGATCACCATCGCGAACACCGAAATGACAGCCATTACTATGGCCAACACCCGACCGAAACTAAAATCACAAAACCGGCCAAACCGCATGCTTTGACCTGGCAACTGCTGTAACAACGCATAGCCAAGTAACGTCACACCGACCACCACCGACCAACTGGTGAAAACAACCAATATGGTCATCTGTGGCGCTATCAGGTCCTGCTGAGTGAGCAGGACATCTGCCTGCTCCTGAAAGCCCATCTGCGCGAAGATCGGGCTCAATTCAGTCAGAACCGCTTTCCAAAATGCCGTCGGGTCCGCTACCGCAACAAAAAATACCAGCATTATCAGCGCTGCAACGATAACCGAAACCTGCAACGCCAGGTTTACCGAACGCCAATGTCGCAACAAGCTTGCCAGCAACAATACCGGCACCCAGGTTACAAATCCGTTTGCCAACATCTGCAATGCGGATGCGTTAACAATTAACGCAATCACAGCCAGTAGCGCTGCCGCCAGGGCGGCCTGTAACATCGACTTTACCGGACCCTGGTGCAATACCAACAAGGCCATTACCGCGCCGCTAAAAATCTGCGGAAATGGCAACATTAACGTGGCTGCCAACCCCAGAATCGAGTTCTGCGGGCGAGCAATCAGCCATGCGGCTACTGCTTGCACTGCAATGAAGTTCTAGTGACGATCCGTGTACGGCAACAGTGCCAGGAAGCGAGCACGTTTTACTGCACTCGAAAGCTGACGCTGGTAATGCGCTTTGGTACCCGTAATGCGACTCGGCACAATCTTGCCTGTCTCGGTTACGTAAGCTTTTAGCAACGCGAGATCTTTGTAGTCGATCTCTTCAATCTTTTCAGCGGTAAAACGGCAATACCGACGTCTGCGTGAATATCTGCTCATCTAATTTCTCCGTCAGGCGCTTTTCGCTGGCGCTACTGACTCATCGGTAGCTTCGTTATCGTCTGAAGCAGCTTCCGGGGCCGGGGCCTCTTCCGCTGCTTCCTTGCTTGTTTCTTCAGCCACTGCTACTTCGGCAGGTGCTTCTTCAGCTACTGCTACTTCGCCAGGTGCTTCTTCAGCTACTGCTACTTCGGCAGGTGCTTCTTCAGCTACTGCTACTTCGGCAGGTGCGTCATCAGTTGATGCTTCAGCCGCTGGCGACTCATCAGAAGATGCTTCAACGACGGCTTCTTCTGCAGGCGTGTCACTCTCTTCTGACGCTTCCTTCGCTTCCTTCGCTTCCTTCGCCGCCTGTTCGGCAAGCAACGCTGACTCTGCTGCGGCCTTGGCGTCCCGTCGTCGCTGCGACTCACGCTCTTTCGCTTTCTCTTCTTCGACTGCAACCGCCATTGGCGATGCTTCCGTAATTGCCTTCTTACGGGAAATTACGAGGTTGCGAAGAACGGCGTCGTTGAACTTGAACGCACTGGTGATTTCATCAATCACGCTGTTTACGCACTCGACATTCAGCAGCACGTAATGCGCTTTGTGGGCTTTGTTGATTGGGTGGGCGAGCTGACGTCGTCCCCAGTCTTCGAAGCGGTGAACGGTGCCACCTGATTCTGTGACCATGCCCTGGTAGCGTTCTACCATGGCAGGTACTTGTTCGCTCTGGTCCGGATGAACCAGAAACACGATTTCGTAGTGTCTCATTTTCTTCCCTTCTGGATGAAATCCCGCTGAATACCCTGGCTTGACGACAAGTTACCCTTAACGGATTACAGCTTCCCGGGCCTTCTCCGGTGAAGCAAGAGGTTTTCCCCTGTTTATGAGGGGATGCGCATCCTAACTAAGGTGCAGTACCTAAGCAACCGGAAATGCCTGTTTTAGGCTTATTTTTGGCTGACATTAGTAAATTTCGTCGCTATCCGGCGGTATTTTTGGCATTTCTCTGGCGCAGCGCTTCATACAGGCAGATTCCGGTCGCGACCGAGACATTCAGGCTGGCAACAACTCCGCTCATCGGCAGGCTCACCAGGTGGTCGCAACGTTCAATGATGCTCTTTCGCAGGCCCTTTTCTTCCCGGCCCATGATCAGTGCCAGGGGACCGCTGAGGTCACAGTCATAAACTGACTGATCCGCGGCGTCACTCGTACCAACAATCTGCAACCCATATTCCTGCAGCCATCCAACAACCCGGCCGATATTCGGTACTGCGGCAAAATTAAGGGACTCGGCCGCCCCTGCTGCCACTTTGCTCACTGTCGGCCCAAGACCAGCTGCTCCGTGTCTCGGCACGACAACCGCATCGACTCCTGCTGCGTCCGCAGTTCGCAAGCAGGCCCCCAGGTTGTGGGTGTCCTGGATACCGTCGAGAATCAGTAACATCGGCGGTTTAGCTTCATCGTCGGTTAGACGCCCTTCAACCAGCGAACGCAATGCGCCCTCGTCGAGCACGCTTGAACGCACGATTTCGGCGACGATTCCCTGGTGTCGCGACTCGCCACTCATTTGAGCAAGCCGTGCGCGATTAGCGGACTGTATTTCGATACGGCGGTCTTTCGCACTGGTAATAACGGCCTCGACCCGTGGATTGGCCGTCTTGTATTCCACATATATTTTGCGAATGTCGGTCGCCCCGCTCTGCAACAACTGCTCGACCGCCCTTAAACCGGCGACGTACTTCGCCTTGCTCATCGACGCCTCCTGTTCTTGCCGCGTTTCTTCGAGACCGGCTCTTTTTTCGTGCCGGTTTTTGCGATCTTGTCTTTACCTCCCGCAAGCTGGAAATCAATTTTACGTGTATCCATATCCACTTTGGACACGACAATGTCTATCGGGTCGCCCAGACTGAAACGTGCGCCCGAACGCTCACCGACGAGAGACTGGGACGTACTGTCGAAATGATAATAGTCGCTATTGAGACTCGTCACATGAACCAGGCCATCGATTTGCAGCGCGTCCAACATGACAAACAATCCAAAATTGGTCACACCGGTGACGACACCCGAGTATTCCTTTCCAATCTTGTCATCCATGTACTGACACTTGAGCCAGGCTTCGACTTCTCGCGTTGCACCTTCGGCCCGGCGTTCATGCTCGGAGCAA
>Ga0316187_10005237_pt1 | contig 11221 bp, 8 predicted proteins | sample CroRivburrow1_MG_FD_204927 | JGI IMG/M metagenome (GOLD analysis project Ga0316187, IMG submission 204927) | Coastal sediment microbial communities from Maine, United States - Cross River worm burrow 1 | ecosystem: Environmental > Aquatic > Marine > Coastal > Sediment | place: USA: Maine...
CTGCTGGGGATGATCTTTTTCACTACCGGCAGCATATGGTGTCTGGTTCTGGTTTACGGAGCGACCTGGGTGACTGGCAGGCTGCGATGCCGGGCTTCATTAGGGGGGATCATCAAAAAGGCGACCGGTGCTCTTTTTGTGGGTCTGGGCATCAAACTGGCCATATCGGGGGTGCAATAGGAAAAAGTACATGAAAATCGAAGCACTAAGAGGGGTGCACTTTCATACGAGGTAGCTATTAAGTGATCAGAATTCAACCTTTTGAAAAGAGGGATTGGGCAGCCACGTGGCAAATTATCGAGCGTGTGTTTCGAGCCGGTGAGACCTACGCTTTTTCGCCGGATATCACTGAAGAAGAGGCCCACAAGGTTTGGGTCGAGATGCCTTCAGCGACCTTTGTTGCCGTTGATGAAAACAACGAGGTTCTTGGCACCTACTACATCAAACCAAACCAGCCGGCACTTGGGGCTCACGTCTGTAACTGCGGTTACATTGTTGCAGAAAAGGCCAGGGGCAAAGGGATTGCGTCCGAAATGTGCCGGTACTCGCAGCGTGAGGCCATATCGCGAGGCTTTAGAGCGATGCAGTACAATTTGGTTGTCTCATCAAACGAGGGAGCCATCCAACTCTGGAAAAGACACGGATTCGACATAATCGGTACCCTGCCAAAAGCATACCGGCATTCGCGGCTTGGCTTTGTGGATGCCTTTGTGATGTATAAGCAACTTGAAACATAACATAAGCAAATCCAGCTGACGATCATCAGCGTGGCTGATGAAGTGAGATGGCCATTTCCTGAATAAATCAAACTATTTGATATAAAGGAGCGACCAAAATGAAATATCGTTATCTTGGATCTTCTGGACTGTTGATGTCGCGAATTACGCTTGGAACAATGACCTTTGGGGCCCCCGATTGGGGGTGCGATGAAAAGGAATCTCAGGCCATCATCAAGAAATACCTCGATGCGGGGGGCAATTGCCTGGATGTTGCCGATATTTATGCCGGAGGACGATCCGAGGAGATTGTGGGAACCCTCATGCCTGATTTGAACCGCGATGGGATCATCATCGCCAGTAAATTTTCACTTCCCTCCGGGAAGGCCGTAACGCAGTTCGGTGCCAACCGCAAGCAGATCATCTCCTCATGTGAAAAAAGCCTCAACCGACTGAAGACCGATTATATCGACCTTTACCATGTCCATGTTCCCGATCCTGTAACCACCCTCGAAGAAACACTGCGGGCCATGGACGATCTCGTGCGGCAGGGGAAGGTCCGCTATACGGGGTCCAGCATGTTTTTCGGGTGGCAGTTAGCCAAGGCGAAAGGCGTATCCGCAAAGTACAATCTGGAAAAAATGGTGGCCGGTCAATACATCTACAGTCTGATTCACAGGGAACTGGAAAGGGAAACCATACCGGCTGCCGTTGATGCCGGTATAGGCATCACCTGCTTTAGTCCGCTTGGCGGTGGGCTGCTGACCGGCAAATATCAGGGCAAGGAAAGACCGGAAAAAGGCACCCGTGCCTCCTTTCGGACCGAAGTTGACGGTCCCAGGTTTTGGCATCCCAGAGGCCACAAAACCGCCGAAATAGTCCAGGATGTCTCCAAGAAATCCGGAATACCCATGGCAAAGCTCGCCATTGCTTGGCCCTTGGGACGGAAATTTGTCACTTCGGTGATTATCGGTGTCAAAAACATCGATCAATTGGAGAAGAACATGGAGCCTGCTGAATGGGATCTACCGAAAGAGGTGTGGGAAGAATTGGAAAAAAGGACACGTCCCGAAGAAGAATACATGACCTGGTACAATAAATTCAATTATGAACGCTTTTTCAATGCAAGCGAGTTCCATGACGTGAAAGTAGAATTGATATAAACGGGATTAAGCGCGCGAAGATGTTGATTTACAGCTTATGATTATATCCATAGAATCTTTCTCCCACAAAAATGTGAGGTATTTACTGCAAAACGGATGGCAACTGTAAATTTCATAGGAGGGCAGTGATCCGAGAGATGACATCGTTGACCATTCGTCTGGCGGCGGGGCTGCCGTAGTTCTGTATGAGGAAATAGGCCACAGCCAGCAGAACTGCGATGCTGACTACCCGCTTGACCAGCCTTGCAAGATGTGAACTGACAAAAGACCAGATCCTCTTCGACGGCTGTGGTGAATACGGCGATTTTCGTCGCGCTTGTCCGATCTCCTCGAGCACCCCATCCCCACGTCCCTTAAAGCTCGAGCCGGCGAGTCAGCCGGCTGATCACGATCGATCTTCCGGTTTTTCCTTTCGGTCTTCCCTGAGTGATCGAGTGCGGGGATGCGGCTAGCGATCATCGCCGCCAGCTGCTCGACGTCCCGATCCCATCGGCGGTCGGTCAGTTCAAACGCCTGAATACGGGACAGGCGCTGGATGCTGTCCGGCAGAGCCGAGGCCGGCGGCATCCGGGCACCCCCCACCAAAATCGGAACGACCCAGGTGTTCTTCGCCAGTGCGGCTTCAATTTCCAGCCGGACCCAATCGCCGGGTTCATGGAGACGCGGCTCTCCCTTTTCGTTCCGATGATCCAGCCACTGAGGGCCGAGCACCACCAGCAGAGCACTGCAGGAGGCAATCGCCGATTCAATGACCTCGGCAAAATCGTCCCCGGGTCGGATTTCCACATCCCGAAACACCTGCTCCTCGCCGAAGCGGTCGATCGGATCGTCGGCCAAGCGCCCAGCAAACCCCTGGCTTCCCCGTCTGCGGTAGCTGATGAATAACCCTGTCAATATGGTGTCTCCCGGATAGGTGAAAAGGTTTCTGAGGCGGTTACCCATCGGCAGTGGGTCTTGTCCCCAAGATTCTCGGCAAATTCTCTATGACCGACAGGCGGCCAATGAGTAATATCATCCGTCTAAACGTTCAAAATTACAACTAAATATCGTGTTTAAATAGACAGGTGATACCTGTTTTGATATAATACGCTCAATCACTGACAGAAAAATAGTTACAATCCATGACAATGCCAAATCTGCCGTGAGGCAGAGACGGAAAGCCACAGGCCTATAATTAGGCAGCTGGGTTGCCAAGGGATGATATGGGAAGCCGAGTTGCCGTAGTGGTAGCTCGGCTTTTTTGTCTAATGAAGGGGCAAATAAACGGGAAACCGATCAGTTTAAGTCTGTTGATATTGGGAGGTAATATCGAGAAATGATCATTACATTAAACAAAAATTTCGGCTTGCTACTATCGATTGTGTGTATTCTCGGCTTGGTTGCATGTGGTGGGGGAGGAGGAGGTGGTGGTGCGGGGGATTTCGTGCCTGCAGAGCCTACCGGGTTAATGTATACAGGTGTAAACTCTCCGGCCATAATTGATTCGGACAATGCAGCTGAGCTTGCAAGCGATGCCTTCATCGGGGGTGAGACCGGGTCTAATTTGGGAATTTTCAGCTCGGTTGCGGACGCTCAACCGAACATCGTGAGAAAAATAAAGCTCTATGAAGTCATTCAAACCTTTGATGGCGCTTTACACAAAATCGATTTCAATAGCCATCGTGGGGATTTACTTACCGTCAAAACGGAAGAAGATACCGTCATCGGAGACTGCGGTGGTGTAGCAAGTTATACTTTAGAAATGGATGATTCAAACGGTTCCTTTACAGGTTCGATGACCTTCAACGATTATTGCAATGGGAATACAGTCATCTCCGGAACTATCGACTTTTATGGTCAGGTCACTGTTGACGCCAGTGATTTTCTTGACTTCAATCTCTCCATCGACATGGTCAACCTAACATCAGGCGATCAATCATATGTAATAGACGGTGATGTCTTAGTTGATGTGTCAAGACCCTCATCTACAGCATCGGTCGACATGTTGATGGAAGACAGTTCCGGGGAAGTATTCTGGGTCAAGGACTATACGCTTACCATTTTCGAAGGCGTCGATTACGCTGATATCGAGGTGTCGGGAAGGTTCTATCATCCAACTTATGGCCACGTCGATCTGTCCACGATACTCCCTGTGCGTATCTTCCACAATGACGAGTGGCCTTCATTCGGAGAACTGCAGGTCGTTGGTGGAGACGGCACAAAAGCTCGCTTGCTTGTATTTGATAAAAATTTATGCCGGATTATTGTCGATACGTATGGAGATGACACCTATAATTACGAGTCAGATTATATGAGCTGGAGTGACCTGTAGACGCCACGAGTTTCAGCCCAATATCGCAAAGACATAATTCCATTTTGGCAGGGGACATTCGGTGAACAGGAACAATCAATCAGCAATTTTTACAACGGCCAGGGTAACATCGTCTTCCTGTTTGGCGGATCCCCGGAAATCCTTCAATGCTGTCATGATGGCCTGAATCAATCTTTCGGAAGAATAGGAGGCATGCTCACGAATGAGATCGGCAAGCCGCGTTTTGCCGAACATCCGGCCGGAATCATCGCGGGTTTCCCAGATACCATCGGTTCCGATCAGAAGGATCTGACCCGCCGACAAGCCTGTTTTGGCACTCTGCCGGTAGGCATAGTTTGCATCAACCCCGAGGGCCATACCTTCTCCGTGCAACTCCTCGATGGCGTCCGAGGTTGGGTCGTAAAAAAAGGCGGGATCATGGCCGGCCCGCACCCAATGAAGGGTTTTTAAAGAAGGATCGATTTCAGCGTAGAACAGGGTCATGAAATGGCCGCTCTCACGCGTATCGGCCGTTACCAGACGGTTTACATCCGTGATGATATCGGCAGCGCCGCCGAGCTGGGTCACCCTACACCTCAAAAAAGCCCGCACCGACGCCATCAGCAGGGCCGCCGAAATCCCGTGCCCCGAGACATCGCCGACAGCCAGGCCAAATTGGTTCGAATCCCTGCAACAAACCTCCAGAAAATCATAGTAATCCCCGCCGGTTTCATCACAATAATGGCTGCGCCCCGCGATATCCAATCCCGGCAGTGCGTTATATCGCTTCGGAAGCAGATTCTGCTGGACTTCCATGGCCAGATCCAGGGCCGCCTTGAGCCCGATCCGCTCCTTGAGCTGCTCCATCATGGTATTAAAACTTCGCATCAAGTGCCCGACTTCATCCCGGGTTTTTATCGGCAGCGGTTGGTCGAAATCACCCCGGGCAATCCGGTCGGCAGCCCGGGACACTTCCTTGATCGCTGAGACCGTCTGCCCGGTCACCAATTTCATCAGCAACAGAATTAAAAGAATAAACCCGGCGCTGGTAATGAAATAGTACAGTCGAAAGCGCAAAATGGGAGAAAGAATCTTTCTGCCCGGTGCGATCATCACCAGTGTCCAGGGCGCTTCTTGCAGTTTGTAAAAACCGCTCACCTCCGAAGGCGGATGACCGCTGCCGAGCAACGTCCCATATGGCCTTTGTTCGATGGCCTTTAAGGTTTCCCTTTCCAGGGGCTCATTGGTTTCCCACAATTCATTTCGTTTTCCCGGAAACGTTCCGGTGAGTATTTTTCCATGATCGTCGACCAGAAATCCCTCATTGCTCTGCCACCAGCTGCTATTGACGACATTTTTCACCAGGTACTCAAAGCTCAGGACGACTGCCAGCCGACCAAGGGTTTGGCCGTTTTTATCGAGCAGATCCGATACCAACGATACCGTTTGATTTTTTTTAAGGGCATCAAACCTCGGGGCCGTGATGTCGCCTATGCGGGTCCGGTGGAAACGTTGCATGCGTCTCATCATTTCGGCCCTATCCCCTCGGCTGCCTCCCATGCCCTGGCCCTTGGCGGATCCGGGACCCATCATGCCCGGCTTCATTGGTATTGTGTCATTGGCGGTATTGTCCTGCCAGGTCAAATCGAGCCGCACCACTCCTTCCTGAGCTTTCAGCTGCTCGGTCACCCACTGGAAAATTATGTCAGGGTTGCTGCTTTCGGCGGCTTTATCCAGGGAATGAATCCAATTCCGGATGCGGCTGAGATGCATGTCCACCAGGTGGGCGCCGCGCTGGAGTTTCAGGACGGCGGCTTCCTGCCACTGCGAAAGCAGCGCGTCCCGGGCATAAATGAAGCTGGCAATTCCCATGCCGACCAGCAGCAGGGCCACCGGCAAAATCATGAACAGCGAAAGACGCTGCTGTAAGCTCTTTGGACGTATCATGCTGAAGTCCTGCGGCTTTTGACTGAAGCCTTTTATAGGAATAAGCGATTTTGTAGAAATGAAAACTGCCAATTAACATATTCAACTACGTATCCATTTTCAAGTTATGTACAGAAAAACACCTGATTTGGGTCTCTTATAGCAGGCATCCGAGACTTCGTAGCAAATTAGCCCTGATGTTGTTGCCGAAATTCTGTTGTATTTAATATTGATCTAAAAAAATTGACTTCCGCTCGTTGTCTTTATATAGATAGTTTTTAACACTTCGTGCCGACCCGCGCAGCAATCGACAGAACAACGGTAAAGCGGTATAGCGGTTGACTGGAGGCTTTTATAATCAGAAATTTGTAATCAAAAGGAGTTTATGATGGCCGAACATCCAAATTCGAAAAAATGGCAGGAACTCGCGTCCAAACAGATGAAGGGGAAAACCGTCGAAAGCCTGAACTGGAAGACCCCGGAAGGCATAACCGTCGAACCGCTCTACACGGCCGAGGACATCGCCGATCTGCCGCAGGCCAACACCCTGCCGGGCTTTCCGCCCTATGTGCGCGGCCCTATGGCGACCATGTACGCCGGTCGGCCCTGGACGATCCGTCAGTATGCCGGGTTCTCTACGGCCAAGGAATCCAACGCGTTTTATCGCCGAAACCTGGCGGCCGGACAGAAAGGGCTTTCGGTGGCCTTCGATCTGCCGACCCACCGCGGATATGACTCGGACCACCCCCGGGTGGTCGGCGATGTCGGCAAAGCCGGTGTGGCGATCGACTCGGTGGAGGATATGAAAATCCTGTTCGATCAGATCCCACTCGACCAGATGAGCGTCTCCATGACCATGAACGGCGCGGTCCTGCCGATCCTGGCCGGTTACATCGTGGCTGCAGAAGAGCAAGGCGTCAAGCAGGAGCAGCTGACCGGGACGATTCAAAACGACATCCTCAAGGAATACCTGACCCGCAACACCTATATCTACCCGCCGGAGCCGTCCATGCGGATCGTCTCCGACATCATCGCCTACTGTTCGCAGCACATGCCCAAGTTCAACACCGTCAGCATCAGCGGCTACCACATGATGGAAGCCGGGGCCGACTCGGTTCTCCAATGTGCCTTCACTCTGGCCGACGGTTTGGAATACGTGCGTGCGGCGCTGAAAGCCGGCCTCGACATCGACACCTTTGCACCGCGTCTCTCGTTCTTTTTCGGAGTCGGAATGAATTTCTTCATGGAGATCGCCATGCTCAGGGCGGCACGCTTCCTGTGGCATGAGCGCATCAGCCGGTTCAATCCCAAGAATCCACGCTCCGCCATGCTGCGCACCCACGTTCAGACATCGGGCTGGAGCCTGACCGAACAGGATCCGTACAACAATATCATCCGTACGACATTGGAGGCCCTGGCGGCTGCTTTGGGCGGCACACAGTCCTTACACACCAACTCTTTCGACGAGGCGGTCGGCCTGCCGACCGATTTCTCGGCCCGGATTGCCCGCAATACCCAGTTGATTATTCAGGAGGAATCCCAGATTTGCCACGTGATCGATCCTTTAGGCGGCTCCTACTACGTAGAGGCCCTGACCGCCGAAATCGTCAAAGAAGCCGGCAAAATCATCGACGAGGTGGAAGAGTTGGGCGGTATGGCCAAGGCTATCGAGACCGGGATGCCGAAAATGCGGGTCGAAGAAGTGGCCGCCCGGCGACAGGCCCGAATCGATCAGGGATTGGATGTGATCGTCGGCGTCAATAAATACAAAATCAAAGACGAGCCGTTGATGGACATCCTGGAAGTACCGGGTACCGTTCGGGACGAACAGGTTGCCAGATTAAAAGAGACCAGAGCAAAGCGCGACAATGCCGCCGCGAAGCAAGCACTGGAGGCCGTCACCAAGGCGGCTGAAACCGACCGTAATCTTCTGGAAGCCTGCATCGAGGCCATACGGATGCGGGCCACGGTCGGCGAAGTTTCCGATGCCATGGAAAAAGTGTTCGGCCGTTTCGTGGCCACCACGAGATGCATATCCGGCGTTTTTGCGGCCGAATACGGTGACAGCGAAGTTTTCGCTTCACTCAAGAAACGCACCGATCAGTTTAAGGAAAACGAGGGCCGGCGGCCCAGAATCCTGGTTACCAAGATGGGGCAGGATGGTCACGACCGCGGAATCAAGGTGATCGCCACAGCATTTGCCGACATGGGATTCGACGTCGACATCAGCCCGATGTTTCAGACGCCGGAAGAGGCGGCCATGATGGCGGTGGAGAACGACGTCCACGTGGTCGGCGTCTCGAGCCTGGCTGCCGGGCATAAAACCCTGGTGCCGCGACTGGTCGAAGAACTGAAGAAAGCGGACGGAGAAAACATCAAGGTCGTCGTCGGCGGCGTGATTCCGCCCAAGGACTATCCCTTCCTCTTCGAGGCCGGAGCGGCTGCCGTGTTCGGACCGGGAACGGTGGTTACCGAATCGGCCGACAAAGTCCTCAGTGTGCTCGAAGAGCAGAGATGAGCAGCGGCGAAGAAAACAAATGACCGTCTTTGGACAGGCGGCAAATGGGGAACGGGGTTGCCGGCGGCCAATGGTTTTTTCGTAAGCCTTCACAGGGCACCGCATCCGTTTTGTTGTCGGGCACTTGAATTACAAAAGTACGTCTGCGTGCCCGACGCCTTGCATCTGCGGCACCCTGTAAACGCTAACAATTACGTAGTTTGAAGCCCATCGGACTTTGCAACCCTGTGAACGGTTACGTTTTTTCTCTTGACAACCGGTGCCCGTTATTCAATTGTCAAAATTTACACTTTCGGATTTTAAAAACGAGGTGACTTCGCCCTGTTCCGCCTTTTTTAGCAACGGGAGAATCAGTTTCAGTCCAGAAATGGCCTTTTCCAGCAATTTCGCTTTCCATCAAGTTTATTGCGTGAGCCCATAAGACCTTACCGGTCGGCGGAATCGCCTGTGCGGCGCATGAGAGTGCGCCTCCACGCTATGCCGCAGACCTGTCACGTCTTTAGCGTGATTTTTTTGAACTTTTAGAAAATAGCACATTTCTGTATCGGAAACCCAAATCAGGTGAGACGAAAGGAAAGCAAGCATGGGTGTGGTTGAAGATAAACTAAAGGATCTCAAGGAGCGGGAAACAAAGGTCCTTGAGATGGGCGGCCAGAAGGCGGTCGCCCGGCACAAGGAAAAGGGCAAACTGACGGCGCGCGAGCGGCTGGGCTTGCTCTTCGATGCCGGGAGCTTCCGGGAAATCGACATGTTCGTTGAGCACCGCTGCGTAAATTTCGGCATGGACAAGGTCGAGATCCCGGCCGACGGTGTGATCACCGGCCACGGCCTGGTGGGCGGCCGGCCGGTGTTCGCTTTTTCGCAGGATTTTACCGCCCGTGCGGGCAGCCTGGGCGAGATGCACGCGCGCAAGATCTGCAAGGTCATGGATCTGGCGGCCAAGGCCGGGGTGCCCTTTGTGGGCATAAACGATTCGGGCGGCGCCCGGATCCAGGAAGGCGTGGATGCCTTGTCCGGCTACGGTCAGATCTTTTACCGCAACTCGGTCGCCTCGGGCGTTATCCCCCAGATCTCGGCCATCATGGGGCCCACGGCGGGCGGCGCGGTCTACTCGCCGGCGATGACCGACTTTGTCTTCATGGTCAAGAACACGAGCTACATGTTCATCACCGGCCCGGAGGTGATCAAGGCGGTGACCGGCGAGGAGATCACTTTCGAGGCCCTGGGCGGCGCGATGACCCACAACGAAAAGAGCGGCGTGGCCCATTTCGCCTGCGAGAACGACGCGGATGCGATCGAGCAGATCAAGCGGCTGCTCTCTTTTCTGCCCTCAAACAACATGGAAGACCCCCCGCTCACCAGCACCGGCGACAATCCCAAGCGCAGCGATGCGGCGCTAAACGCCATCATACCGGACAACCCCAACCAGGGCTACGACATGAAGCAGGTGATCGGCAGCATCGTTGACAACGGGGATTTCTTCGAGCCGCACGAGCACTTTGCCAAGAACATGATCGTGTGCTTCGCGCGGCTTAACGGACGGCCGATCGGGATCATCGCCAACCAGCCCAGCGTTCTGGCGGGCTGCCTGGATGTGGATGCCTCGGACAAGGCCACGCGGTTCATCCGTTTCTGCGACGCCTTCAACATCCCGTTTCTCACCATAGCCGATGTGCCCGGGTATCTGCCCGGCAGCCAGCAGGAGTGGGGCGGGATCATCCGTCACGGGGCCAAGCTGCTGTGGTGCTACTCCGAGGCCACGGTGCCCAAGCTGCTGCTGATCACGCGCAAGGACTACGGCGGCTCGTATCTGGCGATGTGCTCGCGGGATCTGGGGGCCGACATGGCCTTTGCCTGGCCGACGGCCGAGATTGCGGTGATGGGTGCGGCCGGGGCGGCCAACATCATCCACCGCAAGGAAATCAAGGAAGCCGAGGATGCTCAGGCCAAGCGCAAGGAGAAGATCAAGGAGTACGAGAGGCTTTTTTCGAATCCCTACCGGGCGGCCAACCGCGGTTTTGTCGATGCCATCATCGAGCCGAGCCAGAGCCGGCCGCGGCTGATCGAGGCGCTGGAGCTGATGTGCAGCAAGCGCGAACTGCGGCCGCCGAAGAAGCACGGCAATATTCCGATGTAAGTTTTAAGTGTTAAGTAAAAAGGAATCGATCTCTTTAGCCTAAAACCTAAAACTTAAAACCTAAAACCAATGAGCGGAGCAATCATGGAGATCGACAAAAAGATGGCCGCAGCGCTGGCGGCCGTGACGCACTTCATCCGGAGTGAAGAAGAGATGGTCCTCGCCCAGGCTGCGGCCGGTCGCGGCGGCGTGCAGCCGGCGGCTTCCGCACCGGTTTCGATCAACCTGTGGGGACTGAGCGGCCGTCAGGCGATGATGCAGATGCGCAACCAGATGCAGATGCGAGGCTTTCACGGGGCGCGTTTAAGGTAGGCCAAAGACCAATATGTAAGGAAAATCATAATCGTTCACAGGGTTGCAAAGTCCGATGCGCTTCAAACCACCTAATTGTAAGCGTTTACAGGGTGCCGCAGATGCAAGGCGTCGGGCGCGCAGACGTACTTTTGTACTTCAAGTGCCCGACAACAAAGC
>Ga0316187_10005242_pt1 | contig 11215 bp, 5 predicted proteins | sample CroRivburrow1_MG_FD_204927 | JGI IMG/M metagenome (GOLD analysis project Ga0316187, IMG submission 204927) | Coastal sediment microbial communities from Maine, United States - Cross River worm burrow 1 | ecosystem: Environmental > Aquatic > Marine > Coastal > Sediment | place: USA: Maine...
CGGCCCCCTCGAGAGGGCTACCAGGACCTGGGGATCAAGTTAGGTTCCGGGGGAGGGGGAGGTCCCGCGAAGACGTCGGGGTGGGGGTTGTGGATGCGAAACGGGGCAGGTGAGAGAGCAAAAAAAAAGCGCCCGTCGTTGCGGGGGTTCAACCGACAACGACGGGCGCCTGGGGAGCTACGACACCTCACGGGGGGTTAATGAGGCGCCGGTCCTTTGGCTAGAACGGATTCCCGCTATCTTGGATGCCAACCGTGATGACACCCTCGATCGGGGATCGGTAACTGAGTTGAATGGAAGACGCACTGTTGGCCGAAAGGCTCACACTCGCACTCTTGACGACGAGGGCACCTTCGACCTTCGCTGCCACGGTAACCGTTCCTGTGCGAGGTTCATCCGAGGAGTTCGAGACGACGACAACAACCGCACTGCCGGCCGTGTCGCAGCCCTCGACAGCAAGCGCTTCCTCGGATTTCTTCCCACCGAAGGCCGGGGGGCTCGTCGCCAGCAGGAGCAGTAGGAGGCCCGCCACTGCCGGGATCCAGGTCTGGCTCAGGATTCTTGTCGCCGTTTTCATGTCCGTTCTCGCCTGCCCCCATATGCCTTTCTTTAACTTCGAATGTTCCATGCAACGCCAAATTTAGCAGTCTCACATTGAGATTCAATAGTGAAAGTCGTAAGAACACATAGGTAATCCTTCGGGGATGCCGACAACCCCGACGGGTTCAGGAAGGGCGAGCGCGGATTACGGAAACGAAACGAATCGGTGTGGGAGGAAGGAGTCAGACGCGACCCGAAAGAGGGTTCGGGTCATTCAGCGGAGGTCGTATTCCTTGATCTTCCGGTAGATGGTGGCGCGAGAGATCCCGAGTAGCTTGGCCGCGCGGTTCCGGTTACCGCCGGAAGACTCGAGCGCTCGGCGTATCTGCTCACGCTCGCTCTTTTCGAGCGAGAAGACCGGCTCGTCGTCGGCGAGCCCTCCGAGAAGGGCTTTTCGAAGGGCGGGCTCTTCCTCGATCAAGGATCGCGAGATCGCACCATCGCCGGCAAGCAGCACCAGGCGCTGCAGGGTGTTCTCCAGCTGCCGGACGTTTCCGGGCCAGGGGTACCTCTCCAGTATCTCGAGGGCGTCCGTTTCGACGCTCGGCGCCGGGCGATTCCGCTCCCGTGCGATTCGCTCGAGCATGTGGGAAACCAGCAGAGGAATGTCGCCGTGCCGTTCACGAAGCGGAGGCAGCTCGATCGTCAGTACCTGCAGGCGGTAGAGGAGGTCCTCCCGGAACAGCCCGGCCTCGACGCGTTCCTGGAGCTTGCGGTTCGTGGCGGCGAGCAGACGAACGTCCACGTGGACCGAACTCTCGCCTCCGACCCTGCGCACCTCGCCATCTTCAAGGACGCGCAAGAGCCGGGCCTGCATCGCGGGCGACATGTCGCCGACCTCATCCAGAAAGAGCGTGCCCCCGTCCGCCTGCTCGAACAGTCCGATTCGATCTCGATCTGCGCCGGTGAAGGCGCCGCGCACGTGGCCGAACAGAGCGCTCTCGAGGAGCGACTCCGGAATGGCAGCACAGTTCTCGGAGAGAATCAGCTTGGTTTTTCGCGGGCCATGGAAATGAGTTGCGCGGGCGACGAGCTCCTTGCCCGTGCCGCTTTCTCCCTGGATGAGGACCGGGAGCTCGCTCTCGGCGACCTTCTCGATCATGTCGAACACTTTCTGCATCTCCGCGGAACGCCCCACGATGTTGTCGAACCGGACACGCTCCTCGGCGACGGCCAGCAGGCGCCGGTTCTCGGATTCGAGGCGTGCTCTCGCCCGGGCGTTCTCGAGAGCCAGGGCGGCATGATCGGCGAACGCTTCCACGAACCGGAGGTCGTCTTCCTTGAAGACTCGTCCCCTGTGGCGACTGTCCAGGTAGACGGTGCCGATGATCGTTCCGCGTGAGCGCAGCGGTACGCACATCAACGATCGGATCTTGAACAGGCTCACGCTCCGGAGATCACGATACCGCTCGTCCTTGCCGGCGTCGATGGCCAGAATGGATTGCCCCTCACCTGCCTGCGCCACGATGCCGTGACTGAACGATTCTGCGTCCTTGGCAGTTTCCGTCTCGACGTTCCTGGCTACCCGAACCCGGAAATCGTCACTCTCCGCCACGCGAAGCAGAATCACTCCGCGCTCGGCCCCGACGACGCTCAACGCCATGTCCAGGATCGACTCCAGAAGGACCTCAGGGTCCGTCTCCGAGTTCAGCGTCCTGATCATGTCGTACAGAGCCAGGAGTCGCTGGTCGGCCGAAGTTTCCTGAGATTGAGCGGTCGCCCGTAATTGTCCGAAAACGGGGCGATTCAGGAAGTCCCGTCGGAGTTGCGGATCTTGAATCCGTTCGGCAGCTTCTTCAAGCGCCTTTCGAGCATCCTTGAGCGCCGAAAGGGCCTCATCGGGCCGGCCGAGGCGCTTCTCCGTCTCGGCCAGCAGTAGCAGAGAGCGGGATCTCAAGTGGGGAACGTCACCATCAAGAGCTAGTTGAGCCGCCCGTTGCGCCGCGTTCTTTGCGATCGGGAGGTCGCCCTCGTTCAACGAACTCAAGGCGCGTGCATTCTCGACACGAAGGAGAAGCTCAGGTTCTGCCCGAAAAGATTCGTCCGCAGCAATGGCGTCGAATTCATCGCGCGCTGGACCGTATGGCTCTCCCACGGCAGCACGGCGTTCCATCTCGACCACCAGAGCCAGCAAAAGCCCCCTGTTGTCGCCACGATTCCGGCAGCTGTCCATCACCTCGTTTACGAGTTGCCGAACCACATGCTGATCGCCATCCGCGATCTCCATCAATGCTTCGGCCAAGGTGAGGCGAGTTACGTTGACTCGTCGCGGCTCCGCTTCACCTGCAAAACGGTCCACTACCTCCCTGAGACTTGCTGCTGCCTCCGCGGGTCTCCCCCCCAAGAGTGCCGCGTTCGCAGCGGTGTTTAGCGCGAAGACGGCTGCATCGACGTCGGCGTAGTGCCAGGCGTGATGTTCGGCTTCTTGGGCTAACTCAATCGTGAGGTCGAAGCGACCGTCATCCACGTGTGCAGCTGCTTGCATGCTGAGCACGAAGGGAAGCATGGGCGCAGCATTGGCATTGGAGACCAGCTTGCGCGCCTCGTCCAGGAAGCGATTGGAGCTCGCCTTGTCTCCGCGCTCTCGGTGTTCGTTAGACAAACTGATCAGCGAGTAAACCTCTTGGCGCAGGTGGCCTGATTCGCGTGCCATTCGCCTCGCTCGTTCAAAGTGGTCATGTGCAGTGGGCAAGAACAGCTGGTTCTCGCACACGCCCAGATGAGCGAACGCCTCGGCGCCCATGCGCAGATCCCCGGTGTCCTCCAACGCCTTGGCCGCCTCTGCGAGCACGGGTAAGGCCTCTCTCACTTTGCCGAGTCGGCCGAGTACCGTTCCAAGCACTTTCAATGCTCGTGCTCGTTCCGGTTTCAGGCCCGCCCGCTCTGCAGTGAAGAGAGCTCTTTCTGCGCTGGCTCGTGCAACTTCGAATCGACCACCCATGCCGAGCGCCTGGGCTCTCAGGATGTGAGCGCGTGCCTTCTCGGACTCGCTCGACGATGATCGGAGCACGGTCCCGCTGGCTCGAACGGCCTCCTGAAACAAGGAAGCAGCGAGCAGCGCCGCGGCCTGCTTGAATCTAAGCTCACGGCGCCTGGGGTCCCGGCGACGGCCCAACTGGGTCAGGGCGAAGCGGTAACTGTCGGCTGACGCGGCGTGATCTCCCCGATCCTCGGCCTCCTCGGCCGTTCGTACAGCGCACTCTAGGGCCCTCTCTCTCTCGCCGGCTCCACTCCATAGGCGAGCGAGTTGTCTCTGCCGTGAGAGCTGCTCGCTCGCCTCGATACCCGCCACGAGTTCCGCGGCCGCGCGATGTAGGTCCCGGAACCGCTCCTGATCAAGGGATCCCTTGATCTGGTTCGACACCGCCCGAGATTCCACCGTCCAGTTGCCATCAACTTCTCGCGCCAGACCCGCGGAAACCGCCACACTCGAGGCCTCGCGGGCCGCGTCGAATTCGAGTGTCGCCAGGGACCCGAGCAGCTCCAACGAGGCCGGCTCCCCCAGCACGGTCAGTGCTTCCAGCCATCGTCGCCCGGTCTCCGTGATCAGCTCCAATCGTCCGGCGATCGATTCCGCGATGGTCGCGGATCGGCGCGCGCGACCTCCCTTTTCCCAGACGCCTTCCACCAGCAGCGACTCGACCACCAAGGGGTTGCCCTCGGACGCATCGAGCAGCCACTCGACCCTGGGCTCGGTAACGGTCCCCGTCCCCGTCGCCCTCGCCGCCATCGCTCGGACGCCGTCGCGGTCGAACGGCTCCAGGTCGACACGCCGGAGCGTAGGGACGATTCCCGTGTCTCTCAGCAGCTTGCGCACGACTGGCTGGCGAAGCTCCGCGGGGCGCAGTGCCGCCACCACGCGTAGCGGTGGCGCCTTTCCCTCGCGCCCTGCACGCTCCAGTAGGCTCGCCATCCGGCCCGTTGCTGACTCGACCTCATCCAACAGCAGCAGGGTCGGGCCCTTGACCGCGCGGTCGCGTAGCCCGCCGAGGTAGGTCGAAAGCGCGTCCTCCTCGCTTTTGCCTGACTCCTCCCCGAGCGGCAACCCGACGGGGGGCGTCTCCACTTCCCACCCGCGCACCACCGCTTCTCCGGCCAGCCAGCGCAGCACGCGGGTCTTGCCCGCGCCGGCGCCGCCGCACAACCACACGACCCTCGGTCCCTCGACCGGATCGAGGTGCTCCCAGAGCGCCTTCAGCTCCTCGTCCCGGCCCACGGGGACGCCCGAGCCCAGTCGCGCCGCGCGCGTTGCCGGAATCTCCGCGGCGAGCTTCGTCCCACACGCGGCGTTGAGCCGGGCCAGGACTTCCATCGCATCGCCGGGCCGGGCCGCGGGGTCCGGTGACAGCAGCTCCTCGAGGAAGCCGGCCAGCCCGGGAGGGTAACCGTCGGGCAACGCCGGCCGCGCGCGACGTCCCTCGCGCACGGCGCCGATGAAGGCCATCAGGTCCTTGCCGTCGAGCGTGAACGGCGTCCGCCCGTGGACCGCCTCGTAAAGGACCGCCCCGAGCGCGTAGAGATCGGAGCGGCGATCCGCGCGCTCGCCTTCGAAGAGCTCCGGGGCAAGATAGGGCAGGGTGCCGGCGGCTCCGGTCGAAGCGTGCTCGGCCTTGCCGTCGGTCTCGGGGATCTCGTCGGCAGCCCCACCCCGGAGCGCCAGGCCGAAGTCGAGCACCGCGACCCGACAGCCCAGACGAGGCGTGCGTCGAACCAGGAGGTTCCCGGGCTTGAGATCGCGGTGGATCAGCCCGAAGTCGTGGAGGAAGGCCAGTGCCCGCAGCACCTCGGCAGCCAGCCCGGGAAGCGCTTCCGGCCCCTCATTCGCCACCGTCGTGACGAGATCCTCGCCGTCGACGTACTCGAGGGTGAACCGCGGCAGCCCGGTCTCGGGCGAGACATCGAGATCGTGGACCTCGACCAGATTCGGGTGGCGAAGCCCGGCCAGGGTCGCGAACTCCCGCCTCAGGGACTCCTCGTGCCCCCGGCTGGCCTCCGCGAGCTCTTTCAGGGCGATCCGGACCCCAGGACGGAGCCGGTCCTCGACCAGCCAGACCCGGCCCGCCCCGCCCTCGCCGAGCTGCCGGAGCGGCCGATAGCGATCGTCCTGGCCCGGTTCTCGATCGGCCATGATGTTAATAGTACCCCGAGAATTACGGATTTGTGCTTCAAAAGTCTCAGGATGAGACTCGGAGCGAGCCTGACTGGCCCGAGGGCGTCACGAAGTGCTGGATCCGCCGTCAGGCCCCCTCATCCTGGTAAGATCCGGAGCATGGGTTCCAAGCAGGGGTGGAGCGGCGCTCGCCTCGGCCGGGGTAGGCGCGGCCCCGAGTGGGTGCTGATCCTGAGCCTCGTCGGGCTCTCGACGGCGTGCTCCGCGCCTACGGGACCCTCCGACGACCCGGGCTCCGGGTACACGGAGACCGGCGATCTGGACGAGATCTCTCGTCGCGGCACACTGCGCATCCTCATGCCGCCGCGAGAGCTCGACGGCATCCCGCGCCGTGGCTACTCCATCGACCGCGAACGCGAGATGGCTGGACGCCTCGCCCGTGAGTTGGGCCTCGATCCCGAGGTCGTCACCGTCGGCGATCGCGCGCGGATGCTGCAAGACCTCCTGGACGGTCGGGGAGATCTCGTCGTCGCTCGCTTGACCGCCACCGGGGACAGGCGGCAGCGCCTGGAGTTCTCGATTCCACTGGACTACGTCCGCGAGGTCCTCGTCTGCCGCGCCGACGACCTGTCGATCCAGGACCTCGCGGGTCTCACCGGCAAGCGTCTGGCCGTGCGCGCAAGCTCTTCCTACTACCGGACTCTGCTCGATGTTCGGGAACAAGTGCCCGGGATCGAGATCGTCACCGTGGACGAGACCCTCGACACCGAGGAGATCCTGAACCGGGTCGCCCAGGGCGAGTACGATGCCACCGTTGCCGACAACGACATCTTCCACAAGGTGCATGCCTACGTAGAAAACCTTCGCGCACCGCTCACGCTCACCGACGCACGACCGGTCGCCTGGGCGATGCGTCCCGACAACCCTCGGCTGAAGCAGGTCGTTGACCAGTTCCTCAACAAGCAGGCCCTGACCCGCGGCCTGGAAATCGCGCAGGTCGGAGACCTGGACGAGATCCAGAGGCGCGGGGTGTTGCGCGTGCTCACCGTCAACGGTGCCGCCAGCTACTTCCTGCATCGCGGCGAAGAGATGGGTTTCGAGTTCGAGCTCGTGGACCGGTTCGCAGACGAGATCGGCTGTCGCGTCCAGATCGTCATACCGCCACGGGCAGATCTCCTCATCCCGTGGCTCCTCGGAGGCAAGGGCGATCTGGTCGCGGCCTCCATGACGGTGACCGACGACCGCCGCGAGCAGGTCGCGTTCACTCGGCCGTACAACTGGGTGAGCGAGATCGTGGTCTCCCGGGCCGACGATCCCGTCGGCACGCCCGAAGATCTGGCCGGACGCGAGATCGCCGTGCGTAGGTCCAGCTCGTATCATCAGACCCTCAGCGCTCTCCGGCCGGCGCTCGGGTTCAAGATCGTCGATGCGCAGGAGAGCCTGGCGACCGAGAACCTGATCGCGATGGTCGCGAGCGACGAGTACGATCTGACGGTCTCCGACAGCAACATCCTCGACATCGAGCTCACCTACCGCGACGACATCCGCGGGGCGTTCGCCCTGGGCGAGCCGGAGGCCATCGCCTGGATGGTCCGTCCGGGGGACCGTGATCTCGTGGCGGCCGCCGACGCTTTCCTCGAGCGCGAGTACCGCGGGACCTTCTACAACGTCATCAAGCAGCGCTACTTCGAGAATAGCCGTCGGCTCGCGAGCATGGTGAGCGAGCGCCCGTCCAGGGGGGGCGCCATCAGCCCCTACGACGACCTGTTCCGCAAATACGGCGACCTGGTCGAGATCGACTGGCGACTGCTCGCGGCCCAGGCTTACGAAGAAAGCGGATTCGATCCCGAAGCGCACAGCTGGGCGGGAGCCCGGGGAGTGATGCAGGTTCTACCCCGCACCGCTCTCGACCTCGGCATCCAGGGCGATCTCCACGATCCCGAGGTCGGCATTCAAGCCGGCGCCCTTTACCTGCGCTGGCTTTACGACCTGTTCGAGCCGTCGCTACCCCGAGGAGAACGTCTTCGCCTGGCGCTGGCCTCCTACAACGCCGGACGCGGACACATCCAGGACGGACGCCGGGTCGCACGAACCACGGGGCTCGATCCCGACCGCTGGTTCGGCAACGTCGAGCAGGCACTGCCACTCCTCAGCCGCGAGCTGTACGCCAGTCGGGCCCGCTTCGGCTACTGTCGATGCCGCCAGCCGGTCGCGTACGTCCGCCGCATCAACCGCCGCTACGATGCCTACATTCAGGCGGTGGAGTGAGGCCTATCGTTTTGATAAGCTCGCGCATCTCACCCAGGAGTGTGTTGTCATGCCGTCAAGGGGTTCCCGTTTCCTGAAACAGCTCGAAGCTCTCAAGGCGACCCATGGCGGAGACGCCGCGGTCCGGAAGGTCGAGCTGCTTCGAGAGCTGGACCGCCTGCGGCTCGCGCGCGCCGGAGAGGTGCAATCCCTCCACGAGATCCTGTGCTTCCTCCGCGCCTACCCCGACGATCCGGAGGTTCTCAGGCTCGTGGACCGGCTGCTCGGCGGCTTCGAGCGACGGTCGGATCTGCGCCGCCATCGCGACGCGCTCGAGGATACCGGCATCGCCGGCACGACCATCCACTATCGCTTCTTCTGGGAGATGGCGAGGTGGTTGGCGCGACGCTGGCCCGAACAGCTCGCCATCGACTGGGACGAGCTCGACGATCCCTCCAGGCTGGAGCGCTTTCTGCCTCTGCTGGTCGCCTACTACGAGGCACCGGCGCTCGACGTCATCGACCTTCCGATCCGGAAGTGGCTGGACAAGCTCAAGGGTCGCGGCGAGACCGACGCGTCGTTTCTCATCCGGCGCTTCGACGCCCTGCGCGCCGATTCGTTCGGGAAAGAGACCCTGTACGATGACGTCGACGTTCCGATCCGAATCCTGCCGGGTCCCGGCACGCCCTCACGCACGCTGGCCCGCTACAAAGACGATCCCGTCGTCTTTCAGGCCGAGCCGATCCTGCGCGGGCGACCGTCCCTGAAAGACGAGCTTCGACGGCCGCCGCATCGGGTCCGGACGGTCTCGCCCCGCGAAGGCCGGAAGCTCGTCGACCTGGCGCGCGAGGCGATGGTCACACGCAGCCGCGATCTCGACGCCTTTGCCTACGCGGACCCGCGCGATGTTCGGCTCGTCGACTGCGGCGACGGTCTCCAGTTCGCCTGCTACGGCATGACTCCCGAGCGTCGTCTGCTGTTCGAGGCCGTTTACGGGTTCCTGACTCTCAAGAACGGTGTGCCGATCGGCTACGTCCTGTCCAGCGCGCTGTTCGGTTCTTCCGAGATCGCCTACAACGTCTTCGAGACCTACCGCGGCGGCGAGGCGGCGCGGGTCTTCGGCCGAGTGATCGCGATGGTGCGTCACCTCTTCGGCTCGGATGCCTTTGCCATCGATCCGTACCAGCTCGGCCACGGCAATTCCGAGGGGCTTCAGTCGGGAGCGTGGTGGTTCTATTACAAGCTCGGGTTCCGCCCCGACGATCCGGACATCTGTCGGGTTCTGCGCGGTGAGCTGAAGAGGATGAAGGCCCGCTCGCGGCATCGCTCGAGTGTCGCCACTCTCGAGAAGCTCTCCAGCGACTACGTCTACTTCTTCCCGGGCCGCGAGCGGCAGGACGTCATGGGCCGGATCGACCTGGGGCCGGTGAGCCTTCGACTCTCGCGCTACGTCGCAGAGCGCTTCGGAGCCGATCGCGAGAAGGCGGGGCGGGAATGCTCGCGCGAGGCCGCGCAGGTGCTGGGGGTGCGATCCAGGCGCGGATTCTCGGCGGGGGAGCGGCTCGCCTGGGAGCGTTGGAGCCCGCTGATCCTGTGCCTGCCGGGTGTAGAGCGCTGGAGCCGCGCCGACAAGCGGGCCCTCGAGCGCGTGGTCCGCGCCAAGGGTGGCCGGCGGGAATCCGACTTCGTCCCCCTGTTCGACCGGCACGCGCGCCTGCGTCGGGCGATACTAACGGTGGCCGCCGAAGAGGCCTGACCCGGCACCGCATCACCGGGGCCTGCTATTCTTGAGGGACGTATGCAGAGAAAGTCGCTAGCCCTTCTATTTGCGTGTCTCCTGCTCTGGCCGGCGACCCAGGCCGACGTCGAGCTCGTCTTCGGCACCGGCGATACGATCAAGGGCAAGGACGTTCGGCGCGACGGCAACGACTACGTCCTCACGACGTACGACGGCGGCACGGTCCGGATTCCGCTGTCCGACGTGGCCGAAGTCCGCCTGGTGGGAGAGCCGGAGCAGCCCGCCAAAGAAAAAGAACCGGAGGAGAGCTGGCCCCCCACCGGGCTGACGCCCAGCGAGCCTCAGAATCTGGCGGGTCCGACGGTAACCCCGCCCAAGACCTCCGAGCAGCTCGGGGTGTTCGGAGAGCAGTCGAAGTTCCAGCAAGCCCCGCTGGATCCCACCTGGCATCCGAAGTCGGCCCTCGGCCCCGACGCGCTGGCCGACAGTCGCTCGACCTGGGTGGAAAGCTCCCACGATCCCTCCTGGCAACCGGAATCGGCCTACGAGGGGAACACGCTGGACGACAGCCGCTCGACGTGGCAGGAAGCGCCGTCCGATTCGAACTGGGTCCCACAGGACGGTTTTGCGGAAAAGAACAAGAAGGAATCTGACTTCTGGTCGTGACGCCTTGCTAACGAGCCCTCGACGTCAGCTCATCGTTCTGGCGGCGGCCGCGGTCGTCTGCCTCGCCCCGTTTGCGGGCAAAGCGTTCCACATCGACGACCCGCTTTTCATCTGGACGGCGCGTCAGATCGTCGAGCACCCGCTCGACCCCTACGGATTCACCGTCAACTGGAGTCTCGCCGAGCAGCCGATGCACGAGGTCACCAAGAACCCACCCTTGGCTGCCTACTACATCGCCGTGGCGGCTTCGCTGGTGGGATGGTCGGAGGTCGCCATCCACCTGGCGTTCCTTCTTCCGGCGATCGGCGTTGTGCTCGGAACCTGGCAGTTGGGGCGCAGGCTCTCGGGCCACTCCTCGGTGGCCGCGCTGATCACGCTGGTGAGCCCGGTCTTCCTGCTCTCGGCATCGAGCGTGATGAGCGACACCGCGATGCTCGCGCTGTGGGTGTGGGCCGTGGTGTTCTGGATCGACGGCCTCGAGGCGGACAGCGGCTGGCGACTATCGCTAGCCGCGTTGCTGGCGGCGGCCGCCGCCCTCACCAAGTACTTCGGGATGAGCCTGGTACCACTCCTGCTGGTCTACGGTCTCGTCCGGCGTCGGAAGTCGGGGGTTTGGGCGCTCCACCTTCTTATCCCGGTGGCCGTCCTGATCGGCTACCAGGCCTGGACGCACGCCCTCTACGGTCGCGGACTCCTGCTGGATGCCGGGGGCTTCGCCGCCGACTGGCGAAGTCGGCACCCGATGCCGATCCTGGAGCGTGCGTGGGTCGGTCTCGCGTTCACCGGGGGATGCGTCCTGCCAGGTCTGCTGCTGGCCCCGGCTCTGTGGGCGCGGAAGACGCTGGCGTGGGGTG
>Ga0316187_10005243_pt1 | contig 11215 bp, 6 predicted proteins | sample CroRivburrow1_MG_FD_204927 | JGI IMG/M metagenome (GOLD analysis project Ga0316187, IMG submission 204927) | Coastal sediment microbial communities from Maine, United States - Cross River worm burrow 1 | ecosystem: Environmental > Aquatic > Marine > Coastal > Sediment | place: USA: Maine...
TTTTCAGTTTTTCGTTTAATTCGACTGCTATTTCAGCTTCATTATCATAAATTACATTCCCATCACGATCTGTAACGTATCGAATTGTATGAGGAATCAGATCTTTACCACCATTGGCAACAACGGCAAAACCTAAAGTAAGCTCCAGTGGGGTAACTTCCGAAGAGCCCAACGCCAAGGAAGGATTTGGTTGAAAACGGTTTGTCGGCACTTTCATCACTCTACTTGCAAAATCGATCACTTTACCAGGACCAATTCGGTCATAAACCTGAATGGAAACCAGGTTTAGAGACATTGCCAAGGCACGATGAAGCAGTACATAACCCCGGTATTCATCAAAATAGTTGGTTGGAGCCCACATGCTACCATCGCTCTCCAAATTCATAATGGGAGCGTCTAAAAAACCACTGGCAAAGTGTACTGCCCGATCTTCCAGAGCAGCGCCATAAACAAAAGGCTTAAACGCACTTCCGGGTTGCCTTCTCGCTGAAACGGCACGGTTAAATTGGTCGGATGCTTTAAATTCCCGACCTCCGATCATGGCGGTGATTCTACCAGTTTTAGGCTCCAGCGAGATAAAAGCGCCCTGCACAGCTATATTATTTTTAAATTCACGTGAATCTCGGGAAAAATCAACAGCATATTTATTAATTTCATCGGCTGGAACATTCATACTGAGAAGGTCAAAACTGTCATTCAACTGTTGCTTAAATTTTTGTCGAAAGTCAGCCTTCAAGGAGTACTCTCGTACCACACCTGACAAAGGCAGAATCAAACGAAGTTGATTATAAAAATTCAACATCTCTCGATCCATACCACCCACAGAAACATTGTAATACCTGGCGGTACGATCTTGCTCTTCCAGTTTTGGCAAAAGTGCCTCTTCAGCCTTCTCCTGGTGATCCAGGTTTAGTGTGGTATAGACCTGTAAGCCAAGACCATACAGCTCATCTTTTCCATACCTTTGCTCCAGACGTTGACGAACATGTTCCGTAAAGTAAGGGGCTTTGTTCGACTTTTGCCCAAAAATATTCGTAGTGGCTGGAATCAGCGAAATTCTTTTCCAGTATTCTGGCCAAAATGTAGCGTACATACGATCAGACTCTTCCCGGGTTAAATACCCAAGATCCACCAATCGATTTAGAATAATACGATTTTTCTTATATGCTTGATGAAAATTGCGAATCGGAGAGAATGTATGTGGTGACTTTGGCAAAGCAGCCAAAATTGATCCTTCCATAATATTCAGTTCTGACACATCTTTATCAAAATAAAATCTGGCCGCACTGGCTATTCCATACGCACCATGTCCATAATAGATCTGGTTAAAATACATTTCCAGTATTTCATTCTTGGAAAACTTTCTTTCGACTTCCAGGGCTAATATCGCTTCTGATACTTTTCGCGTAATCTTCTTTTCACCTTTTGTAAAAAGACCCTTCACAAGTTGCTGAGTGATGGTAGAACCACCTTGAACAATTCTTCCAGCTTTGATATTTTCAATCATCGCTCTTAAAAGACCCATAAAGTCCATACCTATATGATCATAGAATTTACTATCTTCTACGGCTAAAAGAGCTATAACCACTGAGCGGGGAATATCTTGAAAGTTTACAAGTTTTCTCTTATGTTGAAAGAGCTCTGCAATTAGTTTACCATTCACATCGTATAAACGGGTAGGAAGGTTAGGTCGAAATGAGGCTAGTTTCTGAATATGATCGCGAGATTCAACTTTGTACAAGATAACCCCTAAAAGCCCTCCACCGATTAAGGCTATAACTAGAAACAGGGAGACCAAGGTTTTTTCAAAACAAATTTGCTTTTCTAATTTAGTGCGTTTACCAAACATTTTCTCTTCCAAAAGTAAAAATTAAGCCGCTTTGTCACTTATAATACATTTTTTTTAGTAAGCAGCCCTCTTTTACGATAATATAGTACCATGTATAAAAACATTTATATTCTTATTATTTTATTGAGTTCCACTTCTTCTTGTAGAAACATAAACAGTGAATTAGCAGAGTGTCAACCAATTGAAGGCCATTTTATTAAAGGAACACACTATGTTTCAAGCGATTTTTTAACAGAAGATCGTACATGGAATTATCAGAAATTGCATGCATATCGAGAAAAAAAAGCCCGTTTTTACCCCAGTGAAAATTGCCTCAATGCAGCTCAACCCGTATCGCTGGAAGAAACATTACGAGTTGAATCTGAATCTATTGATTTTCGCAGGAGTAAACTTCGAATCATCCCACTGGACGATTAAAACAAACTCGACGAGTTCCTGGGAGCTTTATTAATTATCCTCTTGTTCTTTCCCTATTTGAAGAACTTTTCCCAGCCCGGCCTTTTCGCGTGCGACACTGGTTTCATAAAGTACTCCAAGTGCACGTATAAGGTTTTCCAGTTTATCTCGATAGCCGACCAGAATTTTATATTGAAACTTCTCTTCAACTTCTGAATATTTAAATTCAGCGTCTTTTTCCAGGGTAGCTTCATATTTTAGCGTTAATCCCGAAAACTCTTCATCTGATGGATTTTCGTTGAGAAAGATTACAGATACTGTATCTTCCATATTTTTCTCATTTGTTTGCGTGTAGTAAAACAGAATTTTTGTTATTCCCGAACTGGAAATATCAATGTCAACTCTCTCCTCATAAATGAATCGCTCTCGCCCACCCAGAGATGTATGAAGTCCACCACCCAGATGAATTTTCATACTTCCTTCTCCATTTTTGCCCAGTTTCTTCAAAACTTCAAAAACTTCTGCATGAAGTTTAGTTATATTTTCTTTAATAGACGCCGATCGTCCGTTTGCGGCAAAAACATTGCTTGTGATCATCATAATGCCAATTGTAATCAGGATTAAAATCTTTCTTTCTATTTTCATCAAAATCTCCATTGTAAGTCATATACTATTGTATTTTCGTTTAGACAAGTAAATTATCGGTTATTTTTTCTGATAAAACCCTTGATTGGACCGGTACAATTCAAATATTAAACATAGTTTGTCTATTTGGCAACAAAAAAACAGAAATGAATTCACTCAGTCCATGGAAATACTTTCTCATTTTTGCACTCACTACATACTCAATATTAGCGTATGCTTTTGTGGATGTACCGTCCAAAAATAGGCCTGCGCTTTGGAATGAATCGGTTATTCAACCGGAAAAGGAGCTGATTTTTCCTGAACCCGGTGAATTTGACGATGAAGAAATTACCGAAGAAGAAAACGAAGAGCAGAGTTCTGACAAAGAAAAACCCGAAAATAAAATAAAAATATACGGAGGCAATAACTTATCCTTTTCATACGGACGCTCTCAATTTTTATCGAATAAAGATCAAATGGATGCTTATTCAGTGCCCAGTTCCAATGCCATATCCGAAGGTCTCGCCCCTGGTATGGACATGAAAATAAAACTCTCAGGCGAGGTCGATGACCAGGTCTTTTTCGATATAGACTACGACCAAAATGACATTTACAATAATAACGAAGTTACGATTCAATATAGAGCCAAAGACGAAGACAAATTCGTGCAGCAAATTACCTTTGGAAAAATTGATCTTAACATCAATTCATCTGAATTAGTGTTTCCTGATAGCACGCCCTACTCAGCCCTTGGTTTAGACTTAGAATTAAGACATAAAAAATGGAGCTTTCAAACCGTAGGTTCTGTGGCGGAAAGTATTCACCATACAGAAAAATTTCATGGATATCGCCGTAACCAGACTCTTTTGAAACCTGATTACGATTATCGTTCCAGGACGTTTTACCAACTGGAACCTTTTTTATACTATGATGGACTGAGTTCAGCTCCATCTTCTTTGGCAGCCCAGGTCTATGTTCGGGGAGACGGCTCTGCCCTGAATATTTTTACCAGCTCTTCGACAGAGTACAATATACGTTCTGTGAATATTGATCCAGGTTCACTTGAAATCTTCATTGATGACCGCAATCCCAAAAACGATACCTCCCGAAAGGCATTTGTGAAAACACTTTCCAGTGCCACACTGGGAAACTTTCATAAAATGAGAGAGACAAAAGAATATACCGTACAATTCAAAACTGGTAGAATCAGATTTTTTCAGCCTATTCCTCCGGAAGCTAAAGTTTTCGTTCGTTACACCAGGAATAAGGGTTCAACTTCATCAACCGACCCAACTGCCCGAATTTCGAATAATAAAATTGAGACGTTTCTAAAATACGGAAGTGAAATGCAAGAGGATATTTCATATGATGGGGTTGCCTCTTTTGACGGTTCGGATGATCATGAATTTATACATGACGATGTCGTGAATCTGGATATTTATGAGATACGAGGTATCTACGATCTTGGAGCTGAAGATATAGATAAACATACATTTCAAATGAAGTTTGTAACCAAGAATCTAAACAGCTATGGAAGCGGGGTTTCGCCACCTTACCAGGTTGATTACCAGAAAGGTCTCATCTACTTTTCTGATCGAGAGCCATTTCGTTCACAAAAAGACAGTTCTGGCAATTATATTTATACCGACGAGATCGTTCGTACTATTTATGCACAAAAGCACTCACCTTATGTTTCCCAAAACTCCAATGTATATTTACAACTCGATTTTGAAGCCAAAATTCGCAGCTTCCAACTCTCCTATATGAATATTATTCCTCTAAGTGAGTCTGTTCGAGTAAACAATCTACCGATTGATCCCTCTTTATATTCGATAGATTATCAAACCGGGTATTTTCAGTTTTTAGATCCAGATAATCCACTGATCACGGAAGCAACTCAGATTGAAATACAGTATGACTATCTACCTTTTGGGGAAGGAGAACAAAGTTATATAATTGGAGCCAGAACTGAGTATAGACCAAATGAAAATATCACGTTTGGAGGAACCGCTTTTTACGAAAGCGAAATATTCCCTGAATCGTCTCCTTATGTAGGGAACGAACCCGGAGGTACACTTGTCGCAGCCGGGGACATACGAGTTTCCATGGAAGAGAAGAGTATGACCCGCCTGGTTCGAAATATAAATCCGAAGTTTAATGCGAGAGTACCAGTTGAAATGGAACTTTATGGAGAGTATGCCCGAAGTTATTACAATCCGAACACCGTAGGACGCGCTATAATTGACGATATGGAGTCTGCTGAACAATCGATACATCCTGGTTTAATAGCGGGTCTATGGATACCGGCCTCCATACCGCCAGCATCTACTTACACTCAATGCAACCGCGCTCCACTTTATTATAAACACTATTTTGATCCGAAAAATGTTCTTCGTGGTTTGTTGAGTTTTTCTGCCGGAGCGAAGGCCTCACCTGATTATTCACAAGTCGCCGGGCCTTACAATGTGGCTGAAGGTCACCTGGACAAAAGGCAACTGAACGTGAAAAAACTGGAAAACCAGACATCCCTCGTCTTTGATTTTGATTTTTCGGCAGCCCCCGTCAATACCACTCCTTTTATTTCAGCGATGACTGACTCTTTTTCGATACCATCTCGCGATTTCACATCTTTGGAGTATGTAGAGTTCAGCGTTCAATTAACGGATGATGTAAGTTTAAGTTCAGGAGTAAATGTAGTACTCGACATTGGAAGTTTACAAGAAGATGTTGATAGTGACGATGTTTTTGACAGTGAAGATATTGGCCTTGACCATGTAAATGGAGATACGAATTTTAATAATATTTTAGACTCTGGCGAAAGGTGGGATAATGGAGAAAAAAATGGAGTGATCGATTATGAACGAGCAACTGGCAACACCGAAGATCGTGGTTACGCCCACTCCCCCAGTGGGTGTTCCGGCGCAAACACATATGTGGGTCGAGGTCCCGATATTTCCGGGTATCCATCCACAATTGGTAACGGCATATTAAATTCAGAAGATATTAATAAGAATGGTATTTTTGATCTTTCTGAAAATGCAGTTCGAATCGATCCTTCACAACTTTATATAACGATGGATGCCGGGGCAGATAACACTGTATACCCTGGAAGTTGGACCAAAATACGATTTTACTTTGATCCGGGAAATTTTACGGATGCCCAAAATAGCATTATGCGAAATGTCGAGAATATGAGGATAATTGTTACACCGAATGCCGGGGCTGAATCTGGCAAAGGAAAACTGCTTATAGATGACATTAAATTTGGCGGCTCTTTATGGCGAATAAAATCTGCCAAAAAATGGATAGACACAGTTGAGTCCACCCTGACAGACTTGAGCATTCTACGTACTTCTATCATTAATACAAAAAGCAATAAAGATGAATATTACAAAGAGTCCTTTTTACTTCAAAAAACTGCGGGGTATGAACTTTTACACGGTCCCAAAACCACCGAAGAGTTGCACTACACAATGGAAGGCACACTCAAGTTGGAATACAATCTTGACTCTACGTATGAATCTGTCTTCACCGCCAGGGATTTTACAAGTAAATTTGATATTTCATATTACAATTATATTAAATTATGGGTAAACCATAGAAGTTTCAATTCATCACTTGGTTACCTGGTTCTTCGTGTTGGCAACAGTGCAAATGACTACTATGAATATACCTACCCGGTTTCAAAAAAATCGTGGGACCTCGTGAGTTTTGCTTTATCCAAACCGGATAGCGTAGTCGGGAATCCCGATCTGCGCCAAGTCAATTACATGACGGTAGGTTTGCGAAAAGATCCTGCTGAAAGTGGAACATGGACCGGAGAGAGCTGGATTAACGATGTATTTGTTACGGACCCTGAAATAATTTCGGATTATGCATATTTATTCTCCTCCCAAATCAAAATTACAGAACCACTGTTTCAAAGCAAAAAGGGGAAACCAATATTAGGTGACCTGGAAGCAGAGTATTACAAAAGAAAAAAGAACTACCAGTTTCAGTCCATTGGGCAACAAGGTCCAGCTCAAATGGAAGAAGAAGAGCGCTTCAGCATGGCAACGAAGGTTCTTCCTTTCTGGCAAGCCAGGTACTCTTACGGGATAAACACATCCGATATACCATTTGTCAACTCCGCAGAAGACGGTATCGCTGCAATGAGAACAAAAACCTATCACAATACCAGTCATGCCTTCACGACTCCAAATAAACTTGTGCCCGATATTTACGCTTCTTATGAATACAGCTATAGCGGCAATTATAATGATACTTTTTTATATGCCTCCACAACTGAAACAAATGTATACAATCGTTATATTCAACGGCAATATACTCCTCATTTGATATTACAAAAAAAAGATATTCCCATCGGAAAATTAAAACTAAACTATGAGTTGCAAGCAGGAACTTCCATGGAGTTGGACGCACAAAAAAACATTCTGGAGACAACAAGCGGGAAAACTGTCGAATATCGTCATGAAGCAAAGTCGCAAAATGATACGGGGGCTGCTCTTTTGAATCTTTCCGGAAAATCTTTTGTTCTTACACCTTACATCTCTTATTCGCAATCCAGGCTGCTTTCCAAAAACTTTACCGATGAAGCAAACCTTACAACGCCACAATCTAATTTTTATACGCCGCTCTTTGCAGAGCCTGGCAATTTTAGGTATGAAAACAGATTGAGCCAAATGAAACTTGAACTCTTGTTGAAGAAAATTTTGGTTTTTAGCCCGCTATTTTCCTGGACACTGCTTTATAAAGAAGATAATTTTTATGATCGAAAAGATTTTGTTTTTAATAAAAAATTCCAAAGATTGAAACAACCCTCAACACTGAGTAAATTCACCTTCTATTTGCCTCTGCATGAAAATATATTAAAAAAAATCTCCTTTTTAGATTCATCGACTCTCTATTTTGACCGTGAAATCATTCTGCAAGAAAAAGGTGTTCCGTTTACGAATATGTCTTCTTTAACAGAAGACCGTTTTGGTTTTAAGCGTATTTCGCCCTTACTTTCAGAGCGTAGCTTTAATATAATTCGTTATCCCTTCTGGTATTATATAACAAGTCCGGCAAATTCGAATCGGCGCCATTCTCGCGGGCGTGATTATGTTTACAATACAACATACAACCCTGCAGATAGAAAAAGTGACCGGAACGACAAGTTTCAAAGTTATAACAATTCTCTATATCTAAAAGAAAATATCTCGTTTTCGAATCGGTGGAGAATTACAAAACCTGTCACTCTTCAAACTATAGGTAGAATTTCTCATATAGCTTTTCGTGAAAATACATACGGTATACCGATTCAAAATATTAATTTTGGATATACCATCATGAATACAATGGATATGAACAAAATAATGAAAATCTGGCCATGGTCATACAAAGGAAAAAGTAACTCGCTTTGGTCCATAGGTTTTAATCACGATACTCTTAAGCATATAACTGAAAATATTGAAGAGACGATTATCTCTCCTGAAACCACATTTAATTATACATGGTTCAACAAGAATAAAATTCTAAATGGTATATCTCTCTCTTTTTCTATGGGTAGACACAGCTACAGGCATTATACATATATTCGTCGGCAGGATTCTATAGAAGATCGTTACATGTACGACGCCATATCCAACTCTCTGAATTATTTGATGAACCGAATAGATTATACCTTCCATTACGGGGTTGAGTATTTCACAGAAGCTCCTGGTCTGAAGAAGTTCCTGAAAAATGTTTTAAAAATGAAACTAGAACATAATCCCAAATATAATATAGGGATTACCACTGACTTTCATCGATTTGATTATGAACTTCGTAGTTTATTAGATAGAAGAGCGCTTGATCAATACATATTAAACCAGCTATTCGACATAAATCTACACCGGAATGTTAACGGTATATTCTCGTTAATTTTGGTCTATGATGTACATCGAAATCCGGTATCGGAAAAGATTATGCAAAAAATATTTTCTTATCAGTTAGGATTTTCCGCGAATCTACTGTTTTAACTATCGCCGACAATTCCTTTTTCAAGCATTGATATTAACCTGCGGGTTTTCTCTTCAATTTCTCCCAGTTCTTCCGGGTCTTTGCCACCGGTTAATTGTTCTGCCTCGTCGGCAAAATTCAAAGCGGCTAAAATAGCAAGCTGCAAAAGATCGACGCCGGCAGAAACACCTCTCAGGTCTTCTATTTTACTATTCACCCGGCTGGCCAGAGTTTGCATATAATCGGGGTCAAGGTCGCCACGCAACGTATAATCGCGACCCATAATATTCACCCGAATTTTCGCTGTATCGTCGCTTTCGCCCACTATTTTTTACTCAGGTTTATCGTCGTCTTCAACAACTAATAAATCATCGTCATCGTCATCTTGAAAAACATCTAAAACATCGTCTTCATCATCATCTACAGGAGATACGACTGGAGCAGAGTCAGGGTCGTCTGTTTCAGGCATCTCTGTCCCTTCTTCATCTTCGTCATCGCTAATAATGATCTCTTCATCTTCTTCATCATCAAGCAATATGATTTCATCTTCCCCTATATCGTCGCTTCCACTGGTTTCTGAAGAAACAGGTTCTGGCTCTGGCTCTGGTACAGGCTCTGGAGCTGGTTCTGGTTCTGATGCAGGCTCTGGAGCAGGTGCACTTGGAGCTTCAGCAACGGGCGCAACAGCAGCAGAATCCGCTGAAGCTGTGCCAGCTGAGCTCGGGCTATCGGCTCGAACATTATCAAGTTTGGAAATAATTTCAGTTATTTTATCTTCGAGGATTTTTTCTTTATTTTGTAGTCTTTCAAGTTCTTCACGCGATTCGGAAAGTTCTTTTCTTAAACTTTCGGCTTCAGCGATTTTTTCTTCAGCAGTCAGTTTCAACTGGTCTGAATTTGCTTTTAGCCGTTCGACTTCACTTTCCAGGTGACTGTTTTCGACGCGTAAATCGGATATTAAATCCAGCGCCTTAACAATCCGCCCTTCGAGTTGTTCCAATTGTTCCATTGTAATCATATGTAGCTCCTCTTTTTTTGACGCTTTTTTAACTTATCTACTATATCGGTTCAAGGGATTCTCAACTAATTGAGCGTCCGTCGGCGGCTTATAGTTAAATAAACTAGCTTTAGCCCCTGCGCCCACATTAATATTCGAAAAACTATAGGTGAACACATTATTATCGGTTTTAAAACGAAGATTTTTAATCATTTTCGTATCTTGGTGAATATCTACCACTACCTCTTCTATATTCGCATCCGGGTTTCGAAATACAAATCTGTTTTGAGTTCTCGTCACCTCATACCTATTTAAGAATCCAACAAGTCCACCACTTACCGAGCCCGAACCAGCCAGTGTCTGCTTGGCACAAACCCTGTTCGAAGGACTATAAATCCATAAAAATGTCCCATTCGAAGCAATGATCCTGCCATCATTGAATTGAATATGCAGGTTTCCAGGGTACTGGTAGTGCATTTTCCCCGACCGAACTACTCCTGTACCGCTTGAATAAGAGAAATTTGCGGAAAAACTGGTATAAAGTCCACTAATTTCGCCTTTTAGCTCTCCAGTATTTGCAAGAGTAAATCCTGTTGCTAAAGTCAAACCCAGAAGAATAAAAGGTATTATATAGAATTTCTTTTTCACTTGTTGCATTTCCTATTATTTTTATAAAGCGACAATGATTTTTTTATAAAAGAATCAAAGAAGTTAAATCCAAAGCAAAACCGCCTGCAGGTAAATCCATAGATGAGTATTTTGCCACAAGACCATCATAGGCGCCACCGCGCAATGGTGCATTGGGAGCCCCCTCAACGTAACCTTCAAAGATGAAACCCGTATAATAGTTCACTTTACGAGTCAAAAGCGGATCCCATCGAACCGGAACCTTTTTTTCTAACAAACTATTATGTAACTCTTTTAACGGCAGAGATAGCTCTAATATACTTTGAACTGTTTTACCTTGCTCTTCGTTTAGTCGAGATTGAAGTTTTTCCATTGCCGCAAACCAATCGCTGGTTTCCAGGGGAAAAAGAAGTAACCGGGCCAACTCCCGAGCACGCTCTTTCTCATAACCAAGTTTTACAAGTTCTGATATAAGACCAGGAACATCCCGATTCATAGAGAGTTCACGAACCGGTATATTTTCCCAATGTCGATCTAAAAACCGGGAGATTCGAACATCACCGATCAATATGCAATGTTCCATTAAAAATGACTCTTTTAGAATTCGATGGGCAAGTACAATCAACGAACCAATACATGTATTCGACTCTGAACCGATGTTTTCTACACCTAATTGATACACTTCGCGAGGACTTGGATAACTTTTTCTTACATCACGAAAAACGGAGGATAGATAATAA
>Ga0316187_10005244_pt1 | contig 11214 bp, 10 predicted proteins | sample CroRivburrow1_MG_FD_204927 | JGI IMG/M metagenome (GOLD analysis project Ga0316187, IMG submission 204927) | Coastal sediment microbial communities from Maine, United States - Cross River worm burrow 1 | ecosystem: Environmental > Aquatic > Marine > Coastal > Sediment | place: USA: Maine...
CCATAGGGACATCCGTAAGTGCAGAAACCCTTGGACCCCAGGAAGTAGACTGCCGCGAAGCCGCACGTCGCGAGGGTCAACACCGCGAACCACGGTCCCGGGAAGGTGTCCCAGAACCCGGTGGTCAGAAGTTGATTGGTGAAGCCCGCGAACGAGGTCTGCGGATCACTGAGAAATACTCGCTTGAAGGTCGGCCAGACGAACATGTAGAGCGCCAGGCCCAGCGGCACCCACATCAACAGTCGCGAGCGGAAGGGACGCGGCCGGATCCCGAGCTTCTTCATGAACCAGCCGCACAGGTCTTGAAGGGCCACCATGTGGCAGCCCCAGCCGCAGACGAATCGGCCGAAGATCACGGTGGCCAGCAGTGCCGTCGCGAAGAAGACGAAGCCGGCATTCACGTAGCCCAGCTCGAGCGTGTACATCGACTCGGAGGGTTCGACCGGTGACAGGGTGCGGCCCGTCATCAGGAAGTGCGCGGCGTGCGCGGCGATCAGCAGGTGGAGGCCGATGAGGACGGCCGCCCTCCACTTGCCGCGGGTGGACTTCCGGATCCCGGACAAACTCCCGGTGCCGGCCACCGGGAGCGCAGGGTCGGTCGTATCGACGATGGTGCCTAGCGGACGGGTCGACTTACGGACAGCTCGCTCCGGTGCGTTCGGCGTTGCCTGAATCCTGCCCCAGCGGGCCGACGCCCTCGGGACACGCGTTCGAGGCGCGCACCAGATAGTAATATACGAGATCCGGATCGGGGTTCTCGGTGTCCAGGTTGGTGGTGTCCGACGGGTCGCCGTCGGGAACGCACTCCACCGCCAGCATCCAGCCGTCAGGTGTCCCCGTTCGCAGGGTCTCGTAGGTCACCGAGACGCTACCCGACGCGACCGGGGAGACCCAGTCGAGGGTGGTCCCGACGCCGACATCGTGGCTGACCGACAGATCCGTCGCCTCTCCGGGGGTTGCCCAAACCTGGTTATTGCCGTCGTCGCAGTCGCAGTCGGCGACCCCGTCACCGTCACCGTCGATGCCGTCGATGCACAGCGCGTCCGTGCAGCAATCCAGGTCGCCGCAATCCGCCTGCCCGTCGCAGTCGTCATCGATGCCGTCGTTGCAGACGAGCTCGCTCTCCAGCGGCGCACCGCAGTCGGCGGCACAGCTACAGGAGTCCTCGACGCCGTCACAGACGTCGTCCCCGCAGCACGCCTCGGCGGCGGTGGTGCCGCAGTCGAAGCCGCCCTCGGTGCAGCGTGGGTCCTGGCAGGTGACGGGTCCCTGGCCGCCGCCGGCGCCGCAGCAGTACCGGTTGCCGGGGTTGCCGCTCTGCACGCCGGCGCAGTCCGCCGCGCAGTTGACGCAGTCCTCGGCCAGGTCGACGTCGCAGATGCCGTCGCCGCAGAATCCCGTCGGGGGGATCTGGCCGGTGCAATCGCTCAGGCAGTTGGTGCAGGTCTCGCCGGGCTCGCAGATCCCGTTGTTGTTGCACGGCAGCGGCGCGATGACGAGACCCGATCCGCTGATGGGATCGCCCACGTCACCGGGGCGAAAGAGGTCGAGGGTCACGTCGGTGTACCCGCCTCCGACGTCGGCGTCGAACCAGAAGCTGTACATCGTGCCCCACCGCAAGGCATTGGCGTTCGGGTTCTCGTCGTAGGTCTGGGTCGATCGCCACGAAACGATGTTGCCGACCGGGTCGTGCGTGCCCACCCAGTCGGTGCCGTCGAAGGGCTCGCCGCTGTGATAGTCGACGTCGCGAAAGCCGATGTTGGTCACGGTGGTTCCCGCCGGGACCGGCATCCAGAAGGCCTCCGCCGCCCGGTGGGAGTTCATGTTCTGCACCGCGAACTCGAAGCGGCTCCAGCCGCCGCCGAGATCGATGACGTTCGAGCCGAGGATGTAGGTTCCGTCACCGGGGATCTTGATCCGCCCCGTGCTGACGCCAGCCTCGAATTCGGCCCAGGCGTAAAGGGCGGACTTCCCCCGGCTCGTCGAGCCGGTCAGGCTGATGTTGTAGGTGCTCGGATCGACGTTGATCCGCCGGTACGAGGCGTTGTTGTCGTCCTGGTCGGCGCCGGCGTCGTCGTGGGTGATGTACTGCCCCTCGACGAAGTAGAGCGCGCCGGCGTTGAGGGTCGGGTCCAGGTCGTCCTGGTGGACCTGCAGCCGCTTGTAGATCTTGTCGCCGGTTTCACCCTCGTAGGTGAACGGGTAGGGGAACTGGCCGGTCGTCGGGTTGACCTCGAACCTCGGCCCAAGGCGATTCTGCTGGCCGTTCAGGCTCGCGGAGTAGGGATCGGAGCAGTTGACCCCGAGGTGGGATCCGCCACCGGCGACGCACCCCTCGTTGCAGAGCTCCTGGGACAGTGCGAAGAAGCCGTGCTTCAGCCAGCTCTGACCGAGCTGCTCGAAGCGGCCGTCCTTGAGGCGGTACATGTTCTGGGCGATGACGGGATGCTCGTTGGTCTCGGAGATCCAGTCGAGCCAGCAAGAGCCGACGTTGCACGAGACCGTTCCGACCGAGTAGCCGTAGATCTCGCCGACGTTGCCGTAGCTGTTGACCTGGTGGAGGTCGCCGACGATCACGTCGGGCGCCTCGCCCGGCTGGTCGCAGAGGTTGGGATCCTGAGCGAGGGCCGCCGGGGCCAGCGCGACCAGGCCCGCGATGATCAAAGCACCGGCCAGTTTCCCGGCCACACCGAAATGCTGCCTGTTCTTCATCCCCATTCTGAGTTGCTCCTCCCGATGCGCGGTGGGGTTGCGCTCGAGGCGAACACACGCCTCGGTGGCGATCGATCCTTCTTTAGTGGATGCCCCCTTTTGCATGAAACCGAGCCTATATACATCCATTTTGTCTATTAAAGAAGCATAAGGAAAGTTGCATCTGGACCGACCGGCAAAAACCAGCCTTATACTCTCATTTTTCGACAATCAGCCTTTGGCGACCAAGGAGGGAACGGAGGGTCGACGAGCGCGGCGGGTGGTTCGTGGTGAATGTCAGGGACGCCCGCCGCTACCGGAACGCGGCCCCCGACCTGGCCGATCGACTGAGCCCGATACTTAATTAACGACCGAGATAGTCCGAATTCAACACCCCCAATCTCTTGGTTGGTCGTTGGGGTCAGGTCTTTTCCTTTAACATTCGGTGTGCGACTGCGCGTGCGTTCCCGACTCCTATCCGATTGCCAAAAAGAAAAGACCTGACCCCCGTGACGAAACGAGAACGTCCGGAGCTTGAAAGCAGGATCGAGCAGCTCGCCGATCGACTGGCCGAGGTCGAGCGCAGGCTGAACGCTCTGGAGGGTCCCGCGCCCGCCAGGCCCGTGCCGACTCCGGAGCCTCGGCCGGCAAGCGTCCCGGCGGCCAAGCAGGAGGCTCGATCTCCCGGGGCCGAGGCGATTCCTCTCTTCGGACGGACGCTGGTGGTACTCGGCGGCGCGTTCGCGCTTCGCGCCATCACCGAGGCCGGAATCCTGAACCAGACCACCGGTGCGGCGCTCGGTATCGCCTACGCCGTCTTGTGGATCGTGCTCGCCGATCGGGCGGCGGGCAAGGGGCTCTGGAAGAGCGCCACCTTCCACGGCCTCGCCGCCACCGTGATCGCCTACCCGCTCCTCTGGGAAGCGACCGTGCGATTCGGGTTCCTCACCCCGCCGGCCAGCGCCGTCGCGATGACCGCCGTGACCACCCTGGCGATGATCGTCGCGGCACGGAGGAACCTGAGACGCCTCGCGTGGGTGGTCGCGTTGATCGCGGCCGGGACGGCACTCGCGCTCGCCGTCGGTACGAAGATGCTGATCGTCTTCGCCGGATTCCTGCTGCTGCTCGGTTTCGCGGCCCTGTGGCTGGGCTATCTCCGGGACTGGCACGACCTCGGGTGGGCGATGGCCGGCCTGGTCGACTTCTGCGTTTTCGGGATGACCGCCATCGCGCTGATCGGCAACCCGGAGCAGGTCGAGCGCATCCTCCGCCCCGGATCGCTGGTGGTGCTGCAGCTTTCGCTGGTCGTGGCCTACTTCGGGGCCTTTTTCTACCGGACCCTGTCCCGGAGCGAGGAGCTGACGATCGCGGAGATCGTTCAGGGAATCGCCGCGGTGTTGATCGGGCTCGGCGGTGCCATTGCAGTCACGCAGGCGATGGAGCTTCCTGGCGCGGCCCTCGGGGCGGTGAGTCTCGTGACCGCGGCGGGTTGCTACGCCGCATCCTTCGCGTTCATCGACCGGCGCCTCGCGAAACGAGGGAGCTTCATCTTCTACACGAGCTTCGCCCTGGTCTTTGCGCTCGTCGGCTTCGGCTGGCTGCTGCACGGAGCGGTTCTGGCAGTGGCTTTTTCCGTGGCGGCTCTGCTGACCGCGTGGCTCGGCGCGTCCAGATCAAGGGCCACGCTGAGCCTTCACGGAACGGTCTACGCCGTGGCCGCCGCGATCACGTCGGGCCTGGTGGTTTCATCGGTCGAGGCCCTGACTGGATCGTCCGTCGGGTCGTCCGGCGGGATCACGGCTTCGGGGTTGATCACGCTGGTCGTTCTGGGGGTGTGCGCCGCGCTTCCGGTGGCCACCCACGGGAAGACCTGGGGTCGCTTTTCCCGAGCCCCCAAGGTGGTGCTGCTTGCCACCTTCTTGCTAGGCGTGGGTGGGATCGCCGTGAGCCTCGGCGCGCGGCTCCTCCCGGCAGGCGAGGGGTCGGCGGCGGACCCGGGAGCGCTCGCCACTTTGCGGACCGGGGTACTGGCACTCTCGGCCCTTATGCTGGCCTGGATCGGGCGGTGGAGGGCGATGCCCGAAGCTAGCTGGCTCGTCTACGCGGTGCTGGCTGCGGGCGGGCTCAAGCTGTTGCTCGAGGACCTACGCGCGGGTCGGGCAGCCACGCTTTTCATTTCCCTGGCGCTCTACGGTGGGGCGCTCATCCTCGCCCCGCGACTCGCGCGACGAAGGAAGGCTGGCAAGAGCTCGGGCTAGGGCTCGATCGACCGCGCGTCGTCCCACGGCGGCAGCAGCTTCACCAAGATCCACAAGAAGATGAACGGCAGGATCAGCAGCGCGATCCCCATCAGCAGGCCCTCGATGCCGCCGAGCTCCAGCTTGAAGACCGTCAGGCCTCGGAAGCTCTTCGAGAACAGTTGCCCTCCGATCACCACGTTCCAGCGAGTGCTGAAGATCCCGACCTGCACGAGCAACGCCGCCACGAAGTAGATCGTGCGCTTCATTTCCGCGGGCAGCCGCGAGAATCGCCCCGCCGCGAGAAGCACCAGCGGTCCGAGGGTGCCCAGCAGAAGCTGCACGACGGCCAGACTGATGAACAGCCGACTGGTGACCAGCTCCGCCAGGATCTCGATCGACTCTTCTGACTCGTACAGGCGGTGGATGAAGTCCAGGCTCTCCAGTGAGACGTCGATGATCAGCGCGTACAGCAGGAACGAGGCCAGTTTGTCCATGCAGGCCTGGTCCGGGGTTTGCCGCCGGAACATCGAGGTCACGTAGTACAGCAGCAGCACCAGCGCGATGCCGGAGACGATCGCCGAGAACAGGAAGACGATCGGCATCAAGACGCTGCTCCACCACGGGTTGGCCTTGACCGACCCGAAGATGAACCCGACGTAGCCGTGAAGCAGAAAAGCCGACGGGATACCGATCAGGGTGATGACGTGGACGGCCTTGCGGTCAAAGGCCACGGCCTTCTCCGAGAGATCTCGGGAGCCCAGGGAGAGGATCCAGTGGATGACTTTCCTGAGGCCTTTCTCGCTGTTGCTCCACCTGACGATGTCGGCGCGGAACTCGAACCAGATCTCGAGCAGCAGGACCAGCATCAGGTACCAGGCATAGACGAACCCGAACATCGCCATGGCGGACTTCAGGTGCGGCGTCAGGAAGATCTCGAACGACCGCTCGGGATGTCCCAGGTGGGCCAGCAGCGGCAGCGGCGCCACCAGCAGGAAGGCGAGGGCGGTCAGCATCGCCAGGCGGTAGGTCGGCTCGACCTCCTTGACCCGGAAGACCTTCTCGAGCGACGCGAGGATGAACGCTCCCGCCACCAGGCCGGTGACGTACGGGTAGATGACGACCAGGAGGCTCCAGTGGAGCTCGATCTCGTTGGGATAGATGTAGCCGGAGACCTGGCTCAGGTTCGACTCCAGGTGTTCCAACAGCTCGGACACGGTTACCGTACCTCCCCGTCCAGGTCGGAATAGAACACCTTGGGCTCGGTGTTCAGCGACGGTTTGAGCACCTGCAGGCTGTTCATCCGCTTCATGCGATGCAGCGGGCTGCTTCTCGCCCCGAGCTCACCAAAGACCCGCGCCTGGGTCGGGCAGACCTCGACGCACGCCGGCAGGAGGCCCTTCGTGATCCTGTGGTAACAGAACGTGCACTTGTCGGCGGTCTTGGTGCGGGGATCCAGATAGCGGGCGCCGTACGGGCAGGCCTGGATGCAGTACCTGCACCCGATGCAGTAGTCGCTATCGACCAGGATCACCCCGTCCTGGGTCTTGAACGTCGCGCCCACGGGACAGACCTGGACGCACGGCGGGTTGTCGCAGTGGTTGCACAGCTTCGGAACGAAGAAGCTCCTCACGCGCTGGGCCTCTGCTTCTTCCTCGAGGGCGGGCACGCTGGTGCCGCTGCCGATGCTCTCGACGGTGACCTCGCCGTCGCGCTGGATCTCGTACCGTTCGACCCACGTCCGGAAAAAGAAAGGCTCCCGGAGCACGTCGTTTTCGGTCTTGCACGCGTCGACGCACATGCCACAGCCGATGCACTTGTTGACCTGGACCCCCATCGCGTAGAGACGCTCGTCCGGGTTCGAGGACTCGCCCTCCGAGTCCGCGAGCAGCTTCTCCGGCCCGATCAAGCTCACGAGCGCAGCCGCGGCCGGCAGCTTCATCATGCGAGCGAGGAAGCCTCGTCTCTTCTCCGTCTTGGGCTGCAGCGACATCAACGGCTCTCCGGGAAATGGGGGTAGTGGCACTGCCAGCACATGTACCTGCCGCCGTGGGTCGCGATCTCCACGCGCGGAATCTCGGACGACGAGGTCGCGTCGGTCGCATGGCACTGTCCGCAGAACTCCCTACGGCTCGGTTTGTTCGGGAGGAACGCCCTCGGGTTCTCGCGGTGCTCGGGTGCTGCCTCGTGACAGGTCTCGCAGTCGAGCGACCAGTGATGCGAGACCGACTTGGTGCGCGCGATGGCAGCGTGACAGGCCGAGCACGACCCGGGGACCTCCGGCGGGGTGGGGTCGTGCGGGTCGTGACAGCTCATGCACGGTTCCATCGGGTTGTGAAGGTTCTCGATGACCTGCGGGAAGCCGGTGGGCCTGGACGGACGATAGGCGTGGCACCGGATGCACGTGTCCCGCCCCCCCGGAACCAGGGGCAGCACCTCGGTCGGGTCCTCGACGTGGTCCGCGGCGGGGCCGTGGCAGCCCTCGCAGGTCAGCGAGCGGTGATACGACGACGCCTTGATCTCGGCGGTGTCGTCGTGACACTCGACGCAGGCCTGTAGCCCGGCGTAGTGGATCGGTAGCTCCGCGGCGACGGTCACCGCGTCGGCGCGATAGTGGCCCAGCTCACCGAACGATTCCGGAATCAGCTTTTGCCGCACCACCACCAGGGCAACGATGGCGACGATGAACAGGATCGAGATCCGGACTAACTGATCGGGAATCTTCCAAATTCTCAAGGCGTGGATCCCCTTGGACGTAGGCGATCAACATAGTCCAGTTCCATCGCCACCGAGAGGGTAGAATGCCTACCAAAATCATCGTAATTGTCGGAAGGGCGGCCCCACGAGGTGACCGCTGTGCTCACGTATCGATCGACCGCCTCAACTGAACCAGCGTCTCCACCACGGGGCGCCCTGTTCCTTCATGCGCTTCTTGTCCTCGAGGCGGGCCAGTTTCTCGAGCCAGATCGAGCCGTCCTTCTCGTGGCAGTCCTTGTATTTCTTGCCGCCACCGCAGGGACAGGGGTCGTTGCGCCCGATCTTGGCGATATGGCGGGGCGCCGGGGCGTTGGAGAAACCCGGCCAGACGACCTTGCCATGGGTCTTGAAGCCTCGTCCTCCCATCGCTCGTCTCCTCTCGAAGCGGTCACGTCTCGCATGCGCGCGGCGCGCGCTGAAGCGAGAAGTGAGATTCGTCCTCACGGTCGTGGTACAGGCGCGCGACCCGGAGCAGCGAGTCGTTTTCCGCAGGTTTGAGGACCTTGCGCGTGATCGCGTGCACTCTGGTCTCTTCCAGGCCACGTGTCTTGTGGTCGTCGGTGTCGTAGGCGGCGAAGCCACTCTCGAAGCGCACGACGTGAACCAGCTCGTGGGTCAGCACATAGAGCAGAAGCGGGTAGAGCTCGAGATCGCTCTCGCCGCGGATTGCCGACAGGATCTCGTCGTCGCGCAGGCGGATACGATAGAGGTCCCGGGCGGCGCGACCGGGCCGCGGGGCGTCAGGGCGGGTCAGTCGGACCACGTCGGCGAAGACCGGGGCGTCCGGCCCGGGGCCCTCGGCCAGGGTGTTGATGTCGTAGGGGAATCGAGGCCATTCCCGGCCGGGAATGCAATAAAAGCCCGAAGTCAGGCTTTCTGCCAGCCTGGCGGCCCGGCCGACCTGCTGGCGCTGCGAGCGGTCGAAAACCCTGGTCTCCACCTGTCGATCTCCCCGCGATGGTGTAAGTTTGGCACCTCTCGGCGCCGACTGCTACCCTTGACGCGAACTACTACGGGTCCTATCAGTACCCTGTCGCCTTGAGGGCGGAGGGCCGAGCCAATGCCGATTTACGAGTACCGTTGCAAGTCCTGCGGGACGCTCATCGAAGCCATCCAGAAATTCGACGACAAGCCCCTGCGCAAGTGCCGCGAGTGCTCCGGAAGGCTGGAAAAGCAGATCTCCAGGACCTCTTTCCAGCTCAAGGGTGGCGGGTGGTTCGCCCAAGGGTACGGCAGCGGCGGCGACAGCTCGAAGCCCGCGAAGACCGACATCGCCAAGTCCTCCAAGCCGGCGTCCAAGTCCAAGTCTTCCGACAAGAAGGCCAGCGACTGAGCACGCGCCGGGTTCGGCTGATCCACTGGAAGGCTCCCGAGGCTACGGAGCCCATCGCCCACTTTCGGAAGGCCGGCGATCGCGTCGTGTGGTTCGTGAAGAGCCGCAAGGGCAAGTAGCCGATAGATGGGCACGAAGGTCGTCCGAAGTTACTCTCCGCTGGTTGCCCAGGACGCGGTGGCTCTCTTGCAGAAGAAAGGTCTCGCTCCCGAGATCCTGGGCTTCCCCACCGGGCTCGCCCGCCACGTGGCCCGCTCCACGATGAAGCTGAAGCTCGCCCTTCCGGAAGAGCAGGCCGAGCAGGCGGACCGGATCTTGACGGAGTGGGAGACCGGGCACGCCCGCGAGGTCGCGGACCTGTCCGGAACGGTGTGGCGACACATGATCCTCGCCGTAGCGCCAGCCGGGTTGTTCGCGGCGGCGGTGTGGCTTACCGAGGGAGAGTTCCCCGGCTGGGCTCTCAACACGACGATCGTCCTGCTGGTCGGCATGGTCATCGTGCTCGGGATCGTGCAGCGCGTGCGGCTCAGGGAACGGGTCGCCGACCGGTGGGAAGATGAATAGCCGGCACCGGAGCTGGTGAGAACCACCAAGATGCTGGATCGGGTGCAGCAACTTGGGATCGACCCCGGGCCAGGCGTGTCGTAAGGAAGCAGCGGCAGGAGCGACCGCACGCTGCCAGAGCGCAGCGAACTCTAACGTTGGCGGCGCTCGAAAGGGCTGGAAAGGCCCTTCCCAGACCACCGAAGGTTCACACAGAAAACTGGACACCGTCACTCTCAAACGTCCAACTCATCGTCCTCGGCGAGGACCTCGTCCAAGAGCGCCGTTAGTCCCATCTCGGCCGCTTTGTTCCTCACAACCGAGTCTTCGTCTTGTGTCGCACCCGCGAGGATCATCCGCAAGTCTCGCCGGCTACGATGACTCCCATGTTCGACCCAGACTAGCTTGGACAAGGCCGCATCCGTTTTGGCTACGATCGGGAGTTCTACGCCGGGAAAAAGCTCCACTCGGACCGATCGGTCAAGCTCTCCCGGGACCAGGCACCGTATGTAAAGATCAAGCTTGATCACTTGTTCGATATCGAGGAGTTGAAACATCTTCCCTGACGCGATTGCCTGAGCTGCAGTTGAATCGCTGAAATAGAATCCGGCAGCCGTCAGCGCCTCCAGGAATCCTTCCTGTACCGCGGGAACCCGTTCAGGGTCGAGCACGAGGTCGACATCCTGGGTCATCCGCGGTTCACCGTACGCGATAGCCGTGATACCACCGGTCAGATGAAAACGAATCCCGAATTGTTCAAGAACGTTGACGAGCTTCGTCAGCGTCGGCAAGAATCCCTCAGCGGGAAGCACGACTACGGCACTCGCTAACCAGGGTTTGAAATGCTGTACTCGAGCCATACTGCCGAATGGCGATTTCCCATTTGAGATCGACTTCCGAAATGCTCGGAGAAGCCTCGGCAAGTGATCTAGCGAGGAAGTCGCGCGACCAGCAAAACATCGTTTCGGCCCGACGTATTCGCTCTGCGACGCTCAGCGCGCCAACGCACTCACGGTATTTGTCATCGACTCTACTCATGCGACCCTCATTCTATCGCGCCGTCGATCCGGACCGCCGCAAGATTCCCGGGGAACGGCCTCGATGAGTGTCTAAAAAGTGACATTGAGCACGGAAAACCCGCACCTCAACGGGCTCCACGGGCATCCAAAACGAAGGCATTCCGCTGAACCCCAACAACCACGAAGCCCACGAGCGGACTCATGATCCGTGGGTCCCAGGTTAGCTTCGCCCTTCGGGCTCGCAGACCTCCGGTGCTGCGCGCCTACGGTGCGAGTCCTGGTGGGCCCACCAGCGCAAACTACTTGTAGTCAATCGCTTGCGGCGGTGCGTTGAAAGCGTTGCACCGTGACCATCGGATTCTCTCTCCGCTGGTCATCCGCGCTTGAACGAGAGCCGTCTGCCGCTGCTCCTACAGGTCCGGCGCGGCGATCGACAGCTATCGGACATACAGCGAATTCGCCGGCGTACAATCTTCCGGACTTGGCTCCGATCGAGTTGTCGGACAGTAGTGCGTCCAGCGAAGGCTGGCGTGTTCAGTGGGATTAGGCCCACCGGGGCAAGAGTCAGAACCCCGTAGCTTGGGTCGCAACAGGGGAGGAAACAAATCTGTTGAAGCCGACCGACAAAGCCATC
>Ga0316187_10005245_pt1 | contig 11214 bp, 11 predicted proteins | sample CroRivburrow1_MG_FD_204927 | JGI IMG/M metagenome (GOLD analysis project Ga0316187, IMG submission 204927) | Coastal sediment microbial communities from Maine, United States - Cross River worm burrow 1 | ecosystem: Environmental > Aquatic > Marine > Coastal > Sediment | place: USA: Maine...
CCTGAACAATTTAATAAATATGAAAAGATCGGGTTAAAAATGGGCTTTAGGCATGTTGAAAGTGGTGCCTTAGTCAGATCATCTTATAAAGCGCAAAAACATATTTTATAAGTCAACACCCTTTTTATTCTGTCTTTTATTATAAAATAATTTTTTCTCTTTTAAAAATAATTCAAAATATTAGGATAATATTAACTATATTCTAGTATTATTTAACCTTACCTTAACATTACTTATGCAATTTTGGCATAACATTTGCGTTTAATTATATGAAGCAAAGTAAAATTTGTTTTCATTGTATAAATTATTTGAGTTAGTTTAAAAAAGCGTTCTACCACTAGGACGCTTTTTTTGTTTAGCATATGAATTTCTTTTACCCTAATTTTTAATAAGTAGCAATAAACTCCTGTACCAATAAACTCAGCTCTTTTTCGGCCAATTTAGCCGCCTCTTGAACAGCTTCATGTGATACTTCTTCTACATGGCCTTCAATACCTAAATCGGTTATCACAGAAAGTCCGAGGCAATGCATACTCATATGTTTGGCGACAATAACTTCCGGTACAGTACTCATGCCTACGGCATCTGCACCTACCAACCGTACCATCCTATATTCGGCAGGTGTTTCAAATGTTGGTCCTTGTAAAGCTAAATAAACACCTTCTTGAACTTTAATCTTATGTTTTTGTGCGATCTGCTTTAATTGTGCTATCATTTTTAAATTATAGGGTTCATGCATATCCACAAAACGCTGGCCAAAACGTTCTTCATTCTTTCCATGTAAAGGATGATCAGGCATCATATTTATATGATCGTTAATGATCATGATATCACCCACTTTGAATGATGGATTTACACCCCCTGAAGCATTGGAAACAATCAAATTTTCAGCACCCAAAATTTTCATAACGCGTACGGGAAAAGTAGCTTCGTGTATAGACCATCCCTCATAGTAATGAAAACGGCCTTGCATGGCAACCACTTTTTTACCCCCCAAGGTTCCAAAAATTAATTTACCAGAATGCCCCGTAACTGTTGAAACCGGAAAGTTTGGGATATCTTCATAAGGAATACTTATTTCAATGTCAATTGCGTTTACTAAATTGCCCAACCCTGTTCCGAGAATAATCCCGAAATCAGGATTACTAAATCCTTTTTGTTGTAAATATTTAACTGTTTCTTGAACCTTGTCCCACATATTTTTGAATCAATTTATTAAAGTCTTTTTGATCATCAATAAAAACCGTTTCTATAGGGAGGTAAAAAAAATTATCCATTCCTATAAAACTTCTCACATAATCCTTTTCAGTCGTTAAAATTAGCTTTTTATCTGTTTTAATTTTTGAATAAACCAATTTAATTTCGTCCCTATCTTTTTTAGAGAAACTATAATGATCAGCGTATTTTTTATGATGATATTTAATTTTTTGTTTTTCTAAAAATGACGTCAATGGTTTTGTATTGGCAATACCGGTTACCAATACCACTTCAAAGCCCATTAAATCGCTTACAGGAAAAATTACACCCTTGCCAATAATTTCTTGACAATATTTTATCTTAGAAAAGAAAACTGTTTGATGCGTTTCAGCTTTTAGCCTCTTAGCAATTGCAAACTGGTCTGGTTCACTTAATTCATCAGGACATTTCGTAACGACAATAATTTGGGCTCTGCCCGCCCCTTTTACTTTCTCTCGCAAATTACCCGAGGGTAACATCTTGTCGTCAACATACAGGTCATCATACGAGGTCAATAAAATATTCAACCCTGCTACTACTTTTCTATGCTGATAAGCATCATCCAACAAAATTACATCAGGCTTAGCTGATAATTTTTTAAGCTGTTGAATTCCGTTAACTCTATCTGCATCAACAGCTACTATGATATTCTTAAATTTGGCGTGATATTGCATAGGTTCATCACCAATATCTGAAGCTGTAGCCGATCTATCAGCTATCAGAAATCCTTTAGTATTTCGTCTATATCCCCTGCTAAGAATTGCAAGATTGTATCGATCTTTTAAAAGTCGAGCTAAATATTCTACTTGGGGGGTCTTGCCGGTACCGCCCACACTTAAATTACCAACGTTAATAATGGGAATATTAAAGGAGGTTGATCTTAGAATTCCTTTATTATAAAATATATTTCTGGCGGCAACTATTTCACCATACAACAAGGAAAAGGGAAACAATATTTTTCGAAATAGGTTCACATGACGAAATTACGAAATAGTAATTAATAAGCCAGGTTTTCAACTATTTCTAATCCATAACCAATAATACCTACGCGTTTTTTAATTTGTGTGTCGTTCGTAATTAATCGTAGTTTTGAAATCCTTAAGTCATGTAGAATTTGCGCACCTATACCAAAATCTTTATTATCAATTTTTATTCCAGGTACGTTGGATTTACTTTCTTGTTGGAGCTCTTTAATTAAGGATAATCTATTAATTAAATTAAACGACTGATTTTCCTGATTGATAAATACAATAGCACCTTTACCTTCATCCTTTATCATCTGAAACATCCTTGAAAAGCTATCATCAGGCTTATGGGTTAGGATTCTGATAATATCATTGTTAATTAGGGTTGAATTAACTCTGACCAACACAGGTTCATCTTCTTCCCAATCACCTCTGGTTAAGGCCAAATGTACTTGATTGTTCGTTGTTTGTTTATAGGCCCGTAACCTATACTCGCCAAAACGTGTTTTAAGGTCAAAATCTTCAATTTTTTCAATGAGAGAATCGTGTTGCATTCTATAAGCTACCAGATCTTCAATTGATATTATTTTAAGATCGAATTTCTTAGCTACTTTTACCAACTCAGGCAATCTCGCCATGGAGCCATCTTCATTCAATATTTCGACAAGAATCCCTGCTGGCTTGAGGCCTGCCAATCGAGCAAGGTCAACAGCAGCTTCTGTATGGCCAGTCCGTCTTAAAACTCCACCGTTTTTTGCCCTGAGAGGGAAAATATGGCCAGGTCTGCCCAAATCATGGGGTTTGGTCTCATTATTGACCAATGCCTTAATTGTTTTGGCCCTATCATGAACTGAAATTCCAGTAGTACATCCATGACCAATCAGATCAACAGATACTGTAAATTGTGTTTGATGCAGAACGGTATTATTTTCTACCATCATATTTAAGCCTAATTTTTTACTTCTGTCGTCAGTAATTGGAGCACAAATAAGACCCCTTCCTTGCATTGACATAAAGTTTATCATTTCTGGGGTTACCATCTCAGCAGCCGCAATGAAATCACCCTCATTTTCACGATCCTTATCATCAACTACAATGACCATTTTACCATTTTTAATATCAGAAATAGCTTCTTTAATAGTATTTAATTTGATGATATTAGTTTTAGTTGAAATCATTATGTAACGGAATTTGACTCTTTAATTTTAAACAATTTTTTGAAGAAATTAGTTAATGGAAGCAAGAAAAGATCGACATTGAAAATACCCTTATCTTTTGTTGCTCTTTTCATCAACAGAAAACCGAAAGGTAACAATATAATCGATGATAACCAACCACCCAGTACAGGAGTAATAGTACTTGAATGTGCCATGTTTTTACCTAAAGTAGAAATGAAAAAATAAATAACAAAAATTGTAATGGCCAATATCATAGGAAAACCAAACCCACCTTTTCTTATAATTGATCCTAAAGGCGCTCCTATAAAAAACAGGACCAAACATGCAAATGAAAATGCTAAGCGCCTATGAAATTCTGTATTATAAACATTTAAAAATTTTTGTTTGCCTTTTAAAACTGTTTTAAATCCTTTAATATCATCAGTTGCCCTTTTAGCTAAATTAATGGCATTTTTTACTATAGCGATTCTTTTTATTGAATCATAATTTTCTAAGATATCTTTATTCAAGTTGCTAAAATTTGTGGAATCTTTAGCCATGGTTTTAATTCCCGTCCTGATAAGAAAGTTATTAGCTTTTGACGCTATATATTCATCATAGGGTAGTTTTAAAGAATCAGTATAATAACTTAACTGCTTTAAACTAAGCATTTCTCTATCTTCTTTGTAGTCTCTTGTATTAATATTACTCAGTGTAGAAATATCTATATTTACAATATATTCATCAAAATGGGCCTTGGTTGCAGGCATCCTTTGCTGTTCTACATAAGTTTTTCTTGTTGTCGGCATTTCTTCATAGTGATAGCCATCATTTAACACTAAGGTCATATACTTGCTTCCTTCTTCCGTACTGATTTTTCCATTCTTCGCTTTAATTACTTTAGAGTTTGCACTTACTTTATTGAGATCGTAATAAATATGAACATCTCTTAATAAATTATCATCCTTCCCATATTTTTCAGCAAACTTAATACTATATCCCGGAATTTCGGTATTGAATGTTCCCGGAACTAAGGCCAAAGCCGGCTGTGTTTTTTGCATATCCAACAGCATATTTTTAAATTTAAAAGCCGCTCTAGGAAATGCATAATTTAGAAATAAAAAATTCAATCCGCTTAATAGGATCATCAAAAGTATAAGAGGTCTGATAAATCTTTGTAATGATACCCCGGAAGACTTAACCGCTGCAAATTCATAATTTTCAGAAAGGGTTCCTAAGGCCATTATTGAAGATAATAAAATAGCAATAGGTAATGCCAACGGAACCTGCATCTGAGCGATATATCCTAAAAACTTAAATATATGACTGAGCTCAATCCCTTTACCTGCAATTTTATCAAATTGAAGCCATAGGGTTTGCATTACCAACACAAACAGAATGATAAAAAAAGTAACAAGAAAAGGGACTAAAAAACTCTTAAGAATATATTTATTTAATATTTTCATTCATTGAAAAGTTTTTATTAATAGAGTCACTTAATAAAATAGACAATTGTTCATTTTAGCAACTCCCCTTGCTTCTTGGAAATGGTTCAAATTTATATAAAAATTTTACAAGCACAAATAACCAATTAATTTAGTTTCTACTTGTTCATAAAGGTTACGCTAAAGTTTGTTAATTAGGTATCCCTCTTTTTTATATTTAGCTTCATCAAATAAAAATAACTTACTCGAAAGAGGTTGGTCTGTTTTAAATTTTGTGATAGTTAAAATTGTAACTGTACTATTGTTGCCTGTTTCAATTAATCGATAAATATGATTCGTTTTAACATCTACCCCCAATAAGACACTGCTTATTTCAGAATTACTATCTATTGGAATCAGTTTAACAAACTGAATTTTTCTACCGTTCATATTCTCTAATATATCCCAACTATAGGTAAATCCATTTTTATAAAAAGAGAAAAATTTTGAAGGTGTAAGAGTAGCCTCATCATCTGCATCTGCATCAGAAACATTTACTTCTTCATCTTCAGAAATAATAGTATAAACTTTTTTACCATCAAATAATTGATTGACGCCTAAAAAATTAACATTATATAAATCGCCTTTCATGGCTACGTTCCCTCTTGTCTCTTGATTTACATTTTCCTCGGCATTATGTAACTTATAATTAAATTCTACATATATATTTTCATAGCTATTCATTTTTTCAGATACCACATCTAATAATTGTTCAGCTTTTGTATCGATTTGCGCAAAAGCAGTTGCACTAAACATAATTGTAATTAACAACACAACAATTTTTTTCATACTCTTAAATTTGTTCATTTTTTAATAAATCTTCCAGCGCCAATATATCAGTAACTAACACTTGTCTTGCCTTACTTCCTTCAAATGGACCCACAATACCAGCTGCCTCTAACTGATCGATAATTCTACCTGCCCTATTATACCCTAATTTTAATTTTCGTTGCAATAAAGAGGCTGAACCTTGTTGGGCATTTACAATTACATAGGCAGCATCACCAAATAGTTCATCTCTATCAGCAATATCAATATCAACATTAGTGCCACTTTCTTCACCAACATATTCAGGTAAAAGATGTGCACTCGCATAGGCTCGTTGCGATCCGATAAAATCTGTTATTTTATCTATTTCAGGAGTATCAACAAAAGCACATTGTAATCTGGAAATTTCATTACCCGTTGAAATAAGCATATCTCCTTTACCAATTAATTGATCTGCGCCCCCTGAATCTAAAATCGTTCTTGAATCAATTTTAGATGTAACTCTAAAGGCTACCCTTACAGGAAAGTTAGCCTTTATTATACCAGTGATTACATTTACCGAGGGTCTCTGAGTAGCTACAATTAAATGGATGCCAACGGCCCTTGCCAATTGCGCTAAACGCGCAATAGGGGTTTCAATTTCTTTCCCTGCTGTCATAATAATATCTGCAAACTCATCAACTACTAAGATGATGTAGGGTAAAAATTTATGCCCGTTTTCGGGATTTAATTTTCTGGCCTTAAACTTCTGATTGTATTCTTTGATATTTCGAACATAGGCATCTTTTAGCATATCATACCGATTATCCATTTCTATACACAAAGAATTTAAAGTATGGACAACTTGAGTGGTATCCGTGATTATGGCGTCCTCGACATCAGGCAATTTGGCTAGATAATGCCGTTCAATTTTATTAAAAAGCGTTAGTTCTACTTTTTTAGGATCGACTAAAACAAATTTAACTTCAGCCGGATGCTTTTTATATAATAATGAAGTTAAAACCACATTCAAACCGACTGACTTCCCTTGCCCTGTAGCACCTGCCATTAATAAGTGAGGCATTTTAACCAAATCTATCACAAAAGTTTCATTAGAAATAGTTTTACCCAAAGCTATTGGCAATTCCATCTTGGCCTTTTGAAACTTTTGAGTTGAAAGCACCGATTTCATTGAAACAATCGTTGCATTTTTATTTGGCACTTCTATACCTATCGTTCCTTTACCGGGAATCGGAGCAATTATACGAATACCCAATGCAGCTAATGAAAGGGCAATATCGTCTTCAAGATTTTTTATTTTTGATATCCTTACACCTGCATCAGGAACGATCTCATACAAGGTTACAGTTGGTCCTATCGTTGCTTTAATACTAGCAATTCCTATTTTATAATTATTTAAAGTTTCGACTATCCTATCTTTATTAGCTTCTAACTCTTCTTTGTTAATAGTGATACTCTCATCACCATAATCATTCAGCAAATCCAAGGTCGGAAATTTAAATTCAGAAAGTTCTAAGGTTGGGTCAAACTCACCGAAATCTTCCACCAATTTATTAGAAAGATTTTCGACTAAATGGTCTTCCTCAAAAGTCTTTTCAACTTCAATTTTTACTTCTTCATGCTTTATGTTTTCAATCTCTACTGCCGGTTTTTCAATTTCATCCTCTTTTGTATCCTTAGTAACTGAAATATCATCATCCAACGTAAGTTTTAATTCTGATGTTGGTTTTTCATGAACCGTTTCAGTGATATACCCTTCATCTGTGGCATCATCTATTTCGAACGGGCTAATTTTCTTTTCTTTTCTTTTAGGGAGTAGAGCTCTTAGTGTTTCGGGAGTAATATTAAATCTCGATATAACGTATGCTAATAAAGTAAACAACAATAATAAAAATACCCCAACCTTCCCAATAAAATCATTTAAAAAATCATTCATTTCATAACCGATTACGCCTGAAAATAATGAATGGTTTGGTGCAAAAAAACCGATAGCCAGCGCGGACCAGATCATAGTGATAACACCCCAAAACCATGCTTTACGCAATGGTTTAAACGGTAAGTTGAACAGCAAGAAGAATCCAGTAAAAAATAGTAATATTGGCATAATAAAGGATGCCAAACCGAAACCCTGATAAACAAGAAAATGACTAATTTGAGCACCAATCTTACCTAATAAATTCTTTGCATCTACCAATCTATCTGCAAATAAAGGAAGTTTGTCCTGATCAGCTTGCCAATGCATAAAAAATGATGATAAAGACACAAATAAAAAAATCGCAAACAAGATTAAAAACACACCAAAAACCAAGTGTGTTTGTTTGCTTTTAAAAAAAATTACAATACGATTCTTTTTATTTTTAGATGTCGACTTTTTCTTTTTTGCCATCAATTAAATTATATCTCGCAAAAATACATAAAATATAAGAGTTAAAAGGTTTGCTATAAAAGATTAAGAGAATTTTGGTAGATAAATAATTAATCCTATTATAACAGCAATAATAGCTGCAAAAGTAGCTGCCCCGGCCGAAATATCTTTAATAAAACCTATTCGATCATTATAATCTGGATGAACAAAATCAGACAGTTTTTCTAACCCAGTATTTAAAGATTCTGCAACCAACACTAAACCAATCGCTAACAATTGAAACATCCATTCTATAGCGGATAATTCCATAATAAACCCAACGATAGTCATTATGATAGCAATACCAACCTGCACCATAATGCTATGCTCTGTAGTAATAAGTAACCAAGCTCCGCGTATGGCAAATGTTAGACTTCTTATCCTACCTTTCAAAAAATTATCATTAGGATTTTTCATGAAATTATTCTCACTTCAATGCGTCTAACGCTGCCTCATAATTAGGGTCTTGAGCAATTTCAGGAACTTGTTCAGTATATACTATTTTACCATTTTCATCAATAATCACTACGGCTCTTGAAAGTAATCCTTTCATCGGACCAGAAGTAATGGTTACGCCATAATTTTTTCCAAATTTGCCCTTTCTAAAATCTGATAATGTAATTACATTTTCTATCCCTTCTGCGCCACAAAAACGAGCTTGTGCAAATGGTAAATCCTTAGAAACATAAAAAACAACTGTATTTTCCATATCTGCTGCAGCTTCATTAAATTTTCTAACGGATGTTGCACAAATACTAGTATCAATACTCGGTGTAATGTTCAATAAAACTTTAGACCCTCTATATTCTTTTAAGGTTCCTACCGATAAATCACTTTTTACTAATTTAAAATTCGGAGCTTTTTTTCCAATTTTAGGCAATTCTCCAATCGTTTCAATTGGATTGCCCTTTAATGTTATTTTTGCCATGATCATTATTTTTTTCGTATTTCAAAATTACATTAAAAATAAAAACTCCCGAAACATTTCGGGAGTTTTTATTTTCAGTTTAACTAATATTTTTTTTATATTAATTGGCATTGAAATATTCAGCTACGCCTTCATGGGTAGCTATTAATCCTTCTCTATCGGCATTCCAATTTGCAGGACATGCTTCACCATTCTCTTCGTTAAATTGTAAAGCATCAACCATACGCAATGCCTCATCTACATTTCTTCCTAAGGGTAAATCATTTACAATTTGATGACGTACAACACCTTCTTTATCAATTAAGAACAATCCTCTATAAGCTATTAGCTCTCCATCCGCTTGCAGTTGATCCTTATCATCATAATAATAATCACCTGTCAACACATCATAATTTTTTGAGATCGTTTTATTCGTATCTGCCACTAAAGGATAAGTTACTCCCTGGATACCACCTTGATTTTTAGGCAACTGTAACCATCCCCAATGTGATTGTTCAGTATCAGTAGAAACTGCCACAACTGCCGTATTTCTTTTTTCAAATTCCTTTAATTTTTCTTGAAAGGCATGCAACTCCGTAGGACACACAAAAGTGAAATCTTTAGGATAAAAAAATAATACCACATACTTATTCCCTAAATATTGATCTAATGAAAATTTTTCTTCAATTATGCCACCATTTACTACCGCTTGCGCAGAAAATAAAGGAGCTTTTTTTCCAACTAATACAGCCATTTTTAAATTATTTTTTTTTAATTAAGCGGCAAATATAATCCCTCACTTTTTATTACAATAGTTAATACTCTCTTAAATTCATCATTAATTCTTATAGGTGCATAATTTTTCTCTATTTTTGAAAATTATTATTCATATTAAAACGAGGTTCGGCATTAAAATTGATGCTGTCTAACAAATGCAAACTAGGCGTTATATACAATCAATTGGGGTATGCTTTTTTATAGCATGTTTTACTGAAATTTTGTATTCACAAAATGAACCCTCTTTTAAAACCGATACGACAAAAATTGCCAACCTTTTTTTTGACGGTCAAAAAGTGATAAAACCTTTAAATTTAACTTTGATTGATCCTTCTCAAGGCAATTCTATTTTCAATTCTAAACCTAATCAGTTCTTAATTGGTTTTAAACCCAATGCTCAAAATTATTTTGACCCTTTAAATACGCGTAAAAAAACAGACAACTTTATGTCTAATCCAAAAAAAATTGATTCTGACATTCTTGTCAAAAAACATTTCAACGGAAAAGACATGAGTAATGTTAAGCTAACCAGCGATTATAGTCTTGGAACATTGCAAAGTACTTCAAAAACGATACGAATTGAAGTTCGCGATCATAGTTTAGTAGATGGTGACAGGATAAAAATATATGTCAATGAGCATTTGATAAATTCGAACATTATGTTGAATGGCCTTGCTCGTGTCATTAATGTTAATTTAATTAAAGGATATAACCGGATTGATATTGAAGCGATAAACGAGGGATACTCAGGGCCTAATACCGCTGAATTAAGGGTTTTTGATGAAAATGGTGCTTTAATTTCTTCAGAAGAATGGAATATCTTAACAGGGCAAAGAGCAACGCTTGGGGTAATAAGAAATTAACAATTCTTTTTGTTTGTTAAACTTTATTTTATATTTGTTGACCAACTAACTATCATGACCGAAAAGCATCAACTCCTAAACGACATGCAATTCGAAGAAAAATTCGAAAATTGCACCCTAGCTCCCATTCTATTTACCCATGAAGCACATTTGAGATTAGCCTATATACATGTTACGAAATACGGTCTTAGAAAAGCCGTTAGTAATTTATGTTATCAAATAGCTGATTTTGAAAGAAATTTTGGGGACGGTAGAAAGTTTAATAAAACGATAACCGTTGCTTCTGCAAAAGTTATTCATCATTTTATTAATAAATCAAAATCTGTTGACTTTCAAGGTTTGTTAAATGAATATCCTCGATTAAAAAGTAATTTTAAAGCCTTGTTAAAAACGCATTATTCTCTAAATATCTTTATTAATAAAACGGCAAAACATGAATATTTAGAGCCGGATCTTTCACCGTTTTAGATTATAATTTCAACCATACTTAGCAGATAAAAAACTTAAATAAAAAAAACCAACGTTTTACGTTGGTTTTTTTTATTGCATTAATTATTACTATTCTTCTTATTAGCTCAAACGAAATTCTTTATAAATGTATCACTTCGTCATAAGCATCAGCAACAGCTTCCATCACTGCCTCGCTCATTGTA
>Ga0316187_10005247_pt1 | contig 11213 bp, 8 predicted proteins | sample CroRivburrow1_MG_FD_204927 | JGI IMG/M metagenome (GOLD analysis project Ga0316187, IMG submission 204927) | Coastal sediment microbial communities from Maine, United States - Cross River worm burrow 1 | ecosystem: Environmental > Aquatic > Marine > Coastal > Sediment | place: USA: Maine...
TCATGGTTCACCAGTCCTTCTGCCGGTTCGTCCGGCCAGAGCGGGTCGGCATTATCTCATAAAGACCCTGGAAATTCAGCAGTTTGTGGTGAGAAAGTCAGTGCTCCCTTTGGTCGCTGTCAGCGCCCGCTCCGCTCGCTGTGAGAAGGTCAGCGCTCGCTCCGCTCGCTGGTTAGGAGACAGCGCTCACTCCGTTCGCTGTCAGCGCTCCCTCCGGTCGCTGTCAGCGCTCGCTCCGCTCGCGAGTTAGGAGTCAGCGCTCACTTCGTTCGCTGAGAGAAGGTGCTCGCGCGCCGAGGCTCCACCAAACCGCACCCTCGGACTTTCTCACCTTCTAACTTTCTAACCTTCTTACTTCCTAACTCCTAACTTCCGCACCCCTAACCCTTGTACGATGCCTCCATGGAAAAACTCGGCAAGCACGGCGCGCGTCTCAAGGATCTCCGACGGAGGGTGAAACGGCGGCCCGAGGGCCAGGTCATCGTCGATGGTCGTCGGCTCGTGGCTGACGTCGTGCGGTGGGGGGTTCCGGTCTTCGAACTCTACCTCGCCGATGGCATCGAGCCCGACCCCGAAATCGTTGCGGCGGCGGGTGAGGTTTACACCGTCGATGCCGCAGTGCTCGACGAGCTCGCCCCCACCAAGCATCCGCAAGGCGTGCTTGCTGTTGTGGCCGATCCCCGACGACCGCCGTGGCCGGCCCGCGAAGGAGTCGCCCTCTGGCTCGACACCGTCCAGGATCCCGGCAACCTCGGCGCCATCGTCCGCTCCGCCGCCGCTCTCGGTGCGCGGGCCGTGCTGCTGTCGCCGGGCTGCGCCGATCCCTTCCACCACGCCGCGGTGCGCGGCTCGGCGGGCGCGGTGTTCCGGCTGCCCGTCACGCGTGATGTTCCAGCGGCGAGGGTCGCCGAACGCATGAGCGAGAGTAGCGGCGAGGTCTGGGCGGCAGGCCCGAAGGGGATTCCCCTCGATCGTTGGGAACCTTCCAGACCCACAGTGATCCTCCTCGGCGCCGAGGGTGCCGGGCTCTCGCCCGAAGCCCTGGCCGTCGCCGTAGGCGAGGTCACCATCCCCCTCGACCGCGAGATCGAGAGCCTCAACGTCGCCGTCGCCGCGGGGATCCTGCTCGAGCGGTTGCGCACGAGTTGAACCACAGAGACACAGAGGTTTAGAGAGTATTCTTTTGGGCCATCACAGGATCGTGCTCGAGCGTCTGCGGACCCCCTCTTTGATCCTCAGAGAATGACGTCGCTCCAGGCGATGAGGTCACCGGTCTCGAAGCCGTCCCAGAAGACGCGGGTGCCGACCTCGATGGTCTTGACGATCGTGTCCGAGCCCTGTGAGCTCCATACGGTGAGGGTCACGTCGTAGCGGCCGGGCTCGGTGTACTCGTGCCGTGCAGAGAAATATGGGGTTGACAGCCCGACGCCGTCGCCGAATGACCAGCTGTGGTCGCCGTCGGTGTATGCGCTGAGATCGACGAAGCTGATCTCCTGCCCCAGACCCGCCCAACGGAAGTCGGCGACGGGCGGTCGGCACTCGAAGCTGACGATGTCGAGGAATGGACCCGAGGGGCGGACCAGGGTGTCGCCGATGACCACTCCGGGGTGCCACCATCGGCTCTCGGCCGGTGACGGGTAGAGGATCGGCGAACCGAGGTTGCCGTAGTCGCCGAGGAACGAAGGTCCGTTCTGTTGTTGACTGTGGGCGAGGAGGCCGGCGCCGGGTGCGCCGATGGCCGCCCAGTTGCCGCCGAGGTCGGCGAGTTCGACCAGGGCCGAGGGGTCGGAAATACTGATGGCGTATATGTCCCAGGAGGCCAGGGCGTAGGCGCGGGCGTCGATGATCTCGAGGCCAGTGACCTCTCGACCGCCCATGTCGATCCTGTCAAGCTCGGTGGGGAGATCAGGATCGGTGAGGTCGACGGCGATCACGGCATCGAGGCTGCCGACGATTGCCGTGCTGCCGGAAAGCCGCACCCGCACCTGTGACGAAGACATGATCCCGGTGCCGAAGGTGGATCGGACAAACGGCGCCGCAGGATCGGACACATCGACGATGTCCACCAGCCCTTCGGAGCTGTACGAGGGGATGCCGAGCGCGACGAGATCACCTTCCCACGAGAGATCTCTGACACCGGGTCGGACCGGCAGGGTGGCTAGGATCGTCGGCGCGCTCGGATCGGCGACGTCGATGGTCACCAGGTTCCAGTCGTACCCGTCAACGACAAAGGCCAGCCCGGTGGTGCCGGAGAGCCGGACGGCCCTCACCTCGCCGCTGATGTCGAGCTCTCCGTCGACCGTAGGCAGCAGCGGGTCCGTCAGATCGAGAACACGAAGTCCGTCCGTCTTCGCCGAGGTGATCCCCACGGCGCCGTCGGCAGCGAGATCGGCCGCCTCGCCCTCGGCGGGCGAGGCCCCGAGGGTGGGGAAGCCGGGGCTGCGCTCGACGACCTCGAGCCGATTCTCGCGGGCGGCGATGACGCCCAACGGCGACAACGCGGCGTCCTCGAGCCGGATCGGACGGGTCCAGCTCACCACCGGACTCTGTGGGTCGGTGAGGTCGAGCTCGACCAGGAGGAACTTCTCGCTGGGGGAGCTGTTGTCCCAGACGAAGCCTACCGCAGAGCGATCGGTGAACCACACGCCTCTGACAAACGGCCATTGGAAGAGACCGGAAAGCTCGTGCACCACCGGGTTCGCCGGATCGGCGAGATCGATGCTCCAGATCTCGACCGGGTAGGTGCCCCACTCATTGATGCGTGAGACGGCGAGCGCGACGTCGCCGTCTCCGACCAGGCTCCAGCCGGCGGCGTTGGGCACCGCGAGCGAGGCCTCTCCGGTGAGAACCGGGCTGCTCGGATCCGTGAGATCGTAGAGGTTGAGGTCGCCGAAATAGTCGAGGGTCAGCAGCCGTCCATCCGCAAAGATGAAGTTCTCGGGGTGCGTCAGCCCGGGCCAGGCGGGACAGAACCAGGTTCCGTCGAAGGGGTCCTCGAGATCGAGCAGACAGATGGACCCAAAGGGCCGATAGAGGGCGAGCAGTTCGTCGTTGGCCGTGACCTCACGCCATGGATCCGAACTTTCGCTATGGCTCTTGACGTAGTTCCTCGGAGCGATGGGCCTCGGCTCGGGCTGGGTCGGCTGGCGAAGATCGAAGCCTTCGAGGTATGGAAGAACCATGGCCCACCCGTCGGGGTGGAGATAGAGGTCTCGCGGTTCGCCGAAGTCCGGGGTCCACCGCCGCCGGTACTCATACGAACCGAGAGGCCGGATCGTCGCCGGGTCCCGGGCGTCCCACACCGTGAGACCGACGTCGTCCCAGGTCACCGCGAGATCGCCTTCGGCGTCCATGGCCTGGATCGTGGAAGGACCGTGGATCGCCACCGATCGAACGTGGGTCGGGCAGATCGGTTCGCCGCCCAGGACCGGACAGGCCGGAATCAAGATGACAAGCAAAGATGCGAAGGACTTCTGCACGGCTCCAAGCATGCCTCCAGTTTACACGCACGGCCTGCCGAGGATTTTCCCGGCAGCGGAACCTCCATCCCGCACGAACGCGGGGTCGAGAACCTCAACGTTGCTGTCGTCGCCTGCAGCTTGCTGGAGCGATTGCGCACGAGTTGAACCACAGAGGCACAGAGAAACACGGCGTTTCCTATGAGGCCATCACAGGATCGTGCGATGGTTTTCATTAGATCGCCTTGCCGGCGAAGCTGAACGCAGAATTTGTTGGCAGCTTCGGGGCGAGAGACTGGCCTCTGTGTCTTTGTGTCTCTGTGGTGAAAAACGCTAGCCCAGAAGGACGGCACCAGCCGGGCCATCAGTGATGCGACCGACGATGGCGGCGCCCGGAAGCCGGCGGACGATGGTCTCGGCGTCTTCGGCGGAGACGGCGGCGAGGAGGCCGCCCGAGGTCTGGGGGTCGAGGGCGAGATCGACCCGGAGCTCATCGGCGCCGTCGGCGATTTCGAGGACCGCGGCGATGCTCGTACGGTTCTTGCCCGCGCCAACGGGAACCAGCCCGGTGGCCGCGGCTTCGAGGGCGCCGGGCATGGCCGGAAGGGCCTCGAGATCGAGCTCGAGGGCGCAGCCGGAGGCCTCAGCCATCTCTGCGGCGTGGCCGGCGAGGCCGAAACCGGTGACATCGGTGACGGCGTGTGGGTCGAGGTCGCGAAGCACCTGGGCGGCGTCCTTGTTGAGGGTCGTCATCCATCGCATGGCGGTGGTGATGTGGTCGGGTTTCGCCATCTCCCCCTTGGCGGCGGTGGTGATGAGTCCGGTGCCCAGCGGTTTGGTGAGCACCAGTGCATCTCCGGGAAGCGCGCCGCCGTTGCGCCACACCCTGTCCGGGTGGACAAGGCCGGTGACCGCGAGGCCGTAGAGCAGCTCCTGGCCCTCCACCGTGTGGCCACCGGCGAGCACAGCGCCCGATTCGGCCATCGCCTCGAGCCCACCGCGGAGGATTTCCTTGAGGGCGTCGGGACCGAGCTGCTTGAGTGGGTAGCTCACCAGATTCATGGCGGCCAGTGGAGTGCCGCCCATGGCCCAGACATCGGACAGCGCGTTGGTCGCGGCGATCCGGCCGAAGGTGTAGGGGTCGTCCACCATGGGCGGGAAGAAGTCGGTGGTGTGGATAATGGCGAGCTCGTCGGAGATCCGCATCACTCCCGCGTCGTCCGCCGACTCGATCCCGACGATGAGATCGTCGGACTCGAGCCGCGGCAGACCGCAGAGCACGGTGTGGAGAAGCCCCTTGGAGAGTTTCGCGCCGCAGCCGCCATAGGCCGAACCCTGGGTGAGCTTCACCGCATCCACCGAGACGGTCGGTCGGAGAGTGCCGGGAGTCCAGGTCCCGCTCTGCCGGCGATAGACCGCCTTCGGGACGAGCTTCAGGGTGTTGAGGATGTCGGAAAGCTCGCTGGTGTCCGCAGATCTGGCCTCGAGCACGACGCCGCATTCCGAGCTCACCGATCTCGGTGCCGGCGACGCATCCACATCGAGGCCGCGTTCACGCGCGGCTTTCTCGGCGCGCATGACGCGCTGGACCGAGCCGAAGACGATGAGGAGGTCGCGTGGGGTGGTCATCAAGGGTCCTTCCGCAAGGATGAAGGATACCGCATCTCAGGACAGGGTCATTTGGGGCGATATTACTGGGTTGTTGTACCGATGCATGCGTGGCGACCGGAGGTGGCGATGATGGCTTCAATTGGAGAGTCGACCAACAATGCCTCGGAGACGCGGCGCCTTTTCTGGCCGTTCACGGAGGTCTCGATCGGGACCCCGCCGACAACGATCACATGAGTGCGCGGCACTATTGCGGCACGAATTCGAGGGTTGATTCGCATTAGCAAAAAACGGTTCACCCGGTTCTCGGACCAGGGATTGATCCCGACAACCAGAAACCGGGCATAAGTGATTGACTTTATCTCCCGGGGGGTCTATCCCTTGTGGGTGCGTAGCGATCATTCGCAAGGAGGAAGGAATGAGATCTGTCGTTCTCGTACTTTGTGGACTGATGTTGACCGTGTTGGCCGCGGCCCCTGCGGAGGCTGCCTACGAGGTGGGAGACCCCGTTGCCGACTTCACGTTGAATGACGCGGACGGCACGCCGGTCTCGCTATCCGACTACGCGGGTATGGTGGTCTGGCTGGTCTTCTGGACCGACACGTGACCAAGTTGTGCTGCGGAGGCTCCGCAGGTACAAGCAATCTGGGAAACTTACGGGAGTGAAGGGCTTGTGGTGCTCGCCATCGGAGCCGGAGAGAATCAAGCCACGGCCGCGACCTGGAGGTCCACCTACGGACTGACACATCCGGTGCTGGCCGACCCGACCGCTGCGGTCTACACTTCGTTCGGCGCCGGCTTCGTGCCGCACAACTCCATCATCGACGGCAACGTGATCCTGCAGTATACCGAAATTGGATATGACCAGCCCGGTGTCATCGCCACGATCGAACACCTGTTGCTCAACATCGATCATGCCCCCATGCTCGACTCGGAAGACGACCTGAACCCGTACCCGGTGGACTGCTCGATCAACTCGGCCACCAACGTGACCGAATATGATCTCCACTGGAATCTGGACGGTGGGGCGACCTTCAACGACGTTGTGATGACACCCGTTGGCGGAGGGGTGTACACGACCGATTACACGGCTGAAATCCCCGCCCAGCCCTACGGCACAACGGTGTACTACTACCTTTCCACCGCCAATACGGGCGGCAGAGCGGTCACCGATCCTTCCGACGCTCCCACCGGGTTGCACAGCTTCTTCGTGGGGGTGGACTCGATACCGCCCGTGATCGACCACCAGCCGCTGGGCGACCAGGTGCTGGTCACTTGGCCGGCCACGGTGAGCGCCACGGTGACCGACAATCAGGGCGTCGACACCGTCACCCTCGAGTTCATGATCAACGGCGGGCCCGCGGAGACGGTGCCGATGACGCCTGTGCGAAACGGCGTGTACTCGGCCGATCTCTACGGCTCCGTGTCGGTCGGCGACATGATCGAGTACCGGATCACCGCCGTGGATGTCGCCGCGGCAACCAACTCGTCCGTCGATCCCGGTTCGGGATACCACATCTTCTCCATGGTCAAGCCGATTCCGGTGTTCATCTTCGAGCCGGACGGGACACCGCTGAGCGGAGCCGCCATCGCAACTGAGCTGGACCTGCTGGGGATCGACTATGACACGGGAACCACGCTGCCGAACAGCCCCAGCCTTTACAGCTCCATCTTCGCGTGCCTGGGCGTGTTCGCTACCAACCATCAGCTGACGTCGGCCGAGGGGCAGGCATTGGCTGACTACCTGGACTACGGCGGTCGGGTGTACATGGAGGGCGGCGATACGTGGGCCTACGATAGCGAAACGGCCGCGCACTCGTACTTCAACATCGACGGGCTCGCTGACGGCTCCGGCGATGCCGGACCCATCGCGGGGGCGGTCGGCACGTTTACCGAAGGCATGAACTTCCAGTACTCGGGAGACAACAACTGGATGGATCGCATCGCGCCCATCGGCGGGGCGGAGGCGGTCTTCCTGAACGTCGCGCCGCCGTACATCAACGGGGTCGCCTACGACGGCGGCACCTACCGCACCATCGGCACCAGCTTCAAGTTCGGCGGCCTGGTGGACGATACCGCGCCGAGCACAAAGGGCGATCTTGTAGTGAAGATCCTCGAGTACTTCGAAATGGACAACCTCATCATCCTGTTCGGGGACGGCTTCGAGTCGGGAGACGTCTCGGGTTGGTCGGCGGCAACTCCGTAGACGATGTGGGTGAATTGAGATGATGTTGCCCCGAGGGACCGATTCCTCGGGGCAACCAACGAGGTCGAGTGGTGGGTGTGGTCTTTGACCCACCCACCACATCGTCCTTGCCGGACACAATTCACGCGTGTCTTCAAGTAGGTGCCAACCCCGTGGATTCGCCGAGGATCTCCGTGATCACCGTGTTTCAAGCACTCTCTTCACGATCGCGAACCCGACTACCGATGCGAACACAACGCCGCTGCTCCGAGCACGGCGGCGTGTTCGAGCTCGCTGGGCACGATGGCAGCACGCTCGAGGATGTGCGGATACGCAAAGCTCTCGAGCCCCCGTTTCATCCCCCTCTCGAAGAGATCGAAGGCCGTGCTGATGGAACCTCCGAGGACGATGATTTCGGGGTCGTAGGCGTAGAGGGCGAGCATGATCGCGGCCGACAGCTCTTGACCGTAGGCGTCAAAGGCCCGGAGGGACTCTTCATCCCCCTCGCGCGCTCGTTGGTGGAGCTCATCAGCGCTCGAGCCCCACTCGCGTGGGAAGTAGGGGCTCGCGCACCAGCCCTGCAACAGGAGTTTTTTGTGCGCCGTTTTGCCGAGCTCGCCGACCCCGCAGTTGGCCCCGTGGAGCAACCGGCCGTCCATGACAACGCCGGTGCCGAGTCCGGTCCCCAGGGTCATCCCCACCAGGTGACGGCGGCCCCTACCGGCGCCGAAGACGTACTCGCCCAGGGCGAAGACATTGGCGTCGTTGTCGATGGCGGCCGGCAGGCCGAACCGCGCCTCGACCTCGGCCTTGAGCGGTACCGCCTTCCACGAGGGGATGTTGCCGACCTCGCGGACGATGCCCTCGGCCACATCGACCACGCTGGGCACGCCGCAGCCGATGGCGGTCACTTCGGGTCGCATCACCTCGGCGACGGCGTCCATGACGACACCGAGCACGGTGACCTTGTCTTCGTTTGACGGCACGCGGTGTTTCACGAGTTGTTCGACCTCGCCGTCGCGAACTCGTCCGACCGCCACCTTCGTGCCGCCGAGATCGACTCCGATGATTGGAGAGTCTGCCTGCGTCATGTGATGAGTATGCCACCGAAAAATTATGAATTATGAATTGAGAATTGACGAACCGCCCCGACCAACGCGTCGACATCGTCTTCGGTGTTAAACGGCCCGATGCCCGCCCTGAGGGTGCCGTCGGGAAAGGTCCCGATTCTGCGGTGGGCGGCCGGGGCGCAATGGAGCCCCGGGCGGATCATGATCCCGTCTCTGCGGTCGAGCCGGGCGGCGAGCTCGCCGTTGTCGTGGCCTGTGACGGTGAAGCTCAGGATGCCGGTGTGGGGCGCGCTGTCATACCAGCCGTGGAGGCGGACCCCGGACACCTCGCGCAACCCGTCTGCGAGTCGGCGCACCAGGCGTCGCTCGTGCTCGGCGATGGCCGCGATGCCCCGCTCGTCCAACCAGCGGCAGGCCGCGCCGAGACCGGCGATGCCGGGGCCGTTGGGGGTGCCGGCCTCGAGACGGTCGGGCAGGTGTTGAGGCATCTCCTCGCTCTCGGAGCGCGAACCGGTTCCCCCCCGGATGAGCGGCTCGACATCGATACCGTTGCTGAGCAGCAACACGCCGCTGCCCGGGGGGCCGAGAAGTCCCTTGTGGCCCGAACAGACGTAGGCGGCCGCCCCGAGAGTGGAGAAATCGACGGGCAGGCTGCCGGCGGTCTGGGCGCCGTCCACCACCACCGGGACCGGTGCGACGGCGCGGGCGATCTCGGCCACCGGCAGCACCGCGCCGGTGACGTTGGAGGCGTGGGTCAGGATGATGAGCGCCGTGGGTGCCGCCGCCACCCGTGCGCGGAAGCCCTCGGCTGAGGGCAGACCGCGGAGGCCCTCGCCGGTCTCGATGACCACCTCCACCCCGCGCGAGCGCTCGAGCCAGCGCAGCGGCCGCATGACGGCGTTGTGCTCGAGCGCCGAGGTCACCACCCGATCGCCGGGATTGATTTGGGTGAGCAGCACCGTGTTGAGCCAGAAGGTGGCGCCGGAGCCGAGCAGCGTCCGCTCCGGGTCGGCGCCCAGAGTACGGGCGATGTCCTCGCGGGCACCCTCGATGGCGCGCGACGCCGCCACCGTCAGCCGGTGGCCGCCGCGGCCCGGGTTGCCGGCCTCGTGTTCGAGGTAGCGAGTCATGGCCTCGACCACCCCGGGCGCCTTGGGAAACGATGTGGCGCCGTGGTCGAGGTAGATGGGTCGCTCTGCGGTCACGGTCTCACCACCCGGCCGGCGGTGGCGAGAAGGCCCGCGATTTCGAGCATGTCGGTCACCCGACCCACGGCGAGCTGATCGCCGAGCTCGAAATAGTTGAGGCAGGTGCCGCAGGCGATGATCTCGATGCCCGAGGCCTCGAGGGCGCGGATGTCGTCGAGCAGCAACGATTCCGCGCAGCACAGCTTGACCCCGGCGTTGTAGAAGATGATCGAGTTCGGCTTGGTGTCGAGTTCGGCTTGGGTCTTGATGAAGGAGCGCAGCAGCAACGCGCCGAGCTCGTCATCGCCGGAGCCCATGGTGTCGGAGGTGATCTGAACCAACCGCCCGCCCCTGACGGCGGTCACCTGCTCGGCAAACAGATCGTCGATGGTGTCTCCCGGTCCGGGTGCGCCGGCCGCTTCCCCGGCTCGGAAGATCACCTCGAAAGTCCCGTCATCCCTCTCCTGGACTTCGGTGGCGATCTTCCGCGAGGCGGCAAAGCGGGTGACGTTGGAGCGACACAGATCATCGGCCACCCGGAATTTGATCTCGCGTTCGCCTTCGTCGAGCAACCCGCGCAGCTTGAGAACCGGCCCCGGGCAGGCGAGATTGCGGACGTCGTACTCTTTCATGGACAATCCTCCGAAAACCAAGTGTACTGCGTCTCCAAATCGGCTCGGGACGGGGTACCATGGAAAGTAGACCAAACCAGACGGAGGTGACCATGCTCGGACGAGGCGTCTTGAGTCGACTCCACACTCTGACGCAGCAGGAGACTTTTACCCTGACCTTGTATCTGGACATCGACCAGAACAAACAGGCGAACAGGAAGCGGGGCTTCGTGGTACAGGCCGAAGCCCTGCTCAAGGACCTCAAGGCGACGCATGGCCCCGACCGGCGGCTGGCCGACGCCAACCGCCGGGCGCTCGACCTGGTCAAAAAGCTACGCCCGAAAGGACGTGCGGCCGTGGTGGTGGTGAACGTCCCGACCAAGCTTGCCGAGATCCACGAGCTCGGCCTGCCCTTTGCGGCGTCGGCTCACTGGCGCAAAGGGGCGTTTCTCCGACCCATCGTCGAGGCCATGGATGAGCACGAACGCTATGGGGTCGTCCTCACCAGCACCACCCGGGCGCGGCTCTTCACCGTCCACATGGGTGAGATCACCGAGCACGAGGATCTGATCTCGGAGACCACCTCGCGCTCCCGGGCCCTCGGCACCGACCAGTGGCGGTCGCAGGGCAAACGAGAGAAACGCCACGACGAAGAGGTGGCGCTGCACGCGAAGAGGGTCATCGATGCCCTCCACGAGCTCGCGCTGCAGGGCCCCTTCGATCGGCTCATCGTGGCCGGTACCAAGAAGGCCACCGCCCAGCTTGTCCGGCTCCTGCCGCGCAGGCTCCAGGGCAAGCTCGTGCGCACCATCACAATGCCGGTGACCGCGAGCAAGAAGGAGGTCCTCCAGGGCATCCTCAAGCTCCAGCAACAGATGGAACGCGAGCAGGAGGCCCTGCTGATCGAAGGCCTCGAGACCGAACTCCACGACGGCGGCAAGGCGGTGGCCGGATTCGCGCCCGTCCTCGACGCTATCAACCAAGGCAGGGTGTGGAAGCTGTTCTACGACAAGAAGCTCAAGGTCAAGGGAGGAGAGTGCGCCGACTGCGGCTCATACTCGCCCCACGCCAAGGGCCCATGCGTCTACTGCGGC
>Ga0316187_10005255_pt1 | contig 11195 bp, 5 predicted proteins | sample CroRivburrow1_MG_FD_204927 | JGI IMG/M metagenome (GOLD analysis project Ga0316187, IMG submission 204927) | Coastal sediment microbial communities from Maine, United States - Cross River worm burrow 1 | ecosystem: Environmental > Aquatic > Marine > Coastal > Sediment | place: USA: Maine...
TTTATTGATTGATTGCCAGGGAAACTGGGGTAATGTATTTACTGGAGACCGATCGGCAGCACCTCGTTACATTGAGGCCCGACTTTCAAAATTTGCGCTTGATGTGGTTTTTAGTCCTAAAATTACTGAATGGAAACAATCATACGATGGGCGTAATAAAGAACCGGTTACTTTACCGGTTAAATTTCCTTTATTGCTAGCACAAGGAGTTGAAGGTATTGCTGTAGGTTTGGCATCTAAAATTTTACCACACAATTTCAACGAACTTATCGATGCTTGTATCGCTCATTTAAAAGGAAAATCTTTTGAATTATATCCTGATTTTTTTACTGGTGGGCTAGCCGATATTTCAAAATATAACGATGGCTTACGCGGTGGTGCCGTAAAAGTGCGAGCGCGCATCGAAAAAGTAGATAAAAAGACACTGGCAATTAAGGATATTCCATTTGGGAAAAATAGTTCAACACTTATTGAAACTATACTTAAAGCCAACGAGAAGGGTAAAATTAAAATCAAACGTATTGATGATAATACTGCAGCAGAAGTTGAGATACTTGTTCACCTTGTGCCAGGGATTTCACCTGATAAGGCCATAGATGCACTTTATGCATTTACCGACTGTGAGGTTTCCATTTCGCCAAATGCTTGTGTAATTGAAGATGATACACCGAAATTTATTGGAGTATCGGAAATGCTACGCCATTCAGCCGATTATGCCAAAGAATTATTGAAACGTGAGCTTTTAATTCGTTTAGGCGAGTTGCAAGAGGCTTGGCACATGTCGTCGCTTGAAAAATTATTTATTGAAGAACGCATTTATAAGGACAAAGAATACGAAGAGGGAAAAGACCTAGAAGCAGTAATTAAGCACATTCATAAAAGAATGAAACCTTTTGCCAAAGATTTTATTCGTAAAATTACCGATGAGGATATTAAAAAACTCTTCGAAATTAAAATGCGCCGAATTCTTAAATTTTCAACCGAAGAGGCTGAAAATAATTTAAGAAATATAAATGAAGAAATTGCTGAAGTAAAAAACCATTTAGATAATATGGTTGAGTTTGCCATTAACTACTTTAAGCAAATTAAAAAGAAGCATGGCAAAGGGCGTGAACGTAAAACTGAATTACGCAACTTTGAAAATATTGTGGCCACAAAAGTAGTGGTAGCCAACGAAAAACTTTACTGTAATTATAAAGAAGGTTTTATTGGCATGGGTACAGCAATGAAAAAAGAGGAATACATTTCGGAGTGCTCTGACATTGACGATGTGGTTGTATTCCGTAAAGATGGAAAATATATGATCACAAAAGTGGCTGATAAAACTTTTGTAGGAAAAGATGTTTTGCATGTTGCCGTATTTAAAAAGAACGATGACAGAACCATATATAATTGTATTTATCGCGATGGTAAATATGGTAATATTATGATGAAACGTTTCCCTGTTAAAGGAGTGACGCGAGATAAAGAATATGATTTAACAAAAGGAACTGAGGGTTCAAGAATAATGTATTTTAGTGCCAACCCAAACGGTGAGGCCGAATCCATTAAAGTATACTTAAAACCAAAACCAAAACTTAAGAAATTAATTCTTGAAATAAACTTTAGTGAATTAGCCATTAAAGGGCGCCAAAGTATGGGTAATATTCTTACTCGATATCAGGTGCATCGTATTGTTCTAAAAGAAGCAGGTGTTTCAACTTTAGGGGGATTAAAAGTTTGGTTTGACGAAGTAGTATTCCGATTATCTACTGAAGAGCGAGGAACTTACTTGGGCGAATTTAAAGGCGAGGATAAAATTTTGGTGGTTACTAAAGACGGCCATTATCACTTAACCAATTTTGATATTAGCAATCATTATCCTGATGATATTTTATTGATTGAAAAATTTAAACCAGGTAAAATTTTTACAGCTGTTTATTATGATTCCGATCAAAATTTTTATTACTTAAAACGCTTTGAGTTTGAGGATATTAATAAAGAAATGCAATTTGTTGGTATTAATGGGGAGGCTCAACTTATTCATTTATCAGGTGAAAGGTGCCCACAATTTCAAATAGCTTTTGGAGGCAAACATGCTCAGCGCGAAGATGAAACCATAGATGCTGATGAATTTATAGGAGTAAAAAGCTTTAAGGCTAAAGGTAAGCGTTTAACTACTTACGAAGTAAAAAAGGTATGGGAAATTGAACCGTTGGTAAAAGAAGAACCAGAACCGGAGATTGAAGAAGTTGAAGAGGCTGAAATAGTTGATGAAGTACAGAATGGTGAAGTAGAAGATATTACATCTCCTGACGATCCAGGTGAGCAAATGTCATTAGGCTTTGATTAGTTCGTTTGAAACTATTTCAGGGAAACGAAATATTTAAGTCTGAAGGCCATTGAAATTTCAGACTAGGCGGTTGCTGAGCGAAGCCGAAGCAAAGCCCTGGGAATATAGTAATATAAAAGAATATTGTTGCAAGTACTATATTTTAATTGAAATAGAACTTTAGCTTGCAGCGAAACACAATAAAATTAATTGAATAGAAACCAGCTCTTATATTGAACAAAGAGCCAACAGTTTAAAAATAATGCGAGTATTTTTATTAGGATATATGGGCTGTGGAAAAACCACAGCCGGGAAAAAGTTAGCTGCAAAATTAGGTTATACATTTATTGATATAGACCATTTAATTGAAGAGGCGCAAGGAATAACTATAGCTCAGATATTTGAAAAGCAGGGCGAAGATGCTTTCCGTAAAATTGAGCAAGAAATGTTAGCCACAACCTTTGAATTAAACGATGTAATTATAGCTACCGGAGGTGGAGCTCCTTGCTTTTATAACAACATGGAAGCCATGAATAAAAATGGCTTAACCATTTATATTGAGATGGCTCCAAAAGCTCTAGTTAGCCGCCTAAAAGGAGCAATAGACGAACGCCCGCTATTAAAAGGAAAATCGGATGAAGAATTATTATCATTTATTAGCGAAAAACTAGAAGAACGAAATCCTTTTTACACTAAAGCAAAAGCAATCGTCCCTGGTTTAAGTTTAAGCCCTGAATCTTTGCATGAGGCTATGAAGAAGTTTAGTTAGGCAAAACTAATCACAAAAAGTTAATAAATCGGGTGCACGGGCAAACCACAATATGGTGTGGAGCCTCTTGTTTTATCGTACAACAGGGGTGGCTTGTGGGAATAAAACATGAAGCTCGGATATTGTGGAGATTTTGGTTCTTTCATCCCTGGAAAGAACAAGAAGATGTTTTATAAGATTTTTATGATCTGATTTTTGGATTAAACTTCAACCTTATCATCCACATCCTCCAGCCATTCATTATCATTATCCGATGGCCGGTTTGCGTTGGCTTTTATAATGTTTCCGTGCTCATCAATAAGTATAAAATGAGGGATGGTTTTAATATAATAAGCATCTAAAAACGCTTTAGCATCTTCTATCCAAAACTGATTGTGGCTTTTATCATTTTGAGTACAATACTTTAGCCATTTTTCTTTTTTCTTGTCAATAGATATGCTTACAAACTCAATGTTTTTGTGTTTGTATTTTTCTTTTAAAGCTTCAAAATATGGTGCTTCTTCAATGCAGGGTTTGCACCAGGTTGCCCAAACGTCAACGTAAACAAATTTGCCTTTAAAATTAAGCAATGAATATTCAGCACTATTAATATCAATAATACTAAAATCAGGTGCTTTTTTACCTTTGTTAAGACTCAAATAGCTTTCATAAGGTTCTGTTACTTTTTCCTTTAAAGCCTTGTTTCCACATTGAAACTCGAAAGTTTTAAAAAGTAATTCTGAGTTTTTATAACCCTTAAATTTAATATGTTCACTTAGCGCATTGTACAGTAGCTTATCCTTAATTAAACCTGTTGCAAATTTTCTTGAAATAACTTGCATTTCAATTAAAGCATATTCATGCGCAAATAATTCACCTTTCCCAGTGGTTTCCTTATTCGTTAACCAATTCACATAGGCATCCAAAAAGTAGAAAAAACTTGGAATGTTAAGCATGCCGGAATCATTTATCGTTAAGTTTTCTAAAAAATAGAAATATCTACTTTTATCAATTAAGTAATTATTTGGACTCATGCTGGCATATTCAAGCAGCAATTGCGATTTTTCATACAAAAGCGAGTTTTTTTCCAAATTAGAAAAACATGCAGGAATATAATTATTTTGTATTGATAAATGAGTCAATAGCGATTCATGATGATTAAATATTGAGTCAATCCTACTGATAAATTCATTAGGTTTAAGATTAAATAGTGTAGTAATCGATCCTAATGCATTGGAATTCAATTTCTCTTTATTTAATAAATACCTGTTTACATGCTGCGCATTTTTATTATATATTAATTTATTTGAATCAATTAAAATACCTAGTGTATCATTGGGCGTAAGGAATAATTTCAATTCTTTATCTTCGAACTTAAGTAAAAAATAATTTCCAGAATCTGTTTCTAGTTTATAACTAAAAGTATTTGTCTTGTCAATATAAACAGAATCCCATGATTGATAATTGCTTATAAGAATAAAGTTGTTTTTGTTTGAATTTGAGATGCTTCCTTCAATTATAGCAAATGTTTTGGGTTCACTATTTTTTAAACAACTTAATAACGAAACTAAAAGTGCCAAAAATAGAGGGGCTAATATGTACTTACCTTTTATATAAGACATAATTTACAGTTAAAGTTTAGTCATTCAAAATACTAAAAACATTTGGTTTGATTACTTTTTAAGAAAGTAAAAAGGAAATATATTGTTAATAGCTACTATTTAAATATTTGTTTTTGTTTTATAAATATTCTAAATTACATTGAGTTTACTCCTTAAGTAAGTTCATTTTCACTAAAGATTGAAACAAAATTGTTAATTGATTGGCTTTGATTAAGCGCCTAATAACTAATGTTTGTTTATCAATTATTTAAAATATGAAAGAAATTTTCATAGAATCCTCTTTGATTTTACTTGTTGATGATGATTTCAAGAATCTTCAATTACTAGGCAAGGTATTGAAAAACAAGGGTTATAAAACTGAATTTGCAACCAGTGGAAATGCAGCGATTGATTGGCTTAATAAAAAAAAATTTTCATTAATACTTCTTGATGTGACCATGCCAGAAATGGATGGGTTTGAGGTCTGTGAACTAATAAGAAATGGAACTGTTAACAATGAGGTTCCAATTATTTTTTTATCAGGGAAGACTGAAAAGGCTGATATATTACATGGATTTAAGATAGGGGCACAAGATTACATTACTAAACCTTTTGATGAAGAAATTCTATTGGCAAGAGTTCGCACTCACCTTCTGCTTTATTACATGCAAAAAGACATGGAGCAGTTAGTTAGTAAAAGAACGCAAGAGCTTGAAATTTCTCAATTGGAGTTAAAAAAATCTGTACTTGAGCTTGAAATCCTAAAAGACAGACTGATTGATGAAAATCAGTACATGCAGGAGGAAATTAAGTTAAATCATAATTTTGAAGAAATAATAGGCGAGAGTAAATCGTTAAAAAAGACTTTATTGAGTGTGCAGCAGGTTGCCAAAACAAATTCAACAGTACTAATAAAAGGTGAAACAGGAACTGGGAAAGAACTTATAGCAAGATCAATTAACAACTTAAGTGATAGAAGCAAGCAACCGTTAATAAAACTAAATTGTGCAGCCTTGCCTGAAAATCTTATTGAAAGTGAATTGTTTGGGCATGAAAAAGGAGCCTTTACAAGTGCAATAAATAGTCGGAAAGGCAAATTTGAAATAGCCAATAATGGCACTTTATTTTTAGATGAAATAGGAGAATTGCCATTTTCTTTACAACCCAAACTTTTAAGAGTTTTGCAAGAGGGCGAATTTGAAAGAATTGGTGGAAATAAGACTATTAAAGTTGATGTAAGGTTGATTTCGGCTACAAATAGAGATCTGGAGAAAATGATAGAAGAAAAAAAGTTTCGATCTGATTTATACTATCGTTTGAATATATTTCCAGTAGAAATAGAGCCACTACGAAAACGAGTGTCTGATATTCCTTTATTGGTAAATTACTTTGTTGATAAACATGCAAAAAAGCTAAACAAGGGAAATTTACGAATACAAAAGGATCAATTAGTAGTTCTTGAAAAATATTCTTGGCCAGGAAATGTTCGTGAACTCGAGAATGTTATTGAAAGAGTAATAATCTCGGCTACGGGTAAAAACTTAAACTTTGATCGTTCATTTTTTTCTAAAAAACCTCAAGACATAGCACTTCAGCCCTTACATGAAATGGAAAAAATGTATATATTGAAAGTTTTAAAATCAGTAAATTGGTCAATTTCTGGTGAAAACGGAGCTGCTTCTATATTAAAGCTACACCCAAATACTCTTCGATCTAAAATGGAAAAATTAGGCATTAAAAAGAATATATCTTTTAACTAATTTTCGTAATGTCACGAAATATCGTGAATAACTAATCTCTAAACCCTCTCTACAAACACTGTAAGTTTCATGTATGCAATATGTTACAATACATGGCATTGCATTTGTTTTATATTAATTGAAATATAAATTAAAACTTACAATTATGAAAACACATCTACTAATAATGGCAATTTCAGTTTGCTCACTAATAGCAAATGCAACTGATCCGGTGGTTTCAAATGTACAAATATATGGCGACGCTTTATACAATGCAAGTGCTACAGCTGTTGGATCTTACTCCACAGGAACCCTATTAACAGGGTATTATGATTTTACCGATGCTGATGGTGATACCGATGCATCAACCTATAATTGGTATATTGACACAGATAATGATGGACTTTGGACAGATGAAGTTTCTGTTGCAACAGGAATTCGGTATACAGTACCAAATCCTTCAACTACTCCAGCTATTTTCTTTGTAGTTTCACCCGAAGATAGCAATGCAGAAACCGCAAGTGATGAAGCTTCAGCTTCAAAAGTTCCAGCTACTACAACCTACGATAATTCAGGAACTTCAAGTGTAGTTGTTGATGGAACATCGCAACATGAACTAAATGTTGTACTAGCCAATAATAAAGATATAGATTTATCGAATGGAGCCGTATTAACTATTCATGGCGATTTAGATTCAAATAATGGTGATGAAATAATAGTGCGTGATGGTACAACACTTATTGTAAAAGGTCAGTTTATAACCAATAACAACATTATTGTTACTGTTGAAGAGGGCGGAACCTTTAATGTAGAATCAGGATTTCAGGCAAATAATAATGCAGTTTTAACCATTTCAGGGGTAGTGAATATTACAGGAGATTTAGGGGTGAACAACAATACTACTTTTACAGTAGAGGGCACAGGAACTGTTGCAGTTTCAGGCGATGTGAATTTCGGACCTGGTAGCAATGATTTAATTGTTAATGGTACAATGACAGTTGGTGGCGATATCACAGGTTCAGCCGACCTTTCCGGAACAGGATTGTTAGATGTTACAGGTGATATTGGTTCTGGTATTACTGATACAACTGGTGGAGTTTTATTACCCATCGAACTAATCTATTTTGATTTGCAAAAGAGTAAAAACTGCATTATAATTAATTGGCAAACAGCAACGGAACTAAATAATGATTTTTTTACAATTCAAAGATCAAGAGATGGAATAGAATTTGAAAACATTGCTATTGTTAAAGGAGCTGGTAATTCATCTTCAACCATAAATTATACTTTTACTGATAGCAATCCTTTAAATGGAGTTTCCTACTATCGACTTAAACAAACCGACTACGACGGTAATTTTGAAATGTTTAGTATTGCTTCTATTTCTTATTTAAATGAGAATAGCGTCTTTATTGGTCCAACATTTACTTCAAACCAACTCAATATTTCAGTAGTAAATGAAGTAAGTAACGTAATCGTATCTATTTATACTTTAAGTGGTTTACAACTAAAAACTGTTGAAATACAAAATAATAATAGTAGCATTGATATTTCAGATTTACCTTCTAGCACATACTTAGTAATTCTTTCAGCTGATGATAATTATATTTCCAAAATAATAGTTGTTCAATAATACCTCAATTAAGAAATTAATTTAGGCTTTTAATTTTTAAGGACTTTTTTAGTTAATACGATTATTTACAGAAACCGTACATATACGATATATCGTGAAACAATTCTATTAAAACAAATCATCCGCATTCATAGGCACAAGTAAATCAGCCACATAGGGAAGTGGCATTAATTTTGGATAACTATAAGTGAAATGATTAATTTAAACTTATAATTATGAAGACACTAATTTTATTATTAGCAATTACAGCTTTATCAACCACAGTATTTGGAACTAACCCTGTAGTTTCAAATGTTGTAATTTATGGCGAAGCTTTATATAATGGATCAGCCACTAGCGTAGGTGCTTATAGCGAAGGAACGATTTTAACAGGTTCATATAAATTTACAGATGCTGATGATGATACCGATGTATCCTCTTACAATTGGTATATTGATACCGACAACGATGGTTTATGGAATGATGAAGTTTCAGTTGGAACAGATATTCGTTATACTGTACCAAATCCAAGTACTGCACCAGCCATATTTTTTGTGGTATCTCCTGAAGATAGCAATGCAGAAACTGCCGCTGATTCAGAATCTGCAAGTATGCAGCCAGCAAGCACGAGCTATGATAATTCAGGTTCATCAACAATAGCTTTAAGTGGAGTTACGCAAGATAAATTAAATGTTGTACTAGATAACAATAAAAATATTAGTCTATCCAGTGGTGCATTTTTAACAATACATGGCGATCTTGAATCAAATAATGGTTCTGATATTATTGTTCGCGATGGAACCACACTAATTGTAAAAGGCCAATTAATAACAAACAACAATGTTATTATAACGGTTGAAGAAGGAGGTGTGTTCAATGTAGAATCGGGTCTTCAAGCCAAGAACAATGCGGTAATAACTATTTCTGGTGTAGTTAATATAACTGGAGATGTAGACGTAAAAAATACTACTTCATTCACAGTAGAAGGTACTGGAATTGTAGCTGTATCAGGTAATGTTAATTTTGGTCCTGGAAATAATAATACCTTACATGTTGATGGAACTATGACAATAGGTGGTGACATTACAGGCAATGTAACCCTTTCAGGTTTAGGTTCATTGAGTATAGATGGTATAATTGCTCCATCTGTAATAGATCAGACAGGGGGTGTATTATTACCAATTGAACTTGTTTATTTCAATCTGCAAAGAGAGGATAATAAAGTAAATATAAATTGGCAAACAGCTACCGAATTAAATAATGATTATTTTACAATTGAGCGTTCACATAATGGTTATGATTATGAAAGTATTGGTACAATGTTGGGTGCAGGCAACTCATCAAACCAAATATCTTATACGTTTACGGACAATGATCCAATAAATGGTATATCGTATTATAGATTAATGCAAACTGACTATAATGGAGATTATGAAATATTTAATCCGGCATCAATATCATTTGAACAGTCAAGTTATTTTTTATTAGAGCAAAATGTATCTATATATCCAAACCCAATTCAAAGTGGGAATGATGTATTAAAAATTGACATCGAAGGCGAATTTAACTCTGAAATAGTTATGGTTCGGATTTTCACAACTTCGGGGCAGCAGGTGTTGGTAAAAGAACTTATTTTGGATGGCTTTTCAGCCTCTAAAACAGTAAGTGTATCAAGCTTATCAAGAGGAACTTATTTTGTTATTGTAAAAACAGCACAAAATAATTTCCCTAATAAATTAATAATACAGTAAGTTTTAAGTTTTAATCATTTCACTAAAAGGGTTAGCTGTTGAGTTAACCCTTTTGAGTTTGTATAGCAATAAAGCCGTTTTAATTGAACTAGTGTCATGTTAAATGTAATGATTCAGGTGTAAGGCCAAAACTAAATTAGGTTTTATCCTCCTTTGGAGGAGGAATTCATTCACTCAAAGTTTGAGGCCTGACTTAACATTAGCCTAATTTTATTGTTTACTTGAAATCATAAACCAATATTTTTTAAACCAACTTAGTTCGATATATGAGATTAAAATGTATTTGCACTTCGTTTTACACCAATAATTTTAAATTCAGTCCGTCTATTCATTTTACGTCCTTCGTCATTATCTGACCCATCTTTGTTTGTGTTTTCGGCAATCGGTTGAGTTTCTCCATATCCTTTTACAAGTAATCGACTTTTATTAATGCCTTTGCTTTCAATATATTCAACTACTTTCTTGGCCCTTTTCTCCGAAAGTAAAAAATTATATTCCTCGCTTCCAATATTATCTGTATGTGAACTTACTTCTACAATTATATTTCTAATATTTTTCATCAAATATATAAGTGTCGAATCGAGTCTTGATTTAGCAGCATTAGTTAATTCACTTTCACCTAATTCATAATAAATATTCTTTATAATAAGCGATGATTTAGGCAATTCCATAATTGGTTCAATGTCTAAAACAATTTCCATATCGTCTTTTTCTTCAAACCCTTTGGTTGATACCTGAGCATAACCTTTTATTTCATTGTTATTGTGTATTACTAAAGAATAGTTTTGCTCTGTACCTATATTAAATGAATACATACCTTCTGCATTTGTAGTATCACTAGTAATAAAAAGCGAATCTTGGCCAGAATCAGTTTTTAAGTATATCGACACTACAGCTTCTTTTAATTTATTGTTTTGTATTAAAGATGAATCTCTAAATTCAACACCCCTAGCCATTATTGTTTTTATAAGTGGATCCATCTTTGTTAAAAGGGTTCCCCTTAAATATAGCTGATTAGGATTGTTATAAGTGAAATAAAATAAATCGAAACAGCAATTTTCTTTTGAATTGTTTTCTTCTAATGGCATGTTTGAGGCCAAAATCCCTCCCTTTCTTGAATTATTTAATCTGAAATAAATCTCGTCATTATTTGAATTTATGTAGTTACCAACATTAATAGGAATGGTCCATGATTTTAACTCACCAATTGTCTTATATACATCGAAACCGCCATAACCAATATGGCCATTACTACTATAGTAAAGTGTTTTGGTCGAAAAGTCATAATAGGGAGTAATTTCATCAAAAGCTGAATTCACTTTCTTTCCAGCATTTATTGCTTTTGTAAAGGTGCCTCTTTTAGTATTTAAAATGGTATACCATATATCCATTCCGCCTTTACCTCCAGGCCTGTCTGATGAAAAATAAACTAC
>Ga0316187_10005256_pt1 | contig 11193 bp, 13 predicted proteins | sample CroRivburrow1_MG_FD_204927 | JGI IMG/M metagenome (GOLD analysis project Ga0316187, IMG submission 204927) | Coastal sediment microbial communities from Maine, United States - Cross River worm burrow 1 | ecosystem: Environmental > Aquatic > Marine > Coastal > Sediment | place: USA: Maine...
AGCAGGTTTGTGGCCCAGTTCATGGGCGAGGTGAACCTGTTCGACGTCGAGGGGACGGCGTCCGGCGGTCTGCACGGACGGGGTGTGGAGATACACATCAACGGCGCCGGTGAAGGCCTGGATCTCACGCTGCCGCAAGGTGAAAAAGGCACCTTGATGGTGCGCCCCGAGTCGGTCAGGTTTCTCAACCCGGGACAAACGGCGGATTTTATCGTACGCGGGATAATGCGCGCGTACTATGCGCTCGGATCGCGTACCCAGTACAAGGTCGAAACTTCCGATGGCAGCGAACTCGCTGTCGAGAAACTGAGGGAGGACCGGTTCACCGGCAATGTGGGTGACGAGGTCGTGCTGGGTTTCGATCTGGACCACACCCACATGATCAGGGAGCAGTAGAAGATTGGAGCGGTCCGACCGTAAGATCGGAATGCTGTGTGCGGTACCGATCACCGTGGTTCTGCTGCTCAGCTTCGCGGCTCCCCTGCTTGTTGTCCTGTTGTTTTCCGTCATGCCGACAAAGGTGTTTTCCCTGGCGCACGTGCCGGACTTTTCAGCCTACGGTGGTTTGCTCAGCCAGGGTTACTACCGGTCTTTGCTTTGGTCGCTGGGTACGGCGCTGGCGGCGACAATCATGTTGTTTGTGATCTGCTGGCCGCTGGCATTCGCCATGGCCAAGGTGTTCAAGGGGTTCACGTTGTTCATTACCATCGCGGTAGTGATCACGCTCTTCGTGTCCGAGAACATCAGGCTGTTTGGCTGGGTTCTCACCCTGATGAAAGGCGGGTTGATCGAAGGTCATTTGAGGGCATGGACGGGATGGAGCTTCGAGGGCGCGCTATACAACGTTCCCGTGATCGTCTTCGGGCTGGTTTACGTTTACTTTCCGTTCATGCTGTTTCCTCTGGTGCAGGGTATTTCGATGGTCCCGGATGATGCGCGCCAGGCCGCGGCAGACCTCGGCGCCACGAGGTGGCAGATATTCTGGGAGGTGGATCTTCCGCTGTCCGCCCCGGGGATCGTCATCGGGTCTCTGCTGACATTCGTGCTGGGGGCCGGTGCGCTGGCGGAGTCGAAGCTGCTCGGCGGCCAGACGGTTATCGTGATAGCGGACGAGATCGAGACGGCGTTTACCTATGGCCAGAACTGGCCGCTGGGCTCGGCGCTGTCGATGGTGCTCATCCTGATCATCGGATCGCTGGCGGTGTTCGCGGTGAACCGGGTCGATCTGGACAAGATCATGGGCAGGCGTCGCTGATGCGGATCGGCCGTACAACGAGGATCGCGCTCTATCTATACGGCGTCCTGGCCATATTGTTTTTATACCTGCCGTTGCTGTCGGTAGGCTTTGCCTCGGTGTCCAAGGCGCGCTACCTGACATTCCCCATAAAGCGTTACGCATTCCAGTGGTACGGTAAAGCACTCGAGAGTCACACGGTTCAGGACCTGTTGTGGACGTCATTGTCCATAGCAGGCCTTGTGACGGTGATCAGCATGGTCGTCGGTTTCTTCGGTGCGCTGGCCTTTGCCCGGTACCAGTGGCGCTTCCGCGGGTTGTTCCAGAAGCTCATCCTGCTGCCCATATTTTTCCCGCAGGCCGTGCTCGGACTGGCGCTGTTGATGTGGTTCAATTCGGTCGGCATCATCCCGGACTGGAAAACGGCGGTGGTCGCCCATCTCGTCTGGATCTCGCCGATTGCGACGCTCGTGATCGCCATCCGCGCCTACAGCTTCGATCCCTCACTCGAGGAGGCCGCCCGGGATATGGGGGCGTCGACCTGGGTGGTCCTCAAGGAAGTGACCGGTCCGCTGCTGATGCCTGGCGTCGTGTCCGCGGGGCTGTTCGCGTTTCTCCTGAGCTGGGGCAATTTTCCGTTGTCCCTGTTCACGACCGGGGCCGACTCGACCCTGCCCGAATGGCTGTACGCCAAGATGGTGTCGGGCTACTCGCCGCTGGTGCCTACCGTGGGCGTGCTGTCGATTGCCACATCCATGGTGCTGCTGCTGCTCGCATTCACAATTCACCGGTTCGTCCGTTCGGCGCGCGACCGACGTGCGCGGACGATTTGACGTCTCCCCGGAGATAGAACAAAGGAGGAAATCATGTCGGATAGCGCCGTTCCGTACGATCAATTGATCGAGCGCCTTGGCGTCCTCGCCAACCAGTCCCTGAGGTTGTGGGACCTGCCGGAAGACGCGACCGCCCGGCTGATCAACGTGTCGGAGAATGCCACCTACCTGGTGGAGTCTCCGGGCGGATACCGGTCGATCCTCCGTGTGCACCGGCAGGACTACCACACCCGCAACGCGATCAGGTGCGAGCACGCCTGGTCGAAAGCGCTGGACGAGGAGGGCGGTGTCCATACCCCGGATATCATACCCGGTAAGGACGGCAGCACGATCCAGACCGCGTCGGTCGAAGGGCTGCCCGGTGAGCGTCATATGGCCATGTTCGAGTTCGTCGAGGGCGAACACCCGGAAGAGGATGCCGATCACCTGGTCGAGTCTTTCGAGGAACTGGGGGAGATTGCGGCACTGACGCACAATCACTCCGTGACGTGGACACGCCCGGAAGGATTCGAGCGGCTGATCTGGGACCTTGACAGCGTGTTCGGCCCACAGGCGTACTGGGGCGACTGGCGGGACGCCCCGGGGGTGACGCAGGACATCAGGGCGCTTCTCGAGACCCTCCAGGCCGTTGTGGTGCGGCGCCTGACGGAGTTTGGCAAGAGCCCGGAGCGATTTGGCCTGATCCACGCCGACATGCGGCTGGCGAATCTCATCATCAGCGACGGCTCTACCCGGCTCATCGACTTCGATGACTGCGGACTGGGCTGGCTCATGTACGACTTCGCCGCCGGCATCAGCTTCATGGAAGACCACCCGCAGATACCGGCGCTCAAACACGCCTGGGTCCAGGGCTACAGAAAAAAGCGCGAACTGAGCGAAGCGGACGAAAATGAGATAGACACGTTCGTCATGCTGCGTCGCCTGGCGTTGCTGGCCTGGATCGGTTCCCACATAGAGGTCGATACCGCAAAAGAGCTGGCGCCCGCGTTCGCACCCGTTACGGCGGAACTGGCCGAGGTCTTTCTATCCGGACAGTGAGCCATCCCGGGCGAACTCAGATTTGTGGGACCGCTGCCAATGTCAATTCTCAGCAATTAGTGTCAAGTTTTCGAGCAGTGGCTGTGCCACGCTAGCCCGCGAAACGCATCAACCTGGTTCCGGCGCAACACCGGTCGCGATACGCATTCCCGCGGTTGTCTGAAGCCCGGACCATGAACCGCCCCTGTCTGCCGGACAGCGCCTTCACCGGCGAGCGGCCGGATCGATGCCATCATATACCGGGCAGCGCACCGGGAGGAACGACCATGAGCGAAGCAAAACTCGAATTCCTCGACCGATCGAGGGCATTCTGGAACCCAGGGAAGACGCAGGACTGGCAGGACATGGGGGTGGATCTGGTGATCGACCGCCGGGAAGGCTATTACCTGTTCGACATGGACGGCCGCCGCCTGATCGACCTGCATTTGAACGGAGGTACCTACAATCTGGGCCACCGTAATCCCGAACTGGTGGAGGCGCTCAGGGCCGGGAGTGCCCGTTTCGATATGGGCAATCACCACTTTCCCGCGCTGGCCCGTACCGCACTGGCGGAATCGCTGGCGGCGTGCGCGCCGTCGCCGAACATGGTGTACACCGCATACGGCTCGGGCGGCGGCGAGGCCATCGACATCGCCATCAAGACCGCGCGTCACGCCATGCAGAAACGCAAGATCGTCTCCATCGTCAAGGCGTATCACGGCCATACCGGCCTGGCGGTAAAAACCGGCGACGACCGATTCTCCAAACTGTTCCTCTCCGAGGACACCCTCGGCGAGTTCGTCCAGGTGCCGTTCAACGACCTGAACGCAATGGAGGACGCCCTGCGCGGCCGGGATGTCGCCGCGGTGATCATGGAAACCATCCCGGCCACCTACGGATTCCCGATGCCGCAGGAAGGCTACCTGCCGTCAGTCAAGAAATTGTGCGAGCGCTACGACGCGCTGTACATAGCCGACGAGGTGCAGACCGGCCTCATGAGGTGCGGTGAAATCTGGGCGTGCATGAAGTACGGCATCGAGCCGGACATCATGGTGACCGGGAAGGGCATCGGCGGCGGCATGTACCCGATCGCGTGCACCTGTATCAGCGAGCACTGCGGCGGCTGGCTCAAGGAGGACGGGTTCGGTCACATCTCCACCGGCGGCGGCGCAGAGTTGGGTTGCATCGTGGCCATGAAAGTGCTCGAAATCGTGCAGCGGCCGGAGGTACGGACCATGGTGCGCTACATTTCGGACTACATGCGATCCGGGCTGGAAAACATCATGGCCGAGTACCCCGATTTCTTTATCGGCATTCGGCAGCACGGGGTCGTGATGGGGCTTGAGTTCAATCACGAACAGGGGGCCAAGCCGGTGATGAAGCGCTTGTACGAGAATGGCGTCTGGGCGATTTTTTCGACCCTGGATTCCAGGGTGCTGCAGTTCAAGCCGGGCTTGCTGATGACCCAGGCCGATTGTGAGGAAGTCCTGCGGCGTGTGGAAATCGGGATCGGGCTTGCCCGGGACGACGTGATGGGCGGCCACCGGAGGAGCGCGTGATGGAACCGCAGGTCAGAAATCTGGTTGACATTTCAGGGAGTCACGCGGCCCTGGCCGGCCGCGCCGACATGGTGCTCGAAAGAGCGCGCTGGGCAGCGGAAGTGTTTCAGCGCTATGACCGTGGCGCCACCATGGCGATAGCAGACGCCGTGGCCGCCGCCGCGCACGCCAGTGCCGGGAAATACGCCGACTGGGCGGTGAAGGAAACGGGCTTCGGCGTAGCGGCGCACAAGAAGCTCAAGAACGAAATGACTTCCGGACCGCTGCTGGATTTTTATCGTGACGACGATTACGTCAATCCACGAATCGACGAGCAGAGAAAGATTGTGGAAATTCCGCGCCCGGCAGGCGTGGTCCTTGCGCTGACGCCGTCGACCAATCCGATCGCGACCATCAACTACAAGATCCTGATATCACTGATGACGCGCAACGCGATTGTCATCAGCCCGCACCCCGCGGCGCGCGAATGCAGCGTCGACGCGGTGCGAGCGCTCGCCGGCGCGGCGGTGGACGCGGGTGCCCCGGAGGGCGTCATCCAGATCATCGAGGACCCGGGCATCCCGCTGGTAGAGGAACTCATGAGGTCGCCCAAGACCTCGGTGATTCTCGCCACCGGAGGGACGGCAATGGTGCGTTCCGCCTACTCCTCGTCGAATCCGGCCATTGGCGTCGGGCCCGGTAATGCGCCGGTATTCGTCGACTCGACAGCGGACATCGCAAGGGCGGCAAAGCGGATAGTCGAATCGAAGTCATTCGACAACTCGGCTTTGTGTACCAATGAAAGTGTGCTGATCACGCTGCAAGAGGTCGACGCACGCTTGCAGCAGGCGCTCAAGCAGGCCAAAGCCTACGTCTGCAACGAGGACGATGTCGACCGTTTGCGCCGTTACCTGTTCCACGACCGGGGCTTCAACATCGAGTGCATCGGCCGGGACGCCACCTGGATCGCACAGGAATGCGGCATCCGCGTACCCGAGGGCACCCTTGTGCTGCTGGCGCCGATCACGCAGATCGGCGTGGAAGAGCCGCTCTCGAGGGAGAAGCTGTGTCCGGTGCTGGCATATCACGTGGCCAGAAGCCGTAGCCAGGCGATCACCCAGGCGCGAGCGGTGTTGCGGCTTGCAGGGGCCGGGCATTCCGCCGCCGTGCACGCCATGGACGAGCGGGTGGCAATGGAATACGCGTCCGCCGTCGAGGCCTACCGGGTCGTCGTGAATGCGCCGTGCACGCAGGGCGCCGCCGGTTTTCAGACCGCGCTTGCACCCACCTTTACGATCGGCACCGGGTTTTACGGACGCAGCTCCCTGGGGGAGAATATCGGACCCGGGCATCTCGTGCACTGGACCCGGCTGGCTTACAACTCGGACGCATCCGAGCCGTTCGGCAACTACCACGATTTGAGTCCGGCCTTCAGCGGCCCGCTGCCCGAGGCGCCTGCAGACGGCGTTCCGGGTTCCAACGGGTACAGGGCGGAGCGTGCCGGTCCGCTGAACGAAAGTTTTTCCGGCGTGACACGCGAGGAACTGCGGCGCATGATCGCCGAAGAGCTTCGTGCGGCCCTCAGGAGATAGGCGGCAGGCATGGCGGAACTTCGTTCATTCATTTTTATCGATCAGTTGCAGCCGCAGACGCTGGCTTATCTCGCGACCTGGATGCGGGGCTCGCTGCCCCGCCGCAACATGGCCGCGCAGATCATCGAGGTGGCGCCCGGCCTGGACATCGAGGCACTGACCGACGTTGCGCTCAAGGGCGCCAATATCAGCGTCGGCCTGCTGGTGGTGGAGCGTCAGTACGGGTACCTGGAGTTTCACTCCCGGTCCACCGCCGAGGTCAAAGCTGGCGCTCAGGCGGTGCTGGACGCCCTGGGCGCGACGGTAGAGGATGCGACACCGCCCCAGGTGCTGGGGTCCAAGGTCGTCACCCGCGTGGACCACCAGCACGCATTTCTGATCAACCGCAACAAACTCGGCTCGATGGTGCTCGGGAACGAGTCGCTGTATCTGCTGGAGTGCCGCCCGGCGTCCTATGCGATCCTGGCATGCAACGAGGCCGAAAAAGAAGCCAACATCAAGGTCATCGACTATCGGATGATCGGTGCCAACGGCCGCCTGTATCTCGCCGGTGACGAGGCGGAAATCCGGAACGCGCGAAGCGTGGCGGAGGCAGTGCTCGGTGATGATTGAAAAGTTTAGACCATGACGGAAGATCTGAGACAGGCGATCCGGAGCATACTGCTCGAGGAACTCGCAAGCCAGGGTGTGAACCTGCCGGCGAGCGCTCCCGCCGCGGTACGGGTGGAGGAGGTGCGGATCAACAGCGACGCGGACCTCGCGAAACTCGTCCGCCGGGTGCTGGCACTGGGCCGAAACGACTCGGCGCGCTCGGATATCGAATCCGGTCGCCATGTCTTCAGGTTGCAGGAGGTCAATGCCGGCGCTCGAAGCTCTTCCGCGTCGAGCCCCCCCCGGGGCGGTGGCACGATTACAATCGACAAGGGACTGATTACGGAAAAACAGGTCCGTGGTTTTCCCGACGGCACCTCGGTGGTGAAAGTGGGCGGCACAGTACGACTGACGCCACTGGCAAGCGACGCCATACGGCGCGCGGGCATCAAAATTGAAAAGGTGAAATCATGATTCGTGGACGCGTAACAGGCCGTATATGGTCGACCAAGCACATTGAAACCATGCCCAGCGGGGCGCTGCTGGAGGTGACTCTCGATACCGGCGGCAGCCTGATCGCGCTGGACCCTCTCGGCTGCGCCGAGGGCGAGGCCGTACTCGTCACCCAGGGTTCCGTGGCGGCGGGTTACTTTACAAAATCCAAAGCACCCATTGATGCACTCATCATCGGGTCGATAGATGAACAGGGCTGACCCATGAGCAGCCACTTTACAACCGGCCGACTGGCCACAACACTAGGAGAATTATCATGACCAATCAGGCTATCGGAATGATCGAAACCCGAGGCTACGTCCCGGCGCTGGCCAGCGCGGACGCGATGGTGAAAGCCGCAAACGTGGAAATCGTATCGCGCAACGAGGTCGGCGGCGGTCTGGTCTCCGTCGTCATCAAGGGCGATGTAGGCGCAGTCAAGGCGGCGACCGAAGCCGGTTCCGAGGCGGCCAATCAGGTCGGCGAAGTAGTTGCCGTACACGTCATCCCGAGGCCGCACCAGGACCTGAACAAGCACTTCGGTCTGGCTGCCGGCAAGTGATCCTGAACCGGGTCGGGGGGCATGGGCGCTGACATGACCGAGTTGAGGGTATATCTGCCGATACACGATCTTCAGCCCCAGTTTTCCGCGTATCTGAGCACGCCGACCCGGGCCCGGGGATATCCGCCGTTCGAAGGGCAGCACAGCCTGATCATCGAGGTTTCTCCCGCGCTTGCCATTCACAGGATATCGGACCTGGCCCTCAAGGAGGCGCCCGATATGGAGCCTGGAATTCTGTTCACGGAGCGACAGTACGGGCTGCTGGAACTGCATTCTTCCGACAAGGGAGAACTGGACGCGGCGGGCAGGGCGATCCTCCAAGGAATCGGCGCCAAGGCCGGAGACCAGCTCGCGCCGAGCATCCTGTTCGAGGACATCATCGAGGATCTGTCGGACCAGCACGCGATCATCCTGAACCGCTCGCGATCCGCCTCCATGCTGGTGCCGGGTTCATCGCTGCTGCTATACGAGATGAGTCCCGCGTTGTTCGCCTGCGTCGCCGCCAACGAGGCCGAGCGGGCGGCCCCCGGCGCGGTGCTCAACGACGTCCAGATGATGGGAGTTTCAGGCCGGGTATTCATGTCCGGTGAAACGGATGAGCTGATGAAGGCGCGGGACGCTATAACGCGCACGCTGAAAGCCGTCAAGGGTCGCGCGTAATGAGTAACTGGAAGAACGCCTACCGATCGTTTTACTACGCCAACGCGGAAGCGCCCGAAACGCCGGTACTGGTGCCGGCGGAAACCGCGCTGCTGGTTATCGACATCCAGAACACCTACATGGAAGTGCCCGAAGACAAGGCGGAAGCGGAGCGATGGCGTCCTTTCCACTCAAGGATGAACGACATCGTCATCCCCAATACGGCGGCACTTGTCGACAGGTGCCGGTCGAGCAACATCGAGGTCATTTTCGCCCGCATCGCCTGCCTGACGGAGGACGGCCGTGATCGTTCCCTGAGCCAGAAGAAGCCCGGGTTCAACTACCTGCTGCTGCCCAAGGACAGGGAGGACAGCCAGTTCGTACCCCGGCTGCAACCCGTGGACGACGAGATCGTCATCCTGAAAACGACGGACAGCGCGCTGACCGGAACCAATCTGCGGCTGATCCTGCACAACATGGGAATCCGGAACGTGGTGATGGCCGGTATCTTCACCGATCAGTGCGTGAGCAGCACGGTGCGCAGCCTCGCCGACGAAAGTTTCAACGTGGTGGTGGTCGAGGACTGCTGTGCCGCGGCCACGATGGAACTGCACGAGCACGAGCTGGAAGTGATCAACATGATCTACTGCCACGTGGTGCAGTCAGAGGACCTCCCTTCGTTCATCGCGAATTAGGGTGACAGTGTGCTTAATCTCGAGCTTTTCCTGAATTAAGTAAACTGTCACCCTAACTGAGCATATTCATTCGAATATCTGTTTCGGTAGATATATCCCTAAAACAGGTTTCGTATGAGCATTTATTGTATTCATTCGCACATATCTTGTGGCATACTGACGATCTCATAAAGCGGCACAAGACTGGGTGATGGATCTTTCGGAACGCCAGGTTGAGATAACCGAATTGCTCCGCGAGGAAGGGTTTCTCGCCGTCGAATCGTTGGCCGAGCAGTTTAGCGTGACCACGCAAACCATTCGTCGTGACTTGACTACGCTTTGCGATTACGGGCTGGCTCGCCGCCGTCACGGAGGCATCGAAAGACGCGCCGAAGCCGGTAATCTCGCATATGGATCTCGCCAGATCCTGGCCCGCGGAGCCAAACAGGCAATTGCCCGCGAAGTCGCCAGGCATATTCCCGACAACTCCTCGGTAGCATTCAGCATCGGAACGACACCCGAAGTCGTCGCCAGCGCATTACTCCATCATCACGGGCTGCGCATTTTTACCAACAATCTCAAAATCGCCATGCTGGCCTGCACCAATCCGACGTTCGAAGTCAATATTGCAGGCGGTCGGGTTCGCAACAGCGACAATGACATCCTCGGGCCCGGTATGGAAACCTTCATGTCGTCTTACATATTTGACTTTGGGATCTACGGTGTAGCAGGTGTCGGTGAGCGCGGCACCTTGCTCGATTTCTACGAGGAGGAAGTCCGCGCGCGGCGGCTGATTCATGAAAACAGCCGGGCAACGATTCTGGTTCTGGACCACAGTAAATTCGGCCGTACCGCCCACGTCAGGGGCGGCCAGATCGGCGACGCGACAAAGGTTTTCTGTGACACTCAGCCGCCTGACAATATCGTGAAGATTCTGGAAAAATCAGGTGGTCAGTTAGTGATTTGCGGCACGGATAAATCTGAATGACGGGCATCAACATCAATCACTTCGTGAAAGAATGGGGCGCAACGCGGGCGGTCGACGACGTTTCGTTTACCGCACACGAGGGCACTCTGACGGTCTTGCTGGGACCATCCGGTTGCGGTAAATCGACCATACTGAGAATGATCGCGGGCCTTGAAACGGTCGATTCCGGCGACGTTCACATCGGTGGTGGGGACGTCACTTTCCTCGATCCGGCAAAACGCGGCGTCTCCATGGTGTTTCAATCCTATGCGTTGTTTCCGCATCTCGATGTCCGCGAAAACATTCTTTTCGGTCTGAAGGTTCGCCGCGTCGATGCGAAGGAGCAGGAATCGCGCCTGGCAGAAGCGGCACTGATGGTGGGTCTGGAAAAGCTGCTCGCGCGCAAACCGGCCCAGCTTTCCGGCGGCCAGCGTCAGCGGGTTGCGCTGGCGCGGACCATTGTCGCCAAGCAACCGGTATGCCTGATGGACGAACCCCTGTCCAACCTGGATGCCAAGCTGCGCGCGGAGATGCGTGACGAAATTCAACGCCTGCAACGCAGCCTGAACCTGACAATGGTCTACGTGACCCACGATCAGACCGAGGCCATGTCCATGGCCGACCAGGTGGTCTTGCTCAAGGACGGCAAGATCGTGCAGATCGGCGCGCCGGCGGAACTTTACGATCAGCCGTTGACGGTTTTTGCCGCCCAGTTCCTGGGCACCCCGCCGATGAACGTACTGCGGATCGCCGAAATGGATAACCAGGTTGCCGTGCCACGCGGGGGCCACTTCATGGGCATTCGGCCCGAGAAAGTCCGTCTAGCCGACTCAGGCCTTGGGGTGGAGGTATCCGCCGTCGACTATATGGGTGCCGAGACCGTTCTACGCCTGCGATACCATGAAGACACCATAATGGCGCGGGTGGACGGCCGCGCCGAGGCCGTCACCGGCGACCGCCTCCATATTGATTGGAGTCGGGATGACGTGCACTTTTTCGACGAGAACGGAATTCGAATGAACGATGGATAGTCTACTGCATCCCCCGGCTCGGG
>Ga0316187_10005257_pt1 | contig 11191 bp, 7 predicted proteins | sample CroRivburrow1_MG_FD_204927 | JGI IMG/M metagenome (GOLD analysis project Ga0316187, IMG submission 204927) | Coastal sediment microbial communities from Maine, United States - Cross River worm burrow 1 | ecosystem: Environmental > Aquatic > Marine > Coastal > Sediment | place: USA: Maine...
TTGGAAAATGTGGATGGGAAATTTACTAACCGATCAGGGAAGTTAGGTAATACTCAAGGATTGCTTGGTATGGTTACGTCAGCACTCTGGACAGACGTAAACAATGATGATAAACTGGATTTGATGATAACAGGCGAATGGATGCGAATTACAGTTTTAATCAATACAGATACCTCTTTTGTTGATCAATCAGATTTTTATAAACTTACGAACACTGCTGGATGGTGGAACAGTATAAATGGTGGCGATTTCGATAACGATGGTGATATTGATTACCTGGTTGGCAATTATGGATTAAATTCATGGTACAAAGCAACTGTTAAAGAACCTTTGGAGATTCATGCTAAGGATTTCGACCGAAATGGCACATTTGATCCTGTTATCACCAATTATATTGATGGTAAATCATACATTGTTCACACACGAAATACGATCAACCAATTGATTCCCAGCATGGCAAACAGATTCATGACTTATGAATCTTATGGAAGTGCTCCTTTTAATAAATCCTTTACCACGCAAGAGCTTGAAGGAGCTATTCATCTTACATGCCAAATGATGCAATCAATTATATTAGAAAATGTAGATGGTATTGCATTCATCATTCATAATTTACCGCTGGAGGCCCAATTTTCACCGATCTTTGGAACTATTCTGGAAGATTTCAATAACGATAATCGATTAGACGTAATGATCGTTGGCAATAGTATGGCTGATGAAAGTGTAGCCGGTTACTACGATGCGTCTTACGGCAGTATTCTTATCAACAAAGGAGATTTCAACTGGAATACTCCATCACCCTCAAACACTAATTTTATTGCGGATGGTGATAAGAAGGCTTTGACGCGGATTACTCTTGATCAAAAGTCGGCTTATCTTGTGAGTGAAAATGATGGGTATCTGCAAGCATTTTCAGAACATTCAAATCAAGCAGATAGGATAATAAAATTAAATAATCAGGACTGGTACTATTTTATTAATTACAATGGATCAAAAAGAAAGGTTGAGCTATACTACGGTTCCGGATACTTATCATCATCTTCAAGAAATATTTCTTTAGCCCTAGATTTAAATCAATTATCTATAACTAATTTCCAAGGGATTCCCCGGTCTATTTATTTCATCGAATGATTAAAAAAAAGAGGCTCCAATAAAGGAGCCTCTAAAATAGTTTGAATTTAAATCAAAATCTAGTAACCAGGATTTTGATCTTCTGGTGGTATCATATCATTCGCATCAATCTCTCTTTGTGGGATCGGGAATAAATTATGTTTTTGAGGGTTATATCCATAATCGGATAATACATCATCATCCAATCCCCATCTGAGCAAATCATTGAATCGTACCTGCTCACCACAAAGCTCAACTTGCCGTTCATGGACAATTGCTTCAAAGATTTCAGCCTTATTTGTAACTGGATAACCAGCAGCATCCATTGCTGCAGTACCATATTCTGGCATCATTACCGAAGGTCTATTTCTTACCTCATTGAGATAAGCGATGGCATCATCAGCTGTACCAACTTCATTTTCGCACTCAGCCAACATTAATAACACATCCGCATATCTTATTATATTAAAATTAATCCCTGATTGCATACTCGAATTTACCTGCCTGTAGTACTCTGAATATTTTTTCCACGCTGCTCTTCTTCCTAGAGGAATTTCTGCAGGTACTGCTTCTCCGTTCGGATCAAGTAAATCACCATTTGACAAGAAACTGTCAGCATATCGTGGATCACCAGGTTCAAATTCATCTAATGTCATATCAGAAGGATACACATTAAACCAGGTTATTCCATACTCCTGACCGCGGAAGGTTACTTCTTCAATACCTGAACCATCAGACCCCCAGGAAGATCCACCATAATTGTAGGAAAATACTGCATCGAAAATTGATTCTCCATTGTCCTCTGTTTCATCCATGAAATTATCATAGAAATTATCGGCCAGCGCATATTCGCCATACACTTTCTCCAAGGCAGTTTTTGCGGCATCATAATTACCCATAAATAAATGAACTCTCCCCAAAAGAGCATTTGCTGCCCCAGATGTAGCTCGACCAAATTCTTCCTGATCAGCACCTAATAGTGAACTAGCTGCAGCTTCTAGATCAGCAATGATAAGACTATAAACATCTGCTTTTGGACTTCTCCCCTGAGGTTCAAAAACTGCAGCGGTGTACAATGGAACATCTCCAAAACGAGAAACCAGGAAGAAATAATAAAGCGCTCTTAGAAATTTAGCTTCACCAATGTATTTCTGTTTTGCAGATTCTGATACAACACCATCTTCCATTAATCCGGCATTCTCAATAGCAAAATTCGCTTTATTGATGCCACGATAGCAAACATCCCAGTACATGAATATTGCTCCATGAGTAGTAGGCCATGAATATTCAATGTACTCTACTTTGTCAGCTTCCAATTGAGGGTTTCCTGCATTCTCCTGAGACATATTATCCATCATAAAATACATATGACGCATATAAAGACCCTGGGTCTGTAAACTGGTATATGCCGCGTTTACCGCAGATTGTAATTGAATTTCATTGGAAAAGAAAGTCTCTGGCGACAGCTGGTTCGGATTAGTTAAATCCAAATCCATTTTACATGAATTTATAGCTGTCAGGCTTATAAAAACTAATAAAATATATTTTAGAAATTTCATGATTTTAGATTTAAATTAAAATGTAAGTTGAACACCAGCTGTGAATGATTTTGGCATGGGAAAATTACCCCTATCAATACCTAGTTCATAGTTCCTATCAACATTGTCATCAGTGAGGTGTGTACCTATCTCAGGATCAAGACCAGAGTAGTTTGTAATTGTAAACACATTCTGACTACTAATATAAACCCTCAACTTTGAGATTGAATTGTTAAATGCATTTACTGGAATAGTATACCCCAGCGAAATATTCCTCAATCTCATGTAAGACCCATCCTCAACAAATCTTGTTGAAACACTAACATTTTCTCCAGCCCCTAATGCTCTTGGTATTGTATTGGAAGTTCCTGGCCCAGTCCATCTATCTAGCACCTGAACTCCAGAATTAAACAATCTTGGCATCCCCTCAAGATCATACAAATTTGTATTATAGATATCATTTCCAGAAACACCCATTAAAAAGAAGTTGAGATCAAATCCCTTGTACTGGAAATTGGCAGATAAACCATAAGTAAGATCTGGAAATGGATTACCAATTTTTGTTCTGTCATTTGAATCTATTGTACCGTCAGGCCCTGTTGGATTTCCATTTTCATCCGGTGCACCCGCAACATCCTTAAATTTTATATCGCCTGGTTCAACATTTTGCTGTGTTGCATGATCATCAATATCAGCCTGATCCTGGAATATTCCTTCCATCTCATAGCCATAAAAATAGAACATGGGCTCACCCACAATTACTCTGGAAATATTCTCGTTTTCAAAGCCGCCTCCAGAAATAGATTCTACGCCACCCAAACTTAGCACTTCGTTTTTGGTAGTACCCAGGTTGAGGTTTGCAGACCATTGGAAATCACCTTCATAGTCATTATAACCCAATACAAATTCAAATCCTGAAGTTTCCACAGAACCTACATTTTTTGCAACCGTAGGTGTATGCCATCCAAGAGATGAAGAAAGTGGTAACTCCATCAAAAGATCATCACTTTTGTTCTTATAGTATTCTGCAGACAACGTGATGCGATCATCCATGAATCCCATATCCAACCCAATATTTGTCATGGTTGTTTCCTCCCACTTCAAATCAGCATTTGCAGGGCCGACAGCAGTTGTTCCAACACCTAACACTTCTGAGCTTGTAAAAGAATAGTTATAATTGTCGGTCAATGAAGCACTATATCGGTAGTCACCAATTCTATCATTCCCTACTTTTCCCCAGCTACCTCTAAGCTTCAAATTACTAATAGCGGATATTCCCTGCATGAAAGATTCTTCACTGACTCTCCATCCTGCGGCCACTGATGGGAAATTACTCCATCTATTGTTAGAACCAAAACGAGATGAAGCATCTGTTCTATAGGATGCAGCTAAGATATACTTACCTTTATAATTATAGTTTATACGTCCAACATAACCAACTCTTCGGTACTCAGATGAATTAGAACTTAGATTTGCTTCATTTAAACTCACTTGCTCTATTTCATCGGTAATCTGATTTGTACTTGAAGCATCAACTCTTTCATAGTCAGTTGATTGCTGTTCTGCTACTAAAAGGGCTACTATATTGTGAGCTTCTGCAATTGTTTTGGTATATGTTAAACTGTTTGTCCAGATTAGCGATTGAGTATTAGAACGGTTCTTCTCGATCTGGGCTCTGTCACTGAAATGTTGCCCGCCACCATCATTCTGAGAATCATCAAACATTGGTATGAATTGATTTTCTCTATAATTCCTATAATTCATACCGCCCTGAGTCTTCAATTTCAATCCATCAATAATCTCCCACTCTGCAAACAAAGTTCCCAGTAATGTTTCACTGGCGTTCACACGATCCGTAAGCGTCATAGCACGAACAGGATTTTCTGCATCCTGGTTATCCAATGATGAAATTGGTCCTTGAAATCCTCCAAGGTTTTCAGGATTATATACCGGAAAATAAGGTGCCATCTTTATAGCATGCTCTACCTGTGATCTGCCACCAGCATCTTGGTAAGGTCTTTGCTGATTAATAGAAGTAGTTAATGTTTCTCCAAACTTAAATCTACCAACAGTAAAATCACTATTAGCTCTAAAGTTAAAACGCTGGAATCCAGTATTCACAACGATCCCTTCCTGATCCAGGTAGCCGGCTGAGAACATATAGTTGCTCATTTCACTACCACCTGCAACACTCAGGTTATAATTTTGCATAACACCATCCTGGAAGATTGCATCCTGCCAGTTGGTATCGTTTTGAAGGTAGGAAGCATATTCAGGATCAGTAATTCGAACAGGAATAGCCACAGGATCCTGAAGATTCCCAATATCAGTAGCATATTGTATATACTGTTCAGTATTCAACACGTCGTATCTTTTTTTCTGAGTTTGTACTCCTACCCATGCATCAAATGAGACTTTAGGTTTCCCTTTCATTCCGGATTTTGTAGTTACCATAATAACACCATTAGCACCTAATGCACCGTAAATGGCAGTAGTTGAAGCATCCTTCAAAACTTCCATCGATTTGATATCATTAGGATTGATGTCTTCCAATCTTGCCCCAACTATACCATCAACAACAATTAATGGTTCGTTATCATTTACCGTACCTAATCCCCTAATTCTTATCACCGGACTTGAACCAGGCTGGCCATTGCCAATTACATTCACGCCTGCTGCCCTACCTTGAAGAGCTTGCTCAGCAGAAGTAATCGGCACTTCAGTAATAGTTTCTGCACTAATAGATGAAATAGCTCCTGTCACTTCAGCCCGCTTCTGAGTACCATATCCTACCACAACAATCTCTGAAAGTGCAGTAACATCTGTATTTAGTGTCACATCAATGATTGTTCTTGTACCAACAGTTATCGCTTCTGTTACAAAACCAACTGAACTATATACTAACACTGAATTCTCATCAGGAACATCAAGCGAATAAGCACCTTCAATATCAGTAACTGTTCCGACAGTTGTTCCCTGCACTATGACATTAACTCCTGGTAATCCGGAATTATCGTCACCTGAAAGCACCTTACCAGAAACGGTAATCCCTTGGAACAGGCCTGAATTAATCAGTTCTTCTTCCACAGCTTTACTCAGCATCTTTTTTCTAGAAATAAAGATATTGTCATTAACGCGCTTGAAACTCAGATCTGTATTCTTTGAAATCTCCCTTAAAACATCTGCTAATGATTCATTAGATGCTTTTGTAGACAAAGATTGAACTGATTTTATATTATTTCGCTCAAAAGCAAATTTGAAATCTGTCTTCTCAGATATTGCATTGAGCGTTTGTTCCAGTGTTGCGTCTTCCAGATTTATACTAATGTATACATCTTCAATACTTACATTATGTTGTGCAAGTCCATCAGCTGCGATCAAAAGGCCTGTAAAACACATTTGCAGTATAAGGCCATACAATGATAACTTAGACATAAAAAAAAGTTGCCTTAGTAGTTTCCATTTCATAATTTTAAACGATTTAGTGAAAATTTGTTTCATTAATGTAAATTTCTCTTGAGTCAGGTTCCAGTCGCCAAACTTTCCTGGCTCGGGAGTTTTTTTTAGCTAGTGTTTTCTTTCATAGTCTGTTATTTTAATATATCAATATTTTATTCCCCTTTCTTACAAATTCAAACTTGTTTGCACTTATTCCGTCTAACACTGATTTTAGATTTTCATCTGTCACATCAACTGTATATCCTCCCTCAAAAACAGGTTTTTTATCATAGATAAATTTCACATTATACCATCGCTCCAACCTGCATTGGATTTCATCAAAAGATGCATCCTCAAATATTAGACGGTTATCTTTCCAGGCGGTGATTTTCTCAATATCAACATGCGAAACAATAACTTCAGTTTTTTCTTCATCAATTCGTGCCATTTCAGAAGGTAATAACTGTACTGAAGCTTTATCAATTGTAGTCACTTCAACAATTCCTTCGACTAAAGCAACATCAACAATATTGTCTGTCGGGTTTGATACTATATTAAAAGAAGTCCCCAATACTTTCGTCCATACATTTTTAGATTTCACAACAAAAGGCCAATCCTTATTATGGGTAACATCGAAAAAAGCCTCTCCGGAAACCGTAACTTCCCGGACATCTTTTCGAAATTCTTCTGGAAAAATGATTGAACTTTCAGAATTAAGCTTCACTTTAGATCCATCTGGAAGCATAAAAGTTAACTTCTGGCCTCTACCTACTTCTTTCTTTATCAATGTAGTTGTGGGATCAGATAATGTACGTGAATCACCAGAATAATTATTGGCATACCAAATTGTGGTAAGAGCAAATGCGATTAAAAATATAAGCGACGCTGCAATACGTAAAAACCATGGATTTCTAGTTGATCTTCGGGTTTCATATAATGACACGATATCATTTTTTTCTGCATTGGTAACATCGATCTTTCTTTTGAATTCTATAGCTTCACTTTGAAACTCCTCGGCTGAAAGTGGTTCATAAAAATCTTTTATTAATACCGCCGCTTCCTCAAATAATAGCTGATTTTCAAGACTTTCGTTTTTCCATCGATCCCAATATACGTGATCGCCTTGCTGAGGATTCAACACGAATTTTCGAAATTCAATATTGGTTACTAAGTCTTGTATCCTGTCTTTCATAAATTGGAGTGTAGTACTGTAATTTATAGATCAGTAAAAAATTAAAAAGTACTCATTTAATCCTATTTTTTTTTACATTAAAAAATTCTCGTAAGGTCACCATAGCCCGATGCGTGAGGTTTTTAATTGATTGATATTTCAATTCTGTGATCTGCTCAATTTCATCAATAGTAAGTCCTTCATAGTATTGCATGAAAATAATCTGCTTTTGCCGGGTAGAAAGATCAGCAAGGGCATCTTTTAATTTACTTGCTTTTTCCGTTTTCGTTTGATTGTCAATCAATATGCTTTCTGTAGAAAAAACCACATCAATATTATAATGTGCATTCTCATCAAGCGTGAGGTTTTTATTATTCTTTTTTAACTTTTTGATAAGCAAATGCCATATGGATTGCAGTAAGTATGGGCGAACTTTCGAGACTTTACTCAATAGCTCACGTTTTTCCCATAATCCAACAAAAAGTTCCTGAATGCAATCTTTGCTTAATTCTTTATCCCGGCACATTTTAAATGCGTAGCTATATAGCACCTGATAATTATATCGGTACAAATCTTCTATCGCTTTCTGATCTCCTTCTCGTAGACAAAACCACAATTCTTCATTACTCAATTCTTCCCGAAGAGTTCTATGAACCCTTAATTGGCTATTTTGTGCTTTTTTTACAGAGAGCATTTTTTACTCAATTAATCTTAATAGATTTTTAAGATAATCCTAATAACTCAATCTATATAAAAGAATAAATAACTATTCAATTAGCAGTTAAGGTATTTAGATTATTCGTTCTGAAAATAAGTGTAACAATTACACTATGTATATAAATTTACATAAAAATATGTAATCATCCAATTCAGAATCAACTTATTATTAACTATATGGGCAACTTAACATGTTGGGCGGAAGAACCCAGACCATCTACACCCAATTCTACAAAGTCTCCATTCTTGAGATATCGGGGAGGTTTGAAACCCATGCCGACGCCTGCAGGTGTACCAGTAGAAATAATGTCTCCAGGCAGAAGCGTCATATAACTGCTTAAATGATGTACTAGTTGAGGAATTTTAAAAATCAAATCTGAGGTATTGCTATCCTGAACTTTCTGTCCGTTTACTTTCAGCCAGAGGTTGAGGTTGTGCGGATTGCTAATCTCATCTTTTGTTGCAATAAAAGGACCGATTGGAGCAAACGTATCTGCACTTTTACCTTTCACCCATTGTCCTCCATGCTCCAGCTGGAATGCGCGCTCGCTATAATCATTGTGCAATACATACCCTGCAATATGATTGTACGCATCTGCTTCTTCTACGTATTTGGCCTTTTTCCCAATTACAAACGCGAGCTCAACCTCCCAATCTGTTTTTGTGCTGTTTTTGGGAATTTCAAGATTGTCATTGGGGCCGACAATTGCTGAGGTCGCTTTGAAAAAAACAACGGGTTGTTTTGGCAATTCCATCCCGCTTTCTCTGGCATGACCGGCATAATTCAATCCTATGCAGATAATCTTGGAAGGTCGTGCAATCGGAGGGCCCAAACGCTCTTCCTCATCAATTACTGGACACGATGAATGATTTTTCTCAAGCCACTCTTCCAATAACTCAATACCATTATTTCCAAAGAAAGCCTCATCATAATCATAAACAAAGCTACTTACATCAAGTATTTTATCATGTAGTAAAACTCCAGGCTGCTCCTGTCCTTCTTTTCCAAATCGAATCAGTTTCATTTTTTCTTGTTATTTAAAATCAATTGGCATGGAAATCTTCAACCAATTATGTGGTTAAATATATAATTTTCAAGGATAAAATATAAAGCATCGACCAAACAGTCTTGCTTACTTCATAAAAAAATAAATCCCTTATTTTAAACTTATTATAAATCTAAGTAAAAATTCAACGCATTATTCCCCATGATTGAATTCCTATCCTCTTCCGAATAACTTTCTATATAAGACTCGACTAAACTAACGGTGTCCTTATAACTTCCAGCTAATTGACTTACCGGCCAATCACTTCCAAACATCACCCTTTTTGTCCCAAAACATCCAAAAACGACATCCAGATATGGTTTGAAATCCTCTTCCTTCCAATCCTTCCAATCCGCTTCAGTGAGCATACCAGAAAGTTTGCAATATACATTGGGATATGTTGCTACAGTCTCCATTTCTCTTTCCCATGAATCAAGCTCTTGATCTTTAATTTTGGGCTTGGCAATATGATCCAGAACAAACTTTTGATCTGGGAACTTCTCTACCATCTTTGTGGAATAAGGCAGTTGATGAGCAAAAACAAGAATATCGTATGTTAAATTATATTTGGAAAGCAATGAAATTCCATCTAGAAAATCTTCTCCCACTACAAATTGATTATCAGGTTCGTCTTGAACAACATGCCTTACACCAACAAATTTTTTGCGCTTGCAAAACCTTTCTAATTGGGATTCTAACTGATTGCTTCGTAAATCAACCCAGCCAACAACTCCCTTTATAAATTCATTCTCTTCGGCCAACTTCAATAACCATTCTGTCTCTTCAAGGTTTTGTCGCGCTTGAACTGCAATAGATCCATCAAACTGATTTGCTTTTAATTCTTTGAAAAGATCATCTGGTTCATAGTTGCGTCTGATTTTACGTAGATCATCGGTAATCCAAGCATACTCCTTTTCATTATAAATCCAAAAGTGTTGATGTGCATCTATTCTCATGGGTACTTTGTTAGGTTTGCGTTTATTTAACTCCTGATCTCTAATTGTCAATTACTATTTTGGTGACTTTGGATGGATCATTATCCCACAAAATCATCCCCTCATCAGCCTTTTCAAATGGAAAAAAATGGGAAATAAATTTTTCCGGACTGACCTTGCCTGATTTAATTGCTGCCTGCACATTTTCAAAATCTACGCGTTCAGAATTTCTTGATCCCAGGATATCCAATTCTTTCATTACAAACAGTTTTGTCTCATAGCTTACCGGGCTTTTTGTATACCCAATGTAGACTACACGTCCCGCAAATGCCACCTCCTCTACTGCCAGTTTAAATGTAAATGGGCTTCCGGCAGCTTCAATAATTACATCGGGACCATGACCGTCAGTAATTTCCATTAAGCGTTCATGCAAATCCTCTTTGCCAGAATTAATGGTATGTGCGGCTCCTGCCTCCTTTTTAGCAATTTCAAGCTTCTTATCAAACAGGTCAACAGCGATTATTTCACCGCCCATAATGTTGGCACCGGCAATGGTCCCAAGTCCAATAACGCCACACCCTAAAACTGCTACTTTATCACCCTTTTTTACGCGACCTCTCTTTGCTGCATGAAATCCAATTGCCATTGGTTCAATCATCGCCAGCTGTGAAAGACTCAATGTTTCATCGATAACAACTTTTTCCCATGGGACCGAGATATACTCTGTTAACGCCCCATCGCGTTGTACTCCTAAAGTCTCATTGTGTTTACAAGCATAGGCGCGGCCAATTCTACACGGTGTACATGAACCACAAGCAGTAAAAGGAATCACAGCTACTTGCGAACCTACTTTAATTTCCTCAGGAACGTTTTCTCCAAGTTTTTCAATAATCCCTCCAATTTCGTGCCCTGGAATTCTTGGATATTTAACTATTGGATTCAATCCACGATATGTACTTAAGTCACTTCCGCAATAGCCTAATTTCTTTACGCGAATTAAAACTTCTCCATGGTTGACCTCGGGAGCATCTATATCAAAAAAATCACATCTCCCTTTTTCAATTATTTTTAATGCTCTCATCTTAGCTAAAGTGTATAATTAAATCAAAAAAAATATCAAAGCCTTATTCATTCGATACTCCATGATAAGCGAATTACCTGATAACTGGTTAAAACAATAACTTTGAATACAATACAAATATAGCTGGTTTATAGCTTTACTTTTGGGCAATGGTT
>Ga0316187_10005261_pt1 | contig 11186 bp, 8 predicted proteins | sample CroRivburrow1_MG_FD_204927 | JGI IMG/M metagenome (GOLD analysis project Ga0316187, IMG submission 204927) | Coastal sediment microbial communities from Maine, United States - Cross River worm burrow 1 | ecosystem: Environmental > Aquatic > Marine > Coastal > Sediment | place: USA: Maine...
ACCTCCGTAACTGTCCATCCACCGAGATCCATTTTATTTTCATCTTCAATTTCAGGTATCTCCTTATCAGGACCGAAAATCACTCCGGCCAATATCAGTATACATCCAGCTGCGAGCCACAGGAGTTTCTTACTCGTAAAAATATTGAAGTCCATACTGTTTTATTTTGAAGTTTTATATACCAGGATGTGATAAAAACCGCCATTTTTCTTTTGCTAATTTCTATTTTTCAAGTTTCGTTTCTAGTTCATGGATCTTATCCCAAAGGCCTTTTGGAAATTCAATAATCCGATCCTCCTGATCATTTTTGAACAGAACAATCCCTTTTCGATAAGCCATAAGTGCTTCTTCTAATTGTCCGTTTTCTTCATAGATCTCTCCTAACAATACATTGGCATGATAAGATTCCGGCCAGGATTGTACAGACTCCAGGGATAGCTCCAAAGCTTCCTCCATTTTATCAATCGCAATAAGGTAATATATACTAGATAATTTTATTTGCTGTTCATCGGCATGATCCTTCTCCAGCATGATCGAAGTCTCTGCCCATAAATCAATATCTCTCTCAAGCTCAACATATTTAAGTCTTAGTGTCAACCTCCCTTCGGATGGAAAAATACCCGGTTGAAGAATGATCCCAACTGATCCAATATCTCCCTGTCCAATATTGAGCTCGCTTCGAGTGGATGGATATTTTATAGCATAAGATACTGGAATTTCTTTGTTATCTGATATGTAAAAAAAACTTAGATTTTCCTGCCATGGGTGTTCCTCAGAGCCAACGATTATATTATCAAATTCAGGTTTTGGTTGGCCAGCGCCTAGCGTATTTTTATAGGTTTGAAAAGTAATATGCCGAGGATTATAAATTTCAATTCTCAGTTCAACTGCTTCATTCAGGTTATAGGCCTCGTTCGTTTTGGAGGAATAAATTTGTAATTCTACCTCACTCTTCTTTAGCAGGAATTCCTCAAATGTTCCAGAGCTTTTAGTGGCTGCATGTTTCTCTGTACGCTTTGTACCTCCTTCAGATTCATCATCATGTTTCAGGGTCTCTCTACTTTCTTTTTTACCAATATTACAGGATGCCAAAAAAAGAATCAAACATGTAGTTAGTATATTTTTTAATAAAATAATTTTTCTTGATTTCATATTTTAAAAGTATTTATTCATCTGTTACTCTAACCTGACTAATGCAATTTCCATTCATTGGTGGCCCCAATTGAGGATGCTTATTAGATGCTGTAGAATCACACAAATGATTGTATACTATTTTATTTGTAGTATTTTGGAAACGAATAGCATAACCTGGAGGGGATTCAGCTATGGCACCACTTTTCAAGTAATACCAATCGGCCCAGCCATATTGCATAACGCATCCAATATCTCCAGCATTTATACCATTCCATAGAGCCACGGTTTTTTCTTGCCCAGGAAAGGATGGATTTTCTAAAACATCATTTTCCGTCCCATGATGATGCACTCCTGATCCATGCATTATTTCATGTATAGTTGTGGATTCTATATTTGTGGTGTCTACCTTATTTAAATCAATTGCAACATAATCGGTATTTTTTGGAGCATAGGGTTCAGCTACCTTGGCTTCACCCAACACACGAGGTTCAAGATTTTTATGGATTAGCCTCAAGCCATGCTGCTCACACACAGACCAATCTCCACGATTTGGATTTATCTTTCTAACAGTTGAGCTTACATAATCTACTTCAGATTCAATTATATTAATCATGATTTCATTATTGATGATTTCGCCATCAAAAATAATATTATTGATTTGCCCATCTCCATCGGGATAAACAAATACATTTATATATTTTTCGGGATTGGTATAGATGTGAAAACCACCATCACCACCATCAGCCTCAATCATAAAACCGCGATACTCTTCATAGGCGGTAAGGCCATCACCACGTTTCATGCTGCCTTCATCATCCTGCATGGTTTGTATTCCCTCAGTCAGGCTATAATTAATTTCAAACTGATCGGCAATTTTGTTTTCTATTCCTCCCCGTTCATCGAGCGGAATGGTGATATAACCTTCGCCCTCAGAACAATAAATAGGAAGCCAGATATCTTCATCTTCATCAATCTCAATCTCTGCTTTTAGCTTTCCCCAAGCCCCCCAATCCAGAGCAAATACACCAACACTTGCATTCAATACTTTATTGGCAGTTTCAATGATCCATCCATCTTCAGTTTCTTCGGATTCTTTAAATCTGGTCTTTGATTTACCTGTATCAAATTGAAGGTCGAGCTCAGTATTATTGTCTTGAGAATTTAAGCAGGTTCCTTTTTCCTTCGTAACTTCATACAGGGTGAAGCGTATTCGCACTTTTTCACCATTTAAGCCATCGCCTGTTACTTTAATAACAGCTGCTTCTTCCGTTTTCGGATTCGGGATCCATTCTTTTGGTGTTTTCTCGAGAATTAGCAGTTCATTTTTACCACCAGGAGAAATCGTCCAGCTCTTCGTTATGCTTTCGCTAGAATATGATCCTTTCAGCTGCTTCCCGCTTTTTGGCAGTTCATATTCTTTAGGTTCATTCATATCAGGAAAAAGTTCGAAGCCAGCCAAACCTCCAACCGTTATTCCCGGTGCGTCTTCAAGGGGACCGCTATAGGTGGCCCATTCTTCAGCTTTATCTCCTAGCGGTACAAAAATCTCACGCATTCCTTCGGGTAGCTTTTCTAGATCTGAGTAATCTGTAGGTAAACCTTCCACTGTACGTGTAAAGGTTGACTTACCATCAGCTTCCGGTCCCCCAAAGCCAAAGCTATAGGTGCCGTTATAAATATCAATACTCAAACCTCCTCCCCAGAATTCTCCATATTCATTCTTCGAAGGAATGCCAATGGCCCCGCTGCTTGCGATATGTGTTTTTTCCGTAATTGTTATGGTACCATCTGGCCCTTCACTTTCCGTAATAACAGTTTGATCCATTAAAGACGAACCATTGCCGTATCCATACCAATCGCCAAATGATTGCCCATCTGGTTCAGTAACATCTAACGTATAGGTACCTGAGATGGTACTTTTGACAGTCGTTTTTATGGTCACGCCCGGTCTAAGTTCCCAGGTTTTTTCAGTATGGTAGTCTTCATTATATGAAGCAGACCAGCTTTTTACGGTGAACCATTTTTCTTCCAGCTTTTGCATTTCCTTTTCAGAGGGTTCCTGTTGTCCTATGAAAGCAACCAATATTAGAACAGGAAATATTAAACTGGACTTGAACATCGTACCCATTATATTCATTTTTGGTTTTTTAATTATATTCTTCTATTGAATGGCCCCGTCTCCTCAGACCTCTTTCAAATTCACAGACGACTCTCTTCATTTGATTTAATGAGGCCCGATTTGGCAAGAATTCTTTCTACTATAAAATCCGTCAAAAGGCTTCACTGTGCATAAATACATATCTTCATTCTCCATAATATCGGATCATGCCAATCCATCTATTTCACTTTTCATTATTTAATAAAGCATATTTCAAAATGGAAATTGAATCTACATATCAGACATGGCCATTAAAAAATCTTCAAAACTAATTTCACTATAGCTTTCAGGAACTTCAAATTCTGAGGGTGAGATATCTTCCTTTTCTATGCTCAATACCTCCGATAGGGTTTCAGATCCATATTCGTAACTGACATTTTTTAATTCAATTCCTGACAATTCTACTTTCATATATTCATTTGAGTATTCCGTGGAGATCTTTAAAAAAGATTCATCAGGTACTGAGCATTTGACAGTTTTGTAAGTAAGTTCCTGTGTAGCCTTATATATATCTATAATACTTTTTAAAGCCTGATCATTAGTGATCCATTTCTCTTCAAAAAGCTCACCATCGGCAATTATAGAATATTTTTCTGTTTGGTATCCAGCTATTTCCCCCCCATTTTCCTTTGAAACAGTGACTTTTGGTGCTGGTTTTGCCTTATTATCCGCGATCATATCCTCCATCATCTTTAACTGTTCCGGCGGTATTTGTTTATTCATTTCTTCTCTCATGGATATTATTGCATTACAGAAATCATCTCCGGAGCCTTTGGCAAAAGTTTCATTAGCATCATCAATCATAATAAAGACACCTTTTTCGGGATTAAATATTGATGTACTTTCACCTTCTTCATCGTTAGAAATGGATTTGACCCAACCTTCCCTGATAAGAGTAATACTATTATCTGATTCAGTAATAATCCAACCCTGGGAATGGCTTTCGAAACCTATAAAAAGGAATATAATAATTGCAAAAATGTATTTTAAGAAATCTTTCATGGTAATGATGGGTTTAGTTAATTAAGTAGAAATTTTTTATTTAATAAATTTTAAATAATTATTAACTGACTAGTTCTTAATGAAATAAGAATAAATCAATTCAACCTAGTTGAATGGTTTGGATAATTCAAAAGAAGTGGCATGATATATATCATATAAATTTATTGCAATTCCTTAAAAATGAGAGTCCTATCTCTCAAAATATTTGATAGAAATGAAATACATGGAATATTTTTCATATTTTTCGAACTGGTAGATATTAATTAGGATAATGACATTAGAAGACTTAGGATATCGATCCGAATATAAAAAGGTTATTCTTGATAAGGGCTGGGATTCATTTGAATTGGGAAGAATATCCCAGGAGCATAAGGAACGATATAATATTATTTCAGCAAATAATGAATTTGAAGCAGAGATAACTGGAAATTTAAGATTTTCTGCAGCAGACAGGTCTGACTTTCCCGCTGTTGGCGATTGGGTTGTATTTTCGAAATTCGATGAAGATTCGGCTTTAATTCATAATATCCTTCCGCGTAAAACTGTTCTTGAGCGACAAGCTGTAGGGAAGTTTGGAGAAAAGCAGATAATTGCTACCAATATTGATAAAGCCTTTATTATACAGGGACTTGATAGGGATTTTAATATCAACAGGATAGAGCGTTATTTGACAATTGTAAACAATGCCGGGGTTGATCCTATAATCATTCTCAGCAAAACTGATCTTATATCAGATGATGAGTTGAAATTTAAGGTTGAGAGTCTCAAGTCCAGAATTAAAAACACCTCTGTAATTGCTATCAGTAACCTATCAAAAACCGGTATCGAGAGTATCCGTCAAATTCTTACTAAAGGATTAACTTTCTGCTGCCTGGGATCATCAGGAGTGGGCAAATCAACCCTGGTGAATACATTAGCAGGTGAATCCCTTTTTAAAACAAATGATCTTAGCATAAGCACAAATAAGGGGAAACATACAACCAGTCACAGGGAATTAATCGTACTTGAAAATGGAGGGATTTTGGTTGACACTCCCGGAATGCGCGAAATAGGCATTGCTGAAGCTTCAGAAGGATTAGAGATTTCCTTTTCCTCCATCATCTCCCTGGCCAAATTATGTGCCTTTTCAGATTGTACTCATATGCATGAAGAAAATTGTGCCGTAAAGACGGCCGTTGATAGAGGTGAGATTGACCAGGAATTACTAGATAATTACTTTAAAATTCAAAGAGAAAACCAGCGTTTTATAACGAGCATTTCTGAAAAGAGAAAAAAAGATAAAGAGTTTGGAAAGATGCATAAGAATGTCATAAAATTTAAAAAGGATAATAAATATTAAATTAACTAAAAACCTTTGGATAGTTATATTTGCTCATCTTAATATGGATACTATTCTTATGCTTCAAATGTATTTTGCGACCTGATCATCATGTTCGGAAATATATTTTTTAAATAGGTTTGGTACTACTTTTAACTGACGAAATGGAGGCTGTCCGTCTCAAAGAATGTGGAATTTTTCCTTTTCTAATGAAATTAAATGAAGGTACTACCATAAATGTGTATCTTCTTCTACATATTCTTTTATACTTCTTTCTCCTTTACCTTCTTACCGGGCAAGGTATATCTCTTAGTGAAATCAAAATAATTTTGGGTTTTGGCACTTTTATGATCTTACATGTCATTTTACATATTCTATATCTTATTTATCGAAAACGAATTCAAATCACTTCCTGGCTGGTCTCTGATAGTTTGAGCTGGGCTATCTGGCTGTATTGATTTGATGCTATTATACTTTTAACCTCTTATCCTTAAGATAGAGAAGATAAAATTCATTAGAATTCCTTAACTTTCTATTTCTGAATAAATCTAGTAGTAATTCAGAATGCTGAAATTTTTTTATTTAACATTATGTCATTTTAATGAAATATCTGATTTTAATGAAACCTTTTATCTTCTCAATCATTTCTTGTTTTGTTTCCTTCTTATTATTACCTGGTTGTAATCATACGGATAACATTAGCTTTATTAGTGCTGATGATAATTTAATACAATTTACAGGCAGGATAAATTTTTCTAATCCTTCTGCTCCGGAAATCTACTGGCCTGGAAGTGAGATAGAGATTAAATTCTCTGGAGAGAGATTAAAAGTGCAACTAAAGGATGAAAGAGGTGAGAATTATTTCAATATTATTATAGATGAAGACAGTTTGCGATATATCAAACTGGACACAGCACTAAGGTATTATATATTAGCGGAAGGCCTTCCCGAAGGAGAGCATACCATTCAGTTAATTAAAAGAACAGAATGGGAAAATGGTAAAACATGGTTTTATGGTTTTGAATTAACGAGTGCAAAATTATTGGAACCAAATCCACGAAGTGATCGAATTATCGAATTTTTCGGCAATTCAATTACTGCCGGTTATGCTATTGAAGACTTAACTGGAGGCGATTCACCTGACAGTATTTATACAAATAATTACAATACATATGCAGCAATAACGGCAAGGTATTTTGATGCTGATTATTATGCTACTGTACGATCAGGAATAGGGATCATGGTAAGCTGGTTTCCATTGATAATGCCCGAACTGTATGACCGCCTGGATCCATCGGATCCAGATAGCAAATGGGATTTCTCAAATGCAATACCAGATATTGTGGTAGTAAACCTCCTTCAGAATGATTCATGGTTGGTTAACATGCCGGATTATCCATCTTTTATCCAAAGGTTCGGTGAAAAACCACCGGATGATAATCAGATGACCACTGCTTATGCCAGCTTCATATCTGATTTGAGGAGGGTGTATCCGGAAGTCAATATAATTTGTGCTTTAGGTTGTATGGATGCGACAAAGGAAGGGTCCAGGTGGCCGGGTATTGTTGAAAGCGCTGTTCAAGGTTTACATGATGACAAAATTTTTCTACTCAATTTTGATTATATAAATATACCAGGGCATCCAAGGGTAGCTGACAATATAGTGATGGCTGAAAAATTGATTGATTATATTGAAAATAACATTGACTGGTGAAATGTATCAGAATGCTATAATTTACTATTTTTCCGGAACCGGAAATGCAAAAACTGCCGCTTTCTGGCTGGCTGATAATTTTCGTAAAAAAGGCATCCCTTCTGAAGTAATCAATATCAATTCTACCACTGCTGTACCGAAAACCCCTTATCCCAAAAGCGTACTTTTAGGATTCTGCTATCCTACGCATGGTTTCAATGCACCTCCAATTATATTCAACTTCATTAAAGGATTTCCAAAATCATCAGGATCCGGATTTTTCCTGATCAATACACGTGCTGGCATGAAATTGCATAAAATTTTTACTCCTGGGATTAGTGGATTGGCACTGCTCGCTCCTGTGATAATAATGTTGTTCAAAGGATATCGATGTATTGGAATGAGACCGCTTGATCTTCCATCAAATTGGATCTCGATACATCCAGGATTAAAACAAAAAGTAGTTGATTCTATTTTTCTACGGTGTAAAAAAATTATTCAAAAATTTTCTGATAAAATTGTAGGCGGCAAAAAGGTGTTTAGAGGATTATGGGATCTTCCCTGGGATATTGCAATAAGTCCAATAGGAATAATGTACTACCTGTATGGAAGGTTCGCATTAGCAAAGACCTATTTTGCAAGCTATAATTGTAATGATTGTTGTATCTGTATAAAGAATTGCCCGGTTAAAGCAATTATTAAAGTAGATGGCAGACCTTTCTGGAAGTACAATTGTGAAAGCTGTATGCATTGTATGAACTATTGTCCGGAACGTGCTATCGAAACGGGTCATACTTTTATCCTTTTATTATGGTGGATTGCGTTTTCTTCTATTCCTTTATTCCTTTTACATGCTCTAGGTTCAATAGGAGTACTTGAAAAGGATATCATAAATTCTAATTATTCTTTCATCTACAATATTCTGCAAATGCTAATTAGCATCTGGATCATTTTTTCAGGATACAGATTGATGCATTTTTTGCTAAAGTTCAAGTGGATCAACTATCTGATAACATGGACTTCACTTACTAAATATAATTTCTGGCGACGTTATAAAGCCCCACGAAAATATCTAAAAAAAATAAGTCGAAATTAATTAACAGATAAATATTAAAAATAGATGCCAGGAGAATAAATTTCCTGGCATCTAATAGTATCGTTATAATTTTCTCATCCAGATATTGCGGAAACTGGTAGGATTACCATGATCCTGTAATGTTAAAGGACCGTCACCATGCGAGACATATTTTGGAAGTCCTATATACGGAGTATCACCTTTTATTTCTGTATTATTCTGAATCAAAATTCCATTCTGCAAAACGGTTATATACGCAGGAGTATTTAGACTCCCATCCGCATTAAAAGTTGGTGCTTTATAGATGATATCATAAGTTTGCCATTCTCCCGGTGGTTTGCATGCATTTACTAATGGCATTGTTTGCTTGTAAATACTACCAGCCTGACCGTTAGAATAAGTCCTGTTGTTGTAAGAATCCAGAACTTGTAATTCATATATACCCTGAAGGAATACTCCACTATTACCCCTGCCCTGTCCTTCACCTTTAACCTCTGCCGGTGTTCTCCATTCAATATGCAATTGACAATCACCAAATACTTCTTTGGTACTAATTACTCCTTTTCCTCTTACTACGGTCAAAATACCATCAGATACATCCCATTCAGCTGCCTCGCCCTTCCTGTTTACCCAATTATCAATATCCTTACCATTAAATAATACAATAGCATCAGAAGGTGGTGCGGTTCCCACACCCGGGCTTACAATTTCTGGCTCAGGTTCCCATACTTCTGTTTCCTCAGGTTTCATATTCTGAGCATAGCTGCCATGAATTCCAATCAAAAGAAAAAATATTATAAGACTCTTTTTCATAATTTTATATTTAAAAAATAAATGATTTATAACTTTTTGGAAGACTAAAATACTTATTTTGTCCAAGCAAATATTTATATTTTAGTTGAAATTTTCGAATACGCATGCTATTATATATTTTTCTAGGAACCCTCTTTGTTTTTCTAATTGCCTATAAGATTTATGGCCGGTGGTTGGACAAGACATTTGATGTAGACGGTTCAAATCCAACTCCCAGCCATACAGAGTATGATGGCATTGATCGTGTACCTGCGAAAAAACCAATATTATTTGGTCATCATTTCAGTTCTATCGCCGGTGCAGGTCCTGTTGTAGGTCCAATCATTGCTGGAATTGCTTTTGGATGGTTGCCCGCACTACTTTGGATTATAATAGGATCAATATTTATAGGAGGAATCCATGATTATACTTCTCTTATGGCCTCCATCAGGCACAAGGCGAAATCAATAGGTGAGATTGCACACATTTATATGTCTCCACTATCCTATAAGATGTTTCTTGTTTTTATATGGTTAGCATTGGTTTATATACTTGTAGTATTTGTTGATTTAACATCTGTAGGATTTACTACCAGTCCGGAGGTAGGTTCGTCTTCCATTTTTTTTATATTTCTCGCTGTCGCATTTGGTATTACAGTAAATAAATTAGGGATTCCATTTCAAAAAGCTTCATTTATTTTCGTACCTCTTGTTTTTGTTGGCATTTATCTCGGACATATACTCCCTTTTCCCAATGATCTTTTGCCTTCAATAATGGGTGAAAAAACAAGAACCTGGAATATTATTTTATTGATTTATTGTTTCATTGCCAGTATTACACCCGTATGGGCCTTGCTTCAACCCAGGGATTTTCTATCTTCTTTTTTACTTTATGCATCCCTGATCGGAGCCTTTATTGGGATTTTAATAGGTGGATTTGATATCAAATACCCGATGTTTACATCCTGGGAAAGTATAGAAAAAGGAACTTTATTCCCTATTCTATTTATTACAATAGCCTGCGGCGCATGCTCAGGATTCCATTCTATTGTTGCCTCAGGAACTACTTCAAAACAACTAAACAATGAATGCGATGCAAGACCTATAGGTTATGGGGCAATGCTCATTGAAGGACTTGTAGCAGTAATATCACTATTTACAGTAGTGATGTTGGTATCGGACCAGGAGATCTTGAAATCCCATCCTCTGGATATCTATGGTAATGGCTTGGGCAAATTTCTGGAAGTAATAGGACTTCCTTATGAAATGGGAAAGTCTTTCGGTATACTGGCTGTATCAACGTTTTTACTAACTACTCTTGATACTTCCACAAGGTTGGGAAGATATATTTTTGAGGAGTTTTTTAATTTGAAAGGAAATCATTCAAGGGTAATAGCAACGTTAGCTACTTTGGCATTTCCCCTAGCTTTTAATTTTATGATTTTAAAAGATGGAAATGGACAGATTATCCCGGCATGGCAGGCAATATGGCCGGTTTTCGGTGCCACTAATCAATTACTTGCAGGTCTTGCCCTCCTCGTGATATTTGTTTGGCTAAGTAAAAAAGGGAAGCCGACAATATTTGTTCTGATCCCTATGCTTTTTATGCTGGTTATGACGATCTGGGCCCTCGGTCAACTTACCTATCAAAGTGGATTTACGATTATTGGTGCAATTGCCTTTATATTGCTTTGCCTATCACTCATCCTAATCATCGAAGCTGTACGAACAGTAGCCACACCGGGAAACCTTAATGAAACAATAAAAAAAACCTCCTGATTTTTTGACCATATTATTTATATGACGTTGTAAGAACTTTTGAAAATAAACCATAAAAAAAGGTCGTTCTTACAAACGACCCCTTAAAAGTTCAATCGAATTTATCAAACAAGATTAATTTGTTTCAACCTCTTTCTGCTCAAGAAGTAATTCTTTGATAGCTTTCTCCATACTTGCTTTTGGTAAAGCACCCTGTGCCATTTGTGGCTGTCCTTCTTTTGGACAGAATAACAAAG
>Ga0316187_10005263_pt1 | contig 11185 bp, 7 predicted proteins | sample CroRivburrow1_MG_FD_204927 | JGI IMG/M metagenome (GOLD analysis project Ga0316187, IMG submission 204927) | Coastal sediment microbial communities from Maine, United States - Cross River worm burrow 1 | ecosystem: Environmental > Aquatic > Marine > Coastal > Sediment | place: USA: Maine...
ATGCGGTCGATCTTGCCATACAACCCGCGTTGCAGTGGTGCTACAACAGGATACAGCGCGAACTTGATGCTCGAAGAACCGCCGTTGATTGTGAGGATGCGTGGATTAGTAGATTTCATGGATAACGGTTTCTCCATGATGCTTCAATTTTAAGACGAGCGGAACACTGCCTCTACCCACAAACCACTTCGTAATTGTGATTCCCGTTCCCATTTTGCCTCTATCAACAAACTCAACAATCTTTGGCTGCCCGTTCATCAAACCAGAGGCATGGCATTTTATTTCAAGCCCAAATGGTGATTGTGCGTGAACCGCTGTGAATTTAGCACCATCCACATTTTACTTATTGGTTCTATTTTGCTGCGAGTTCAACTGAGTGTCGCAACACAAGCATCAAGTTTATTGTACTCGCCTTCTGTGTACGCTCGTTTTAACTATCCTGAAAAACGTTTCCGCCAATTTTGCGCTTTATAATTTCAGCCTACCCAACCTCAAGGCATTACTGATAACTGATACCGAACTGAAACTCATCGCGGCAGCGGCGATGATAGGTGAGAGCAATATCCCAAAAAAGGGATACAGCAGTCCCGCCGCAATCGGTACGCCCAGCATGTTGTAGAAGAAAGCGAAAAACAGGTTCTGACGGATGTTGCGCATGGTAGCCTGACTAAGGTGACGGGCGCGGACGATGCCGTTCAGGTCACCTTTGACCAGCGTGATACCGGCACTTTGCATCGCCACATCGGTACCTGTACCCATTGCGATGCCGACCTGCGCCTGCGCCAGTGCGGGTGCATCGTTGATACCATCACCCGCCATTGCCACCACCCTGCCCTCAGCCTGTAGTTTTTTGATGATTTCAGCCTTTTGTTCCGGCAGTACCTCGGCCACTACATTTTTGATTCCCAGCTTCTGCGCAACCACTTCGGCGGTAGCGCGACTGTCTCCGGTAAGCATTACCAGTTCCAATCCGGCAGCCTGCAATGCTTGCACTGCGCTCGAAGTTGATTCCTTGATCGGATCGGCCACGCCAATCAGACCCGCAGGCCTTCCATCAATAGCCACAAACATCACAGTCTGCCCCTCTTCGCGCAACGCATGGGCACGTTCAAGCAATGCACTCATATCATTACCCAGCTCGACGAATAATTTCTGATTGCCGATGGCGACTTTGCGGCCATCGACGAATCCAGAGATGCCTTTGCCACTGACCGACTGGAAATCCTTTACCTCGGTCAATGCCAAGCTGCGTTGTTCTGCGCCCTTGATAATAGCGTCTGCCAGTGGATGTTCACTGGCACGTTCAAGACTGGCACCCAATAGCAAAATTTCGCTATCTAAAAAACCTTGCAGTGCCACAACTGAAGTAAGTTTCGGTTTACCCTCGGTCAATGTGCCGGTCTTGTCGGTGACAAGCGTGTTCACTTTTTCCATGATCTCCAGCGCTTCGGCGTTTTTGATTAACACCCCGGCTGTCGCACCCCGCCCGGTTCCTACCATGATGGAGATTGGAGTTGCCAGTCCGAGTGCGCACGGGCAGGCAATAATTAAAACCGACACTGCTGCAATAATGGCATGGGCGAACCTGGGTTCTGGCCCCCATACCATCCAGACAGCAAAAGCTAACAAGGCAGAGAGCACCACGATAGGTACAAAATAGCCGGACACAACATCAGCCAACCTTTGTATCGGTGCACGGCTCCGCTGCGCTTCGCTGACCATTTGGATGATTTGCGCGAGCAAAGTTTCTGCACCGACCTTTTCGGCACGCATCAGCAAGCCCCCAGTACCATTCATCGTGGCACCAATTAGTCTTTCTCCCTGCTGCTTTTCAACTGGTATCGGCTCACCAGTAACCATGGATTCATCTACGGAGCTACTGCCCTCCATGACAAGTCCATCCACCGGTATCTTTTCACCAGGGCGCACACGCAGCACATCACCTGCCTTCACCTGCTCCAGCGGGATGTCTTCTTCCTTGCCACTCTTCCCATTGACATCAGGACGCACGATACGCGCAGTCTTGGGTGACAGGCCCAGTAGCAGTTTGATTGCCGTATTGGTGCGGCTGCGCGCCTTGAGTTCCAACACCTGTCCTAATAGCACGAGCACAATGATCATTGCAGCGGCTTCGAAATAGATTGGCACCGTGCCATCCGCACTACGCACTGCCGCCGGAAATATTTCAGGAAGGAAGGCAGCAAACATGCTGTATGTCCAGGCTACACCGACACCCAATGCAATCAGGGTGAACATGTTTAGATTCCAGCTAACCAGTGATGCCCAGCCGCGTTGAAAGAACGGCCAACCACACCACAACACGACTGGCGTCGCCAGCAGGAACTCGATGAGTTGCAAGTTCTTGAAGGAAATCATCTGCGGTGCAAAACCCGGCAGCATATCGGCGGACATCGCCAGCAGGAATACTGGCACAGCCAATGCAACACCTATCCAGAAGCGCCGCGTCATGTCGTCCAGCTCAGGGTTATCCTCCCTGGCGACTATCGTTCTACTTTCCAGTGCCATGCCGCATTTCGGGCAGTCACCAGGCGCATCACGCACCACTTCAGGATGCATCTGACAAAAATATTCAGTGACATCCGGTTTGGGCAGCGCATCCTCAGGCTCCAGCGCCATCCCGCAGATCGGGCAACTTCCCGGCTTGGCCTCGCGAACTTCCGGATCCATCGGGCAGATATACACTGCTCCCGGCATGGCGAACTCAGGCTCCGACGGAACCGGATGAAGATATTTCTCTGGGTCGGCGGAAAACCTGGTCAAGCACTTGGGATTGCAAAACAAATAGGTCTCGCCTTTATACTCGTGGCGAAGCTCAGTATCTGGCTTTACCGTCATTCCGCATACCGGGTCAATATTTGAATTTTGGTTTGCGTCTTCATCCGCGATGGAGCTGATGGCTGAGTTCATTACCTACCTCAAAATTGGTTTTATGCCGCATTACTTGTAAATGAAGTAAGACAGCATAAGATGCACCTATACTACACCGATTAAATTCGTTAAGGAATGTCGCATCAGGAATCCAGCAAGCCATCCAACCATACTTTCCAATGACCATATTTCTCAAGTAATTTTGGTGAAACATACGTCTTCGATATCGGGTCGCTTTCTCTGCAGCGCTCCTTCCTCAACCCAGCAGCTAGTAGCGCAGCACCTTGTAAACTGGTTTCTCGTTGCTGAAGGTGAAAGACATCGAAAGACACACAGCTTGCGATGCCTTCCTGCAAACAAGGTAATTCCGACAACCCTCCCGAGAGATAAACTCTTTGAATATCGGACTCACTGTGAAAATCTTCCAATGTTCTTACCAAACGGAAGATAACAGCTTCCAGTAACAATACGGCGATACGATACGATGACAAGTGTTTAACTGAATGGGAAAATTGTATAGCGAGATCACTATGTAGCGGGTCTTGATGACAGGATAAAAAGTGACGGCTATCAAAATATGGCGCACCCAATCCGCTGGGTTCCGCCAGACAGAAAATATCGTCTCTAGCCAAGTCTTCGACACGGCATTCGTTCACTGGGTAAGGCGCGAGCGCTGCGACTACGGAGTTGAGCGTTCCTTCAACCGCAAAATGGGGGGTAAGTTTCTTGTCCTGATAGATCAATGTTTGCAAATAACCACGGGAAGTAGATTTCGCTGCAGCCGAAATCTTTTTGGAAAGATAGCGTATAACAAAACAACCTGTGCCGAGGTTAACCAATGCTTCGACCTGCTCTTCCTTAACGCTGGCAATTAGTGCGGCTGATTGATCGGCAACACTGGCAGCAAGTATCAATCCATTATTCAATTTCAGATTAATATCCTCAGATGAAATGATTCTCGGAAGAATATTTAAGGGTATACCGAACAGATCACAGAGCATGGGCGACCATTGCTGCCGACTAACATCCATGAGCATGGTACGTGCTGCCATTGATGCATCACTGACGTGATGTTCACCTCCAGTCCAGCGCCAAATCAAAAAAGTATCCAGAGTGCCTGTCAGAAATTCCCTATCAACCAGCTTTTGAAAATATTCCGGATTTTCCTGCAATAGCGTACGTAACTTTGGAGCTAAGTAATAAGGAGTTAACGGTAAACCGGTGAGACTGCGTATTTTTGTCTCGTGCGTGCGTAGTGCTTCACAACTGACAGCACCACGCTTATCCTGCCATGAGATCAATGGTGTGACTGGACGACCAGTAGATTTTTCCCAGACCAAAAAAGATGAACGCTGGCTGCACAAGCCCACAGTTCTACATCCGCCAGCTTGCGCCAGACTCTCAGCAAGCACTTGATCAACTTGTGCAGCATAGGCCAGTGCATTGCTTTCATATCGTCCATCCTTTGCAACAATCCACGGGGAAATTTCCGGAGCAGATCGTGAGATGATGGATTTTAGTTCACCTTGTTGGTCCAGCAATCCTGCCTTTATTGAGGTTGTGCCAGCATCAAGCGCAATTGCCTTAATAATCGTCATTGCAGACATGCTGAAACTTCAAGTTGCATCGCTTGCTCATCCCAGCCAATTAACGGTGCAACCATAGTGGCAATACGATGCAGATCCTGATTAGAAAGCCTGCTTAGAATAAGCAACGGAATGCGACGACGCAACAAGTCGCGCAGGTGAACTACCATTTCCTCACTGGCACAGAATAATAAATCTGCATATATGAATGGCAGAGATGGCGTGATCCGTTCCGCCAATTTAGCGTCTAGCTCAATTTTTCTCAGCACTTCATGCATACGTATACCGTGCCGACGAGTCAGCCACATGGCAGATTCCTGATCGATACCCAGATTGATTGCCTGTGAAATCATTGAAGCTGACCATCCTGGATAATCTTCCCTTGGAGCCCATGGAAATGGTCGATTAAAAGTTGAATTTTTTGTGCCAACATTTAACTTTGAACACACCATATCAACCATGGTTGCAGCCCCTTCTCGCGCAGAAGTTATTTTTCCACCGATTGAATAATGCACGCCATTATGTGCAGTTTCCAAGTCCCATTCTCGGCTGACAGCAGATGGCGAAGCCTTATCGTTATGCTGCATCACACGAACGCCTGCATAACTTCCGACTACATCCTCTCTTGTCCAGGCTGACTTGAGGTAATGGTTAACCTCAGTGAGTAGATAGTCTGTCTCTTCATGCGTCACCTCGATATGCTCAAAATCACCATGATAGTCAGTATCGGTTGTACCTAACAGAGTCATCCCATACCAAGGAATCAGGAAGAAAACACGGCCATCGGATTGTGCAGTCAACAGCAATGCCTCGGCTCCAAGGATCGGTGGCATAACCAAATGGATACCCTTGCTCAGACGACACCATTCACGGCCTTGCTCAGTATTCGCAATCCATAGCCCGGTGGCATTGACGATTTGCTTGACCATGATTTCCGCATTGTCACCAGTGATAACGTCCACAACCTTCGCACCACACAAATGCCCGCTTGTTTCCACCCAATCAACTTGCTGGCAATAATTTACGCATACCGCACCCGCCTCCATTGCACCTGAAATCAATTCCAGCACCAGCCGTGCATCATCTGTTTGTGCATCTCCATAACTAAAACCACCATCCAGATGTGAGGTTTCAAGACTTGGAAAATGTTTAGAAAATGATATTTTCTTGAAGTGACGATGCCGCATAGAGGCAGGAGGAAGACCTGCCAGAATATCGTAAAGCATCAACCCTGCCTTCAAACGCAGTGTGCCGATACGACTGTTGGCATATACAGGCACACCAAAGCGCATCGCCCAGACACGATGTGGCGCCATAGCTAATAGCATCTGGCGTTCGACTAGGGCATTTCTAACCAGCTTAAAATCATAGGTTTCCAGATAACGTAAGCCCCCATGGATCAATTTACTGGATGAAGAAGATGTTGCACTAGCCCAATCACCCTGTTCGACAAGGGCAACGCTTAATCCTCGTAAAGCCGCATCGTAAGCAGTCCATGCACCATAAATTCCTCCACCGCATACCAATAGATCGAAATTTTGGCACGCCAGCGATGAAAAATCACGTTTCACCCGCCCCTCATCTGTAGCGCTTTTTGTGGTACGTCGCTAATGATTATGTCCACTTTCAATGCTAGTGCCTTGGATATCTCATCCTTGCTATTACAGGTATAGACGGCAACATATTTATCATCATTATGAAGCAGTTTGACGATAGATTCATTAAGGCTGGCAATGGGAAAACATAAACCATATAGATAAGAATATGCTGACAGGACCTCACGTGCATCTTCTATCGTTTGACCGGCTTCAAAGTTATAAATCAACGGTACGTCCTGTTCTAAGTGATGAGCTGTGATCAGACTATCAAGATCAAAAGAAGAAACCATGATGCTATCGTCTACTGGTGGAGCAAACATTTCAAGGGTTTTACGCACTTTTATTTCATGACGATAAGGTGGCTCCCATTCACGATTTTTTATCTCGATCAATAGCCGACAGTCGTTCCGATAAGCATCCAGAAAGGCCCGCAAGGTCATGATGCTTTCTCTATTATTTCCATTATCTGAGTAGATGAGGAAATTTCCGGTGAAATCAAAGTTTTTTAACTTGGCATATTCGAAGTCATCAATATGCTTACTGGGCATACCCAGCCTATCAAGGAAACGATCATGCCAGAGCACGGGCACTTCATCCCGAGTAAGTTGCACATCTGTTTCTATTCCATCAATTGGATATTCCAGTGCCTTGTCAAAAGCATGGCTGGTGTTTTCAGCAGCTTCTCTGTTTGCACCTCGGTGCGCGAATATCAAACTTTTTTTTGTACGCCTTATTTTTTTAATTTTCATTGCTCATTCAGCCAAATTTTTATTAGTAGTTGATTACGGCAATCTGTCTATAAATTGTTTCATTGAATAAAGCAGTTCTGGATAATTTGGGTTGTATGTCAGGCGGCGCAATACTCCAAACTTCAGGTTTTTACTCGTCAACTCGCCTTGATAACAAACTTTATTATCATCATTACAGGCTGAATATTTTTCAAGATTATTGGGATAATAATGCGAGCAGTTTATATAGCTTCCTGATGCGCCATAATGTGCATCACTTTCAGGTAATGCAATACTAGTATGTGATGAACTCAATATTCGCTGCTCAAGAAATACGCTATTGACCATTTCTAATTTTCTTGCTGAAAACAATTCTCTTTTTATCTGAGCAATATCAGTATTAGCGACTAAAGCATTCTCAACATTGGTTGTGTAAAGCACCACTTTGTTATTATGATGATTTGCTCTGGCAACAAAATCCAGTGTCGCAGATGTATCAACGGTTATATCATCTTCACTACACGCAACAAAGACAGGGATATCCATTTTTTGTTTAAGTAAAAGTTTTTTAACCTCCCTAGTCAGGGCATAAATTTGCGCAGCAGCATTTATTGGAAAAGACTCATACTTAAAAATGTCACGGTCAGGTTTGATTGACAGCCATTCTCCATTTGGTATTAACCAGCTAAAAAGTTTATGGAATTTTGCCAACGCTGCCCATGGCGTTATCCTGATGGCGGGAGAAAACAAGAATAACCCGTTCACCCGTTTATCACGCAAACTCTGGTATATGCTTAAAGTACCGCCTGATGAAAAACCGCCTAGATATATATCTTCAACCTCCTCGGCCAGACAGTCCACTCCATAAGCCACTACCTTGGCCCATTCTTGCCAGCTTACATCAAGCAGATCTCCGGGCTGGGTCCCATGACCAGGCAAGCACACCGCCATGACACGAAATCCTTTTTCCTGAAAAAATGCAGCCAAATGACGCATCAAATAAGGGGAATCTGACAGGCCATGGGTAAGTAATATGCCTCGATGATAAGCCTTGCTGCTACCTGATGATAAAGCAGCACTTGGTTTCAGCTCAAAAGGTGCATTCCCATTAACAGCTTGTTCCAAGGTATCAATAGCAATTTTTGAATATACATCGTGGAATATTTCACGGGTACGTGTCACATAGTCTGAAAATTTCAGATGACTTCCAACTACTACCTGCTCACATCCAGATGGATGGTGGCGTTTCCCAAGCACGGTACGACACCTGATTCTACTGAAAATTTGCATTACTGACACTAGGTGGAAATCCCATTAATTAGAGAAATATTGATATGGATTATGCCGCAGATTACATACTGATGGAGTAAATATAGGATATCTGAGCTCATAATAGAATCTGCACAGATAAGAAAGTCTAACTCTGCACCTATCTGGGTGTTAAGTTATAATCAACTAAATTTCAACAAACTATTGTAGAGGAATAGTATGGGCTTTCTGGCTAACAAGCGGATTTTGATTACCGGCATGATCAGCACCAGATCAATTGCTTTTGGTGTTGCCAAAGCCATGCACCGCGAAGGTGCCGAATTGGCATTCACCTATCAGGGCGAACGAGCACACGGACGATTGCTTGATCTTGCCAAGCAATTTAATAGTGATCTGATTTTCCAGTGTGATGTCGCAAGTGATAAGGATATCGAACAACTTTTTGTAGACCTGAAAAAGCATTGGGATGGCTTTGATGGTCTGATACACGCCATTGGCTTTGCCCCCAAGGAGGCATTAGTTGGGGAATTTCTTGATGGTTTCAGCCGAGAGGCATTTCGCATCGCACACGACATCAGCGCCTACAGCTTCCCAGCCTTGGCTAAAGCTGCGTTACCAATGATGGAAGGGCGCAAGGCTTCGCTGCTGACCTTAAGCTATCTTGGTGCTGTACGAACCATGCCGCATTACAATGTAATGGGTTTAGCCAAAGCCAGCCTTGAAGCTAGTGTACGATATCTGGCAATGCAGCTTGGACACCAAGGAATACGAGTGAATGGAATATCTGCCGGACCGATAAAAACCTTGGCGGCATCGGGTATAGGCGACTTCGGTAAATTACTCAGCTACAATCAAAAACATGCTCCGCTCAAGCGCAACGTGACCATAGAAGAGGTAGGCAATGCAGCTGCATTCTTAAGCAGTGATCTGGCTAGCGGCATTACCGGCGAGATCACATATGTGGACGGTGGCTTTAACACTACAGCGTTAGGTACAACAGACCCTTAGTTAAGTCATATCCCTACAAAAAAACGCCTCTCTTTCATAGTGGCGTTTTTTTAGGACTATTATCAAGGTTACTCGGTATTGGTATCAGCTATATTTATTTTGATAGCTGCACTCTCCCTGGCATCAGCAAGGTAAGCTCGGAACATCTCATCCCCTGTAATCTGCCGCAGCTGCTGAGAATAACGCTGCAGCTTCTCCTCATCCGTTGCCACGCCATCCTTCACTGCATCGATGCGCACCAGCATATATCCCTGTGCATTATCTTCGACACCTATGTAGTACGGTGTCTTCTGCGCGTTAGACTGGAATATCTTCTGGACCAACATCGCATCTAGAGAGCCATACTTTGCACGCGTGATAGTCTGAACCGGCCCCCAACTTAATTTGGGTTTGTCACCATCTTGTAAATTCTTCAGAATTTCTTTGCCTTGCTCTGCAGCCATATTAAATGCCTGCTCATGCATCAGCTTTAATTGGATCGAGTCTTTAATCTCTGCAAAAGGCTGTACCTCGGTAGGCTTGTACTCAAGCACTCTCGCTGCAACCAGCGTATTAGGTGCAACCTCAATAGCCGAAGTGTTGCGCTTACCTTGGGTAATTTCATCAGTAAAAATTGCCTGCAACATATTTGTTGTCCATAAATCTCCAGTAGAAGTTCCATTGGTCAACCATTCACTGCGCTCAACTTTGCCCCCAATCAGCTCAGCAGCCGGCTTCAAAGTATCACTTTGCTCATAGACGGTATTATTAAATTCTTCTGCGAGCTCTGCATATTTTTTCAATGCTTTCTGCCCACGTATTTTCCTTGAAATTTCATTGGCAGCCTGCTCGAACGGTATTGCTTTTGAAGGTTTAACCGCAATCAACTTAATTATGTGATAACCAAAATCAGATTTCACCAATTCGCTTATTTCATCATTTTGGAGTGCAAAAACAGCGTCCTCAAATGGTTTGACCATCATGCCACGCACAATAAAGCCCAAATCTCCACCTTTTTCAGCGGAACCAGGGTCTTGTGAATTTGTTTTGGCCAACTCAGTAAACTTGCTTGGGTCTTTCTTTATTTGCTGAAGCAACTGTTCTGCCTTCTCCTTGGCGTCTTCCTGTTGCATCTGCGTTCCATTGGCATCCGAAGTAACCAATATGTGAGCTACCTGTCGTTCTTCAGGCGTACCAAATTCTGCTTGATGTTCATTGTAATAACTTCGCACCTCTTCAGTGTCGACATCAATTTTAGCCAACAACTCATCCATTGAGAATTTTACATACTCAACCATAGCTCGTTCACCAAGCTGAAATTCCTGCATATTCTGATTGTAATATTTTATTAGCGCATCTTCATCTACTTTAGCCTGCCCAATGAATGACTGAAATGAAATAGGATGAACGCTCACCGTACGCTGTTGCTCATTCAAGCGAATTATGTTTTCTACTACGCTACGCGAAGCGAACCCGTTTAGGGCGTATGCATTCTGAATCTGCTGCCAAAGCATTTCATCACGTACACGAGCTTCAAACATCAGTGGTGACAAACCCTGGTTTGCCAGGTTTGATTCATACTGTGCTCTGTCAAACTTCCCTTCACTCTGAAAAACCTCTATACCGCCTATCAATTTAGCCACTTGCTCATCTGTGATAAGCAAATTCAATTCTCGTGCTTTTTCCAGCATCAATTTCTGCGAGACCAAACTGGCCATTACCTCGCGTTGTATTTCTGCGCTTTGAATTAAAGTCGGATCAAATCTTTCTCCAAGCTGTTGACGTAATCGCCCCTCATGCTGACGCAAAGCATTTTTGTACTCTTGTTGAGAAATTTTCGTGTCATTCACTGTTGCAGCAAAGTTTGTACTGCTTCCAGAATTTGTATACGACTCAACACCCCACAAAGCAAAAGGCAACACTATGATTGCAAAGATTATTTGAACCAGACGCTTTTTTTCTTGAACAAAACTAAACATATCGATATCACCCAACTATTGACACAGAGTTTACAGATATAAAAAAGGCGAACTTGCGTTCGCCTAAATTTGGCGGAGTGGACGGGACTCGAACCCGCGACCCCCGGCGTGACAGGCCGGTATTCTAACCAACTGAACTACCACTCCAG
>Ga0316187_10005264_pt1 | contig 11184 bp, 9 predicted proteins | sample CroRivburrow1_MG_FD_204927 | JGI IMG/M metagenome (GOLD analysis project Ga0316187, IMG submission 204927) | Coastal sediment microbial communities from Maine, United States - Cross River worm burrow 1 | ecosystem: Environmental > Aquatic > Marine > Coastal > Sediment | place: USA: Maine...
AGAAACGCCAGCCGAACAATGCGCGACTAGAATTGGCGAACAATTGCACCATCGCATGAACCGGCACGATGCTCGCGCCAGGTAAAAACCCGGGCATGACAGCGATCAATATCATACCGCCGCCAATCCCGGTAATCGCGGTAATCGTCGAAGTGCCGAATGCGAGCAGAATCAGCGGGATTTCGGGGGTCATCTGGCTTTTGCGTTTTTGTTGCCGGTATGACAGAAGCGGGTGAGGATATGCCAGTATGACCTCGTTACGAAGCCACTATTGGAGCGGGACGGTCCTGGTGACCGGGATCAGAAGTTTCTAGTTGTAGCCTAGAATGACAACCTTTTCCACACCGTCTTCATCGATCTTGTCGCGTTCGATATCCTCTAAACCGTGCTGTTCCTTGTTGACGTAACGCGGATCGCCGTAGTATGAATTATCTGGGGCTTTACCCCAGGGTGAAGAGATCAGCTCGTCGAAGCATGGTGTCCGGTTTTTTCTGTTCATGAGATAGCTAGCCCTACCAATAAGTTAACGATTGTTATTATCAAACTACATTTAAATGCGATCTTAACTTTTTGATAAATAAAAACAAGTGGAAATATTTGGCTTTACGGCTGGCGGTAAGCCCGAGTTAAAGATTGCAGCCTTCGAACAGATCCATCTGCCCGCTGCCATCAGTCAGGTCGACAAGACGCACACCGATGCCGAGCAGGCGCACCGGAATTTCGCCGCGTTGCCAGGCTTCTTCGCACAGCATCGCGTAATCGGCATAGCCGGGGGTAGTTTGCTGGCGTTCGACCGTGGTTTGATTGAAATCGCGGAATTTCATCTTGAGAAAGCAATTCTGAATGCGATAGTCCGAGTCCAGCCGCTGCAGGCGCGGTTGCAGGGACTCTATCAGCACCGGTATTTTCAGCCGACAGCTTTCCAGGTCCGGTAAATCCTCGTCATAGGTATGCTCGACACTGACCGATTTACGGCGCCACTCGGAGACCACCGGGCGATTGTCGATGCCGTGCGCCAGCTGGTGAATGTGTTCACCGAACTGCCCGAACTGCTGCACAAACTGAAAAATATCGAAAGCGCGTACATCGCCGCAGGTTTTGATGCCCTGTTGTTCGAGACGCTGTGCGGTGACCTTGCCTACGCCCCAGATTTTTTTCACCGGCAGGTCGGCCAGGAAATCGTCGACCTGCTGCGGCGTTACCACGTGCTGTCCGTTGGGCTTGTTCCAGTCGGAAGCCACCTTGGCGATGAACTTGTTCGAGGCGATGCCGGCGGACACGGTAATGCCGACCGTTGCGGCGATGCGTTGGCGAATTTCCTGCGCGATCAGGGTCGCGCTGCCTCGACAGCGCGGACAGGCGGTAACATCGAGAAAGGCTTCATCGAGCGACAGGGGTTCGATCAAATCGGTGTAATCGGCAAAGATCTCGTGCATCTGGCGTGAGGCTTCGCGATACACCGACATGCGCCCCGGGATCAGGATTAACTGCGGGCAACGCTTCATCGCGGTCGCGCTCGCCATCGCCGAATGTATGCCGAACTTGCGCGCCTCGTAGCTCGCGGTAGCGATAACGCCGCGCCGGGTCGCGCTGCCACCAACCGCAATCGGCTTGCCTCTAAGCGTGGGGTTGTCCCGGGTTTCGACCGCGGCATAAAAACAGTCCGCGTCTATGTGGATTATTTTCCTGGTGCTATGGGTGGTTGAATTCACGGATCGATTACTTGCTTCGGGCTTCAGGCTGGGTAAAAATCACGGCTCAACAGGCGGGCCCCAACGATGACGGAAAAAGTATTTTACCAAGACAGCTACCAGAAAACACACCGCAGTGAGGTGGTCGAAGTTCTCGACCAGGGGGTAGTACTCGCGGCGACTATCTTTTACCCGTTGGGTGGCGGTCAACCGGGTGACAGCGGGCGTTTGCGGATCAACGGGCGTGAGTATCACGTGGTCGATACACGTTTCGCTGAGGATCGCGTCAAAATCATTCATTTTCTCGAGGAAGAGGACCTGGGCGCCATTCATAGCGGTGATGCGGTCGATATGGAAATCGACTGGGAACGTCGGCATCGCCTGATGCGTATGCACACAAGTATGCACCTGGTCTGTTCGCTGATTAGTGCCCAGGCAACCGGCGGGGCGGTGGGTGAAACCGAAAGCCGTCTCGACTTCGATCTGCAGGGACAGGTGATCGATAAGGAGCAACTGACCGCCGACCTGAATGCATTGGTCGCTAAAGCGCTTCCGGTCAGTATCGGTTCGATTACCGATGCAGAGCTCGAGCAGAACCCCGGGCTGGTGCGCACCATGTCGGTGCAACCACCGCGTGGGCACGGCACGGTGCGCACCATTTCGATCGAGAATACCGACTACCAGCCCTGTGGCGGCACCCACGTGCGCAATACCGCCGAGATAGGTGAGCTGCTGGTCACCGGTCTCAAGAACAAGGGCCGGCAAAACAAGCGTATCAGCCTGGCATTGGTTGAGCCCTAGGCAATCCAGATGAAATTTAGTGCGAGGTATTACATTTCGATAGTCTGCCTGTGGTTTGCTCTGCCCGGTATTACCCTGGCCGCCGACGAGGACAGCAGTTGTGATCATCACGTTGCGCAATGGCTGGACCCGGCCAGCGGAGACGTTGTGACGGTTGAACAGGTATTCGATCGGCTAGCGGGTTCGCGTATCGTCCTGCTAGGGGAGTTTCATACCTCGGTAGCGCATCACCGCTGGCAGCTATACATGCTCTCGGCTTTGCATTCCCGTCATGCCAACCTGATCGTCGGCTTTGAAATGTTGCCGCGGCGGGTGCAGGCGTCGCTCGACGACTGGAGCGCCGGCAGGCTGACCGAAGAGGAGTTCCTCGAGCAATCAGAGTGGCAAAAGGTATGGGGTTACGATGCCGACCTTTACCTGCCATTACTGCACTTCGCGCGTCTCAATCGACTATCGACAGTCGCATTGAATATCGATCGCAAGCTGATATCGCAGGTGTCGCAGCAGGGCTGGCAGGCGCTTGGCGAGGCCGAGCGCATGGGTTTATCAGACCCGGCCCCTGCCAGCGACGACTATCGCGATTCGCTGGCGCAACTCTACGCCTACAAGCAGACCCTGTCCGACGCCAACGAAGATGAAGATGCGGTCGAGCCAGACCTGGACGAAATTTTGCATAGCGACGCTTTTTCGAACTTTGTCGAGGCGCAATTGACCTGGGACCGGGCGATGGCAGAAGCGTTGGCCGCCGCGCATCGGCGCGACCCGAAGGCGATCGTGGTTGGCATCGTCGGGCGCGGCCATCTCGAGTATGGCTATGGAATCCCTCACCAGCTTGCCGATATGGGCATCGATGATGTTGACGTACTGTTGCCGCTTGATTCGACTGCTACCTGTGATCCGTTACCCGCGGAGCTTGCCAGCGCCGTGTTCGTGGTTGATGCGGAAAGTGAAATGCCTGTTCCGCCGAGACCGCGTCTCGGAATCATCATCGAGGGCAGTGACGCCGGCGTACGTGTCACGCAGGTGGTCGAGGGCAGTGTTGCCGCGCAAAGCGGCCTGGTCGAGGGGGATCTGATTGAAGCGGCAGCCGGTTTTGAGACCACTACCAACGCTTCTCTGATCGAGATTATCCAGCGCCAGGCGCCGGGTACCTGGCTACCGTTAAAAATAAAACGTGGTGATGAGTCTCTCGAACTGTTGGCCAGGTTCCCGCAAAGCTTTGATTAAATTTGTTAAACCCATGGTTGCGGCAATTCTATGCTGTGCCAGTAGTAGCGTCTTCGCGCAGGTCTCGAGCCTGCCTGCCGAGCATGTGATCGAAGTTATGTTGACACCCGCCAGTGGTCATATCGAAATCATTGACAAGGTGCGGGTCGAAGGTCGCAGGAGCTATACTTTTCGTCTCGCCCCCTGGCTCGATATTGAAAGTGTCTCGCTCGATGACCTGCAGACGGAGGTTACCAGTCGCGGACATGAGTACCTGGTGGCATTGCCCGACAGTAAGCAGCATGTGATCGGTTTTACCCTGCGTGGCAGCATACCGCCGCGGGGTAATCCACAGTCGTCGACCGCTATGCAGAGCAGCAGTGGCGAGGATGGTGTTTACCTGCCCGGGTACGATGCCTGGATTCCGCAGGACGGTACTGGGCGGATTCGCTATCGAATGTCAGTAAAACTGCCGGCTGACCAGCGCGCGGTAGCGACCGGGAAACTCGTCAGTGAACAGATTACTGACGAGCAATACCAGGCCACATTTGAGGTGGCACATCCGGGCGAGCCGCCATCGCTGTTTGCCGGGCCTTACGTGGTTAAGGAGAGGCGCAGTCAGGGCTTGCGTCTACGAACCTATTTTCATGCGGAATTGACCGCGCTGGCAGACGATTACCTCGATGCTGCCGATACCTATATTCAGCGTTACCAGGCAGAAATTGGCGCTTATCCTTATGCCGATTTTCACATCATCTCGGCGCCGTTGCCGGTTGGCCTTGGATTTCCAAACCTGACTTATGTCGGCCGCCAGGTGATCCCGCTACCGTTTATGCGCACCCGTTCGCTGGCGCACGAAGTACTGCATAACTGGTGGGGTAACGGCATTACGGTCGACTATGCCAGCGGTAACTGGGCTGAAGGGCTGACCACCTACATGGCTGACTATGCACTGGCACGGGACAAGGGTGAAGCCGAAGCACGCAGCATGCGCGTCAAGTGGTTGCGTGATTACGCGGCCCTGCCGGCGCAACGAGATCAACCGGTGCGCGCCTTCAAATCAAAACAGCACCAGGCATCCCAGGTAATCGGCTACAACAAGGTCGCGTTTATTTTTCACATGCTCGCCAACGAGATTGGGCAGCCGGCGTTTGCCGAGGGTTTGCAGCGTTTCTGGATCAGGCATATCCATGGCCAGGCCGCATGGGAAGACTTGCAGGCGGCTTTCGAGCAGGCAGCCGGGCGCGGTCTCGGCTGGTTTTTTCAGCAATGGCTGGAGCGCAGTGGCGCACCGCGGCTGAGTCTCGGCGCGCATAGCGTGGAGATGACTGCAGCAGGCTATCGTACCCGGGTCGAAATATTGCAGCCGGTTAAGGGTTATCGTTTCCAGTTACCCCTGCTGCTGGATACCGCCGATGGCCTGCAGCGACATGAACTGACGGTTACCGATACGCTGACACGGGTCGAATTCGTCACCCCGGCAAAACCGCGCTATCTTCAGGTTGATCCTGGTAGTGATATTTTTCGTCGGCTGCGGCAGGACGAAACGCCACCGATTTTGCGCGATATCACTTTAAATCCTTCGGTTGTCACGGTGGTTGCATCGGCGGACGCCGAGTTCGTCGAAGTTGCACGAAACCTGACAGTGAGATTGCTGGATGTAGAGTCTCGCTTCGACAGCTTGTCTGCGCTACAGGATTCCGCTCAGCCGTTACTGCTTATCGCCACCAGCGCCAGGCTTGCGGGGCAGCTGGCGCAGTTACGGCTCGAACAACCACCCGAATTGCCTGACATGGCGCATGCGGCCGGGGCCTGGACTACCCGTCGAGCCAACGGTGCACCGGTGCTGGTGATAGTGGCGGAAAATGCCGCTGAACTGGCGTCACTGCTGCGACCCTTGCCTCATTACGGCGGACAAAGCTACGTGCTGTTTGCGGCGGGTCGCGCCGTTAGCCGTGGTATCTGGCCGCTTACCCGCGGTTCGCTATTTCTTGACCTGCGGGACTCGCTTTAATCCGCCTGTAGCTTACGTGCCACCCACTGGTGGAAGTGATGCGTGGGATTATCCATCACCGGTGAAAACACACCGCCATTGTAACCGGGAGAAAGTCGACCGCGCTGCATTCCCTCGACCGCGTCGATATCTTCTCTGAATACAACCCTCCAGGATTCGAGCGTAGCAGTACGGCTAGCCGCGTGCTCATCACTGAGCGCCTCATCGCCAACATAAAACAGGCGTAGATGTTCGACTGAATTGTCACATGCCCGCGGTTCGATAATCATCGCGAAGGCGTGATCAGCCTGGATGCCGAGCAGCACGTTTGGATAAAAGGAAACATATTCGGCCTGCTCGAGCTTGTCTTGCGGCCATTCGGGAAAGCGCGGCAACGCGGTGCCAGCCTGGTCATACAGTCGATAGGCATAACTGCCCTGGCCACCGAAGTCGTCGCCGTACATGATGTGGTAATGATCCTCCAGGCGGGAGTAGGTATTCAGGCTCGGGTGAATCCACGGCAGGTGATAACTTTCACAGTAATTCTCTACCGCGAGCTTCCAGTTAGACTTGACCTCGATCTGCATGCCCTTGCCGTTGGTCGCACTGCGTAGTCGGTCGAGCCCGGTCTCACCGAGGAATGGCAGCCATTTATCGGTCAGTGGTTTTATATGTTGCTCGAAGTCCGGCGCGTCACCCGACAGGTTGATGAACACGACATCCATCCACACCACCGAGCGCACCGGCTTCAAGCCGTGATCGCAATGATTAAAACCAGCGGATTTCTGCTGACCGATACCGCCGAGGTGCGGGGTGCCCTTGAGTTCGCCGTCAAGGTTGTAAGACCACGAATGGTACTTGCAGCGTAACGCCCCCTGAACTTCCATTTCATCGTGCACCAGGATCATGCCGCGGTGACTGCAGACGTTATGGAATACCTTGATCTCGTCCTGCTTGTTACGCAGGATCACCAGCGGTAGCCCCATGAAGTCTACCGGTTTGACATAACCCTTCTTCGGCAGATCGCTGGCGAACCAGAGTCCCGCCCAGCTCTTACCCAGCACCTGGTCACGCTCATGTGCCAGGAACTCGTTACTGGTATAGGCCTGGTTCGGCAATCCGCTGGCCTTTTCAATCGGCTGCAGGACCGCGTCGACAGAGATGCTGTGGGAATTCAATGCTGACATTTGCCTGATCCTCAAAGTAGAGGCCTGAAAGTGGCCGCGTATGCTAGAACGCAAACTTTGCGCCGAAAACTATTGTTTGACAATACTAAAAAACTTCATTAAAACTTTACCTGAAGTAAACCCTGGAGTTCACTGTGGCACGGCGTTTTTACCAGCTACCCAGCTTGACCGGCCTTAATACCTTCGATGCCTGCGCCAGGCATGGTAGTTTTACCGAGGCAGCAGTTGAGCTGGGGGTAACCCTGGGTGCCGTCAGCCGGCAGGTGAAATTACTCGAAACCGAGCTCAACTGCCTGTTGTTCAACCGTCACCATCGTGGTGTCGAGTTGACCGCCGAGGGCATTGACCTGTTCCAGGTGCTAAGCAACAGCTTTCAGCAGATAGGCAAGCTCTGCCAGGCGCTGAGAAATCGTGTGCAAAGCTCGGATGTCACCATCGCTGCGACAACCGCCTTTGCCTCGTTATGGTTAATGCCCCGGCTCGGTGGCTTCTGGCAGCAGCATCGCGACATCAATATAAATCATGCGATTTCGGATAATCCGCTGGACCCCGGTTTTCAGAGCGCCGACCTGCGCATCCGCTACGGTGACGGTAACTGGCGCGGCGAACAGGCGCTCAAGTTATTTGATGATCAGATCTACCCGGTTTGCGGGCTTGAGTTTGCCGTCGAGCATGAATTGAGCCGGCCCGAGCAATTACTGGAACTGCCATTACTGCGGCTGGACAATGTCGATCCAGCCTGGACCGGTTGGGCTGCCTGGCTGGCGGAGTGGGATTGCGACCTGGCCGAGGCGAGTTTTCGTCGTTTCAACAATTACGTGGTGGCTTTGCAGGCCGCCGAAGATAACCAGGGTGTTACGCTGGGCTGGCATAGCCAGGTTGATCCCCTGATTCAAGGTGGCAGGTTGGTGCGTTTAGGCGATATGCAGATAACTGCTCCTGGCAGTTACTACCTGACCTGGGACGAAAATCGACCGTTATCCGATGCCACGCGGCAATTGCGCGAATGGTTGCTGGCAACCGGCAAAGAAACCGCCATTTCGGTATAGATCCCACTACTGCCCGGAATGAAATGTCCCTGCTCGCAGGTAATTTATAAAAATCAGCGCCCTGCCTCTGTTTCGTGCCGTATAGACTTCATTTAGATTAGCATCCCACGGGGAAACCGGTGAAATCCCTCGCGCCTGACCCGTCAAAATTGGCCCTTTTCCAGCACCCAGCCTTTACGGCGTGAGGGGGCTTCACCGGTTTCCCCTAACCGTGGGTGGCTACCTCGGGCCTAAGTCCGCAAAAGACGCTCCCAAACGGCAAAAGGCGCCGTTTGGCACATCCCTGTGACCGCTTGGAGCTCGGCGTCCTGCCTCGCTACACTTTTGCGGACTTAGGCCCGAGGTAGCCTTAGCACGCCAGTGAACTTTCAATCAGGTGCTTACTCCGGACAGAAGTGGGTATAGATCCGGGCAATGCTTATGTTGTCGTTTTTTTCTTTTGCCCGGCCAGGCTGGTGAGCGCCTTACTGGTTAAAGCGATTGCCGATTTGAATTTTACGTAGGTTATTTTGTCGAGTTCCGTGACTGCTTGCGCGCGATCGCAGAACACCATTCCGACTGCTTTGCCAGCGACATGCAGCGACATCAGGAAAAAATTTTCGTGCAGAAAACCAGCCTTGAAGCGGGCCGGTAACGCTGCCTCGAATTTAGGGTAGCTGCCAGAGTCGATCCATATCGACTGCGGTTTGACCAGCAATGTCTTGAGCAGGTTTTCCCGGCTGATATCGATGACCAGGGTCCGTATCGGTGAATGCTCGTCGATGCCCTTGCCGGCGCGGGTACCGAGTTTGCTATTGTCGGGGGATAGTAGCATCAGGACTACCCGGGACAGGTGCAATTCGTCATGCAAATGATTCAACAGCAAATCCAGTAGTTGCGCCTGGGTCGGTCTCGAGGTTTGCAGCAGGGCCTTGACGCGGTTATCGAATTCATGTCCATCGGGCGCGGGTTTGCGCTCAGGCGGGGCTGCCGGTTGCGCTTGTTTTGCCAGATCGGGTAACATGATCAGGCGGACGGCAGCCGGCAACACGTCGCTGAAAGGACAGCTCCGCGCAGCGCCGATGGCTACTTGTTGTAAATGCTTGTCGAAGTCTTCCAGCGACTGGTTTAAATAGGCCGCACAAACCTGTTCGGTCGCCTGCATCGGCGAGTGATACCAGCCCACTTCGGCCTGGTGCGAGATATCTGCGGCGAGTTGTATCAGGCGCGCCTTGCGTCCCTTGGGTATGTTTTCGTCGAGCGATTCGGTCACCAGTGCCGGCAGGTATGATTTTTCGGCATAAATCCGCCCGAGCTCATGAAAATCGAAACTGAACACGGTTTTGCTACTGTTGGCATCTAAACCGTTAAGCAGAAATTTAGCCTGGTATTGTTGATAGTGTTCGTAATCGAACAGGCAGGCGCAGAATTCACCGATATTATGTAGCAATGCAGCGCTGCGAATTTCGTTAACGGCGCCGATCCCCTGCAAACTGATGAAATAATCGAGCTGTGCCAGCAGGTGATAACTGCGGCTGACCAATTGATGATAGGCCTGTCGACGCAGCGCGTCGGTATGGGTCTCATGTAGAACCTGGTGTTGCATAACCAGGTCGGCAATGGCGCTATCGCTCAGTAAGCTCAACGCGGCTTGCACCGATTCGGCCCGTTTACCGCTAGGTTGTAACTTGCTGTTTATTTCATGGTAGAGGGAAATGCTCATGCCGGGATCAAGTGCGATGACAGCCGCAAGGTCGCCTACGGTCTTGCTATGATCTTCGAGAATTTGCAGCGCATGACGGTGATGAGTTTCGAGCGCCGGGATAACATTGTGATGGGAAGACAACCAGGTTCGCGCTGCTCGTTCGCTCATCGGGAATCAGGCTTCCTTTGCGTTACTCAACGCTTCCAGTTGTTTGCCATGAATATGCTTGATCAGGATTTCACGGTCTGCTTCGTGCAGATTTTCGAAATCGAGTGAAACCCTTGCCTTGTCCTGCTCCCGGCTGGAATTGTTTTCAACCAGGACCACGCGGGCAATGATGACAAGCCTCATTCCGGAGGGCAATAACTTTAATTTCAGTTCAACCAGTTCACCCTCGGGCGGAGGCTGGTCTGTGGCAAAAGAAATACCCTGGGCACTGAGATTAGCGGCTTTTTGTATCATGATTGCATCGTGTTCTTCACCGATGAGCTTTTCGGTAATGCGTTCGATCTGCTTTTCCATTACTTCAAGATAGCGCGCCAGTTCCGGCATTTTGGTTTCAATTTTATGGCGGTCGGCGGTATGCTGTTCGATCTGGAAATTATAGTTGTTGCGCATCGAAAATGCGTGCTCGTTGGCCCAGAAATCTTCGAGACAGTCGTCGATTTCCGACTGCGCGATAAGCTGCATTGAAAGGCAGACTTCGTCCTCGATACGATAGTAGCGCCGTCTTTCGTCCGCCATTATTGAGCCTGGCTTGCGGGTTGGTCGACATAATCGACATTTTGCGCCGGTGATTCTCCTTCGATTGCGTGCCGATTGCCATGCAACACGCTGATTTCGACACGACGGTTCTTGGCGCGATTCTCCCAGCTATCGTTGGGCACGATAGGCTCGTTGTCGGCCAGGGCCCTGATTTCCATACGCTCGGGGTCGACATCGCCTTCCTGGATAAAATAGTGCACTACGCTGGCAGCCCGCGCGGCGGACAAATCCCAGTTTGAACGGAAACGTTTGGTTTCGATGGGGATATCATCGGTGTGCCCGGCGATAATGAAGAGTCCGTCACGCTGATTGAGAACATCAGCGATTAATTTCAATATGGGCAGGAATGCCTGTTTGAGCTCGGCGTGACCCGAGCCGAATGAACCGCGTTCGCGAATTCGAATCAGTGCCCGGTCGTTATAGGCTTCAATTTCAAGTAAAACATCGCCAATCGCGGCTGCCAGTTCATCCTGCAATTCCTCGGCTTCTTCCTGGGCTTCGCGCTGCGCTTTTTTCTGGGCGATCGCTTCGGCTTCGGCTTCGCCAAGCCCGCCATCGTTACGCGAGGTCGAATCGGTGTAATCGAGATTGGTCTTGGTATCATCGGTAGTCTTTTCGCGCATGATTTCGAGCGGTGTCACCTCGGTGGGTGTACCCGGGCTGTACTGTTTGGCGATAACACTGGTGCCTTTGGGGATTTCGGTGGCCTTGACGTCACGTTGCACGCCAAACGCCAGTTTCATCGCGCCCGCGACCGCCTTGTACTTGAGTACATCCATTTCTGCGAATGACAGTAGCAACACGAAAA
>Ga0316187_10005265_pt1 | contig 11182 bp, 9 predicted proteins | sample CroRivburrow1_MG_FD_204927 | JGI IMG/M metagenome (GOLD analysis project Ga0316187, IMG submission 204927) | Coastal sediment microbial communities from Maine, United States - Cross River worm burrow 1 | ecosystem: Environmental > Aquatic > Marine > Coastal > Sediment | place: USA: Maine...
ATTCTGCGGACGGGAGCTTCTTCTGCACAGCCGTCAGTGGGCAATGTTTCAACCAATGGCTGTTTTTTGTCTACGCAGGTATTCGCGGCATCCGCGTTCTGCCGTCGTTGATCAAAGCACTCGTCGTGGTTGTCATCGTTCGCATGTCTCGCGGGACCGCCCGCATGTTTCCCAGACCGGCTATAATCTATCTATCGCGCGTTCCCGTCCGATGAGCGGCAGCAGGGTTGCCAGCTCGGGCCCGTGCTGTTTGCCGGTCAGTGCCAGACGCAATGGCATGAACAGGCCCTTGCCCTTTCGGCCGCTGGCCTGCTTGACCGCATCAGTCCAGGATTTCCAGGTGGTTTCACCCCAGGGTTCATCCGGCAACACGCTGGCAGCCTGCGAGATGAAGTCACGATCGTCATCCGCAATCTCGCCGGTCATGTCGCCATAAATGATCCGGTGCCATTCGGCCGCATCCTGGACCCTGGAAAGATTGCTGTGTACGGCCTGCCAGAAGTCTTCACCGCCATCTGCGCCCATGTCCACAAGCCGCTCGCGAACGTCGTTGTATGATAGCTGATGCACAATGCGTGCGTTCAGGTTTTCAAGCTCGCTCATGTCGAACCGGCCCGGTGCGCGCGACAGTTTCGACAGGTCGAACGCCTCCAGCAGTGTGTCCATTTCGGTGTGCGGTTCGATGGCTTCCGAGGTCCCGATCAGGGCGCCGTGACTGACCACCGCCATGGCTTCCAGCCCTTGCTCGCGCATCGCTGCAATCGACAGTGACCCGAGGCGCTTTGACAGGCCCTTGCCATCTGCGCCGACAAGCAGCGAATGATGCGCAAATGACGGTGCGGTGGCGCCAAGTGCTTCGAATATCTCCACCTGAACGGCGGCATTGGTGGTGTGATCTTCACCCCTGATGATGTGGGTCAGCCCCATGTCGATATCATCGACAACCGACGGCAGTGTGTAGAGGTAGCTGCCATCCTCGCGGATCAGCACCGGGTCGGACAATGACGATGTGTCGATGCGCACGTCTCCGCGCACCAGATCGTCCCAGTGAATGTCCCGCTGATCCAGCTTGAACCGCCAATGGGGTCTGCGCCCGTCGGCCTCCAGTTTTGCCCGGTCTTCGTCTGACAGGTTCAGCCCGGTGCGGTCATAGACCGGCGGCTGGTGCCGGGCCAACTGACGCTTGCGCTTGTAATCGAGTTCTTCGGCGGTTTCATAACAGGCATAGAGCCTGCCGTCATTTTTCAGTTTCTCGGCAGCAGCGTCATACAGTGCAAATCGTTCCGACTGCCGGTACACCTCATCCGGCGTCAGGCCGAGCCAGTCCAGATCAGTTGCTATGCCGTCTGCAAATTCACGGGTTGAGCGTTCCAGATCGGTATCGTCAAACCGCAGTATGAAGCGGCCTTCAGCCTTGCGCGCGAACAGCCAGTTCAAAATGGCGGTGCGGGCATTGCCGATATGTATGCGGCCGGTGGGTGAAGGCGCGAAGCGAACGGTAATGGTCATGTCTCAGGCCTTGTCCCGGAAACCGTTGGTGATCGGGTAACGGCGTTCCTTGCCGAAAGCCCGGCGGGTGATTTTGACACCCGGTGCGGCCTGACGGCGTTTGTACTCTGCAATATAGAGCAGGTGCTGAATGCGCTCGACCACGGCTGGATCATGTCCCTTCGCGACAAGGTCGGCCAGCGAGGTTTCGTTCTCAACCAGTCCGTCCAGAATATCATCCAGCACATCATATTCCGGCAGTGAGTCCTGGTCGGTCTGATCCGGCCTGAGTTCGGCTGACGGCGCTTTGGTGATGATGCGTTCCGGGATGACGCGGGCCGCCGGGCCTTTGAGGCCAGTGCCATCTGACTGGTTGCGCCAGCTTGCCAGTGCGTAGACATCCGATTTATAGACGTCCTTGATCGGGTTGAAGCCGCCGTTCATATCGCCGTAAAGCGTGGCATATCCGACCGACATTTCCGACTTGTTGCCGGTGGTCAGAACCATGGCGCCAAACTTGTTGGAGATCGCCATCAAGATGGCGCCTCTGGTGCGCGACTGGATATTTTCTTCCGTGACCCCTTCCGTCGTGCCTTCGAACATCGGTCCGAGTGAATTCAGAAAGCCTGTGACCGGTTCGGAAATCGGTACAATGTCATACCGCGCGCCGAGCGCCCTGGCGCAGGCTTCGGCATCTTCGAGACTGTCGGATGAGGTGTAGTCATAAGGCAACATGACGCAGTGAACCTTGTCTGCTCCCAGTGCGTCGACTGCCATAGCCGCAACCACGGCGGAATCGATGCCGCCGGACATTCCAAGCACCACGCTTTCAAAGCGGTTCTTGCGCACATAATCGCGTGTGCCCAGCACGCAGGCGTGCCAGATTTCTTCATAACCCAGCAATTGCCGGGCGGTATCGGCCTTGGCACATACCCAGCCGTCGGGGCCACGGGTCCATTCGGTGAGCAGTGTCGCTTCTTCAAATTCCGGCATCTGGCAGGCCAGTGAACGGTCGGCATTCAACACGAACGATGCACCGTCAAACACCAGTTCGTCCTGACCGCCTACCTGGTTGACATAGATCATCGGCAGGTTGGTTTCGGTGACCCGTGCCACGACAAGGTTGAGACGGACATCCTGTTTGTCGCGCTCAAACGGTGACCCGTTCGGCACAATCAGCAGTTCTGCGCCGGTTTCCTCAAGGGTTTCGCAGGTTTCTTCGGTCCAGATGTCTTCACAGATCGGCACCCCGATGCGTATGCCGCGAAAGTTGATCGGTCCAGGTGCGGGCCCTGCGTCAAACACCCGTTTTTCGTCAAACACACCATAGTTCGGCAGATCGTGTTTGAAGCGCACGGCGTCCACCTTGCCGTCCTCCAGCAGAATGGCCGCATTGTAGAGCTTGCCGTCTTCTGCCCATGGTGACGTGATCAGCATGGCCGGCGCACCGTTGCCGGTCAGTTCGGCGAGGTCTTCCACAGCCTTCTGACAGGTTTCCACGAAAGCGGGTTTCAGAACCAGGTCCTCCGGCGGGTAGCCGGAAATGAAAAGTTCCGTGAACACCAGCAGATCAGCACCGGCTGCAGCCGCTTCGGCATGGGCGGTGCGTGCACGTCTGGAATTTGGCTCAACCGCGCCAACCGTCGGGTTCAGTTGAGCCAGCATAATTTTGAGATTATCAACCATGCCCGCTCTATTAGCGTCATCCAGACCTGCCATCAATGATTGCTTTAGAATTGTCGGGTAAAATCGTCGGGAAGTGTATTACCCTGTCGGGGCAGTGAGCATTTTGTGGAGCAGGTCACATCTGTTTCAAAGGTTGAAGAAACGAACCCGGTGTGGAGGTCCGCCTTGTGGTGCTGACTGCAAGTCAAGATCAGGTTGCTGTTGCATCCACGGATGCTGAACTTCTGCAGGTCACCCTGAACAACGTGGCTTGCGGGGTGGCATCTGTGCGCGAAGACGGCGATGTCATAACCAGCAACGATGTGATTTATGACATGCTGCGCCGGGCAGGATTGCTGAAACTGGAGTTTGTCAACACGAAGCGCGAAGACCTGGTTGCCCTGTCTCTCTATGATGTCTCGCCGAAATTGCGCGACCGCCCGAACAAGGTTGCGGGACTGACAGGCTGTGCATTTGAACTGCAGTATATTGACGTTCAAGACCAGTTGGGCGGCACTTTGATATTGATGAATGATGTTACCTCGCGGCGCCGCAGCGAACAGGCGATGTGCGATGTGCTTGCGCAAAAAGAAGTAATGGAGCAGGCCAGAACGACGTTCGTTTCCCAGGTCGCGCACCATTTTCGAACCCCGCTCAATGTGATCCTCGGCTATGTCGACATACTGGCTGCCGGCGATGGCAACGAGATTGATGCCGGTACACGCGCCTCCTATCTCGGCTTCATCCGCGAATCTGCGAAAGCCTTGTTGCTGAATATGAACGAGATGATGGAAATCATCAGGTTGCAGCGAAACGAGCAGCCGGTTGAACTGGAAGTTCGTGAACTGCGAACGCTGATCTCCGGCGCCATTGACGAAGTTCAGTCTGTGCTGGTTGCAGAAGACGTTGAGCTTGATTCAACGGCAATGCTCGACGTGATCGGGACCAGCTGCGTGCGCATGGATGCCCGCATTGCCCGGCGCGCCATCGCCAGCCTGTTGCGTACATCCGCCGTGCTGGGTGGGCCTGGCAGCCAGTTGAAACTGGGTGGGCGAATGTCCGCATCCGATGCCCTGACTGTCATTGTGGAATTCGAGGTCGGCAGGACCGACGTGCAATCCATTCTGGTTAGTATTCAAAGCGGGGAACCAGTGAAAGAAATCAGCCTTACCGGGAATGCCAGCGGTTATGGACTGGCCCTGGCTGCGATGCTGCTGCGGTTGTGTGAGATCAGGATTTCGGCAACTGCCATGGGCGAGCGCGGCGTTTGCATAGAAATGGTGTTTTCCACGTCAGGATGACTTTCCAGCAACCCGGACATCCGATTGGCATGTCAAGACAGTCTGGGATGTTCGTGGGTCCGCCGTGACGGCCCGGTGTTATTTGATGCGGGGCAGCATTTTCTTGAAGGACGCCGTTCCTGCCTTTGCGAGCCACTCGAATACGACCATTTCGGTGGTGACGATGCCTACACCTGCAGCGCTCAACCGGTGCAGACAGGCCTGCTCGCTCTCCGCTGAGCGCGACGCGGTAGCATCGGAGGCGACGAAGACCTCGTAGCCATCTTCCAGCAGGCTGGCTGCTGTCTGTACCACGCAGATATGCGCCTCCATTCCGGCAAGCACAATCTGCGAGCGTCCACTCGCTTCGACCGCGCCGGCAATGGCGGCATCCTGCATGCAGGAGAAGTGCAGCTTGGGAAAAACCGGATAGCCGGAGGCCACCCTCGCCACTTCCGGTACAGTCGGGCCGAGACCTTCAGGATATTGTTCCGTCAGCAGCACCGGCACATCGAGTTCGCGCGCTGCTTCTATAAGCAATGCGGTGTTCTTCAGTGTTCGCGCCGGCGCGAGCATGGCTGGCACCAACCGCTCCTGCATGTCGATGACAAGAAGCATGGATTCACCAGATTTAATCAACATATCCCAGATCCTTCGCAGCCAAACGATTGTCATCGCCATCGGCAACACGGCGCCGGGCAATTTTTCACTTATCCCATTGCCATACACCACAAATCATAAAGATGGCAAAACACCTGTTTGAACGGCTCTGGCGCTTGAGTGAAAATGATCTGTATCCACAAGGCTCATGGATGCAAAAACATCATTGACGGCACTGTTGCTTGATGTATGGTATACCAGATACAAAGCCTGACTTCAGGGTGCTCTTGCAGTGAACCAGCAACAAAGGGAGCCTTCGAATCCGTGTCGATTACGCAGAAATTGTCTCCAATCGCTGCAAACTTCACTTTGAAGGATCACACCTATGACGTGTTGCGGGCGGCCATACTGGACATGAACATATATGAAGATGGTGCTGACCTGCGGCTCGACGAACGGCAGATGGCCGAAAAGCTGGCAATTTCACGCACCCCGATCCGGGAAGCGCTCGCTCGCCTGGCACAAGACGGTTTGGTGGAGATCCTGCCGCGCAAGGGTGTGTTCGTGTTGCGCAAGAGCATGGACGAAATTCTGGAAATGATTGTCACGTGGGCGGCACTCGAAAGTATGGCTGTACGTCTCGCGACAGAAAATGCGACGTCTGGGGACCTCCGCGAATTGCGCAAGTTTGCATTGAAACACAGCATTGATGCGGCGCGGGCGGATATTGAGGAATATTCGGAAATCAATATCCAGTTTCATCAGCGTATTCTGGAGCTTTCCGGCTGCAAATTATTGAAATCAACGGCGGATGGACTTTTCCAGCACATGCATGCGGTTCGTCGCAGGGCGATGGGCGAGAGCGACCGGGCAACACGCTCAGTCGTTGATCACATGGAAATCATAGAAGCACTCGAAGCACGTGATGGCGATCTGGCGAGCAGGCTGGTTCGTGAACACACGATGAAATTGCATGACCACATCCGCAGGACCTGGACGAGGCTGGAAGGTCTCGCTTCAAGCCGACTTAAAGCCAATTCGAACTGATTGAAACAACAGGAAAACCAATGTCTTCATCCGCAGCCATGCACACATTGAACAAAACCGACGCAACTCCCCAGGGTGATCTGACAGATGGTTTTCATCTGCTGATCGACGCGTTGAAGTTGAACAATATCGAAACCATTTACGGTGTGCCGGGTATCCCGATAACGGATCTCGGCCGCATGATGCAGGAAGAAGGTCTTCGCGTTCTGTCATTTCGTCATGAACAAAATGCCGGTAACGCCGCCGCGATTGCGGGATTTCTGACCAAGAAGCCGGGTATTTGCCTGACGGTTTCCGCGCCCGGCTTTCTGAACGGTCTGACGGCCTTGGCCCATGCGACCACCAATTGTTGGCCGATGATCCTTATTTCGGGATCGTCCGAGCGCGAAGTGGTCGACTTGATGCAGGGCGATTATGAAGAGATGGATCAGCTGGCCATCGCCAAGCCATTGTGCAAGGCGGCATACCGCATCCTGCATGCCCAGGATATCGGCATTGGGGTCGCGCGGGCGATACGTGCGGCGGTTTCCGGGCGTCCTGGCGGCGTCTATCTTGATATTCCCGGCAGTCTGCTGGGGCAGGTGATGGATGAAGTGCAAGGTCGGAAATCGCTGGTCAAGGTCATCGATCCCGCGCCTGCGCAAATCCCTGCACCCGACGCGGTGAAGCGCGCACTTGACGTGATCAAGGGGGCCTGCAAACCGCTGATTGTTCTGGGCAAGGGGGCGGCCTACGCGCAATGCGATGATGTGGTTCGCGAGTTTGTGGAAAAATCCGGCATTCCCTATTTGCCGATGAGCATGGCCAAAGGCCTGTTGCCCGACACCCATGAGCAGTCGGCCGGACCGGCGCGCTCGCTGGTGTTGAAGGAATCCGACGTGGTGATCATGGTCGGTGCCCGCCTCAACTGGCTGCTTTCCCATGGCAAAGGCAAGCAATGGGGCGAACCGCATTCAACGAAATTCGTGCAGATCGACATTGAGCCCAAAGAGATGGACAGCAATGTCGAAATAGCAGCACCTGTTGTAGGTGATATCGGCTCGTGTCTGTCGGCCCTGATCGATGCCATGGGTGACGACTGGAAACTGCCCCCTGAGGAGTGGACAACTGCCGTCAAGGCCAAGAGAGATGCCAATATCGAGCGCATGGCTCCTACATTGCAGAACAACAATTCACCGATGAACTATGCCGGCGCGCTGGGATCTTTGAAGCGTGTCATCAAGGAACGGCCTGACGCGATCCTGGTAAATGAAGGCGCCAACACGCTTGATTTCGCCCGCTCGATCATCGACATGTATCAGCCCCGCAAGCGGCTGGATGTGGGCACGTGGGGCGTGATGGGTGTCGGTATGGGATCGGCTATTGCGGCAGCCGTCGAGACGGGCAAGCCGGTATTGGCCGTCGAGGGCGACAGCGCTTTTGGTTTTTCCGGAATGGAGATTGAGACGATTTGCCGGTACAAGCTGCCGGTCTGCGTGGTGGTCTTCAACAACAATGGCATCTATCGCGGCACCGACGAAAACCGCTCCGGTGGCGAAGATCCCGCACCCACCGTGTTTGTCGAAAACTCCCGCTATGACATGATGATGGAAGCCTTTGGTGGCGTTGGCATTCACGCGTCAAATCCCGATGAGCTCTATCGGGCCGCCAGTGAAGCAATGGATAGCGGCAAGCCGACACTGATCAACGCTGCCATTGACCCGGCGGCCGGAAAGGAGAGCGGGAACATCGGTTCTCTCAATCCGCAAAGCGTCGTCAAGAAAAAGAAATAGAATCCCATGTTCGTGAACAGGAAGAAGACATGAAAGCACTCAAAGGCGTGAAGGTTCTGGACTTCACTCACGTTCAATCCGGTCCAACCTGCACCCAGCTTCTGGCATGGCTTGGCGCAGACGTGATCAAGGTGGAACGCCCCGGCGTAGGCGATGCGACGCGCGGTCAGCTGCGCGACGTGCCCAACGCCGACTCCTTGTACTTCACCATGCTCAACCACAACAAGCGTTCCATAACGCTCAACTCCAAGACCGAGCAGGGCAAGGATGTGCTCGAGCGGTTGGTGAAAACCTGTGACGTGCTGGTGGAAAACTTTGCCCCCGGCGCGCTTGACCGCATGGGGCTTACCTGGGAACGGATACAGGAACTCAACCCGAAGATGATCTATGCCTCGGTCAAGGGCTTCGGTCCCGGCCCGTATGAAGACTGCAAGGTCTACGAAAACGTGGCCCAGTGTGCAGGCGGGTCCGCCTCCACGACCGGTTTTCTGGATGGACCGCCATTGGTGACCGGTGCGCAGATCGGTGATTCCGGTACTGGCCTTCATCTGGCATTCGGCATTGTGTCGGCGCTGTACCAGCGCACTCATTCCGGCAAGGGCCAGCGCGTGCTGGCAGCCATGCAGGATAGTGTTTTGAACCTGTGCCGTGTGAAATTGCGTGATCAGCAGCGCCTGGCTCACGGGCCGTTGAACGAGTATACGCAGGCCGGCAAGGGCATTGAATTCGGTGAAGCGACACCGCGTGCCGGAAATGATTCAGGTGGTGGTCAGCCAGGTGCCATTCTCAAGTGCAAGGGCTGGGAAACCGACCCCAATGCCTACACCTATTTCATCACCCAGGCGGCGGTCTGGGAGAAGGTCTGTGACACCATCGGTGAGCCAGATTGGAAAACCGATCCGGGCTATGCGACACCGCCTGCGCGTCTGGACAAGCTGGAACAGATATTCGAGCGCGTTGAGCAATGGACAAAGACCAAGACCAAGTTCGAGGTTATGGAAATCTGCAATCCGCAGGACATTCCCGTCGGCCCGATCCTGTCGATGAAAGAGATCGCCGAAGAACCGTCATTGCGTGAAACCGAAACGGTTGTTGAGGTCGATCATCCCGAGCGTGGCAGTTACCTGACTGTGGGCATGCCTGTAAAATTGTCGGAGTCTCCTGCTGAGGTGAAACGCTCGCCATTGCTGGGCGAACACACCGAGGAAATTCTGACACAGGTGCTGGGCTATTCTGCCGACGAGGTTGATCAGATCAGGGCATCGGGCGCTATCGGCGAGATGAAGCAGGCGGCTGAATAAAAAGACGATTGGGAGAGAAACACTGATGGCAACGAACTGGCAAAAGCCCGGCGATCCCATGCGCCTCATCGTCATGGGCCAGCAGGCATTCGGCAAGGATGCGCTGGCGAAAATACTGGAAGCCGGCAAGGATGAGGTCGTGGCCGTTTATTGCGAGCCCGATCGGGAGGGCACGCCGGTCGACCCGATCAAGGAATTTGCGCTGGAAAAAGGCTTGACCGTGCATCAGCCTGGAGATTTCGACGCCCAGGAAGCGCTGGATACACTGGCTGCCTGCAACGCTGATCTCATGGTCATGGCCTTCGTCAACGTTTTCGTACCTGAAGCGGCCCGCGACACACCGAAACTCGGTTCAATCTGCTTCCACCCGTCGCTGTTGCCACTGCACCGTGGTCCCAGCGCGGTTAACTGGCCGATAATCATGGGGGCCACGAAGTCCGGCTATAGCTGGTTTTATCCGACCGATGGACTGGACGAAGGCGACAGTCTCATGCAGTGGGAATGCGAGATCGCACCGGACGACACGGTCATCAACCTCTACTTCAAGAAAATCTACCCGTCCGCAATTGAAAGTGTGCTGGAAGTCTGTGACCTGTTTCGCTCGGGCCAGCCGCCGCGCATTGTGCCGGATGAGGCCGATGCAACTTACGAACGTCGCTGCACGACGAAGCATGCCCGGATTGACTGGAACAAGCCGGTGAAACAGGTTTACGATCTGATCCGCGGCACCAATCCGAGCCCCGGTGCCTGGACAACGCTGAATGGCAACGAGGTCCAGATTTACGACTGCAAATTGGTGGCCGGTGACGGCGTGTCCTCTAAAGTCGTCAGTGTTTCAGATGAGGGTGTCGTCGTGCAACTGATCGGCGGGCGGATTTGCGTCAAACGGGTCAGACCTGCCGGTGGTGCAAAGATGGCCGCCCAGGACTGGGCCGCGCAAGCAGGCGTTGCTGCTGGAACAGTGTTAGGTAGTTAGGGGTTAAAGCAGTATGGCCATTCGCAGAATATTTGTTCCAATCAGGAACGATGGCAAAGGCGAGAACGTGCTTGATCACGCGCTCGCGCTGGCTGGCAAGATCGGGCATATCGAGGCAGTGCATTGCCGCCCGGCACCGGAAGACCTGATTCCGTTTGGCGTGTCCGTCCCGGCCATTCTGCGTGACCAGATTTCCAAATCCGGCGATGAACTTGCCAATGCAGAAGAGGCGCAGATCACGCAACAGTTTGAAGAGTATGCCCGCGCCAACAAGCTGACGATCATTGATATTGGCAAACCTCACCCCAAGAACAAACTGTCTGCAACCTGGCGCATCGAGCGTGGCAAGCAGGCTAAAATCGTGTCGGCGCGTGGCCGGTTGGCTGATGTTGTCGCGGTCGCGCGTCCTGACCGCGACAGGGCGGTGGGCCGCAACACACTTGAGGCAGCGCTGGTAAATACAGGTTCGCTCGTGATGATGTGCCCGCCGTCGGCGCCACCCAAAAAGATCGGCAGCCATATTGCCGTGGCATGGAACGGATCTCGCGAGGCCGCACGGGCAGTATCTCTGGCAATGCCGCTGATGGCGGCTGCGTCCACGGTGTCTGTGATGACCATGGCAGGTGACAAGCTGGAACTTACCGGTGCGCACCTGCTGAATTTCCTGTCTGATCATGACATCAAGGCGACCCATACTGAAATCAAGTCTGGCAGCAATGCGGGCAAGGCATTGCTCGAGGGTGCCAAATCGGTCGATGCGGATTGTCTCTTGATGGGCGCTTATGGCTCAAGCCGGGGTCGGGAAATGGTTTTTGGGGGTGCAACACAATACGTCGTCGATCATGCAGACATGCCTGTATTGATGGCGCACTAGAGTGGCAAGGGCCTGAATGAATCCATATTGTTGCTCTAACAGTTTTGAAGCGGTCAGGTCTTTCGGTTTTGGTGTTTCAATCCGGATTTTGTCTGATCCGCAAGTCATAGGAGAAAGGAGTGACCACTGTGCGGAAAAACATCGGGGAATCTGCGACAACCTGTCCGGTTTTGCTTGAT
>Ga0316187_10005267_pt1 | contig 11180 bp, 13 predicted proteins | sample CroRivburrow1_MG_FD_204927 | JGI IMG/M metagenome (GOLD analysis project Ga0316187, IMG submission 204927) | Coastal sediment microbial communities from Maine, United States - Cross River worm burrow 1 | ecosystem: Environmental > Aquatic > Marine > Coastal > Sediment | place: USA: Maine...
AGCGCGTCAGGGAAGGACGACGCAATCATTACGTTATCAACACAGAGGCGCATTTGCGCCACTCTATCGAGGAACACTGCACGGTCGGTGAATTGCTGCAGACCGTACTACAGGATCAGACGTCGAAGAAAAACGACTCGGAGAAATTGCGATGAACATACGGACACCTTTTATTGGCGCAATTGCGCTGCTTCTGTTTGCCGAGCACGCCGGCAGCGTCGAGCCACTATCGACCCCGGAGCTCGCTGAGCACTGTGCTCTCTACTACGAGGACCGAGAGGGCAAAGACGCTATTTTCTGCGTTCGCTATGTGCAGGGCTTTATCGACGGTGCTGTAGCAACTGACGCGCGCGTTCTTGAGAATATCGCGACAGAATTTGACAATGATGAGACGTTTTCAGAGCGCGCTATCCGCAGTCGGATTGGCAGCAGGATCAACCGCCGTGGCCCGACTGTCTATGCCGATTTCTGCCTCGGTGAGCCGGACTCACTCGAGGAAGTCGTCGAAAAGGTGGTTGACGACCTGGCGAACCGCAAGGTTCTTGATGAAAATTTGCTGGCCCGCGATGCGGTATTTTCCACCTTGCGCCGTGCTTACCCCTGCGACCAGAATGACAATGGCTAGACCATCACGATGAGTTCTACCTCGCGGACAATTACGCGCATGCTGGCGCTGCTGATCCCGCTTGTTGCGGCATGGCTACTGTGGTCAGGAATCTACAAACCGCTGTTGCTTGGACTCGGCCTCTTCTCGTGCTTGCTGACCATATACATCAAGCACCGCATGGAATACTTCCAGACCGAGGTGTTTGCACTTCAGTATGGCCGTCGCCTTATCGGCTATTGGCTTTGGCTGGCAAAGGAAGTCGTCAAGTCCAGCCTGGATGTTGCCCGCATCATCGTGAGCCCCAGCCTGCCCATCAGCCCGCAGGTTTTGACTATCAAGGCCAGCAGCGAAACTCCCGTTGACCTGGTAACACTTGCCAACTCGATCACCCTCACACCGGGCACGCTGGCACTTGATGTCCACAAGGGTGAGATCACCGTGCATGCATTAACCAAAGCCGGTGCCGATGAACTCAGGAAGAACGAGATGGACCGCCGCATCCAGGCGCTGCGGGACAAATAGCAATGTACTATGCCGTCACTGTTGCAACCCTGATTACGATGGCTATGGCCCTTGGCCGCGCATTGCTTGGCCCGACCATCTATGACCGTTTGCTCGCCGCCAACATGTTCGGCACGAAAACAGTGCTGCTGTTGTCTGTAGTCGCGTTCCTTTACGGGCGGCCGGACTTTCTCGACCTCGCATTGGTCTATGCGTTGATTAACTTTATCGGCGTCATCGCAGTACTCGAATTCATCAGAGAGCGCACCGACAGCGCAGCCGCAGAAAAGATTGTGGACGAATAGATATCATGACCATGGCGATCGACATCTTGAGTTGGATCATGCTGACCGCTGGCGGCGTGTTCGTTTTCATCGGCGGTCTCGGCGCATTGCGCATGCCTAATCTATATACGCGCATGCATGCAGCCAGTCTTACCGACACCATGGCAGCGGTCCTTATCCTTGGCGGCATCATGTTACAGGCGGGCCCGACGCTCGCGTCGATCAAGCTCGCCGCCATATTGCTATTCCTTTTGATCACCAGCCCGACAGCGTCGAACGCGCTCGCGAGCGCCGCCATACTTTCGGGACTGCAACCTGACGAAGGTCCCGTCAAGCCTGGGGGAAGACCCGAATGATCATACTGTTCGGCATCTTCCTTCTCACATTGCTTGTAATTACGGCACTTGCAATCGTTCGTAGCGAAAGCCTGTTCGCAGCCGTAATCCTGACTGCTATTTTCAGCCTGCTGATGGCGGCCAACTTCTTCCTGCTCGATGCGGCCGACGTAGCACTGACGGAGGCAGCCATTGGCGCCGGCATCTCGACCGTCCTATTCCTGGGCGCGCTTGCCCTGACGGGTGAACACGAGCGTGGTAGCTCGACCAATCGACTGCTGGCGCTGGGCGTCGTTACCATCACCACGCTCATCGTCATTTACGCGACGTTCGACAAGCCGCGTCTTGGCGATCCGGAAGCACCGGTGCAGCAGCATGTCGGGCCCTGGTACCTCGAGAAGACGCCGGAACTCATCGACATACCGAACGCGGTTACGGCGGTCCTCGGTAGTTTCCGCGGCTATGACACCTTGGGCGAAGTGTTCGTTGTCTTTACGGCAGGGATAGGCGTGATGTTTCTGCTGGGCGCAAGCACCGCCCCGGGACGCGAGCAACCGGAATCATCAATTGAGCCCAACCAGGGGCTGCGCCACTACCTCGTGCCAAGGGTTGTGGGACGAATGCTGATCCCCTTCATTTTCCTGTTCGGACTCTACGTGCAGTTTCATGGCGACTACGGCCCGGGCGGCGGATTCCAGGCAGGCGCGATCCTGGCCTCGGCGGTCATTCTCTATGCTTTGCTTGAAGGTGAATCGCAAGCGCTGCGTGCATTGCCTATGAGCGTTCTGAAATGGCTCGTTGCCGGAGGCGCGCTTCTGTACGGCGCCGTTGGCATTGCCGGCATTCTACTCGGGGGAAATTTTCTCGATTATTCCGTGCTCGCATCGGACCCGATTACCGGCCAGCACATAGGCATCATTCTCATTGAGCTCGGCGTCGGCATCACCGTGACCGGCGTTTTGCTGTGCGTCTTTCACGCCTTCGCTGCAAGAGGGAAGGTCTGATGGAAATTCTCGGCATCTTCTACTATTGGGTTTTCGCTGTCATTTTGATGATCGGTTTCTACGCGGTCATCGCAAAGCGCAACCTGATCAAGAAACTCATTGGTCTCTCGATTTTCCAGGCCGCCGTTTTCCTTCTCTATATAACGATGGGCAAGGTTGACGGTGGTACGGCCCCTATTTTTCAGGATGGCGTAAGCCTGTATTCGAATCCTTTGCCCCAGGTACTCATCCTGACGGCAATCGTGGTCGGCATATCAACGACCGCTCTCGGCCTCGGTATCGTCGTACGTATTAAAGAAGAGTACGGGACGATCGAGGAAGACGAAATTCAGGAGCGCGAGCGCTCGTGAATACTCTTGCGCACCACCTGCCGGCACTGCAAGTCATAGTGCCGATGCTCAGCGCACCGCTGGTCATGCTGCTCAAGCCGAGCGGGCTTGCACGCGCAGCAGCCGTCGCCGCCAGCCTGTTCGCATTCGTCATCGCAATTGCAATGACGATGGGCGTGCTTGACGGCAACGTCTATACCTACCGAATGGGCTCGTGGCCGGCGCCCTATGGCATTGAGCTGACGGTCGATCGCTTCAGCGCACTGCTTCTGCTGATCGTCACGGGCGCATCGACCTTCGCACTGCTCGCGGGACGGCGCAGCATAGACTCGGATATCGACGAGTACCGTCAACCCCTGTTTTACTCGGCCTGGCTGCTCGCGCTTGCCGGCCTCTCCGGCATCCCTGTCGCCGCTGACGCATTCAATATCTTTGTGTTCATGGAAATCTCGTCGCTCGCGAGCTACGTGATAATCGCCGGTGGATCGGATCGCCGCGCCCTGCCGGCCGTTTTCAAATACCTGATCATGGGCACCATCGGCGCGACTTTTTACCTGATTGGTATCGGGTTGATCTACCTGATGACCGGCACGCTCAATCTGGCAGACATGGAGCTTCGCATTCACGAGGTCGCCGACCAGAAGCCTATTCTCGTCGCGGCCGGCTTCATTACGATCGGCCTGGCGCTCAAGGCGGCGGTATTCCCATTGCATGTCTGGTTGCCGAACTCCTACACTTATGCGCCCAACCCCGTTACCGTGTTCCTCGCCGCGTGCTCGACGAAGGTCTCGCTCTACCTGTTGCTACGATTCGATTTCTTCGTCTTCCAGCCAAACCTCGTCAACCACGATACGCAATTCACGTGGTTCCTGATGCCCCTCGCGGTGCTGGCAATCCTGATCGCATCCGGCGTCGCCCTGTTTGAGCAGAACATCAAGCGGCTGCTGGCCTACTCCTCGATTGCACAGATTGGCTACATACTGCTGGGCGCCAGCTTCGTCACGTTGGCCGGGCTCACGGCCAGCACCGTGCACCTTTTCAATCACGCACTAGCCAAAGGCGCGCTGTTTCTCGCGGTCGGATGCCTCGCGACACAAAGCGCAGGGCTGCGACTGTCGGACCTCGGCGGCATTGCGAAGCACATGCCGTGGACAGCCGCCGCCTTTATAGTCGCCGGCTTCAGCCTGGTTGGTGTTCCCGGAACGGCCGGCTTCATCAGCAAGTGGTACCTGATTACTGCCGCGCTCGAGCATGGTTCACTGGGGATCGCACTGGTTGCGGTGATTGTCATCAGCTCGCTGATGGCGGTCGTCTATATCTGGCGCATTGTCGAGGCAATCTACTTCGCCGAGCCTGTGGCTGATCAATCTGCCATCCGCGAAGCTCCGCGGATGATGCTGCTGATCACCTGGGTCGCTGCACTGGCGAACCTCTACTTTGGGCTCGTTCCGGAAATTCCCGTAACGCTCGCTTCGTCGGCGGCGGACACGCTGCTGGAGCATCTGCCATGAGTGGTAGCGACCTGATACTGCTGGCGCTGTCCTTGCCGCTGCTCGGCGCCGTGGGCATAGCCGCGGCCAGCAGAATTGGCCCGAATGTCCGCGAGGCCACCACGATGCTCACCGCGGCTGCGCTTGCCTGGACTGTCTGGAGCCTCGCACCTGAACTCATGCAGGGCGGCAGGCCGGCGCTGACGCTTGCGACCGTCGTGCCCGGCATCGACATCGCTTTCCGGGTCGAGCCGCTCGGCATGCTGTTCGCGGCGCTGGCATCCAGCCTGTGGATTGTTAATTCGATCTACTCCATCGGCTACATGCGCGGCAACAACGAGTCGAACCAGACACGCTTCTACATCTTCTTTGCCATCGCTCTTGCCGCCGCCATCGGCATCGCGTTCGCCGACAATCTGTTCACGCTGTTCCTGTTCTATGAAATCCTGACGCTCTCCACGTACCCGCTGGTTTCACACAAAGGTGACGAGAAGACGGTACGCTCCGCGCGAGTCTACCTCGGCGTGTTGCTGACCACGTCAATTGGCCTGCTGCTTCCGGCGATTATCTGGACTTACTCCGTTGCCGGCACCGGCACGTTCACGCCAGGCGGCATCCTCGAAGGCCATATCGCCGGTCCGGCTGTCGGCCTTTTGCTTGGCCTGTTTGTTTTCGGCATCGGTAAGGCGGCCGTCATGCCAGTGCATCGCTGGTTACCTGCGGCGATGGTTGCACCAACGCCGGTCAGCGCATTGCTGCATGCCGTGGCTGTGGTCAAGGCCGGCGTTTTTACGGTCACCAAGGTCATCATCTACATCTTCGGCGTGGAGTTTCTATTCGCCGAACCAAGCAGCGGCTGGCTCGTCTACGTGGCCGCATTCACGATAATCGGCGCCAGCGTCGTTGCGTTACGACAGCAAAATCTCAAGAGACTGCTGGCCTACTCGACCGTTGCTCAGCTCTCGTATGTCGTAATGGCAACCGCCATCCTGAAGCCCCTTGCAGAGATTGGCGCAGCCGTGCACATCGTCGCGCATGCCTTCGGCAAGATCACCTTGTTCTTCGCGGCAGGCGCCATCTACACCGCGGCAAAAAAGACCGAGTTGCACCAGCTTCGTGGCATCGCACGACGCATGCCATGGACAATGACCGCCTTTACCATCGGTGCGCTGAGCATGATCGGCGTGCCACCAACCGGCGGCTTCGTATCGAAATGGTACATACTCGCCGGCGCCTTTGAAGCGAACAACTACGTCGCCATCGCGGCGATTATTGCCAGCACCGCGTTGAACGCGGCCTACTTCCTGCCCATCATCTTCATGGCCTGGTTTCTCAAGGAAGATACGCCGCCTGCACGGGAGCATGGCGAAGCGCCTTTCGCAGTAGTGCTCGCGTTAACAATTACGGCGCTGCTGACGCTCGCGTTCTTCTTCCTGAACGGTCCGGTCCTCGCACTTGAACGACAGCTTGTACAGGCAGTTTTATGAATAACAACAGGGAACAGGATCACTGGCTGGCGCGCCCGACAACAATCCGCAAGCTGTGGTGGGTGTTTTCCGCCGTGCTCGCGCTGACGGTTGCCGCACAGCTGTTCATCTACGTTAAAGGTTACTTCGGCGCCGATGGCTGGTTCGGCTTCGGAGCCGTATTCGGCTTCCTGTCCTGTCTTGCAATGGTGCTGTTTGCCAAGGCACTGGGCTTCATCCTGAAACGCGATGAAGACTACTACGCCGCTGGAGACGATGATGTTTGACGTTCTCCCACCCGCGTTAATCATGCTCGGCGGCGCAGTCCTGATTGGCCTGACCCGCGGCCACTTGCGCAACCTGTTCGTACTCGGGACACCGCTCGTCACGCTGTGGGCTGTCTGGCAGATTCCGGACGGCATTGTCGCGACCGTCACTTTTCTCGACTATTTGATAGAACCAATAGAGGGAAGCCCGGTTCGCAGGCTGTTTGCCACGATCTTCGCCATGATGGCTTTCGGCGGCGGCTTGTACGCCTTTCGCCAGGCGAAGTGGTATGAATTAGCGGCCGCTTACATTTATGCGGCGGGAGCCATTGGCGTCAGTTTTGCCGGCGACCTGATCACCTTCTTCCTCTACTGGGAGCTGATGGCGTTGTTCTCGACCGTGGTCGTCTGGTGCGGCGGCACGCCAGGCGCGCGCGCAGCCGGAATACGCTACGCCATCATGCACCTCCTGGGCGGCGTCGTCCTCAAGGTTGGCATCGAAGGTGTGATGGTTCATACCGGCTCCATCGACGTGCAGCCAATGCTGGCCAACAACTTCGATACATGGATGATACTGATCGGCATCCTGATCAATGCCGCGGCGCCGCCCGTGTCGGCCTGGCTGTCGGACGCGTACCCGGAATCCAGTCCTACCGGCTCCGTCTTCCTCTCCGCGTTCACCACCAAGACCGCGGTGCTTGCACTGATCCTGCTGTTCCCGGGCGAGCCGGTACTGATCGGCGTGGGCCTGTTCATGGTGATGTACGGCATCATCTATGCCCTGCTGGAAAACGACGTGCGCCGCATCCTCGCCTATTCGATCGTCAACCAGGTCGGCTTCATGGTGTGCGCGGTCGGTATCGGCACCCAGATGGCGCTGAACGGGGCTGCAGCGCATGCATTTGCACACATTTTGTATAAGGCGCTGCTGTTCATGAGTGCCGGCGCCGTAATCTACCGCACCGGCTTCTCGAAGTGCACGGATCTCGGCGGCTTGTTCCGCACCATGCCACTGACGGCCGTGTGCGGCATCATCGGCGCGCTGGCCATTTCCGGTTTTCCGCTGACCTCCGGATTCACTACCAAGACGATGATCTCGCAGGCCGCGGCGGATGAAAGCCTGGTGTTTGTCTACTTCATGCTGGCCGCCGCGTCAGCCGGAGTATTCCTGCACGCCGGCATCAAGTTTCCCTGGTTCGTCTTTTTCCAAAAGGACTCCGGCCTGCGGCCGAAGGATGCTCCATGGAACATGGCCGCGGCCATGGTGCTACTGAGTGCGCTGTGTATATTGTTGGGCGTCTTCCCGGATCTGCTCTACAAGTTCCTTCCTTACCCGGTCGAATACGTGCCGTACACGGCCGGCAAGGTGCTTTTCTATCTGCAGCTGCTGCTGTTCTCGGGTCTCGCGTTCTTGCTGTTACTGCCACTGATGAAGCGCACCCTCACGATCAGCCTGGACACCGACTGGGTGTGGCGCGTGCTGCTGTACCGTCTGGCCGGCGCCCTGCATGGCGGCGCTGCAGCGCTGGGTGACGCGCTGCGCTCGCGTATCGGTGCCGTTCTCAGTGCCCTGCGCAGCCAGGCCGAGTCACATTTCAGCTCCCGGCTCACCGAGCGGGCAGGCGTGTTTGCCCGTGCCTGGTCTATCGGCACTACGGCACTCTGGATTGCCATACTGCTAACCGCCTACGTACTGGTCTATGTAATCTAGCGTTGCAAATCAGTGTGCCGGCTGTGACGCCGGTCACACGAGCCCCTAAGATTCCCTTAAGAATCGATCGGTAATCTGGCCGCCAATCAGGATTAATTGGTGGATTACCGATGGCCGCAAGCAACAGCACTGAAACCAGGGACACATCGCGAACAGCGTCTCGACGCAATCGCAGGATTGCCATTGGTGCACAGGAACTTTCCCTGGCGCTTGTTTCCGAGTCCTCCGAAGACCGTCGTGCCGTCGAGCAGAGCATCATGCAGAAGTTCGAGCGTGCGTACGGTGCCCATCTAACCCATTTCCTGCCCGATCTCCTCAAGCTTGGCACGGCGGACGAGCTGGGCGCAGTGGCCGGAATTCGGGCGGCACGCAAAGAAGCCCTCTTCCTCGAGCAGTACCTCGATCGGCCCGTAGAACAGGCTGTCGCCCGAGCGTTCAAGACACCGGTGGATCGTGACTCGATCGTTGAAATCGGCAACCTCGCAGCGAATGTGCCGGGCTACGCCTACACCCTGTTTGCAGCGCTTGCCACGATTCTGGCGCGGGCCGGGTTTCGTTGGGTGGTGTGTACCGCGACACCGCAGGTCGCATCGATGCTTTCCAGGATGGGACTCTCGGCCCGGGCAATTTGCCGTGCAGACCCCTCTCTGTTGGAAGCGGATGCAGCAGACTGGGGTGACTACTATGCATCCGGCCCTCGCGTCATGGCGGGCGATGTCCAGTTGGCCGCGCGCCAGGTCGTCATGAATAGCGAAATTGCACGTCAGATTGACGAACTCTATTGGCCGATTACGCAGATGGCCGCCACCCTTGGCAAGGCGAGCAGATGAACCGCCACCTGTTAAACGCTCTGCCGGATTCACTCGCGAACGCCGAAGTTGCGTTCGAGAGCGGAATGCAGCGCCTAGCGCTGTCGCACGTACGCACGCTCGCGGAGGATCTGGCCGCCGGCCTCGCAGACATGGAGGCGCATCGCGTTGCCATATACGCGGATAACGGCATTGACTGGATCGTGGCAGATCTCGCGTGCCAGGTTGCGGGACTAACCCTTGTCCCGTTGCCATTGTTCTTCTCCAGGGCACAAATTCAACACGCGATCGAGAGCGGTGGCGTCGACACCGTTATCGCCGATCGTGAAATCGGTGATGTCATTCCGGACGCGCGGCCTGCCGCCGTCGATCACGTGTATCGTCTGCCGACTTTCCGAGTACCTGCCTTACCACCCGGTACACAGAAAATTACATTCACTTCTGGCACGACCGGGGCCCCAAAGGGCGTCTGCCTGTCTCTCGATCAGCAGCTTGCACTCGCACAGGCACTGGCTTCCCTGGTTGGTGTCGATAAGCCGAGGCACCTGTGTGTACTACCGCTGAGCACGTTGCTGGAAAACCTGGCTGGCGTGTATGCGCCGCTGTTGGCAGGTGGAACCGTCATCGTGCCGACTCTTGCTGAAGTAGGTTTGACCGGTTCGTCGGGCCTCGATGTCGAGCGCTGGTTGGCATGTATCGAGCGCTCCCGCCCCAATACCCTGATACTGGTTCCGGAAATGCTGAATGCGCTGACCCTTGCCGCGGCCGCCGGCTGGCAACCTCCCGAGTCGCTGCGCTTCGTCGCTGTCGGCGGCGGCAAGGTGGCCCCTGAGATGCTGCGCCGCGCGCGTCTTTTCGGGATCCCGGCTTTCGAAGGATACGGACTCTCGGAGTGCGGCTCGGTCGTCTGCATCAACGCACCGGGCGCTGATCGTCCGGGTGCCGTCGGCCGGCCTCTGCCGCATGTGGATGTGTCGATCGAGCACGATGAAATTGTCGTCCGGGGAAACTCGTTCCTCGGCTACGTCAACCAACCGGATTCCTGGGGCGCCGACATGGTTAGAACCGGCGACATCGGGTTCATCGATGATGACGGTTACGTCCATGTAAATGGGCGCAGGAAACACCAGTTGATTACGAGCTTTGGCCGTAACCTGTCGCCCGAGTGGGTCGAGAGCGAGCTGCTCGCGGGACCTGCGCTGAACCAGGCGGTCATCATCGGTGACGACCGGCCTTATTGCGTAGCCCTCGTTTACCCGCGGAACCCATCAACCAGTGATGCCGATATCGCAAACTGGATCCGGGCAACCAATCACCGGTTGCCGGACTATGCCCGCATCTGCGCGTGGCACCGATTACCGAAGGCGCTTGGTCACAGCAACGGGCTGCTGACAGAGAACGGCCGCCCGAAACGCGCAAATATCGAAGCAACATACCAAACCGTCATTGACGACTTGTACGACGTCCACAAGGAGGTATCCGGACTATGACGTTCTTTAACAGACTGCACGACGCGACAGAGACAGACAGGAACTACCTGCTCTCGTCGCCGATCATTAATCGCTGCATGAGCGGTGACATTTCACTCGAGGACTACGTGGAATTCCTTTCCCAGGCCTATCACCACGTCAAACATACAGTACCTTTGCTCATGGCCGTCGGCTCCCGCCTGCCGGAGGACAAGGAATGGCTGCGTGAGGCAGTTGCGGAATATATCGAGGAGGAACTCGGCCACCAGGAATGGATCCTCAACGACATCGCCGCATGCGGTTTCGACAAGGAGGCTGTTCGCCGCTCGCGCCCGTCTGCTGCCACCGAACTCATGGTTGCCTATGCGTACGACATGATTCAACGCGTCAACCCTGTTGGCTTCTTCGGCATGGTTTTCGTTCTCGAAGGTACCAGCGTAACGACAGCGGACATGGCGGCGACAGCCATCAAGCAGGCACTGGACCTTCCCGATCGCGCATTTTCCTACCTGCGATCGCACGGTGCGCTCGACCAGGACCACATCAAGTTCTTCGAAAACCTGATGAACAAAGTCACCGATGAGGGCGACCAGGAGCAAATCATCCACAGCGCGCGCATGTTCTATCGACTTTATGCGGATATTTTCCGTTCCCTGGGCAACGGCGTGGCGCTGGCTGCCTGACATGACGATGAACGTCAAAAACAAGACCGTTGTACTTACTGGCGCGAGCGGCGGCATCGGTCGCGCTATCGCAGAGAAACTCGACGCAGCCGAAGCTCGCCTGGTTCTTGTTGGCCGGAATGAAGACACGCTTAAAGAACTGGTGAGCAGTTTCGGCGGCGAGAAGCATGCCTATGTCGTCGCCGATATCAGCTCCGACGAGGGCCGGCGTCATCTTCGCCAATTC
>Ga0316187_10005268_pt1 | contig 11180 bp, 9 predicted proteins | sample CroRivburrow1_MG_FD_204927 | JGI IMG/M metagenome (GOLD analysis project Ga0316187, IMG submission 204927) | Coastal sediment microbial communities from Maine, United States - Cross River worm burrow 1 | ecosystem: Environmental > Aquatic > Marine > Coastal > Sediment | place: USA: Maine...
TGCTGTTACCAGCGCCACCCTGGCTCCCCACGCCATTCCCCACACCAACATGGTGTCGACACTGAGGTGGTCGGCCAGTGCGATCAGGTCGTCGGCGTAGCGCTCGAAGCGATAATCGTCGGCCGGACCGGGGCTGCTACGGCCGGTGCCCCGCACATCATGGCGGACGACCCGCAGCCCGGGTTGGAGTAGGCCCACCACGTTGTCCCACACTCGGACCGTGCAAAACGCCCCGTTCACGGTGAACAACGTCGTCGGCCTACTGTGATTGCCCTGGCCTTGGCCGTCACCGGGCCCGCTTCCCCGGTCCAACCCATCGACATCGATCTCGACGTGCAGCGCGGCGCCCTCGACCGGTACCCGTTCAGTCCTCGTAGTTGCCGCCCCACTCATGAGAATGAGCCGTGCCGGCCCTCGCCGGCAGCAAAGCGGCGCGCCCCCTCGCGGGTCTCGCCGCTCTTGATCGTTTCCCGGCCCAGCAGGGTTTCGTGGCGTAGAGCATCGGTCAGGGACTGGCCCCACTGCTCATACGACGAGCGCCGATCTGAGCGCAGACAGCGTTGGGGGAACCCGGCGATGTCGTGGGCCAGGCCGATGGCGGCGTTCAGGGCCTGGCCCGGCTCGACCACCCTGTTGGCCAGACCCATGCGGTAGGCCTCTTCGCCGTCGACCCCACGGCCGGTCAGGATCATATCGTTGGCGTGGCTCTGGCCGATGAGCCGGGTCAGGCGGATCGTGCCCCCATCCACCAGAGGCACTCCCCAGCGACGGCAGTACACCCCGAACACCGCATCGCGGGCCGCCACCCGGAGATCGGCCCACACCGCCAACTCCAGCCCACCAGCCACCGCGTGACCCTCGACGGCGGCGATCACCGGCTTCGACAGCAGCATCCGGCTGCAACCCAACGGACCGTTGCCGTCGATGTTGACGGCCAGGTTGTTGTCACCACCGGCCACGGCCTTCAGATCAGCCCCGGCGCAAAACGTGCCCTTGGCCCCGGTGAGCACCGCCACGTTCAGATCACGGTCGGCGTCGAACCAGCGGAACGTCTCAGCCAGAGCGTCGGCCGTTTCCCCATTGACGGCGTTACGCACCTCGGGCCGATCGAGGGTGACGATCAGCACCGATCCGTCGACTTCGGCATGAACGGTCATCGGGTACTCCTCGGGGCAAACCAGGGCGGGCGGGCCGGGCCACGAGCGGTGTCGACCACCACCCCAGAGATGGGCTGTGTTGCGAACCGTAGCCCTGGGGGTCCTTCCGCGCCTGTTGTTCGCCATGGTCGCCCCCCGCCGCCAACTCGGCCCCGCCGTCGGTGGCCTGCACCGTCGGGTGTTTGCCAGCTCCTCGCAGCCGTCGACCCACCTCACCTAGTGTCGGGTCATGGAACAGCGACCACTGGGCAACACCGGACTCACCACCTCGGCCATCGGTTTCGGCACATGGGAGATGAGCACCACCATGTATGGCGATATCGACGTTGGCGATGCCGGCCGGGCCGTGGACGCCGCCATCGATCGCGGCATCACCCTGTTCGACACCGCCGAGGTCTACGGCCCCTTCCACAGCGAACGCTTACTGGCCAAGGCGCTGGGCAAACGACGGGACGACGTCGTGCTCGTGACCAAGGTCGGCTTTGCCTACGACGGCGACAAGGTCACCGGTCTCAACTCAAAACACGACTACGTGATTGAACGCACCGAGGCCGCCCTCGAACGTCTGGAAACCGACGTGATCGACCTCATGTTGATCCACTGGCCCGATCATGCCACCCCCATGGAGGAGCCGATCACCGCCCTGGAACAACTGCGGGAAGCGGGCAAGATCCAGGCCTACGGCGTCTCCAACTTCAACGTCGAGATGATGGAGGCCACCAAGTCTCACGGCATGATCGCCGCCAACCAGGTCGGCTACCACCTCTTTGACCGGCGCATGGAAGCCGAAGTGCTGCCCTGGTGCGCCGCCAACCAGGTTGGCTTCATGGCCTACGGCAGCCTCGGCTTTGGCCTGCTGACCGGTGCCTTTGGAGTCGACGTTACCTTCGCCGACAACGACTGGCGCCGCCGGGGCACCGCTTTCGGCCTGCCCCTATTTCAACGGGAGTCACTGGAGAAGGAGGTGCGCGTGGCCGACCGCCTCAAGGCCTTGGCCGCCGAGGAGGGCAGGTCACTGCCCCAGATGGCCCTGGCCTGGGTGCTGAGCAACCCTGCAGTGTCGGTGGGCCTGGTCGGCATGCGCAATGAGACCGAGCTCGATGAGAATGTGGCAGCGGCTGAATGGCGCCTCTCCGATGAGTTGCGGGCCGCCATCGACCAGGTATTTGTCGACGAAGACGTTCCGACCTACGTCGACCACCCTCAGGAGCTTCACCCTTTTTAGTCAAATAGGGCCATGAATCATGATGAAGCAACAAGCATATATCATGGTCTGATAGCGGATATCAGTCGCTACCATCCACCTCGAAACATATTGAAGGTGATCGTGCGGCGAAGGTCCAAACGGGGAGTTGCTCCTACTGATGCATCTTCCTCCTCAGGATAACTTCGATCACCAGCGAATGGGTGGACGGTCTTCAATGAAGAAGACCATGAGAACGACCTGAGGACATCTATGACGGGCCAAGCCGATTTCAGCTGGTATCAGCAATATTTCGAGCAGATTGTTGAACGAATCGGTGGTGTTGTGAAGGGCAAGCCCGCTGAGATCGGGATCGTTGTCCAGGCCGTACTGGCTGGTGGCCATGTACTACTGGAGGACAACCCCGGCACTGGTAAGACAACGTTGGCCAAGTCGATCGCCAACTGTATTTCTGGTAGCTGGAAGCGAATCCAGTTCACACCCGACCTTCTCCCGGCCGACGTGACCGGGAGCAACTTCTACAATCAAAAAGAGGGTGTATTCAACTTCCGCCCGGGACCCGTCTTCGCCAATATTGTCCTGGCCGACGAGATCAACCGGGCCTCACCCAAAACCCAGAGTGCCCTTCTCGAGGTGATGGAGGAGAGCCAGATTACCGTTGACGGCTCGACCTACCCAGTTCCGTTGCCGACTGGTGGCGAGACGCCGGGTGGCCCGAAAGCCCCGTTTGTTGTCTTGGCCACCCAGAATCCGATTGAGCAGGCGGGGACCTATCGTCTGCCTGAAGCACAGCTCGACCGGTTCATGGTCAAGGCCAGTCTCGGCTACCCCAACGAGGACGCTGAGATCGAGATGCTGCGTTCGGTCGGGGGTGGCAAGAAGCCGTCCGACATCGAACCGTTGCTCAGCGTCGAGCACATCGGGGCCATGATCGAGTACGCAACACGAGTCCACGTCAGCGACGCCATCCGTCGCTACATCGTGCAACTCGGTATCTACACCCGGAACGAATTTCGCGACCTGGTCGATGTGGGCGTCTCGCCCCGGGGTTCGGTGGCCCTGATGTCCATGGCCCGGGCTGCGGCCGCCTGTGGTGGGGTGGATAGCGTCCGGGTCGACCACGTCGATCAAGTTGCCCCTTATGTCCTGGCTCATCGTCTGGTCTTGACGCCCAAGGCCGAACTCGAGCGCGTCTCGCGCCGCGATCTGGTGGTCGAAGCGCTTGGCGTAGTGGGAAAGCCCGAACCCATTCGTTCATGACCGGTCGCGGTCCGCTGAGCCTGGTTTGCGGTCGTTGGCGGGTCCGGTGACTACCCCATTGCCCGCCTTGCCCACATGGTTGGTGCCATCCACCGCCCCGGGATCGTCGGCCACGGTCTGATCACGTTCGAGGCCGGGGCCCCACCCGGGATGGCAACGGTCCAGCGGTGCCAATCGCCAACCCCAACACTGAATCTGTCGACGGATGGTCCCTTCGTGGGGGGAGCGTGCGGTCATGGTCAGGGGTGTAAGTACATGGACGCGTCCGGCTCGAACCGGCCGGCACCGAACGACCTTGGCGCCGATGTTGCGACTTCGTCAATGCAACCGTCAACAAATCTGTTGTTTGTCCACTCGGTTTGGTTTTGTCGCTACCGGCCGTAATTCAGGTGAAGGTGCGTGTAGAAGCTTGGCGCGCCACGTCGTAACAACTGATGATTTCCAAAGTTTTGGCGGCTGGAAATGTGATGGCGCTATGATCGGCCCCAAATTGGGGAGTTGTCCCGATTTCCACTTAGTCTCTGCGGGCCTACCCTTGTCAATGTTGTTCGAAGCTGGTGCTGGCCAGTGAGTTGAAGAGGAGATAAGTTTGTGTTCGAATGGAGCAAGGTGTATGGCCAGGCATGTCCAAGCAGAAGCATCCTCATCCAAAGATCGAGTTCAAGGACTGTACGACTACTTGAACAGTCTACGTGGCATGTTCGCGGGCCAAGCGGCAGCAACGTTCGACAGTGCATTCAGCGACTGGAAGCAGGGCGCAGATCAGATGCTCGGCGGGTTTGATCAGCTTGATGAATTCCTCAGCCAGGCGGTGTCGACCATTGAGGTTGCCGACCATCAAATCGTCGGCCAGTCGCGCTGAGCCCTGGGGTTAGGGGTTGTACCAACTAGTTGTCATGACGGGAAGGAGGTAGTCCGGTGGTATCAACGTCAGCCGCAATGCACGTGTCGAACCCGGTAACCGGGCAGCCTGAGAGCTTCGAATGGCTGACGGGAACCTTCTCGGCGGTCGCGAGCCAGGTCGACCTCGTCGGCGATGACCTGGAGGTCTGCTTCGGCCCAGACGACGGCTCATTCGAACGTCAGGTAGCTCGCGCCCTCAGTTCGAAAGTCGCCGACATCAACAACTTCAGGCTGATGCGGGGCACCTGCAATGCATTGAGGATTGTGTTGCCGGCCCTATTTGTTGATCTGCTGACCGCATCCTCTGGGGTGCCAGTCGTGTTGCTTGCGGCGATGGCCGAGGTGTCCCTCCACTTCAAGGACAAGGTCGGTAGGTCAGGACCAACATTGGATCCGATTGGTTGGGGCTTGCAGTGATGCACGTCACGAACAGGGTGATCTGGCGTGGGTCAACGGCTATTAGATTCTTCCCGAGAGTTCTTAACAAACAGGTGAACGGGGAAGGTGTGACCCGGATACACCGTCTTGGTGAACCCACACGCACCGTCTTCGGTGTTGTTGATAGGAGAAGGTTTCTGGTAGGAGCCTTGATCGGTGAGGCTTCAGTATCTGTAAGTCCGACGATCCGCTTATTGCCCAGGCTATTCAACCCACCGCAACTCAATGAATATCGTCTTAGGGCTACAGGATGGTGAGACCATGATCGTAAGACAGCTTCTCGATTCGTTGACTCCCGCATTTCCTGAAGCGTGGACGGACCTCCCGATCGACGAGGCCGGACTCCAGGGGTATCGGAAGAGCCCAGTGGAGAGACTGACAGAAGCCAGGTCGGGCAGGCTCAACGATGTGCATCAGGTTGAGATCTTTCTGGGTCAGATCCACTGGTTCACCGCCGACAACAACGTGATCATGTCGAGTGGCATGGCCCGAGACGAAGAGGTCGAAGGCCAGGAGGGGCTCAAGCCCCTGGCTGCGTCGGCTCTCCATCTCGACGATCCAACGTTCCTGGAGCCGGTTGGCGTCGGAAACGGGGGACCGGTCCAGTGACCGATGATCTGGTCGAACGCCTCCGCCGGGACTTCAGCGATGGGGGTGCCGAGGAGCGGAGCCTACTGCAGCCCGCCGGAGGAGAAGTCGGGTCGACGGTCGACCGTGGCGCCGCCTTCGGCGGAGCCGACGGAGGCCATGTCGTCCACCACAGGGTCACCGCCAGCGACAGGGGCGCCGGCGACGACAGGATTACCCTTGATCCTGCAACCCAGGCTGGAGACAGAGCGGTCGTCGGTGGGGATATCTCTGACGCTCGCCCAATTGAGAACCCCGCCACCGGCCGGGTCGATCGTGGCTACCGAGGCGACACGCGAGCCGCTCGCTCCGCGGCCCGAGGCGCCACCCACACGGGAGAGCGCACGCCGACCGGCGAGAGGGAAGGACCAGCCGCCACACGGGGGCAGATCAGTCCCCGGGCGCTCGAACTGGCCGACCAGTTGTTGGGGGTCAGGGCGAGGGCCCCGCTACCCGATTCGGTCGGGGACCAAGCGGTGGCCGATACCACCACCCTCGATCTGGGTAGTAGGCGGCAATCGCCCAAGCCGGACCTCAATCCCAATCCCAACCCGGACCCAACGGGCGTCACCACCGGTGGCGTCACTGCCACGTTCATCATCCGACGGGGCGACCAAACGGTGCAGCTGAGCAAAGGTTCGTTGTTGCTGGGCCGATCGATCACTGCGTTCGCCCCCCAGGCCGACTCGCGAGTCTCGCGTCGTCACGCCCAGATCACGGCCGAGGGTGGCCGGCTGTGGGTTACCGACCTCGGTTCGCAGAACGGCACCTCGGTGCTGCGGGGCAACCGGCGAGGCGAGGTGTCCTCGCGCCCGGTGGCCCTGCAGGCCGGCGATCGTGTCATTGCTGCCGACGACGTCCTCATGGCCGAAATCGCGACAGCGACAGCGACAGCGACAGTGACCGAGGTCGTAGCCGTTCCCGAGGCACCCGCTGGTCCCCACCCCGGGACCCCGGCACCACCCCATACCCACCACCGGGTCGAGGAGACGAAGTTATGACGACCTGGCGAGTATCGGTTGAACGGTCACAGGGCGACCTCTACGACCTCCACATTGACACCACCGACGATGCAACCCTCGGCGAGCTTCGCGAGGGGCTCGTCGCCAACGGCTTCGATCGTCGGGACCTTCGCCTCGACGGGGTGATCGCCGACAACGAGACCGTTCTCAACCAGTCACCAGTTCGCCACGGCTCGTTGTTCTCACCCCATCCGATGTCGACCACGGCCCGGTCGGCATCGACCACGACCCCGCGACCTGCCGGGGCCCGCTCGACACCAGGTCGTTCAGTGCTCGGCGGTGGACCAGAACCGGACTCCGGTTGGTACCTGGTGGCCGTGGCCGGGCCCGACACCGGTGCCTGGTGCCCCATCGGCCCCGAGCCGATCGTGGTCGGCCTGGACCGTAACGCCGACATCCAGATCGAGGATCGGTCCCTGTCAGCCCGTCACTTCCGGGTCTGGCAGATTGAGGGTGGGGTCGGCGTCGAAGACATCAGCAGCACCAGCGGCATGTTGCTCGAAGGTGAACCTCTGGAGGGCCAGACGGCGGTCAGTGACGGCAGCTACTTCCACGCAGGCGCCTCCACCTTCGGCATCGCCTTCATCGACCCTGCCGACATTCCGCCCGAAGCGCCCAAGGGCGGCCCGACGTTGCCGTTCGAGCGGCGATTCCGGGCCGCCCTCCCCATCCTCCCGACAACGATTAAGTTCCCCGCGGCCCCAACAGAACGTTCGGAATCGGGTCGTCGGCCGCTCATGTCGTTCGCCATCCCCATCATCTTGGCCGTGGGTCTGGCCGTCATCACTGGTAGCTACCTCTTCCTGTCGATCCTTGCCCTGGGTCCGATCTTCTTTGTCGTCGACGGGATTCGGCGCCGCAAGATTCAGGCTCAGGAGGACGCCGAACAACAGGCTGAGTACCAGCAGCGCCGCTACGAACTGCTCACCAAACTCCAGGCCAGCCGCTACGAGGAGCTTCGCCGCGATCGCTGGGCCGCCGCCCCGGCGGGATTGGCCGCACTATTGACCACCCTTGGCCACCAACGCCTCTGGGAACGTTCCACCACCGACCCTGATTTCTGCGAAGTGGCCATTGGCCTGCACGACCGGCCGTCGGCGATCACGATCGAAGGGCGACCTGAGGGCGAACCCCTTCCCCAGGATGATCAATGGTCGGCGGTGTTGCGTCACTCGCTGGTCTCGGAGGGCCCGTTGGCGCTGCGGGGTTCGCTTGAGCGGGTCCGGGCCCTCGGCCGATCGCTGGTGATGGACCTGGCCACGTCGCAGTCACCGGCCGACGTCAAGATCTGGCTGCTCACCGACGGTCACGCCGATGGCAGCTGGACCAGTCTGCGCTGGCTCCCCCATACCTTCCTCAACGAGTCGCAGAACCGTATCTACTCCTCTCCATCCGGGCGGGCGGCCGCCCTTTCCGCTCTCCAGTCGGTTATCAGCGAGCGACGGGCGGCCGATCAGCCGGACGGTACCCAGGAGCCGACCCCAGCCCCGACCCCCGTACTCAACGGGGTCGGCACCGACGGTGGATCCGGCCCGGCGGTCCTTCCGGTGCACATCGTCATCATCGACGGGGTCTCGCTGCTCGACTCCAGGGAGCTCACCGATCTGCTGGTCGACGGTGCCGCCGTTGGTGTTGTTGGCATCACCCTCGACCCCTACGTCACCCCGGAAGGGAGTGGGGCCGAGGTCACCCTGGGCGAGTTCTCCGACGAGTCGACCTTTGTCAGCCGCTTTCAGCCCCGGGCCCAGGGTGTGCGCAGCTTCGAGATGGCGGCGGCCCGGCTTGAGGCCTCGGCCCGACCGATGGCCGCCCTGCGCCCGGCCGGTTCACCCCTGGACGACGCCGGAGGACCGGATCAGATCCGCCTCGTCGATCTGATCAAGGCCGAGATGCATTTCGACCACAACGGTGTGGAGCGGGCCGTCAAACGATGGGCCACGAGTGGGCCGGCCTCACTGGTGCCGGTCGGTGGTCTCGGTGATTTGATCGTGAACCTCGACCTGGTCAAGGACGGCCCCCACGGCTTGATCGGGGGCGCCAACCGGGCAGGCAAGACCGAGTTCTTGAAGTCGTTCCTCACCGCGCTGGCCGTCAACAACCACCCCGATGACCTGTCGATTGTGATCGTCGACTTCAACGGTGGGGTCGACTATCGCCTACTCGGTCGCCTGCCCCATGTCATCGAGCTGTTGGCCGATCACGACGTTGACTCCTTCGTCCGCACCGTCAGCCTGCTCGAAGCCGAACTGCGGCGTCGTCAGAAGCTGATGGACACCGTCGGCGACGGTGGGGTGCCGAACTTCGAGGCCTACCAGGCAGCTCGCCGTAGCTATCCCGGTCTGACCCCGCTGCCCCGCCTTGTGGTGGTGGTCGACGAATTCAGCGAGCTGCTCAGCTCCGAGATTGGTAAGGAACTGCTGGCGGCGCTGGAGGGCCTCACCCGCGTTGGTGGTGGGCTTGGCGTGCATCTGCTGTTGGCCACGCAGAACCTTGAGAGCCAACTGCCGTCAACGATCGCGGCCAACGTCGGCATGCGGATCTGTTTCCGGGTTCAGGACCTGACACACTCCAAGGCGGTGCTCAGCTCGGGTGAAGCAGCGAGCATCCCCAAGGAACAGATTGGCCGGGCCTTTCTTCGCTCCCACGGAGAGCGGGCGGTGGAGTTCCAGGCGGCCTGGGTCGCCGGACCCCGGGCGGGACAGGAAGCTGAAACCCCCGCGACCCGAATCCGGTTGGTGCCCTTCACCTGCCTGTCCGATGAGCCGCCGGAGATCCCCGATACTGATGTTCCGGTCGGGGCCACCGACATGTTCGCCGTCATCGAGGTACTCCGGGCCGCGGCCCAGCGGGTTGGTTGGCACGCTCCGGTGGTGCCGTGGCCCAAGGAACTTCCCGTTGATCTGACATTGGCCGAGGTGAAGGAACTCGGTTCGGGTTCCCAGTCCGGGGCTGAGGGTGTTGGAACCTGGCCCCTCGGGCTGTTCGACGAACCGGACCTGCAGCGTCAACGCCTCGTCGGGCTCGAACCCTACGGTCCGAGCCTGCTGCTACTCGGAGGGCAGGACGCTGGTTTAGGTGATGTGCTGCGGTCAGTTTTGACCGCGGGCACCATCGGCCGAAGCCCCCAGGCTCTGCACCTCTACATTGTTGACCTTCTCGGCCAAGGCCTTTCGGTGCTGGGCGACCTGCCCCACGTGGGTGGCATTGCCGAACAAAACGAACCGCTGGCCCTGCGCATGATTCGGTACCTGGCCACCGAGGTGGGGCGGCGCAAGGCCCTGTTGCACGACCTTGGGCGGTCTTCGGCCGACGAACTCAGCAATCCGGCGGATCAAGGCTTCCCCGAGATCGTGCTCGCCGTCAACGGCGCCGATCGGCTCATCCTCGATGGCGAGAGCAACCACAGCCCAATGCTCCCGCTAATGCTCGGCCTGATCTTGGAGGCGGTAGGTACCGGTGTGCGGGTGATCATGACCGGACCCCCATCGATTACCCATCACCGTATTGGGTCGGCCATTGGACGAAGGCTGGTGTTCGGCTGCGCCGATCCCCAGGAGTACACCGGTGTTGGAGTGCCCCGACACCTGCAGGGCCTGCTCGGCGTCAGAGCACGAGCCGTCGATGTGAACGAGGGCCGGCTTGTGCAGGTCGCCATGCTGCCATCGGATGCCAATACTCCGGCCACCGAGGTGGTCATGGCCGTCGGGCACCGTTTGCAGCAGCGCTGGGGGAACCTGACCGAGGGTCTGCCCCATGAATTGATCGAGCTGCCGTGGCCGTTACCGTTCGGGGTGGTCGAAACGGCCGCCCCGCCCCCCGAGGTACGCCAACCGGTTCCGCTTGCGGTTGAGTCCGATCGGGGTGAGCTGGTCTGGCTCGACGCCGAAGAGGACGGACCGGTGTTCTTCATCTGTGGGCCGAGCCGATCGGGCCGTAGTTCGGCGTTGTTGGCTGCTGCCCGCCTGATGGCGGTTCACGGGTGGTTCGTTCTTGGTCTGCCGCTGTCGCCCGACTCGCCGCTTGCCCTTGGCCGGTTCATGGGCACGATGACGACGGCTGAGGGTCTGGCCGAACGGGCGGAGAATGGCCGCCCCGTCGCCCTGTTCATTGACGACATCCAAAAGTGGACGGCCGACGCGGCGCTTTTGTCGAAGATCCTCGACGGGCCGGGGCCGCGTGCCATCGTTGCTGCCGGACCTCCGGAGTTCCTCTCCGGCCGCAACGATGTGACCAGGACGTTGTCGGCCCGGGCCGGTCTCATCCTTTCGCCCCGTAAGAGCACTGACGGGGCACCGCTGGGCGTGAATCGGCTCGACGCCGAACTGCTGCGAGACGAACGCCCGGGCAACGGCCTGCTCGTGGTTGGTGGGGAACTGTTCCCGGCCCAAGTTCCGTTCGTGGGCTGAGCGTACGACGCCTCGGCGGCCGCCGCGTCCACAACGGTTGGTCTGCACGACGCGCCATGCAGCGCTCTCGATGACCTCGTCCGGGTCCGGGAGAGCGCCTCATCGACCTCATCGACCTCATCGACCTCATCGACCTCATCGACCTCATCGACCGCAGTTGCCA
>Ga0316187_10005271_pt1 | contig 11177 bp, 8 predicted proteins | sample CroRivburrow1_MG_FD_204927 | JGI IMG/M metagenome (GOLD analysis project Ga0316187, IMG submission 204927) | Coastal sediment microbial communities from Maine, United States - Cross River worm burrow 1 | ecosystem: Environmental > Aquatic > Marine > Coastal > Sediment | place: USA: Maine...
AGGACCTTGAGGACCAATATCGCCCTGGAGACCCTGAGGTCCTGCAGGACCGGTTTCACCCTGTGGCCCCTGTGGTCCTGCAGCACCAGCCAACAATTCAATTGCATTGATCTGCCGTTGAAAGTCCTGATCGGCTGCAGTGCGCTCGCCAATTTCGGCCTCAAGCCTCTGGCGCAGACCTGTGCTCCTTGATTCGGCATCACGTAAGCGCGTTTCATGTCTGCTGGTTTTTTGTTTGGCATCCTCGACATCAGACTGCAGGACAGTCAAATCAGGATCGGCCACAGCCACAGAAGAAAAAAGGAAAAATGAGAAAACAGATAAAACTGAATATTTCATGATGACCTCCTGTCATTTGTTCATCCTTGATGGCTAACGATCGGGTTAGCCTGAGGCAGATTCTAGAAAATAACACTCCAGTTGTCTAACTCTAATCACTCCTAGCTATAGGAGTAGTGCCTAACCTTACCTATTGTTAATTATCGGACAGTTACAAGGAATTCACTTGCACAGCGTATAACTGACAGAGCATAAGATCCCAGATTAATGCGCACGTGCCTTCCTGGCCCTTTGCTTTCCTCTTACCGGTACTGATACAGGACGTTATTGAGACAGAATAAACGGGCTGCTGTTCCCTACAGGATTAATATCCTTAAGTAATTCAGTGCCTGCCGCAGTGCCATCACTCATCCACAGTTCTGCACCGCTGACACCATCGTCGGCACTGAAATACAGTGAACCGCCGACTACACCAAAATTCACGGGATTACTGCTATCAGAGCCGATATTGATGTCTTTCAGCTGGATCGTACCCACATTGGTGCCATCACTGATCCACAATTCGGATCCTGACGCCCCATCATTTGCACTAAAGTAAAGCGCGTTGCCCATGACAGTCATATTAGCCGGATAACTTGAGCCAATGCCAGAAACGATATCTTTGACCAACTCGGTCCCGACGACGGTGCCATCACTCCGCCACAGCTCTACTCCAGTGGTATTATCATTCCCTGAAAAATAGAGCGCGCCAGCCATAACTACACCCGTTGGAGAGCTATAGTAATACGAAGCCGGAAATTCTTTAAGCAGCGTAGTGCCTGTCGTAGTGCCATCACTTTTCCACAGCTGTATTATGTGCTCATAAGTGTAATAAGACTCATAATGAATATTCAAATAGAACGTATCACCCTCGAATATAAGCCTGGAGCCATATATATAGCCTGAAGCAGCATACGGATTGTTGATAACTTTCACCTGAACTGTCCCAGCGTCAGTACCATCGCTCTTCCACAGCGCAGCACCACTACTACCGGCACGGACAAGAAAGTAGATCAGGTCATTAACGGCTGTAATTTGTGACGGTGAACTCGATGATGCACCGAATACAATATCCTTGACAAGTACGGTACCGGTTTCTGTGCCATCACTTTTCCACAGCTCGTTTCCCGTCACACCATCATTGGCACTGAAGTAGAGCGTGCTCTCCGCGGCATGCAGATTACTCGGATAACTCGACTCGGTACCCGTATTAATATCCTTAACCAGCACAGTACCGGCTGTAGTACCGTCACTCTTCCACAGCTCGTAACCATGAGCAGTATCAGACGCTGAGAAGTATAGCGTGTTATCCACGACAGCCAGAGAGGCAATATTTATATCTTTCACCAGTATCGTGCCTGCAGCTGTGCCATCGGTACGCCACAGGGCATTATCATTACTGGTACCATCATTGGCCGTAAAATATTTATAATCACCTAAAGTTATCAATGGACCAGGGTTCGAATTTCCGCCTACCTGACCAATGTCCGCAACCATATAGGTCCCGGTTGTTGTACCATCACTGCGCCAGAGTTCATTGCCGTTCGTACCATCATAAGCGGAAAAATAGACGATTGAATTAATCACGCTGAAGTGCCATGGTGAGCTATTTCCCGAACCGGCATTGATGTCATAAACCAGCATGGTGCCGGCGGCGGTGCCGTCACTCTTCCACAGCTCGGACCCGGAGATACCATCATTCGCCCTGAAGTAGAGCGTGTTACCCACGGCGGCCAGGTTCGACGGAGAACTTGCGGCAGCACCCGTATTGATATCATAAACCAGCACGGTGCCGGCTGCGGAGCCATCACTTTTCCAGAGCTCGGCCCCAGAGATACCATCATTCGCCATGAAGTAGAGTGTGTTACCCACGGCGGCCAGGTTCGACGGAGAACTTGCGGCAGCACCCATATTGATGTCATAAACAAGCACGGAACCGGCAGCGGTGCCATCACTCTTCCACAGCTCGTAACCATGGGTACCATCGTTCGCCCTGAAGTAGAGCGTGTTACCCACGGCGGCCAGGTTGGATGGAAAACCTGCGGAAGTGCCCGCATAGATATCGTTAACCAGCACCGTACCGGCAGCGGTGCCATCACTCTTCCACAGCTCGAAACCATGAGCACCATCATTCGCCCTGAAGTAGAGTGTACTGCTCATGGTGGTCAGATTGGACGGCGAACTTGAAGAAGTACCCGCATTGATATCATTAACCAGTACGGTACCGGCGGCCGTGCCATCACTCTTCCATAGTTCGTAACCATGGGCACCATCATTTGCCGTGAAGAAAAGCGTGCCACCCACGGCGGTCAGGTTCGATGAAGAACTTGAGGTAGTACCCGTATAGATATCTTTAACCATCACGGTGCCGGCGGCAGTACCATCGCTCAACCATAATTCGGTACCATAGGTACCACCATCATAGGCTGTAAAATAGAGCGTACTGCCTACAGCGGTCAGGTTTAACGGGGTGCTGTTCTGGCCCTGTAAGAGATTGATGTTTTTCACCATGACGGTTCCGGCAGCGGTGCCATCAGACTTCCACAACTCTCTGCCATTGACACCATCATTAGCAGTGAAATAAAGCAAGTCACCGGCAGCAGTGAGATGGTCAGGGCCTGAGCTGCCAGAACCTGGCACAATATCCTTTACCTGCACAGTGCCGACCGCAGTACCATTGGATTTCCATAACTCGTTACCCGTTATGCCATCCGTTGCCACGAAATAGGTCACGCCATTTAAGACAGTAAGATTATCTGGATTGGCATTGGTATTGGTATTGATATCCTTGAGCAACCCCGTGCCTGCCGCAGTGCCATCACTCAAAAACAGCTCCTGTCCGACAGAACCATTATCGGCCTTAAAAAATATCTGCAATCTCGGCACCAGGGGGTCGGTACCATTTATAATTTCATCTAAATTACTGATACCATCTGCATCAACATCGTAGCTGGTGATGTAATCCGTTTCGGCAAACGAAAGACTGGCGTCGCCTGCCATTAAATCAACATTACCAGTGACTGTTGCTAAAAGAACCGTGTTCACAGTATCGGTAAACTCTAATTCAACCAACACCGCATGACTGGCCTTGCTTAGGTTAGCGATAGATAGGCTGGCCGTACCCGCCACACTGTCAATAACCATCTGGCGCCGTGCACCACCGTCAATCGTTACCCACACGAGAACGCCATCGTTGGTGATAATATCTGAGGGTATAGCCGAAGGGAGCTCGGCTAACGTTGCCGCGGTTGCCACTGTTACAGTGTCACCACCACTGCCGCCACCGCCACCACAGGCAGTTAATATGGATAGCAAACAAGCACCAAGGATTAGTTTAAGTAGGCCCGCGCTACAACTATTATCAAATCCGTTCATGGTCCTCTCCATTTATCCAGATAACTGATCCCGATAACAATGTCACATCGCAAGACGATACGATCTAATAGCATACCGGCCCATGCATTTTTTGCTATGAATATATATTTCTTGTAAAGCCAGTACCTGGGAAAGCCATAATTTACTGTTTCGCGACGTTTACCGCAAATCAGTATATGTAGCAGAGCCCTAACATCGTGGAATACAGATTAAAATCAAGAGGTAACTTCATTAATTGAATGTCAAATGTAAATCCGCCTCGACTAACCTTCATAAATAGGTCTAAATTAGCAGCTGTTTATTACAGCCTTAAGTACTGGTACATTTTCGACATTCCAGGCATACGGACTTATGACTATGGGCTAGTTACCCGCGCTGGACAGGCATAAAAAGCTGAAAAAAAGCTAATAATATTTACATGCTCTGGTCATTTTTATTCTCCTCAAAGTTTCGCTTACTCAACCGATACACCAAATAAATATTATTATAGAGAAACCGTAATGCCACCCCAAGCCATACATACCCTTATAACCCATGGACGCCATAACGAAACAGTCACACTCCAACAGGTTGCTGCGCGCCTAATTAGACTTTTTAAGGGTGCAAAACCTGACCAGATTCAACGGCTATTGTCAGGCAAACGGGTTGTTGTTAAGAAATAGCTGAGTCCGGGGCAGGCAAAACTTTATCAGGCAAAATTACAAAATGCCGGGCTTGAATGTGAGATTGAACCACCTCTTCATGATTTTATACCAAACATCAGCTCACTACCACTGACCGAAGAGATTGATGCTGATGAATGACAGCTATATGGATCATTATGAAAGACTGGTTGAAAGATCAGCCATTGTTGCTGAAATAATTTATTCTATAAATTTGAGAATCGCAGCTCGCCTGGCAAGTACCGCTCACGACGTCGAAGAAGCATTGCTTAACCAAAACACACACAGACAACCGGAACAGTAAAGAACACCTGTAATTGGTAACTGGATAAATATCAAATGGAAGACATAGCCCCTACCCGCATTGAATATTTTATGCACCAACGGTAAAGGCCAGCACCTGACTGACATGTGTCAATGGCCGACCACTCTCCTGACACCAGTGGTTAAAACACTGTTGCACAGTACGCAAATCACGCTGAGATTTGGGTTCACCAGAAACCACACCTTCACGATTCAGCGCCGCCACCACATCGCGACTCAGTATAAATGAATCTTTACCCATATAACGCAGAAAGTATTGCGCCGAGTTACCACCCAGACGGCTGCCGCGTTTTTTCAGCAGCAGCAATAGCTCTACATAATCTTCATCTGGCCATTCAGAAAAATATGCTGCAGCACTACCATGCGCCATAGCAAGATCATTCAGGAATGTTGCGTTGTCACGCACAGATAAAATCTTGGCGGCATGCCGGATGATGCGTTTATCCTTTATCAGGCGGTCAAAATCATCATCCGACATATATGCCCAGCGCCGGGTATTAAAACCACCAAATACCTCTTCGAAATCGGGCCATTTGTTGCCAACGACTTTCCAGCTGAAACCCGCTTGAAACACACACCGGCATATCATCGATAACCAGCGGTCATCCGGGATCTGAGCCAGCTCCGCAGTAGACCTCGGGGTCAGCAAAAGTTCATTCAGGGCGTCCTCGCCACCCTTACGTAACGCGGCGTGTTCATACAGCTTGTTAAATGTGCTCATGGAATCATGCAGCATCCATCAAGCAACATTAAAAGCAGATCTGCTAACCCGTCATGTAGCACTGTGCACCGTAATCTGGTTGAACGGAATAATCCAGCCCTGAGCATTGCAGGCCTCTACCGCCAGGCGATGCAACAGCCGCTGTATCCTGAAATAACTGTTTGCGGCCTCGCCTCTGAAAGAGGCAATAATCATCAGGTCGAGCGATGAGGCCGCGGCCTCGGAGAATTCAACACTGAGGCTACTCAAATGATCGGCAACATCACTGACACCGATGCCGTCTGATAATGCCTGCTCAAGCGTCCCGGGAATAGCACCGGTAATCCCGGCCTGATGTGCATAATCAAGCCCGAAGCTGATCGTCAGCGTGAAGCCCTGAACCGTCAGGTTACGCGGGGCATGGGCGATAAAATCGACTGAACTGTAATATTTGATCGCCCCCAGCACAATTATCTGCACCAGCTCGGGAGTTTGCGCAATGATCCTGCCATAGGTATTGTCATTGAGAATAACGTAATCATCGACGTGGGCAGGAAACCACGGCTCATTACTATCAAACCCTCGCGACTGGTAACCCACCAGTTCACGCACCGGCACCCGCAGCGTCCCTCCCTGCAGTAATGGATTAAACAGGGTCGCATAAAAGCTCAGGGCCTTGACCCGCCACGGCAGGCCATTAAAAACTATCCGCTCCCCTTCACGCACCGGCCCCAGATTCAGCATGATCCTGGCCTCCTGCAGGTAATTCGGTAGAGACTTCTGCAGAACAAACGCCGCACCGGCGAGCATGATCAGCACCAGTCCCAGCAACAACCAGTCACCACGAACATAAAACACCGCCATACCGGAGATCAGCACTATGATCCCAGTGGAAAAATAGATCAGCAGATTACCCACCCGCGCCAGGAAGGCACTGCGCACACGGGCCTTGCGCATTACGATGCGTTCATACCAGCGTGACAACAGACGTAACAGCAGATAGACAAGCCCCATCACAACCAGGGCCATAACAAGATTCAACACCCGGCCCGACAACAGAGCCTTCAAGGCTTCGACAGGATCACGTTTCTTACTCTTCGACGGCGCCAGGGTCTCCTGTAATTCAAAATTAATCAGATTCAAACGGCTGCGATAATCATCACGGCGTGTCCGCCAGCGCTGCTCAAGCCGGTCAAAGGCGGCCTTGAGATGAGGCAGGGGTGCACTGCTGCGGTAATTGACAATATTCTCCAGCGCCTCCTCAGCCGCATCAAAGCGTTGTTGGTAAAAGGCCTGATCATTGCGCAAGCGTTCAATCCTGCGCGGCCGCTCCGTCAGGCGCCTGAGTTCGACAAGTATCGGCTCAAATACTGACTGCAATTCATCACGCCAGTTAAAAGATGCTTCGATGTTAACCCCAAACATGCCCAGGTCAGCTCCCCCGGTCGCCATCATCTCCCAGGCCATTTGCAAGGATTCAAGGTCCAGTGATAGCTGATCAACTTCCTGTCTGAGGCGCGCCTGTTCACGTTCATCCTCACTCTGGCGTAACTCGGCACGCCGATCACCAAGCTGCTTACGGGTGGAATTGATCGTGTTGAGGAGGGTTTCGAGGTGTTGCCAGTTTTCCGGTATGGCGCCAGCAACAGCGTGCTCACCCTCAGCCGCCGGCCCCTGGGCATAAGCAACAGCTAAACCGCTAACGATTACAAAGAATATCAATAGCGCCAGCACGAAGGTTTTCATTGCATCTTTATTCTGCAGCAAAATAATCATTTATAGAGGTGGCAGTCATTATCATGATTCTTTCTCCCGGCATTGAGGCAGCCGATTTTATCAGGACGCCCCACAGCCTGTATCCTTTCTGCACCTTATTCTCCATAAACCTGCACACTCACCTTACGCCGGCGTGATCCGTCCAGTTCATATAACATCACCACTGATACTACCCCAGCACGAGTTTACCTTCACACAAGGCGATAACCTCGGAATTACCAAGTAACATCGCTGCCAGATGGGAATGGGCATTCTCCGGCTCATCCTCAGGGTATTCTCTCAGGGCAATATCATTATGCAAATATCGTTCACCACGTGGAACAAGACGCGCCAAAAAGGTTTTCACATCCTCAAGCAGTCGCTCCTCATATTCATTGATCGCAATTGCCGTTGTGGTGTGCTGAGATGTGACGGTCACAAACCCGTCCCTGATACCTGACGCCGTCACGGCATCCCGAATACCGGGCATCAGATCATGCAAGCCAATGCCTTCATCTGTATCCAGCTCAATGAATGACGATATAATTTTCAAAATAGCTGCCTGTGTTGAATAAACAGCGCAGTACACATTGTTGAGTACCCGATAGATATAAATATATCACTACTATTTTCTCAACAGCTCACTGGCGAGACGCCCATCACGGCCCTGCGGATCTGTGGCGACAGTCAACTCCAGGTAATGTCGGTACTGGTTTTCATCATCATCACCGCGTGCAACAAGCGCGGTCGTGAAATAACTTGCCGCCTTAAAGCCAGCTGCCATAACATTAAAATCATGATGCGACAGGATCTCCTCTAGCAAATTCTTACCTCTTTCATAACGATTAAAAAAAGACGGTATATAGATATAAGAACTGGCGGCAACCAGCAGCGTATCCAGACGTCTGCTTGGGGGCACATTATTGCCGTTGGAAAGCAGCTCAAGCGCCCGATCGATTTTTTTCAGGCCCGCTTCAGTCAAGCGTTGCTTATCCAGGTTGTTTTGAGCGTCGCGACCCTGCAAGGTCATGCTGGCACCCAGATAGGCCAGAAAAACAGGGTTTTCGGGATACCGGGAATTCAGCGTTCGAAAATTCTTCAAGGCCTTACGTACCGCCTGCCGATCACCATCAACCCCCTGCAGGAAAATAGTCCGAGCCTCTATCAGTTCATTGTCGATACCATCCGCATGGACAGGCAAGAGCGCGCTCATCAACATACATAAAAATAATAGAAATCTGATATTCATACTTTTACACCACCCGGAACTTTTCCCGTTAAAACTCAATCTACTCGCTGCCACCTACAACATCAGCTTCCTGCCTCAATACATATGGGAAGCCTTACCCATTTTCACGGCACCCTCTGCACCTTCGCACTGCTCACAAGTATCCATCGCACAGCCGCAATTACAGGCACCATCCATTGCGCAGCCACATGAGCCACCCGTTGCACACTCACACTTGTCACAGCCTCCTTTGGCATTTGGTATATTACACATCTTGCCAGCCATTCCCGCCTTGTGTTTCCCGTTAAGGATCATCTTTTGATCCGGCGTCAGCATGGCTTTGATATCATGCAGCTGCTGCGCAAACGCATGCCAAAGCTGCGACTCCAGCTTGCCGGCCTTGTCCAACTGGGCATTAACCGCCTTCATGTCAACGTCAGCCGCATGGAGCAGAGCGGCCAGGTCATGGTTCGCTGCCTTGAGTTGTGCCGCACCCGTAGCATTGTTGACGATATAGTCATCACGCAGTTTGACGAGCTTTGCCATTTGGTCTTTCTTTAAATCAAGCTTTGTGGCCATACCCAGGAAATGCACGGCGGCATTGTGGGGTCGTAGCTTATGCTCACCCTTGTCACGATGTTCCTGCTTTGCCATACCCTGGTGTGAGCCCTTGCCCTTCTCAGAACATGCCCAGGCACTGGTGGATCCCAGGGTACTGAGCAGTAGCGTTGCCAGCGCTACAGCAATAACACCATATCGGCATTTAGATGCCTGACTATTTTTCATGATAATTTCTCCTTCATCCTGGGCAAGACACAAACGTTAGGTGCTACTTATAAGGTCACCCTATCGTATAAAAACAATACTCACCAGTCCAGCCGCCTTCAACAAGGAAACACCACGCTCTGAAACAGGGCCATATTATTGAGATTTACTCATAGTATTCATTATGTTACATAACCCGGGCCGATCCATGCCCAGTTGTCATTCACTATAAGGTTATAATACGCTCTGGAGTGAGCAAATGGAGATCTAATTCTCTGACTCTTACCTACAATATGGGAAAATAATCCCCTATATTATTGCTCAAGCTGCAGGAGCCCATTATGTACACCATTAAATTCCAGCAAGCGGCCCTTCCTGTTCTTTTATCTGCCCTGTTCCTGAGCGGCTGTAACCTGCCGAGGACAAGTGACAGCAACACACAGCAGCAGGGTGATCTGCAGAACAATCTGGTCGGCGTCAGCCTGGTCGCGGCTGAATCGACGAAAGACCTGGAAAACTATCTCAAGCAAGGTCTGCTCGAAGCCACGAACGAAAGCGCTGTTTACAATACCCTGCAGCTGGACGCCATGGATATGCAGTTTAATCCAGCAGTCACAATGACCAATAATACTCTGGAGACTGCCGGTGCAGCGGCTACAGCCGGTGTCAGCAGTGATCAAATTTCCGCTACCAACCTGCAGGTTTCCGGTGTGGATGAAGCCGACCTCGTGAAGAGCGACGGGAAACACCTGTATATCATCGACCGCCCCGATGGCAACCGCCTGCATTACTCAGTGCGTATCATGACCATCAACCCGGCCCCGGCCGAAGCCGTGGAGATCAATCGCTTAACCCTAGACGAGGCCGGCACCCAGATTGCCGGGCTGTATCTATATCCGGGGCAGGATACTAACGATGACCTGCTCGTGGCCGTGGGATCGCAGCCCTGGAACTGGCAATATTTCCAGAGTCCATGGAACTGGCAGCAAGGCGCAGCAAAGATCTGGCTCTATAACGTTACCGATCCGGAAAACGTCACACCCCCGCTGATGTTATCGCTGGATGGTTATATCCTATCAAGCCGTCGCATTGGTGATATGTTGTATCTCGTCTCGCGCTTTACCCCGCAAATAGACGGCCTGTACCCCTACCCGGCCACCGACATCGAGCGCGCGCAAAATAAACTACTGGTCGACAATGCCCATCTGGCAGATATGCTGCCTGGGCTGGCCTGGAATACTGACAAGGCGCAGGCTTATATCGAATCAAGCAATTGTTTTTTACCGAACACCACCACCACATATAAAGGCCTGCCCACGCTGACCACCATCACCGCCCTTAACCTGCGCAACCCGACCAGCATAAAATCGGTGTGTTTTGGCGGCAACGCCACGGGCTTTTACGCCTCGCCGGAATCGATCTACATCACCAATACCTTCGGCCTCAGGCGCTTCGCCGAAATTGATGTATTGCCTGCAGTCGAACAGGACTTACCCGCGACGATGACAGTCGTGCATAAATTTTCCTTAACTACCGACGGCCCGTTATACACAGGCAGTGGCGCCGTCCCCGGTCGCCTGGCCGGCGGCAGCAATCCTTCCTATTTAATGGCCGAGCGCGAGGGCTATTTGAATATCCTGACCTCGTGGTTTGCCAAACAACAATGGCGACACCAATTAACCGTACTGCAGGAAACAAGCGATCCGAATAGTCAATTACTCGAAACCGTGGCACGTCTGCCCAATAGAGACCAGCCACAGGCCATCGGTAAACCGGGCGAACAAATCTACGCCACGCGTTACCTGGGCCAGCGTGCCTACATCGTCACCTTCAAAAAGATCGACCCGCTCTATGTCATCGATCTACACAACCAGCAGGCCCCGGCCATTGCTGGTGAATTAGAGATGCCGGGGTATTCCAGCTACATCCACCCGATCGGTGACAATCTTATCCTGGGTATCGGTAAAGAGGCCGTTCCCTCCACGAGTGGTGATTTCGCCTGGTACCAGGGCCTGAAACTGGCCCTGTTCGATGTCTCAGACATGACCGC
>Ga0316187_10005272_pt1 | contig 11177 bp, 11 predicted proteins | sample CroRivburrow1_MG_FD_204927 | JGI IMG/M metagenome (GOLD analysis project Ga0316187, IMG submission 204927) | Coastal sediment microbial communities from Maine, United States - Cross River worm burrow 1 | ecosystem: Environmental > Aquatic > Marine > Coastal > Sediment | place: USA: Maine...
CTCTCCCCTCTATTGATACCCTTCGAGTCCTCCATTTCAGCATAGCAGGCTGAGAGTTTTCGTTGAGATCGCCTCGGAGGCTAGCCGGTAGAAAGGGAACGGTCTGCGGCACAGCCATTTCAACCGCCCAGACTCCTACATAGATCAGGGTCTGCCAACTTGAGTTCAGGTGATCAACTCGGCAACCAGTGCATCGCCGGCGACCGATAGCCCCGTGAGCCGGGCCCGGCGAATTTGGCCGGCCAGGCCAGGGTCAGCCCGAGGCGGTAACAGCGCTCGGAAATAGGCCGGCGTGTACCCGGCATGAGACCAGCTGTCGCCATCACGGGTGCCGTGTTCCCACAGCACCGGCACGATCTCCCCGACCCGATTCACCAGCGCCTGCCGTTTCATTCGCTCTCCCAGGCGGTGCAGTGCTTCACTGCGGCTTTTCTGCAGGGTTCTCACTACTGGATTCGGAAGGCCGGCGGCCTTGGTACCCGACCGGGGCGAGTAGGAAAAAATATGTAAGTGCCCGAAGCCAACCCGCTCCACGAATGCCAAAGTCTCGGCCCACTCGGATTCGGTCTCCCCCGGAAATCCAACGATGATGTCGGTGGTGACGTTAAATCCCGGCACGCACTCCCGAGCGCGCTCCACCAGCCGGGCATAGGCCTCGGTATTGCAGCGCCGGGCCATGCGTTTGAGTACCGTATCAGAGCCGCTTTGCAGGGGCAGATGCATATGGGGCATCAGGCGCGGGTCTTGAAACAGACTGAGGAAATCCTCCCCCAGATCCCAGGGTTCGACCGAAGCGAAGCGGATACGCGGCATGTCGGTTTCGCTCAACAAGCTGCGCACCAGATGGAACAGCGAACCGCCGATGTCGCTTCCGTAACCGCCGACATGCACTCCGGTGAGTACCGCCTCACGCACCCCCTGGGCGTGCAGAGCGTTGATCTCAGACACCACATCCGCCACAGGTCGACTGCGTTCCGCGCCCCGGGCCACGGTCACGATACAAAAAGTGCAGCGATAGCGGCACCCGTCTTGGATCTTGACGAAGGCGCGCCCCCGGCCCTGGGCAAACAACGTGGACACACCCGGCTCCGTCGCCAGCGCGGGCATCCCCGGCAGGCCCAGCTCGCGCGAGGCGATGTCCACCAGATTTGGCTTGTCCTGATTGACCACCACCAGGTCGACACCCTGCTCAGCGGCAGCGGTGCCCGATTCAAGGGTAGCGTAACAGCCCGTGACCACCAGACGCGCCAGGGGATTGGCACGGTGGACACGCCGCATGATCTGACGTGATTTACGAACCGCCTCGGAAGTCACCGCGCAGGTGTTCAACACCACCAGATCGGCATCCGCTGCACCATCGACCAGCTGATGGCCGCGTTGCTCGAACTGTCGCGCCCAGGTCTGCAACTCCGCCTCGTTGAGCCGGCAGCCCAGTGAACGGAGATGAACCCGCAGTGGCGATACTGCCGGGCGATGCTGTTCCATGAAGACTGGCCTCTGAGACGCCGACGATACGCTGTTCTCGGATTTTCTCGGATTGGGTATACGCCTCGCCCGGGCGCTTCAGGCCTTGTCAAAGACGTAGTGGTTGACTTGCCACTCCCGCCCCTGGTCATACCCGAACAACTCCGCGCAGGCCATGAAGAAAACCCGCCATCGCTGAACCCAACGCTCTGCATCGTCTCCATAAGCCTGCCTGAACAGCGCCAGAATGGGGACGCGTTGATGATCCATCTGGTCCAGCCAGGCTTCACATGTCCGTTGATAGTGACGGCCATCAACAGTCCACCTATTGTCCAAACGCAAATCGTCCTGGAAGTGGGTGAGCAACGCCTCGCTCGGCATCAAGCCGCCGCTGAAAAAATGCCGGCCCATCCAGTTGTCGTCGCCTTCGGTCTCGAAGGGATAACTGTATTGGCGGTGGGTGAATATGTGCACGAACAGCTTCCCGTTTGGCCGCATCCAGCCACCGATACGCGCCATAAGCGTCTGGTAATTGCGCATATGCTCGAACATCTCCACCGACACAACCCGGTCAAAGCGTTGATCCGTCGAGAATTCGTTTACATCGGCAACCTGGGCGTTGATGTTTCTCAGGTTGCGGGCGTCGGCTCGCCGGCGAATGGTTTCGATCTGCGGTGTAGAGTTGCTCAGGGCGACGATACGACTGTTTGGATAGTGCTCCGCCATCCAAAGGGTCAAGGATCCCCAACCACAACCGAGTTCCAATATATCCATGCCGTCCGCCAGCCCAGCCCGCTCACAGGTCAAGGCCAACATCGCCTGTTCGGATTGGGCCAGGGTATCGACCCCTTCGGGCCAGTAACCTGAGCTGTACTTCAGATGCGGACCCAGGACCCGCTCGAAGAACTCCGGCGGCACCTCGTAGTGCTGCTCATTGGCCTTGTCGGTTTCAATGGCAATGGGGCTGCTACGCAACTCAGTCACAAGTTCCGCCTGGCGCTGTTCCGGGTCGCCACTGGCCTGCTCCCGCAGCCGGTCGCGCAGCAGCTTGCGGATGCCCGCCCGGGTGACCCAGTCGGGCATGAGACCCCGTTCGATCAATTCAACAGCCGTTCTCATGTACGTGTCTCCGTGGGAAACCAAGGGAAAAACATAGGGGTGGTGCGCTGATATGCCGCATAGTCTTCGCCCCGACTGGCCAAGGCACGACGCTCGGTGTGGGGTATGCCGGTAATGTAGTAAAGCACCAGGAACATCATCACCGGACCCAGCAGGCCGATCCACCCAAGCGGCCCGCCCAAGGTCAGGGGCACATAGGCCCACCAGTGCAGCCACTCGAAAAAGTAGTTGGGGTGGCGCGAATAGCGCCATAGGCCACTGCGGCAGGTTTTGCCACGATTTTCCGGCCGAGCCCGAAATGCCGCCAGCTGGCGGTCGGCCAGGGTCTCACCACCCACGGCCACCAACCAGATCACGACCGCCAGGACCATGGCCCATGCGGGTGCTGCCTCCGGGCGCTGCACCGCCACCGCCCACGGCAAGGCCAACACAACCGCGGCCACCGCCTGAAACTGAAAGAACGCGAAAAACCCCAGCTGTGCCCGATTCCCGAGCCAGGCCCGCATGTCCACATAGCGCCCGTCTTCTTCGGACCCACTCACACGCCGCCACAGGTAAAAACCGAGGCGCAGCGCCCAAACCGCGCCCAGAACACCCACAAGCAGGCGCTGGCTGGAGGCCCCATCGCCCATCGCCGCGTACAATACCGCCAACGCAGCCATACCGAAGGACCACCCCACATCCACCCAGCCGGCGTTGCCGCTGTGCCATTGCCACAGCCATACCAGCGTCATCAAGACCGCGAGCAGACCTAAACCGGTCATCATCAATCCAGTCATGATCGTCTGTCCTCGCGCAGCGCGACGCTGACAGGTCCAACCACAATGGGTGGTCCAGTCCAACACAGGAATGGAACACGCCTCACGCCGCGCTCCGCACATGGGCCCTGGGCATTGCCCAGGCGCTGAAGAAGGTAAGCGCCAGCATTGCCCCGGCCCAGACCAGTGACAGGGCGGCAATCGCGGCGCCTTCCGGGGCCAAAAACTCCGCGGCGCCCAATGCGGCGCCTCCGGCATAGGCCAGGGGTCCACCCACCGCGCCCATGAGCACCGCCCAAACCGGGTGTGATTGAATCCAGGACATGGACCGGGTAAGCGTGATCCCGAACGCCAGCCATAGAGCGCTGATCCAAAGCGGCGCCCAGGGGTGCGGCCACATGGTTCCCTTGAATTGGATCAATCCGGCACTGATCAGAACAGAGTCCAACGCCGTTCCTATGAGCACGATGCCGATCAGCATGCGCACCTCGCGGCCCCGATCCGGATTGCCCCACAGGTAGAACAGCGCGACCGCACTGGACACCACAGGACCCAACCAGGCCATGCCATGGGCTGCGCCCAGTACGCAACTGAACCAACCGAGTTGAAACAGCGCTACGTTCAGCAGGGTGGCGGGTAAAGACTGGACCATGGCTGGCGCGGTCAGGGCCGGTTCGACCGGTAGTCAGCTTTCTCGAACACCACCTGTACGGTGCCGATCGCGCGCTCCTGAAACCCACCCTCGCAATAGCTCAGGTAGAAATTCCACAGTCGCGCGAAGCGATCACCGAACCCAAGCTGTCGCACCGCCTGCAGTCGATCATTAAAGCGCTGACGCCAGTGCCTGAGGGTGGTGGCGTAGTGCAGCCCGATGTCTTCCAGGTGCTGGACCCGGAGGTCGGATGCACGCCCTACAGCATGCATCATGGCTGACACCGACGGCAGACATCCGCCGGGAAAGACATAGCGCTGTATGAAGTCCACTTCTCGTTTGGCGCGTTCGAACTCAGACTCGGCGATGGTGATGGACTGCAGCAGCATGAGCCCATCCGATTTCAACAGGCGGCTGCAGGCCTCAAAGTAGGTGTCGAAATACTGGTGCCCGACCGCCTCGAACATTTCGATGGACACCAGCTTGTCGTACTGGCCCCGCAGGTCCCGATAATCCTGACACAGCACGGTGACGCGGTCCTCGAGTCCCGCTTCGGTGACCCGTGCCTGGGTGAATTCGAACTGTTCACGGGAAATGGTCGTGGTGGTGACATGACAGCCGCAATGGGTGGCCGCATGCAGGGCAAAACCACCCCAACCGCCCCCCACTTCCAGTACCCGGTCTTCGGGTGACAGCGCCAACTTGTCGCAGATCCGCTGGTACTTCGCATGCTGGGCGGTCTGGAGGCTGCTGTCGACCTGCTCGAAAATGCCGCAGGAGTAGGTCATGCTGTCGTCGAGCCACAACCGGTAAAATGCGTTGCCCAGATCGTAGTGGGCGGAGATGTTTTCCTCGCTGCCGCGGCGAGTATTGCGACGCAGCGCATGAAACATCCTGAGCATGGGCGTGGTCAGTCGGCTCAGACCACCCTCCAGGGATTCCATGACCGAGCGATTGATCACCAGCAATCGCACGACCGCGGTGAGGTCGTCGCAATCCCACCAGCCCAACATGTAGGCCTCGCCCGCCCCCACCGTGCCGCGCAAGGCGATGCGGCTGTAGACCCGCGCATCGTAGATGTACACCCGGGCTGTTGGATCCGCTTCGCTGCCGACCACACCAAAATCGTGCTCGCCGTCCGTGTCGTGTATCGCCAAGCGGCCCCGGGTCATGTCACGCAGGCGACGAAAAACGAGTCTGCGCAAATAACGATCGGCCGGCCGGGCCCGTGCGCCAATCTCCGCCGGTACCTCAGCCGGAACGATGGATACTCTCATGTTCCTTCCTCATATTCGTAGATCGGTGTGTGGGATGGTCGATGACGGGAAGTCGCTTGAGCCAGAGCTTCGCGGCCTCCCAATGAATAGCCAGAATGACTTTCAAAGTCATCAGGGGATGGATCAGGAGCGCACGGGCCAGCGCGGCGCCGGTAATGGCTTCACGGTCCAGCAGTAGAGTGGCGTCGAACACCCTGCCGTGCGCATCGTGGTTGGCCATGTGCACCATAAGATCCTCCGAAGGTGAGGTGGATCGCCATTCATAGGTCATGTCCATGTCCATGAAGGGGGAGACATGGAACGCCTTCGCGAAGCGATGCCGCTGATGCTCCGGCTGCGCTCCGGTATCCTCCGCCGCATCCAAGACGTAGCAGTGGCGCTCGCCCCAGGGTGTGTTGGTGACCTCGGCCACCAAGGTCTCAACCCGTTCACCCGAATCATCAAAACAGTAATAAATGCTGATGGGGTTAAAGCAGTAGCCGAAATGCCGGAGATGGGTCAGCAGACGGATGGGCCCTGTTGGCCGCCGCCCGGTGCGCGTATCAACCAACTCCCGCACCGCCGTATCCAACGGTGTGTTGGGGTCGCCAAAGTGATCCCGGCGACGAAACCAGGCAAGGGCAAAACGACGACAGGACCAAAACCAGCGCCCGGCGAAAACCCGATCCAACTCGCTGAGGTCGATATAGGCCATGAACAGGCGATAGCGGAACTCATGATCCACCGGACGCATGCGTCGGTGTCGCACCCAACCCCGGTACAGTGCGCTGTTCACGCGGCCAGATCCCGTTCACTCATCAGCGCGTCAGCCACTATCCGCCCACTTTGAAAGCCGTCCTCGTGAAAACCGTAGGTCCAGTAAGCACCACAATACCAGCTGCGATTAACACCGCTGATTTCCGCCCTCCGTCCGCGCGCCCGAGCCGCTTCCGGGGTATACAGCGGGTGCCTGTAATCGATCCGCCGGATGACCCGATCAGAGTCGATTTCGCCCTGGTAGTTCAGGGTGACAAAGAACGTCTCCGGCGCATCAAGGCATTGCAGGCTGTTCATGTCGTAGGTCACCGCTACCCGGCTTTGCGGTTCGGACGGCACATGATAGTTCCATGCAGCCCAGGCCAGGCGTCGGCGGGGCATCAATCGAGAGTCGGTGTGGAGCACCGCTTCGTTTTTCTGAAACGGAAGCGCCCCCAGCACGTCCTGTTCGGCCGCGCTCGGATCCTCCAGCATGGACAAGGCCTGGTCGCTGTGGCAGGCAAAAATGACCTGATCGAATGACGCATCGTCCTGGTCGGTGGTCACCAGTACTCGATCGGGCCGCCGGAGAACCCGCCGCACCGGCGTCGCCAGTCGGATGCGATCTTGAAAGGGCGCCGCCAGCGCATTGACGTATTCACGCGAGCCTCCGACGATGCTGCGCCACTGGGGCCGGTCATTGACCGTCAGAAGTCCGTGATTGCGGAAGAACTCGATAAAGCCCAGTGCAGGAAACTGTTGAATTCGGTCCGGACAAGCCGACCAGATGGCCGCACCCATGGGCAGCAGATAGCGATCTCGGAACAACTCACCATACTGCCCTTGTTCCAGAACTTGACCCAAAGTGGTCTCGGGGTCCAGCTTGCTCAGAAGCTTAGGCGCCTCGCGATTGAAGCGCAGAATGTCCCGCAACATGCCATAGAATCGAGGGCGTACAAGATTGCGTCGTTGCGCGAACAAAGTGTTCAGGGTGTCCCCGTTGTACTCCAGGCCGGATTGTTCACAGCGGACGCTGAACGTCATCGCGGTATCCTGAGAGGCAATGCCCAGATCATCAAGAAGTCCACTGAAACCCGGATAGTTGCGGTCGTTGAAGACGATGAAACCAGTGTCGATCGCGTAGTCTCTGCCTGCCATGGGTACGTCTATTGTGTTGACGTGACCGCCAAGATGCGGTCCGGCTTCGAACAACGTGACGTCATGTTGCGGATGAAGCCGGTGGGCTGCGGCCAGGCCCGATATGCCACCGCCGATGATGGCGATTTTCATAGCGGAGCCCGATTCATGTCCACATCAGGCAGCTTATAGTCGCGCCTTGATCCGGCGAATGATCCCGCCAAGCACCGGCACCCGCTCGTAGATGAACTCGCCCATATCGAAGTAGTCCCGGTGCCGGTGGACGCGATCGGTGAACTGAATGTGAGACATCCCGCTGAGGGTGATCTCCTGACCCGGGCAAAAACGCCCGTGCCTGACGCGCATGACCCAGGGTATGACCGCCTGGGTCGCCTCTTCCATACCGGGCTCGTAGTCGAATCGGCAGCTGAGTACGCCCTGATACAGGTTGGCATAATATTCACTGAGGGCGTCCAGTCCGCGTATCTCACGAACCGGGTCCTGGAAGTGAACGTCCTCACCGTAGATTTCCGACAGTCGGTCGAGACAATTTGCATCGAGCTCATTAAAAGTTTGTTTAAAGGTGTCTGTGAATGAATACATGGGTCAACGTGAATATGGCGTGAAGGGGAAAGCATGACTTTCAGGCCGGCACATGGGACAGCGGCGCCTTGAGGAAGGTCTCAACAATCGGCACAGGCTGGCGACGTAAGTTCAACGCGCTCGCCACCACGAAAGACGATCAATCGCACGGGGTCGGAGGGCGATTTGTCGCTCATGCGCTGACGAATTGCAAGATAGGCTTGGCGACCTGCTATGGGAACACCCTCCACCTCCAGGATGACATCTCCGCCCAAAAGCAGGCTGTCGCCGTCGATTGTGATTTCGATACTGCCTTCCCTGAGACCCAATCGCTCGGACAGGGACCCGCGGGCGACCCGCTGCACCAGAATACCCGCGCTCTGGGGAATATTAAGGGCCGCGGCAAGCGGCCCTCGAATATACCTGCCCTCCAGACCGGACCAACGCCGTTTATGGGCCAGCAGTTGGTCTCGCACGGTATTCGACGCCACCGCAAAGCCCAGCCCTTCGTTGCCGCCCGAAGTGGACTCGATATGGCTGACAATACCGATCAGTTGGCCGTCAAGGTTAAACAACGGCCCACCGGAGTTACCCTGATTGATGGCAGCATCGGTCTGCAGATACTCACCCAGGCCAAATCCCCCATCCAGGGAATCCGCCGGGCGGCGGGCGCTGATGTGGCCCACTGTCAGGGTGTGTGAAATGCCATAGGGCGCCCCCACCACAAACACCTCCTCACCGACACGAACGGTATCGGAGTCAGCCAGAACGACGGGGTCGATCCCTTCGGGGACATTGCTGAGCTGAATCAGGGCTACATCCGCCATGGGCTCCGACGCGATGACCCGGGCCAGAGCCTGGTCGCCGTTGACGAACTGCACGTGGATCGAATCCGCGGTCTGCACCAGGTGGGATGCAGTCAACGCCTGGCCGTCGTTGGAAATCAATACTCCAGAACCCAGACCCGCAGCACGACTCGGTCGATCAACGTCACTGCCGGGCCGATGCTTATAGGCCTCGATGATCAGCACCGCCGGTTCCACCCGATCAAAGGCATCGCTCAAATCGGTGGCCGAGGCGAACGACGTGCAGGCAATGGCCACGGATGTGATCCCCAGTCGGGCGATGAGACGAGTGACACGGTTCATGAAATCTCCGCAAGCAGCCGATCGAGCATCGACTCTGCCTGTGACAGATAGCCGGCCCCGAACAGATTCAAATGATTCAAAATGTGATACAGATTGTAGAGCGTGCGCCTCACTGGATAGCCGTCGTCCAGCGGCCAGGCATCCTGATACGCCGCGTAGAATTCCCTGCCCAGTCCACCGAACAGTTCGGTCATGGCAAGATCCGCTTCGCGGTCACCATAGTAACTGGCCGGATCATAGATGAGAGGCCGTCCCTCAACGTCGTAGCCAATGTTGCCGGACCAGAGGTCACCATGCAGCAAAGACGGCACAGGATGATGCCCGCCAATGAGTTGGGGCAGCGCATCCCGCAACCGCGCGCCCCGATCAGCCAGTCGCGCTCCAAACCCGCGGGATGACGCCAGCTCGAGCTGAAAGCCCAGGCGATGCTCAGACCAGAACGCGACCCAGTCCTTAGACGATGGGTTGTGCTGCGGAGTGGTCCCCAGCGCATTGTCCCGCGTCCATCCGAAGCAGTCTCCCGTGGACCGATGCAGCGTTGCCAGCTGGTCGCCGAAAAGGGTCTCCGAATTTTGCCGTGGGTGCCCGAGAACCACATACTCCAGCACCAGCCAGGCGTGTTCACCATCGTTGCCGGCGCAAATCGTCTCGGGCACCCGAACCGGGCCAGCATCGCGCAGAGCCTCCAAGCCCGCCGCTTCGTTCATAAAATCCGACAGGCGATCCGCTCGATTAATCTTGACGAAAAGTGCGTCACAGCCATCAGACAAGCGGTAGGATTCGTTGATGCAGCCACCGCCGACAGGTTGGGGTTGATCCGGGTCGAAGGCGGTACCGGTCTCGGCGCGAATCTGGTCGAGCAGCGGAATCCAGTCGATCAACATTTCAAATCAGCCGACAAGCTCAATCATCGGGTTCTGTCGCCGAGCATCGGCGCTGGCGCAAATCCAAGCGCAATCAGTCGCCCGACCGTGCCCAATTGAGTCGTTCGTGGATTGGACTTCTACGCGGGAAATGCGCCTTCAGAAACGCCATCTGGTCGGCCAGGATCCGGCGCCCCTGCAGGTAGATGTACTCGGCGTAGCTGGGTGTAAACGGGACCGCCATCAGTTCCATGCCCATTTCGTCGGGGTAGCAGGCACCCTTATGATGATTGCATCGACGGCAGGCACTGACGACGTTGGTCCAGACGTCCTTGCCCCCGCGACTGATGGGCCGAATGTGATCACGGGACAGGCTGCCATCGGAAAACTGAGCGCCACAGTAAAGACACAGGCCGCAATCCCGGCGGAACAAGGCCGGATTGTTCAGTGGCGGGACATAGTCGATAAGCCGCTCGGACAACGCTCTGGTGTCGCCCTCGGTGGCGATGATCGAGTTTACATCGACAAAGCTGCGCAGCCCGCTACGGGCATTGGTGCCGCCCCGGATCCGGTACAGGCGCGAGCCGCAGGCGTAAGATACCAAGCCCTGACTGTAGAGCCTCACGGCTTCTCGAAAATCGATCCATTCCAACGGCATTCCGGATACGTCGGTGCGAAGAATCCGGTGATCTAAGGCGTGCATCTATCCCCTCGGACATCACATATCAGGCCTGTGCGTAAGCGACTATACACCAAGCCCACGGTGCACACGGTTACCTCGCAGGCACCGGTTCGCTCATGGAAGCATAGATGCGATCGTCTCTGTAGCGTACCCGATCTGTGACCGCGCCTTGACAGAGAAATTCGCATGAGGCGCAATAAGGCTGGTTTTCCCGATACGGTCGCCGGGTGCAGTTCTGTTTGCGCTCGTCATTCTAGAAAAGACCAGATAATACCCGCGATCTGCACCTTGAATATGCGGTTTTCACCCTCCAAGCTGCTTCGTCCAGAATACGTCAGAGGCTCCTTGGTCGAGCTGCAGCATCGTGAACCCTGGAATGGTTTTGCGGCCAGATTGCCGTCTGGGCAGAGTGACGCGGCGGGATGCCAGAATCGAAAGCCGTCCCCCACGACGGGAACAGTATTTAGAGATTGGAGAGAGCAGTCATGTCGATCCGCATAGCGGTACCGAAGGAGACTCGAGAGGGGGAGCGTCGTGTGGCGCTGGACCCGGCGACGGCGACGCGGTTTGTGAAGCTGGGTGCAGAGGTTGCGCTGGAGCGAGGGGCGGGCGAGGAGGCGCATTTTCCGGACGCGGCGTATACGGATGTTGAGTTCCGTGAGGACGGGTCGTCGTTGTGTTCGGATGCGGATGTGGTTTTGCGGGTGTCGCCGCCGACGGTTGAGGAGGCGGGTCTTTTGAAGGAAGGCTCGGTGCTGGT
>Ga0316187_10005273_pt1 | contig 11177 bp, 8 predicted proteins | sample CroRivburrow1_MG_FD_204927 | JGI IMG/M metagenome (GOLD analysis project Ga0316187, IMG submission 204927) | Coastal sediment microbial communities from Maine, United States - Cross River worm burrow 1 | ecosystem: Environmental > Aquatic > Marine > Coastal > Sediment | place: USA: Maine...
GTCGGGAGAGAAGCGCACCGACCATACAACCATGCTCGTGCCGGGCAGAATGAGAGACTGTTGGGGACTCGCTTTGGGGTCGATCACCCGTTCCTGAGCTCCAGTCTCCAGGTCCCAGATTCGAGCGGTCCCGTCCCTGCTGCCAGTGGCAACGCGGTTGGTGCCCTCGTGGACGTCGACGGCCCACACCTGGTGCTCATGACCCTCGAGCAGAAGTAGCAGTGCGCCGGTATCGAGGTCCCGAACACCCACAGTCTTGTCGAGACTGGCGATGACGGCGCGTCCATCACTCGTTGTGGCTATCTCCCGCAAGGACTGTTCGTGCCAGTCCCTGTGCTCAACGCCTCGCGTCCCCGTCGCCGCATCCCACTGCTGCAGACCCTTCAGGCCGTCGTTCGCACCAAGAAGGTGCCTGCCGTCGGGCGTGTAGGCGACAGACCAGACCGCACCCTCGAATCCGCGGAGGGTCGCCACCCGCAGCCCACGGCGCCCGGTGAACGCGTTCAACGCTGTCAAGACCGCGCCCTCTGTCTTGGGAGTTCCCTGGGCCTCATCAGCTTCCAGGGCCAGGGCGAGCGCCAGCGCAGGATCTCGATCCGCGAGCGCGACGGCCGAGTCGGCCAACGCAGCAGCCGTCGCGTTTCTTGCGTCGTTACGTCCCCGTACAGCGACCACGGCAGCGACGGCAAGCAGCCCAGATAGAGCTGCCAAGCCGAGTATCACGAGGCGCCGCCGCGTGATTCGCCGCGAACGTGCTCTGCGGCTCTCGGACACATAGGCAAGAACCCCCGGCTTCGAGATTCCGTCGGCGAGGTCCAGGCGACTCCCATGGAGCAGGAGCGACTTATCCCGACCAGCCGACTCCCACTCGTCCGCAAGTTCCTCAATGCGGCGTGCGGTTCTGAGATGTTCCCGACCGTCGTCGATCCAGCGCCGCAACGTGCCCCATTCGCTCAGCAACGCTTCGTGGGCAACCTCAACAGTGGCACTACGAGTGGTGGGATCACGATCGAACGACAAGAGCCGGGCCTCTCCGAAGCGGTCAATGACCTCAATCGCCCCGCCCGAGGCATCCAGGTTCGCCAGTGCTAGCTTGCGGACTCGGCGGCGCGTATCGTCGGTACCCTCGCCGAGTTCGACGAGTTCCAGGAACACCCGGGACGCCACCGCTCGCGCCGGCTCACTCAGCACCTCGAGGACGGCGTCGGCCCGCTGGCCGAGGGCGCCGGATACACCTCCGATCGCCCGGTAGTCCTCAATGGTCATAGTGTCGCCACTGCGCTCGAACAACTCTGTCAGGGCGTACTGGACCAGCGGCAGCCCACCGGGCTGGCCGCTGACATCTCCGAGAATCTCACCAACCAAACCGGGTTCCAGCGATACTCCGGCACGGTCCGAAGGTCGGGTGATCGCCTCCTCCAGCTCGGAGCTTGTCAGCGGAAGCACGGTCTCGGTGCGGGTGCGCATCAATTCACCGAGCTCGTTGTGGAGCAAAGGGCGGTCGTAGTAGTCGGCGCGCAAAGTCGCCATCACTCTGAGCTGGCTTCTGGGATGGGTGACGGCTGCCACCAGACCGGCGACGAATCGTGTTCGGTCGGGTTCGGCCGACATCGCGAATAGCTCCTCGAACTGGTCGATCAAGAGAAAGAGCTCCCACCCCTCTCCCGGCAATGAGCGCCGGATGGCCTCATGAATGCCAAGATCGTCGTTGTGGAGTCGCGTCGCCAGATCTTCGGGCGTTCCAACGGTGACGGCTCGCAGCGCCGACTCGAGCTCGTGGAATGGGTCTGCGCCTGGTTGCATCTCCGCAAACAGCCATCGATCGGACCCCGCAACGGCTCCCGAGCGCAACGCCGGGATGACCCCGGCCCGGGCAACGCTTGACTTGCCGCTCCCGCTCGGCCCCACGACCGCCAGGAAACGGTCGTCCGGCGAAGTCACGGCAAAACGGGAGACGAGCCTGGCCACCAGTTCCTCGCGGCCGAAGAAGTCTGCCGCATCCGTCCCCTGAAAAGCCGCCAGGCCTTTGTAGGGGTTCCTTCTTGCCGGTACCGGGGCCATAGCCGTCACGCCGAGAGCGCTGTGCAGTTCCGTCAGCAAGTCGTCGACGGTTTCGTGGCGGTCGGCGGGATCGGTCGACGCCGCCTTTTCCAGCACAGCGTCTACCGCCACCGGCAGCTCTGCGACGAGCGCGCTCGCCGGCGGAAACGATTCGTCCAGCCGCCGCTCAACGGTGCGTTCCGGAGTCTCTGCCCGGAACGGATGGGCCGAGGTCAGGATTTCGAACGCCATCAGCGCAAATTGATACACATCCGTCCATGGTCCGACCGGTTCGCCGGTCAGTTGCTCAGGAGCGGCATAGTCCGGAGCCAGGGGCCCGCGTGCTCCCCCGGTGAGCCCGGATGCTTCGACCAACCGGGCGGCACCAAAACCACCGAGAACCGGGGTGCCGTCGTCATCGAGGAGAACGCTGGCCGGCCTGACGTCGAGGTGGACTACCCCCAATCGGTGGGCGTAGGTCAGCGCCGACCCAATGCGGTCGAGCAGCGCGATCGCCTCGGCGCGCGGCCATGGCTTACGCTGCAGTGCACTTGCGAGATCGCCGCCTCGCAACCAGCGGGTCACCAAATATGCGCTCCCGGGCTCCCGCCAGTAGTCATACAGCGGAACAATGTGAGCGTGCTGCAGAGCTGCAATACGTTCCGCCCCGGACTCAAACCGTTGGATGAAGTCCGACTTGTCGGCATGCTCCGGGCCGATGATCTTGATTGCCACCTCGCGCCCTGAAGTTGGCTTGTAGGCGCGATGGACCTCTCCAATGCGGTCCTTTCGGACGAGACCGCGGAGCTCGTAACCGCGCACAGCGCGGCTCACACCGAGCGCCTTCGACTCGACCCGGGCGTCGAGCGTTCGATCATGCTCGAGGATCCGTTGCTCGAGAGCGACGATGGATGATCCGGGATCCGCCCCGAGATCTTCGATCAGGCGCGTTCGCAGCATCTGGTAGGCGCGCAGGGCCTCGGCCTGTCGACCGGATCGGTAGAGCGCCAGCATCCACATTTCTGTGAGTCGCTCACGAAACGGGTGCTCGACTACGAGCGCTTCGAGCTCGGCAGCGAGCTCGAAGTGGTGGCCCAGTGCCAGCTCGACGTCGATGCGATCTTCGACTGCGGCCAGCCGCAATTCATCGAGACGCAGTGCGCTGGAGTGAGCGAACTCTTCGTACTGGAACTCGGCAAAGGCGCGGCCCCGCCACATCGCCAGAGCCGTGGCGAGCAAGTCGGCGCTTGCAGCCGGATCCGAAACTGACAATTCCCGAGCAGATTCGACGGCGGCCTCAAAGCGGCTCGCGTCGATACTGTCGAGGGCAACCTCGAGCGAGTAGCCCGGCGACTTCGTCGCAAGCGGTGCGCCGGTGCGGTCCGGGTCAAGCGTGTCACGCAGTTTGGAGACGTGAAATCGGAGGGTCTTGACTCCAGCCTCAGGAGGGCTGTCTTGCCAGAGGTACTCGATGAGTCGTTCGGTGGAGACAACTTCGTTCGCATGGATCAGCAGGACTGCGAGAAGGGCACGCTGCTTCGTCGAGTCGAGCGGAATGATCTCCCCGTCTCGTGTCACCTCCAGAGTGCCGAGAACACGGTATTCCATATTGGCGAACATACCCAAATCTCACCTCCGGTGCCCGATCGACGATGGAAGGGGCAGCCATGAGCGCCGATGCCGGCTTCCACCCGCAGGTCCTATGACCCCACAGCAAACGCTCTTCTATCGCGCGTTTCCAGACGCGAGCATGCCAAAGCACGGATAGCGGACGATTAGATCGATGCCAGATCGTGGTCGCGAAGCGAGAGTCGGATCTAGAGGCGGGCGAGCCCTCAAACGTGCTCGCCCGCCTCCTCCCCCCATGTCGGTCAACCTCGAAGGACCGTTGACCAGATCCAACCGTATTATCCGATACTGGGATTAGCTGGCGGTTAGGACCGCTGGAGGGCAGCGCGATCGATAGTGCCTGGCCGGGCGATCTAACCCGGCGCTAACCACGTCCCGAGCCCCGGTTGTCCTGTCGCCGTCACGTGTAGATCGGGTAGCGGGCCACCAGTTCGGTGACGATTGAGCGAGCGTCTCTGACGGTCTCGTCCACGTCGCCTGATGCCATTGCCAGCAGAACGTCGGCCGCCAACCGCCCGATCAGGGAGAAGTCGTCCTCCCCCATGCCGCGGGCAGTGCCGGCCGAAGCTCCGAAACGGAGGCCCGACGTGATCTGCGGCGGCTGGGTATCGCCGGGGACGCCGTTCTTGTTCGCGGTCAGCCCTGCTGTCTCCAGCACGTCCGAGGCGGCGGCACCGGTCAATCCGAGCGGGCGTATATCCACCAGCAGCAGCGGGGTATCCGTGCCTCCGGTGAGCACCCCAATTCCCCGTTCGATCAGGGCCGCCGCCATTGCCCGGGCGTTGGCCAGCACGGAGTGGGCGTAGTCACGGAACTCCGGCAGCAGGGCCTCGTGCAGGCACACTGCCTTGGCGGCCACGGCATTGAGGATCACCGAGCCCTGCACGCCGGGGAACACCGCCGAGTCGAGGCGTCGGGCGAGATCGGTGCGGTTCGAGAGGATCAGCCCGCCGCGAACGCCGCGCAGGTTCTTGTATGTCGTGGCGGTCACGACGTCGGCGTGTGGCAGCGGATCGGGATGGGCGCCACCGGCCACCAGCCCTGCCCAATGCGCCATGTCGACCAGCAGCGTCGCCCCCACCGCATCGGCTGTCTCGCGGAACAAGGCGAAGTCGATGGCGCGGGGATACGCCGAGCCACCGGCGATGATCAGCCTCGGCTTGGACTCTTGCGCGATCCGTCGCATCGCGTCGTAATCCAGGAATCCGGCCTCGTCGACGCCGTAGCGCACGATGTTCATCCAGTTGCCGGAGATGTTGGCGCCGGCGCCGTGGCTCAGGTGGCCGCCGGCTGCCAGATCCATGGACAGCACCGTGTCGCCTGGGTCGAGGAAGGCCAGGAACACTGCCAGATTGGCCTGTGATCCGGAGTGGGGTTGTACGTTCGCGTAGGTCGCGCCGAACAGAGCCTTGGCGCGTTCGATGGCAAGCGTCTCCACCCGATCGGCGTGTTCGACACCTCCGTAGTAGCGCGCGCCGGGGTAGCCCTCAACCGTCTTGTTGACCATCGGTGAGCCAAGCGCCTCGAGCGTTGCCCGGCTCACCAGGTTCTCCGATGCGATCAGTTCAACCCCGCCACGCTGTCGCTCGGTCTCGGCTGCGAGAGCGGCGGCGATTTCAGGATCGGTGTCTGCAAGGGCACCCTGGAAGTAGCTCGACGCGGGCGTGTAGCTCATCGCGGCGACGCTAACACCGCCGCTTGGTCCTCACACTGTTGTGGCTGTGGACTCTCGAACTTCAATCGTGGGTTCGAGCACGATCTCTGACGCCACCGACCGACTGACCAAGCACACGGACTCTGCCTTGTGGAGCAGACGGGTGGCGCGCTCTACCTTGGACTCGTCGTCTATCACGACCCGGGGACGCAGGATGACCTTGTCGAAGGCATAGAGCCGATCCTCGCCGCGCTGGAGGTGCCCGCTGGATTGATCGGTGTACTCCACAATGTCGAGGCCCGAAGCTTCGGCTACCGCACGGAAGGTTGTCATCAGGCACACGGACAGCGCGGCTACGAATAGGTGTTCCGGACTCCACACCCCGGCCGGGCCGCCAAACTCGGGCGGTGAGGCGACTTCGATGGCGGACAGTCCGTCGCCGGGAGCGGCGAGCAGGCCGGTCTTGAGCCCGGTGTTCGTCAGCTCCACGTCGTAGTCATGTGATTCGATCAACTCGATTCCTTTCCGTCAATCCCTTTGTCGGGAAGGCCGGTAGCGCTGCGGCCGTGGTCTGATACGTAAGCAGTTCAGCGTTCAGTGGGCAGACCGACATGGGTCCAGCTGACAATGCCTCCGTCGAGGTCGTACAGCTCGGTAAATCCGAGGTCCTGCATCGTCGTGATGGCGTTGGCAGAACGCCTGCCAGTCCGGCAGTAGACGAGGACGGGCGCATCCTCGTCGAGATCGGCGACCGCATCCTCGAAACCCGACCCTTCGACATTGATGTTGACCGCGCCGGCAAGGTGGCCCTCGGCGAACTCTTCGGGAGTCCGGACATCCAGAACGACCAGGCCGGCCGGCGGCTCGGCCAGCAGCACATGTCCCTCCTCGACGGATACGAGGTCTGCAGTGGCGGTATCGCCCCCGCAGGCCGATAGCAGCAGCGCGCCGCTGAGAACAAAGGTGGCCAGGAGCCGAGTTCGGGACCGATTCACTTTTTTGACCCTCCTCGGGTTAGCGGAAGTTGGTGGCGTTGCCAGCTATTCAGGCCGCCGCGAACATTTCTGGCGTCGATTCCGGCGCGCCGCAACATGGCGGCCGTGCGACCAGACCTGCTCCCCGACCGGCAAATTACGAGCACCGTTTCACCTTTGAGTCGCGCGACCTGCCGATCAAGCTTCTGGGGCGGCATGTGGACAGCTCCAACCGGCCGCGCTTGCTTCCACTCTGCTGCGGTGCGGACGTCTATGAGTTGCGCTCCATTGTCGAGAGCGGCTGCGGCTTCGCTCACGGACAGACTATTGCGGGAAAACCGGCTCATGCCAGCCCGATCGCCGCCATGCCACCTGCCATATTGCCGACTCTGGCGAAGCCGGCGCCCGCGAGCGCTTGCGAAACGCTGGCGCTGCGGCTTCCCGTACGGCACACCACCAGGATCGGAGTCTGCGGATCGAGCGTCTCCCAGTCTCGGCCGATCGTGCTCATCGCCATCTTCTGGGCGTCCGGCAGAATGCCCATAGCCCACTCCATGGGCTCACGAACATCGAGCACAACCGCGTTGTGCTCGTTGCGCCAAGCCATCCATTCATGAGCCGGGATCTGTTCCACGATTTTCGTCAAAGATTGCATTTCTGGCCTGTTCATCGTCAGCGAGTTGGTGTTGTGCAGGGAAGATCGTATACCCCCTAGGGTATATGTCAAGCCGGTACGGCGGCTTCTGCCATCAGGCGAGCTGGAGGAAGAGCTTCTCCAGCTTGTCCGGCGAGTAGCCGTTGGCGGCCGCCTTCTCCGGGTCGAGGGCGCACTGGGCCATCGTTGCCGCGAAGTACTTGAAGCCGGCTTGCTCGAGTGCGCGAATGGCGGCGGCAAATTGGGTCACCACATCGGTGCACTCTCGGCCATCGTCGATCATCGCCTGAATACCGCGAATCTGGCCTTCCGCTCTACGCAAGCGTTTCAAGAGGTCGGCTGCGATCTGCTCGTCTAGTTCCATGAGAAGGACTATACCCCAGGGGGTATAGTCTTCGCTTCGTCCGCCGAGTGCTCTTGCTCCCTGCCTAGGTGCCTAGGTCCCGTACTCCATCACCGCGAAGGTCGCGCCGTGCGGGTCGGCCAGGACGGCATACTTGCCCTCTGGGATCTCCGTGGCAGTGCGGAGCACTGCACCACCAAGTGCCGCCGCGGATTCCTCGGCAACGGCGCAATCGGCCACCACAAAATACGTGATCCAGTTAGGAACCGCGGAGTCGGGTTCACCGCCTGGCAGCGGCTTCATCCCGGCAACATCCTCGCCACCAAGTGTGAACATCGTGTAGCCCCCGGCGCCCACGGCGACGGTCGAGGCGTCCCAACCAAAGACGCTGGTGTAGAAAGCTTCCGCGAAAGCGATGCCGTCGGTCAGAAGTTCGAACCAACACACCGCTCCGGGAGAGGTGAAGAAGTATTCCCCCTCGGGCCTCGCCCCTCCCGCCAGCAATGCGAGCATGGCTCCGGTCGGATCAGCGACGACACAGATCCGGGGCCCATCTGGAATATCGAATGGAGCCTCCAGCACCGTGCCGCCGGCGGCTTTGACCTTGGTCAACGTCGCGTCCATGTCCTCGATGTAGAAGAACAACGTCCAGACCGGCGGGCTGTCGGCCATGGCAGGGTCCTGCTCCATCATGCCGGCGACCTCGCGCTCGCCGACCTTGGCGACCGTGTACTCCCCCATCGGCGTCACCGACTTGGTGGAGTCCCAGCTCAGCAGCGTGTCGTAGAACGCGGCCGAGGCGGCAACGTCGGGCGTTGAGAGATCGACCCAGTTGATCGAACCGTAAGTGCCGGCGTCAATCATGGCGCTACCTCACATCCTGCGGTCGTTGTGCCTAGACGAACTGTATACGATCTGCGGGACGCACGCGATCAAGGAACCGTCCCGGTATGGTCGGAACCGGCATGGACGATGTGACGACATGGCTGCTCGATGGTGACCCGGCGATCCGCTGGCAGGTGATGCGTGACTTGCTTGCTGAGCCGGAGTCGGTGTGGAAGGCGGAGCAATATCGGGTCGCCGACGAGGGGTGGGGCGCCCAGCTCCTCAGCCACCAGGATGACGAGGGCCGCTGGACACGCAAGCTGTACGGCTACAAGTGGATTTCGACAACGTACTCCATCGTGCTGCTACGCCGGATGGGATTGCCTGCAGGCGATCCGCGGGCAGACAGGACGTGCCGCTTGTTCCTCGACGAGGCGCTGTGGCCCGACGGCGGAATCAACATCTCGGTGAGCCTGGAACGCAGCGAGGAGTGTGTCACCGGAATGGTGCTCGCTCTGTACGCCTGGTTCGGTATCGGCGATCCACGCGGCGAACGGCTGGTGGACTACCTGCTGGCGGAACAGATGCCCGACGGCGGCTGGAATTGTGATCGCTTCCGTGGGGCGGTCCACAGCTCGTTCCACACGACAATCAACGTCCTCGAAGGGTTCCGGGAGTACGCCATCGCCGGAGGGCCCCGGGCGGACGAGGCCGCGGCGGCCGAAGAACGCGGGCGAGAGTTCCTGCTCGAGCACCAGCTGTACCGCTCCCATAGGACGGGAGATGTCGTCGACGACAGGATGATGCGCCTGTCCTTCCCGCCGCGATGGCGTCACGACGGACTGCGAGCCCTCGACTACTTCCGGTCGGCCAACGCCCCGACCGATGAACGGCTCGCCGGGGCCATCGATGTGCTCGTCGCCAAACAACGCCGTGACGGCCGATGGCCTCTCCAGCAGCGCTATCCGGGCCGCACCTGGTTCGAGATGGAGCAAGTGGGCCAACCCAGCCGCTGGAACACGCTGCGCGCGCTACGCGTGCTCAACTGGTGGCGCGGGAACCGTCCCTAGCGCGTTCGTTGTGCTCAATTCGGGCTGTAGCGGCGGTTTAAGCACAACAAACGCAATCGGCTAGCCGCCGACGCCGTCGGCGAACATCCGGTACGCCCCGACCAGCGTGGCACCCTGCGGGTTGGGACCCTCGCCTGTTTCACAGCGCTCGCCGACATCCTTCTGAAATTCGGCGAACGCCGCGACCGAACCAAGTGGGTTGGGGTCGGCCTCGACATCGGCGATATGCACGAAGGTACCGTCTTCGAGGCGGAACGTGGCATAGCGGACTCCCCCGGGATCGGAGGCGGCCAACTCAGCGAAGACGGCTTCCACAAGACGCTGATTCTCATCAGCGGACTCGGGCTTGGTGCGGTAGCGGACGACGACGGTGCCCATCGGGAACTCCATTCAGGTAGCGGCTGCTGCCACGGTACCGCCGTTGAACGGCGATATCACATAGCCCCGGGTTCGCACCCGGGGCTATGTTTGTCGTTGCCGGGCCTAGACAGCTACGGGCTCAGACCGACGTCGGGCTGGCTGAAATCACACACCCCGCTGGGGAATATCGCGCCCAGCATGGCCTGCTCGGCAGGGCCCGGCGACCAAGCTCCGTAGTCGCCGTCGGCGATCGCTTGGGCAACCGACTTCAGCTCGCACTTGAAGATCGAGCCCTGGAAGGGGCCGCCGGCGACGATCCGAGACGTCGAGTACACGGGGAACGCTGCGGCGCACGAGCCCAACGGCCCGCCGTCGAGAATGCCGGACCACACGTCGTCGCCCGAGTACATCTCCGTACCGTCTGCCGCGAAGCAGCGGTCGACCGCCAGCGCCGGCTTGTTGCCCGCCACCCCGAGATCAGGATTGGCGTCCAAGTTCGCCATCCAATCGTCGATGACGGCAAGGGCCTCAGGCGTCTGGTCGAAACGGGGACCACCCGGGGTGGCAACGTCGGTGAACCAGATCACCTGGTTGGAGGCATCCCCGTCGGCGCTGAGCATCCGCTGGCGGGCGGCAAACGACTGGTGCGAGTTGTGCATGTCGAGCTCGCGCTCGAGGTAGTTGCGCCAGTCGATCATCGGAATATCGACATCGCCCATGTACACGAGCCCGGCCGCGTACGCGGCTTGCATCGCTTCCAGGTTGCCCTCAGTACGCGGGGCCGGAGTCCCATCCGTCGAGAACACCTGGTTGCGGGCGCTCCACGGGTCCCAGTTGCTGAAGTCGATGACACCCGGCGGGAAGAAGGGTGAGCCCTCCTGCACCATGTCCGGCGGCGCCTTCCACCCACCGACAACGGCATTGAGCTGCAGGAATTCGGCCGGAGTGATGGAACCATCCGCGACCGATTGCAGCCCGTACTGGATGCCGACGTTGTCCCATACCGAACGGGCATACCCGTCGGCACCGACGCCGTAGACGTTGACGAGGTCGCCGAAGTGGGTCCACTCGATAGCGGCCACTGCCGACTGCGGCTCAATCAGCTCCTGACCGTCAACAAACCCGTACATCGGGTTCAGCGTCAGCGGCGACAGGCCTCGCCAGCCGTTGACGCACTCGCTCAGGCCCGGCGCCTGCGTGTAGGCGTTCGGCAAGATGTCGCTGGCGTTCAACCCCTCGATCAAGCTGCGATTGCCCCACGCTTGCCAACGGGGGTTCGCAACATCGATTACGTCCATGTAGAACTCGAGCAGCTCGCAGTCACCAACGTGCACGGCCTGGGTGATCATGTCGGGATACGAGTACTGCGGAATTGCAGCATCGATCAGGCCGGGATGGTTCTGCGCGTAGAGGTACTGCTGAATACCGCCGCCCGAGCCACCAACACTCACCGTGTAGACGGGAGTGTCGTACAGTTCGACAAAACGCTCCTTGACCATCAGCGCCGTCTCCCCGCCGAGCTGCATGTTGTAATGCGTGCCGGTCTTGGTGCCGGTCGAGTACGCGACGGCGTAGCCCTGCGAAAGCCCGTCGCTGTAGAGCATGCGGCTGCCACTGGGGTCGCCCT
>Ga0316187_10005275_pt1 | contig 11176 bp, 12 predicted proteins | sample CroRivburrow1_MG_FD_204927 | JGI IMG/M metagenome (GOLD analysis project Ga0316187, IMG submission 204927) | Coastal sediment microbial communities from Maine, United States - Cross River worm burrow 1 | ecosystem: Environmental > Aquatic > Marine > Coastal > Sediment | place: USA: Maine...
GATCGACGGGTGCCCCAGGCAGTCGAGCAACAGCTTCTGCCAGTCCGCGCTGGCCGGCCAGGCGGTCGGCGCCAGCGCGCGTGCGTGCGCGTGCGCTTCCCGCTCCGGTTGCGGCACGCCGCCGTGCAGGAACTCCATCGTCAGATCGCCGACGACCTCGCCGTGCCAGCGCAGCACCAGGCGGCCGGTGTCGGTGAAGACGCCGAGTTCGGTCAGTTCGACGTCGTGCTTGTCGCACAGCGCGCGCAAGGTCTGCATGCGCTCCGGTGCGACCGCGACGACCATGCGCTCCTGCGCCTCGCTGATCCAGATCTCCCAGTAGGACAGACCCGGATACTTGAGCGGCGCGGTCGACAGCTCGACCTCGGCGCCGCAGTCCTCGCCCATCTCGCCGACCGCCGAGCTGAAGCCGCCCGCGCCGCAGTCGGTCACGGCGGTGAAGCAGTCCAGGTCGCGCGCCTCGAGCAGCACGTCGAGGACCTTCTTCTCGGTGATCGGGTCGCCGATCTGCACGGCCGCCGCGTCGGCGGTCTCCGATTCCTCGTGCAGGGCTTCGGAGCTGAAGGTCGCGCCGTGGATGCCGTCGCGGCCAGTGCGTCCGCCGAAGGCGACGATCAGATCGCCCGGGCGGGCGGCCTTCTCGACGTACTTGCGCGGGATCTCGCCGACGCAGCCGGCGTAGACCAGCGGGTTGGCCACATAGCCGGGGTGGCGCAGCACCGTGCCGGCGACCGTCGGGATGCCCATGCGGTTGCCGTAGTCGCGCACCCCGGCGATGACGCCCTCGAGGATGCGGTCGGGGTGCATGGTGCCCGGCGGCAGGTCCTCGATCGGCATGTCCTCCGGCCCGACGCAGAACACGTCGGTCGCCGCGAACGGTCGCGCCCCGAGTCCGGTCCCGAGGATGTCGCGGATGACCCCGCCGATGCCGGTGCCGGCGCCGCCGTAGGGGTCGAGCGCGCTGGGGTGGTTGTGGGTCTCGACCTTGATGGCCACGCCCACATCGCCGGCCAACTCGATCACGCCGGCGTTGTCCTTGAACAGGCTCCAGCACCATTCCGGCGACAGTCGCTGGGTGGCCGCGAAGACGGTCTCCTTGAGCAGGTTGCGGTAGCGCCGCTCTTCGACCGTCCTGCCCGAGTCGTCGCGCACCGTCAGGTGCACCGGTCCGGTCAGGGTCTTGTGCTTGCAGTGCTCCGACCAGGTCTGCGCCAGCGTCTCGAGTTCGACGTCCGTCGGTTCACGCCCCTCGGCGCGGTACCAGGCTTGCACCGCTTCCATCTCCTCGCGCGACAGCGCCAGCGACATGTCGGCGGAGACGCGCACCAGCGCATCGCCGTCGAGCCCGAGCAGAGGCACCTCGCGACGTTGCGCGGGCCGCGCCGCCGGGGTCGGGTGGTGCGAGAGCGGCGCGTCGCCGAGCGCGACCTCCTCGATGACCAGGTTGGCGAGCGCGCGTCCGCCGGTCTCCAGCAGTGCGTCGCCGTCGGCGCCGTCGAGCGCGCGGTAGAAGCGGTAGCTCTCGACCCGCGTACCCTCCTCGAGGCTCACCCCGAGCAGTGCCGCGGCGCGCTCGGCGGTCTGCGCCTCGGGATCCGAGACACCGGCCATGCGGCGCACCACCAGCGTCGCGGTCCCTTGCGGGTCGCCCTCGCCGGGAGCGAGGACCCGCGCCCGCTCGGTGACCGGGTCGCCCAGCAGGCGTGAGGCCAGCGCCTCGACGTCCTGGGCGTCCAGCGCGGCCGGCAAGAGGAAGCCGCGGCCGCTGCGTAGCGGGCCGTCGAGCTCCAGACCACGGGAGGCGAGGGCCGCATGCGCGGCATCCCCGAGCGGGTCCGGGCGCTCGGGCTCGAGTTCCAGTTCTACACGCCAGGCGCCTGCGCTCATGGGTCGGGTGGGGATGTCCCGGTCTATTCGGTATTCTAGGAACCGCGGCGCCCGTCGACCACGGCTGCCTGCGTGTCATGGCCAAGAAGTCTCCCCCGAAAGCCTCCGGGCCGGCGGCCCTGCCGTTCGAGCGTCCGATCGAGGACGTGCGCAGCCGCCTGCACGAACTCGAGGAGCTCGCTCAGCAGACCACTCACGACCTCACGGAGGAACTCGCGTTCTACCGCGAGCGCCTGGAGCGGCTGACCCGCGAGATCTACGCCGACCTCAGTCCGTGGAACCGCGTGCAGGTGGCCCGCCATCCGGACCGGCCGCTGACCTCCGACTACATCGAGCAGCTCTGCGAGGACTGGGTCGAACTGCACGGCGACGGCGTGTACGGCGACGACCGCGCGATGGTCACCGGTTTCGGCACCATCCTCGGCCGCAAGGTGCTGCTGGTCGGCCATCGCAAGGGCAAGGACACCCGCGAGCGGCTGGCCTGCAACTTCGGCTCGGCGCACCCCGAGGGTTACCGCAAGGCGCTGCGCAAGATGCGGCTCGCCGAGCGCCTGGGACTGCCGATCGTCTGTCTGGTGAACACCCCCGGCGCCTATCCGGGCGTCGGCGCGGAAGAGCGTGGCCAGGCGCGCGCCATCGCGGAGAACATCCACGAGATGTTCGACATCCGCGTGCCCATCGTGGTGCTGGTCATCGGCGAGGGCGGCTCCGGCGGCGCGCTGGGGATCGGCATCGGCGACACCGTCGCGATGATGGAGAACGCCTGGTACTCGGTCATCTCTCCGGAGGGTTGCGCGTCGATCCTGTGGCGCTCCGCCGACGGCAAGGAGAAGGCCGCCGACGCGCTCAAGCTGACGGCGCCCGATCTGCTGCGACTCGGGATTGTCGACGAGATCGTGCCGGAGCCGACCGGCGGTGCGCACAACCGTCCGCGGGAGACGATCGAGGCTGTCGGTCGGCGCATCGTCGAGTGGCTCGATGCGCTCGACAAGCTGACTCCGGAGGAACTTTTGGAGCGCCGCTTCCGCAAATTCCGCCGCATCGCGATGACCGAGGACCTGCTGCGTGGCCTGGACGGCGACGGCCCCGCTGCCTCTGGGGGACGAGGCGAGGCGGTCCAGGAGGGCCGCCGGGCGACGTCGGACTCCGCCAAGCCGGTCCAGGACCCCGCCAGGCCGTCGTCGGACGCCTGACCGTCATGAATCCGCCCAACATCGGGCGGATTGTCGCGTAGGTTTTCGGGAGTACCCATGGCAACCCCCGCTTTTCGACTGGTGCCCAGCGACCCGGCCCAGGCTGACGCGTCGCTCGAGACGTGGTCCGCGCTGACCGACGAGGAACTCTTCGCATTGACCCGTGAGGGGGAGCGTGAGGCGTTCCGCTTGCTGGTCGAGCGCTACGAAGGGCGCGCCGTCCATACCGCGCGCTCGATCGTCGGTTCCTTCGAGACCGCGCGCGAGGTCGCCCAGGAGGCATTCCTGCGCTGCTACGCCGCGCGGGATCGCTTCGATCCCAAGCGCGCCTTCCGTACCTGGTTCTTCCGCATCCTGCGCAACCAGGCGGTCGATCGCCTGCGGCGCCAGCAGCCGGGCACGCCCGGCGGCACCGTCGAGCTGGTCGGCGACTGGGACGGCGCCGAGGCGGGGCCGGCCAAAGCGGCCTCGGCCATGGAGCGGAAGGTGCTCGTGCGGCGCGTCCTCGACGCGCTGCCTGCCCAGTTCCGCGAGGTTCTCGCATTGCGCGATCTCGAGGGACTGTCCTGTGCGGAAATCGGCAATCGCGTCGGCGCCACGGCGGGCACGGTGCGCTGGCGGCTCCACCACGCACGCAAACTGTTCCGCGACCAATGGGAGCGGACGCTCGGTAAGGAAGAAGGGGCGGAGGTCCTGTAATGCACTGTCGCGACGCTGAAGAACTGATCGCCCTGCATGTCGGCGACGACCTGGCCGAGCACGAAGCTGCCGCGCTCGAGGAGCACCTCGAGGGCTGCGCACTCTGCGAGGCCGACTACGCCAGCTATGCCCGTGCACGCGAGGCGCTGCTGCTGCTGCGCGGGGAGGAAGCACCGCTGGCCCCGCCGCTGTGGAGGGCGGTCGCCGAGGGCCTGGAGGCCCCGGTCGCGGCGGCTCCGGCCGGTCGCCTGCGCCGTATGGCGGTCGGCTTCGGCATTGCCGCGGCGCTGGCCATCGGCGCGAGCGCGCCGCTATGGCTGCCCGGCAGCACGCCGCTGGAGCCGGACAGCCCGGGAACGACTCTCGCCGAGGGCGAGGATGACGGCCCGGACATCCGCAGCGTCTCTCCGGAGGAACTGCGCCGCTTCTTCAACAGCTGGACCGGCGCCTGGCCGAACGCCGCCGAGGAGGAGGTCGAGCTGATGGCTCCGGCTTCCAACCGCGGCGAGATGTAGGTCTGATGGGCTGTCTGGCGCTCGCCGCGGTACTGGCGCTGCAAAGTGGCGCGCCGGAGGTCGTCCGCGAACGCGCGGACGCGACGCCGCAAGCGCCCCAGGTCTCGCGCCTCGCCGATTTCGAGGCCGAGACCGTGGCGCTCTACAAGACGCTGCGCCCCAGCCTGGTCAGCGTGCGCATGACGCTACGCGTCCAGGGCCTGCCGCCGCGCGAGTTGACCACCTCCGGCGTGGTACTCGACCATTGGGGCCTGGTCGTCGCGCCGGTCGCGCTGCCGCGCGATGTCGACGGCGTGTCTGTCGCGGACATCGTCGTGGAGCGCATGGACGAGGCCCTGTTCTCCGCGGAAGTCCTGGCCCATAGCGACCGCTACAACCTGTCGCTCCTGCGCGCCGAGGATCTACTCGGCATGGGACCGGAGCTCGGCCTGGCGCGCACGATGGAGCCCGGCTCGGTGACCGTCGCCATGGGGAACGCCTTCGGGCTGCCGGGGAACGTGTCGCTCGGCATGGTGTCCGGTACGAATCGTCGCCTGGTCTCGGCGGGCCGACTGCTGCAGGTCACGAATCCGATCAACCCGGGCGACCGCGGCGGCATCCTCGCCGACCGCTACGGCCGGGTCGTGGGAGTCCTGTTGACCTCGATCGCTGGAGCCGCGCAGGGGCTGGAAGCCGGCGAATGGGGGCCCGTGGACCTCGCAGCGCCGGGCACCCGTGAGCGGCTGGACCTGCAGAAGAGTGCCGCAGGGGTGTCGTTCGCGGTCCCCATCGAGGTCATCGCGGACCTGTTCCCGGACCATCTCGCCCATCTGTTCCCGGAGCGCCGCTTGCTTGGCGTCGAGATTGCCCCGACCGTCCGCATCGCCATGGACGAGCAGGGCATGCCGCGGCGCGAGGTGCTGCTGCAGGTCCACGGCGTCCTGCGTGACGGCGCGGCCGCGCGCGCCGGGGTGCGCTATGGCGACGTTTTCTGCACGCTGGGCGGCCGGCACGTCTCCACGCTGGCGGAGCTCGGTGCCGCCACGGAGGCCGCCGACTCGATCACCACGCTGATCGTCGAGCGAGACGGCGAGCGCCTGGAACTCGAGATCGGCTTGGCGCCTGCGCCGCTTACGGGCGGCTGAGCGGGCGTCCGCCCGACTGCAGCGTCTCGAACTCGTGCACGATGTCGACCGCGCGCTGCACCTCCTCGGACTCGGGGCCCAGCTCGGTGGAGGCCACGAAGGCGCGCATATCGGACGCCGCCTCGGCCAGCCGACCGAGTTCGTAGCGCACCGCGCCGCGCGAAAAGCGGGCGCCGCTCTCGCTCGGTGCCAGCGCGAGGATGCGGTCGTAGGCCCTCTCCTCGCCGTGGATATCGCTGAGCCGGCGATTCAGGCCGGCCACCAGATAGAGGATGGCGACCTCGCGACGGATGTCACCGTCCAGGTCACTGCGCAGCCGGCGCTCCTCCTCGACGGACAACTGATCGTCAGTCCCGAGCACGTAGTTCTTGTACTCCCGGGAGGTCGCGAGGATCTCCAGCGCCGAGCCGAGCGCCTCCAAGGCGCCATCGTCGTCCGCTCGCAAGGAGCGCACCTGCCCGAGCATCTCCAGGGTGTCGAGGTCCTCGGGGACCTCCGCGCGGACTTCCTCGAGCAGGTCCTCGGCCTGGTCGAAGTGGTCCTCGGCGGTCCTGCGGCGCTTCTCGTTCTCGCGCAGGCGGCCGGCATGGAACTCGGCGTCGGCATCCGGGAACCGCTCCAGGTCTTCGCGTTCCTTCTGCGCGTAGTCCGTCAGCAGCGAGCCGTAGCGGAAGTGGAACTCGGCGAGCGCGTAGGGCGCCTTGTAGTTGTCGAGTTCCTCGGCGGCTTTCTCCAGGTAGCCCTGCGCGTTGGCGACCGGCTGCAGGCCACGCTGCATCAGCAGCGAGCGACCGGCCAGCAGGTTCAGACGCCCGGACTCGGGCTCCAACTCCAGCGCCCGCCGCGCCTGATCGAAGGCCTGCGGGTAGCGGCCGGCGGAGTAGTACTGGGAGCCGCGGGTGAAGTAGTCCTCGACCCGGGCGAGTTCGTCCTCGGTCGGACCACTCGCGCAGCCGCAAGCAGCGATCAGCAGGACGAGGGGGGCGCGGCGCATCAGGTGATTGTCCGCGAGGTGCGGAATCGGGTCAAACCAGCGGGTCTAGCGGCCGGCTGGAGGCCGGTCACCTAGCCCTCGTCGTCCCACAGCCACGCCGCGGAGACCGGCTGCCAGTCCTCGAGCCCCTCGGGGAAGAACAGCGCCAGCTCGCGGGCCGCGGACTCCGGCGAGTCCGAGCCGTGGATGAGGTTGAAGGACTTCGAGCAGCCGAAGTCGCCGCGGATGGTGCCCGGCTCGGCCTCGATGCCGAAGGTCTTGCCCATCATGCGGCGCGAGACCGCGATGGCGTCCGGGCCCTGTAGCGCCACGGCGAGCAGCGGAGAGGCCGTCATGAAGGACACCAGGCCCTCGTAGAACGGCTTTCCGACGTGCTCGGCGTAGTGCTGGGCGGCGAGTTCCTGGCTCATGGTCATGAGCTTCAGACCGACCAGCTTCAGGCCCTTCTCCTCGAAGCGGGTGAGGACACGGCCGGCGAGGCCGCGGTGGAGGGCGTCGGGCTTGAGGAGGATGAGGGTGGTCTGCACGGTTTCGATGCGCGGCGCGGCGCGCTGCGGGCGCGAGAGAATAGGCGTGCGCCCCGAACTTCGCCAGTTTCCCGGTTTCCGGTTGATGCCCTGCGAGGCCACCTTAGAATATTCGCCGCTTACTGCCTCGGAGCCGCAAGGTTTCCACAAGGGGCAGCGCTCTTTCGTCCTGAACGGAAGAGGATTTGTCCGCCCCAACCCCAGAAAAGCGCCCCGATGACCGCGAGTCCCGGAGCCGTATGCAGCGCGACTACGTGCGGCACGCGAGTTCGGGTTTCGAGTTCCTCGCGGCAGTGGGAGGCTTCGCGTGGCTCGGATGGTTGCTGGATACGCGGCTCGGTATCGCCGACCGCTTCCCGGCCTTCCTGCTGCTCGGCACCTTCCTGGGCCTAGGCTTGGCGATCTACCGCCTGCTGCTGAAGACCCGCGACACGGGCCGCGACGACGACCGGGAATGAACCGCATCCTGCTAGCCGCCTGCGTGCTCGGCCTGCTTTCCCTGCCGGCCTGGCCGCCGGAGTGGCGTGTCGCGCTCGGCCTGGGTTGGGCCGTCTCGTTGTTCGCCGAGGACCGACTGGCCGCGCGCCGACGCGCGGCGCTGGCGGCCACCGGCGGCTCGGCTCTGCTGAACGTCATGGCCTTCGGCTTCCTCGGCCGCCTCGCACTGCTCGGCATCGGCGCCATCGTCGGTGAGAGCGCGGGCCTCTTCCCGTCAGGACCCTACCTGGGAGCGTTCCTCGCCGCCGTCGCGGTCGGCGAATCCGTGACGCTTCCGGGCCTTGCCCGGTCCGCCCGCGCCCCGCGCGCGGAGGTCCCTGCAAACGACCCCTCGCAGACGTGATTCAACCTCTCCTGGTCCCCAGTTCCACTCTGGCCGCAGCCGCTGCGGCCGGCGGGGGCGGCAACCCGTTCGAGTACCTGTTCTCGCACGTGGTTCCGCAGACGGAGATCTACGGCCAGCACCTGCCGGCGCTGTTCGGCCTGCAGGTCTGGAACATCCAGATCTTCCAGTTGATTGCCGTGGCCGCGGTGTTCCTGGTCTTCGCCGGCACGCGCCGCGCGGTCGTGGCGGGAAGCGGCGGCTTCTTCACGCGCACCATGGCCGGCTTCGTGGGGTGGATCCGCGACGAGATGGTCTACCCGAACCTCGGCGAGAAGGACGGCCGGCGCCTGCTGCCGCTGTTCCTGTCGGTGTTCTTCTTCGTCGCCTTCATGAACCTGTTCGGCCTGGTGCCTTACGGGCTGACGGCGACGGCCAGCATCTACGTGACGGCCGGCCTGGCGACGCTGACGCTGCTGGTCATGATCGTCGGCGGGATGCTCGTCCAGGGGCCGATCAAATTCTGGACCAGCCTCATCCCCGGCGGCGTGCCGGGCTGGCTCGTGCCGCTCATCTTCCCGCTCGAGCTGGCCGGCCTGATCATCAAGCCCTTCGCCCTGACCATGCGTCTGATGGCGAACATGACCGGCGGCCACCTGGTCATCCTGTCCTTCATGGGCCTGATGTTCTACTTCGGACAGACGAGTCAGGCGATCGGCTTCGGCGTCAGCCCGCTGGTCGTCGGCATGTCCGTCTTCATGATGATCATCGAGGGCTTCGTGGCCCTCCTGCAGGCCTACGTGTTCACGTTGCTGTCCATCATCTTCGTGGGCATGTGCCTGCACCCCGACCACTAGTCGATTCCCACACTTCCCGAATCCAAGGAACATGTTCACTTTGCTTGCTGAAGCTGCTGCCGCTGTCGTCCAGGAGGGCGCCGCGGTCACCCACGCCATGGGCGCCATCGGCGCCGGCCTCGCCGTCATCGGTGCGGGCATCGGCATCGGCCTGATCGGCGGCAAGGCCGGCGAGGCCATTGCCCGTCAGCCCGAGGCTGCCTCCGACATCAAGGGCAACGCGATTGTCCTGGCCGCGCTGATCGAAGGCGCGACCTTCTTCGCGATCGTCGTCGGCCTCCTGTTCGCCCTCAAGTAGCCCCGTACCGGGAAGTGCGCGCGCCCCACGCCTCGGCGGGGGCGCGCGCGGGAACCCGGGCTCGCCATGCATTCCATCCTCGTCAACACCTTCGCCGCCCTGCAGGGGCAGGAGAGCGGTGCCGTACACGAAGAGGGCGCCCACTACGGGCTCTCCTCGCTGCTCGACGTCGGCGCCAGCTCCTACCTGTGGACGATCCTCATCTTCGTCCTGTCGCTGCCCTTCATGTGGAAGTTCGTGTTCGGCCCGATCGCCCGTGCCCTCGAGGAGCGGGAGACCGGAGCTCGTGCCGCCGCCAAGGAGGCGGAGGAGGCCCGAGCCGAGACGGAGCGCATCAAGGCTGCCATCCAGGAGGACCTGGAGCAGGCCCGGCGTGAAGCCGCGGCGTCCGTCGCGGAGGCCAAGAGTCGCGCCGCCGAGCGCGAACGAGAGCTGATGGCCGCCGCCAAGGCGGAGGCCGAGAAGGAGCGCGCCCGCGCGCACGCCGAGATCGAGAACGCGCTGACCTCCGCACGCGAGACGCTCCGGCGCGACGCCGTGGAGCTCGGCGTCGAAGTCGCCGAGCAGGTCATCGGCCGCACCTTCTCCGACGAGGACCAGCAGCGGCTGGTCGAGGACTTCCGCGGCGGCTTGGCCGCCGACCGGGGATGAGCTCGGCGGAGCACGCCGGACCGGCTGCGCGGCGTTACGCCCGCGCGCTGTTCGAGGCCGCCCGCGATGGGCAGGCCCTCGCGGGCGTGACCGCCGACATGAAGATGCTCGCCGAGGTCCTCGCGGACCCGCAGGCGGCGGCCGCGCTGTCCGACCCGCGTGTCGACGACGCCCGCAAGCTGCTGATGCTCCAGAAGGCGCTCGGCGACTCGCTGAGTGAGCTCACCGCGGGGCTTCTGGGTGTGCTCGCGCGGCGCAAGCGACTGACCGTGCTGGCCGGCATCCCGGCGGCCTTCGAGGTGCTGGTCGACGAACACGAGGGCCGCCTGCGCGGCACACTCGAATGCGCGCGGGAGATCGACGCGCAATCCTGGGCGGCGCTGGAGAAGGCGTTGTCCTCGGCAACCGGGCGCAAGGTCAGCCTGGAGGCCCATATCGACGAGCAGCTGCTCGGCGGCGTCCGCGTGACGCTGGCCGGCACCCGCTACGACGGCTCGGCGCGCGGCCGACTCGAAACGCTGCGCCAACGACTGCAAGACGTGGAACTGGGCTAGGCCCGCTGAACCGATGGATCTGCAACCCTCCGAAGTCACCTCGGTCCTCAAGAAGGAGATCGAGACGTTCCAGGCCGGTGCCACGACCGAGAAGGTCGGCCAGGTGCTGCAGGTGGGCGACGGTGTCGCCCGCGTCTACGGCCTGGACGACTGCATGATGTCCGAACTCGTCGAGTTCCGCGACGGTGTGATGGGCATGGCCCTCAACCTCGAGGAAGACAACGTCGGATGCGTGCTGCTCGGCGACGCCGCGTCGGTCCGCGAGGGCGACACGGTCAAGAGCACCGGGCGCATCATCTCGGTGCCGACCGGCGATTCGCTGCTCGGCCGGGTGGTCAACGCGCTCGGCAAGCCGATCGACGGCAAGGGCGCGCTGGCTGCCGAGGAGTCCGACTATCGGCCAATCGAGCAGGACGCGCCGTCGGTGGTGGAGCGCACCCCGGTGTGCGAGCCGATGGCGACCGGCCTGAAGGCCATCGACGCGATGATCCCGGTCGGCCGTGGTCAGCGTGAGCTGGTCATCGGTGACCGCCAGACCGGCAAGACCGCGATCGCGATCGACGCCATCATCAACCAGAAGACCACCGGCAACGGCGACCCGTCGAACCCGGAGCAGGTCCTCTGCGTCTACGTCGCGATCGGCCAGAAGCAGTCGACCGTCGTCGACGTGGCGCGTCGCCTCGAAGAGGCCGGTGCGCTGCCGTACACCATCGTCGTGAACGCGTCGGCCTCCGAGGAGGCCTCGATGCAGTTCATCGCGCCGTACTCCGGCACGGCGATGGCCGAGCGCTTCCGCGACGCGGGGCGCCACGTGCTGGTCATCTACGACGACCTCACCAAGCAGGCCTACGCCTACCGCCAGGTGATGCTGCTGCTGCGCCGCCCGCCGGGTCGCGAGGCCTACCCGGGTGACGTCTTCAACCTGCACAGCCGCCTGCTGGAGCGCTCGGCGAAGCTGGCCGACAACGCGCACGAGATCAACGAGGAGAAGTACTCGGCGGGCGGTGGCTCGATCACCTCGCTGCCGATCATCGAGACCCAGGAAGGTGACGTGTCG
>Ga0316187_10005276_pt1 | contig 11175 bp, 8 predicted proteins | sample CroRivburrow1_MG_FD_204927 | JGI IMG/M metagenome (GOLD analysis project Ga0316187, IMG submission 204927) | Coastal sediment microbial communities from Maine, United States - Cross River worm burrow 1 | ecosystem: Environmental > Aquatic > Marine > Coastal > Sediment | place: USA: Maine...
ATTGTTCGAGCAGCAGGGCGTTCTGAGGACTCAATTCCAGGGTCAGCGGAATCAGGAAGCGCTCCCCTTTCGGGCGGCCGTCATAAAACTGCAACCGGTACTGTTCAAACAAAATTCGCTCATGGGCCGCATGCTGGTCCACCAGCAACAGGCGCTCCTCTGCCTGGGCCAGGATATACGTGCCATGAAACTGTCCCAGCACATGCATCCCGCTTTTCACCAGAAGGGGATCACGGGCCGGCGCCCCGGCGGAAGGGGAGACCAGGGGCTGGATATGGAACAATTCCCCTTCGGTTTCGGTGTTCAGGGTCTCCGCCTTCAAAGCCCCGGCGTTGAGAACCTCGGTGTTGAAGGCCCCAGTGTTGAAGCCCCCGGTGTTGGGAGTCTCGGAGTTCAGAAACCCCGTCCCCAGGGGCCGTGACGCCTCCCCTGGCGCGCCCGCCCCGGCTCCGATCCGGTTCGTCGCCCCGTCCCCCACGGTTCCGGAGTGGGATAGAGGAAAGGCCGCCCGGACACCCTGGTCAAACCCCCTCCCATCGCCGGTGGGGGCCGGCGCCTCGCTTTCAGTCCCGAAGGCGCGCCCGCGCACCAGGGTGCGCAACGTGGTGTGGAGCCCCCTGGCCAACGCCGCGTGAATCACCTGGGGGTTGCGCATCCGCACCTCGGTTTTCGCCGGGTGGACGTTCACATCCACCTCCTCGGGCGCCATGGTCAAGTCCAGCACATAGGCCGGATGACGGCCCTTCATCAGCAGGGTGCGGTAGGCCTGGTACACCGCATGCTGCACTCCGGGATTCCTGATGGGACGGCCGTTCAGGAAGAGGTGCTGCCACCGCCGGGAAGCCCGCGCCGCCTCGGGCAGGGAAACCAACCCCGAAAAGGCGAACCCGGCCTCCCGTCCCTCCACCGGAATCAGGCCCTGGCTCATTTCCCGCCCGAACACCTGATAGGCGCGGTCGGCCAGGGTGGGGCAACCGGGCAGGTCCTGCACCGTGCGCCGGTTGTGGATCAGGCGCAGATGGAGGCGGGGTTGCGCGAGGGCCAGTTGCAACAGGGAGGATTGGATGTGCTGGAATTCGGTGGTGGCCGAGCGCAGGAACTTGCGCCGCGCCGGGGTGTTGGAGAACAATTCCTCCACCGTGACCTTGGTGCCCCGGGGAAAGCCAATCCGCCCCCGCGAGGTTTCCCGGCCGCCTTCCATGGTCAGGCGCATCCCCCCCCGCCCTTCGCCGCCGCAGGAGACCAGCTCGAAGCGCGAAACCGAGGCGATCGCCGCCAGGGCCTCCCCCCGAAAGCCCAGGGTATCGATCCGGGCCAGATCGGCCGCATCGTTGAGCTTGCTGGTGGCGTGGCGCTCCACCGCCAGCAGCAGGTCCTCCTCCTCCATCCCGCAACCGTCGTCCAGCACGCAGATCGATTCCCGCCCGCCATCGGCCACGGTCACCGTGATCTGCCCCGCGCCGGCGTCCACGGCGTTTTCCAGCAGTTCCTTCACCACCGACGCCGGGCGTTCCACCACTTCTCCCGCGGCGATCTGATTGATCACCGACTCGGAAAGGAGGTGAATGCGCCCCCCTTCAGGTGTCTTCCGGCCTTCCTGGCCGTCTCCGCTCACCGCCGTGCTCCGGTTGATGCCCTGCGCGGGAAGAATTCCCCTCCCCATGTCATAAGGCCTTTGCCCAACCCTTGGCAACCCAACCCTTGGCAACCCCCCACCCCGCGCCCTCCCCATTTTGCCCCATGCCGCTCCGCGCCATTCAAGTCCGCGCCCCATCATGCCGTTAAGAAATCCAGAGAGTAAATCAGGGCGGAAATCCAGGCGATCCTGCCAGCCCGCCCCCCGTCCCTGCCCGGACTCATGATTTGGGCCCATGATTTGGACCTATGGTTTGGGCCCATGGTTTGGACGCACCCCACCGTCCAGGGTATGATGGCATCCGGGCGCCGGCTCCCCGGGAAACGAGTCCCGCGAACCGTCCGGCCCTTCTTCGGGCCGGAGAGTATAGGCGCATATGGAGCGAAGAGAACAGACCGAAGAGAGATTCCCCTGGAACCGGAATCCCCGGGCACACTCCCCGGCTGGGCTGGGAAAGGCTGGGCTGGCTCTGGTTGGAGTGCTGCTTCTCGTGGCCGCTTGCGGCGCGCCATCTTCCACACCGTTGCCGCGCACCGCCCGGGAAGGCCCGGTGTACACCGACGAGGACTATGGGCGCCGGCATCAAAGGATGCTGGGTCATGTGCTGGAACAGCCCGGCGCCACCCGGAAGCGGCTGGAGGCCCGGGAACAGCGCACGCAGGAAATCAACCTCGCCTACTGGGAGGAGGTCGCCCGGAGGCGGGCCCGATACGTGGCCCGGCAGGAGGCCCGCGTCCGCGGAAACCTCGCCCATTACGAGCAGATGATGGAAATCATCCGCCAGAATCAGGAAAAACGCCGCCGCAAACGGGAAGAACAGCAGGCCGCCTTTCTGGAGCGTACGGAAGGCCTGCGCCGCGAGGGATTGTCCACGGGGGGAGAGCAGCCCTGAGGTTCCATGGGGCGCCCGCCAGACTCCTCGCGACCGGCCCCGCGCCCCCCTGGGCCAGAGGAAGGACTTGAAAGGACTCCAGCCCAAGGAGGGCTGCCGCAAGCCGCCTACGGGTTCATGGGTGGGAATCCCCCCCCCACCGCGGAAGGGGGGATCCACTTCCAGATCGCACATCCACCGCGCCGGCACACCGCGGCAACCCGCCGGGCGCGATACGCTCCAACACCGGCCAACCAGGACCTTGCGTGGGAAAGAACCCGAACACCCGTCCCGAGACGATCGGCATCATCGGCGGAGATGGCCGGATGGGCCGCCTGTTTCGCCGGCTTTTCGAATCCGACGGTCATGCCGTTCGTGTGGCGGGCCCCGGCGAAGATCCCACCTACGGGGGCCTGGTGTCCGAATGCGACATGGTGCTGGTTTCGGTGCCCATCGCCGCAACCCTCCCGGTGATCGAGCGCATCGCCCCCCACCTCCGCCCCGGACAACTGCTGAGCGATTTCACCTCCATCAAGGAGGAACCCGTGGGGGCCATGATGCGCACGGGGGCGCGGGTGATCGGATGCCATCCCCTCTTCGGCCCCATGCCCAATCCCGCCGGTCAGAATGTCGTGCTCTGCCCGGCCCGTCCAGGGGGCTATCTGGAGTGGTACCAGGGTTTTTTCGCCCGGCATGGGATGAAAGTGGTGGAACTGACCCCCAAGGCCCATGACGAGGCGATGGCCTTCATCCAGGGACTGACCCACTTCATCAACATCATGTTCGCCCGCACCCTCCAGACCCGGGAAGCCAGCCTGGAGGACATCCTCAAGGTCTGCAGCCCCGTGTACCAGGTGTTGTTTGCCATCCTGTGCCGCATCCTGGACGGGGAGGCGGAACTGTATGGGCAGATTCAGATCTCGAACCGCCAGAACCTGCCAGTGCTGGAAGCCTTTCTCGCCAACGGCCGGGACTTTCTCGACCGGATCGAGCGTCGCGACACCGGGGAGGTCTACGCCATCTTTGAGGGAGCCGCGGACTATCTGGGGGATTTCAAGCAGGTTGCGCGGGAAAACAGCGACAATCTGATCGAACGGATGATGGAACACCAGCGGTGGAAGGAGCAGGAAGCCGCATCCGCCCCCGATTCGCGCCTTTCCGAGGAATAATCGGGATAAAATTGACAGGTTAACAACGCTCGACGTAGAATTTTGGTTTAACTCTTTATCACCCCAATCCCACGCTTCCCGGGACGGCCCCCCTGCGATACCGGATCCCCGATTTGCCGGTGCGGCCGGCGAGTGATCGAATCAAACGTGTCGGCGCCTTGGCCCGGCAGGGGCTATCCGGCCCCACAACACTGGAGATTAAAACCCATGGTGCATGAATTACCCCAACTCCCCTATGGAAAAGACGCCCTGGCTCCGCACATTTCAGCGGAAACCCTCGAGTTTCACTACGGCAAGCATCACGCCACCTATGTGACAAACCTGAACAACCTGATCAAGGGCACCGAATTCGAGGATGCCACCCTGGAGGACATCGTCAAAAAATCCAGCGGCGGGCTTTTCAACAATTCGGCCCAGGTCTGGAACCACACCTTCTACTGGAATTCCATGAACCCCCAGGCCACCAAGCCTTCCTCGGCGCTGGAAGGAGGGATCAAGGACGCTTTCGGAGACATGGCGAAATTCCAGGAGGAATTCACCAAGGCCGCCACCACCGCCTTCGGCTCCTCCTGGGCCTGGCTGGTCAGCAACGGGGGCAAGCTGGAAATCGTCACCACCAGCAACGCGGGCACCCCCCTCAGCGAAGGCAAAAAGGCCCTGCTGACCCTCGATGTCTGGGAGCATGCCTACTATATCGATTTCCGCAATGCCCGCCCCAAGTACATCGAAGCCTGGTGGAACCTGGTCAATTGGGATTTTGCTTCGAAGAATCTGGAAGGCTAAAGCCAACACCTGTCATTCCCCCCGACGCACAAAAAAAAGGCGGTGCTTGATGCACCGCCTTTTGCCTTCCTCCCGGCCCATTCAGGCATCGAAGGGGCTTAGCTGCCAGCGATTTCCTTGACCGAGCCGTTCTGTCCGCCAATGGCGATCTGCCGGGGCGAGGCCTCGGGCTTCTTGGGCAGGGTCAAGGTCAGGACACCGTCGCTGTAATCGGCGGCAATCTGCTCGGGGTCCACCACATCGGGCACCTTAAAGCTGCGCTTGAAGCTGCCGAAGATCCGCTCGGAACGGTAGAAACCCTTCTCCTCGTCGGTGCGCTCGGCTTTTTTCTCGCCGGTGACCGTGAGCACGCCGTCCTTCAGCTCGATGTTCAGGTTTTCCTTGGGCACACCGGGAAGCTCGGCGCTCAACACCACCGACTCCTTCTCCTCGCGGATATCCACGCGGGGCATGAAGGTGGATCCGGCGGGCTCGCCTGATTCACTGGCCTCGCCTTGGGAAACGGGCACCGGCCGCGCGAAAAAGTCTTCGAAGATACGGTCGAAGGGAAAGTCGCTCCAGCGGTTGGGATTGTGTCGAATCAGGTTCATGACTGTCTCCAGAGTTTGTTGTTTCCTTTCGAAGCGAGGTGTTTCTCTTTCGCCTCGTTAATCTGTTAGCACTCTAATCAATTGATTGCTAACTGTCAACACCTGGAGGAGTACTTTTTTTGATTTTTTTGTTTTTTGTTTTATTTTCAATACTTTATATCCAAGGTTGATCCTCAGACCGCCTTCCCCATGTCGCTGCAATTCAGTTCAAAGCCGATTTCGGCTCAAGTAATCCCGCGGAATCCCGAAGAGACTTATAGGGGTGCCGGAGCCCAATTTCGTGAAGGGCGGCGGGGCCGGGTTTGAATTCCATCCTTATCAGGATCGAAGGCACGCATGAAATCGATGGTCTCCCATTGGATCGTTGTCCTGTGGCTCCCCCTGGCGGTTGGGGCGGTGTTGACTGTGGGGTGTTCCGGAGGAGGGGGATCGGACGCCGCGGAGGCCGGAGTGCCCCTGCGCCGCGAGATCCAATTCGGGGACCGCCAGAAGGACTGGGCCCTGGTCTACTACCAAAGCTGGCGACGGGCCAAAGATGAATTTTATCTGCAGAGGGCCCGCGATCAAATGGCCCAGGCCATCAAGACCTACTTCGATATCCAGGTGAAGATCGGCCATTCCTACCCCGATTTCTACACCGTGGATCGAAAACGCCGGGAGAGTTGCCGCTTTCTCCAGCAGATGGACCGCGAAGCCGGGAAATTCCGTGTTGTCCTTTCCAGCACCGCCAGCCAGGGATGCCTCTAAGGGCTGCGCGCAATCCTTCCCGGTGTGGCCGGCTCGACCCGTATCCTCCTGTCCCCTTCCAGCCGCATCCAAGGGCATCTTTTGACCCCTCCGGTCAATCGGTGGTAGAAAGCTGAAAGGATTGACCCTCTTTCGCCCTATTGCCTGCGGTGCATGAAACGCATACCTCTTTTCAGTCTGTTGCTGGCGGTGGCTCTGTTGGGCGGGCTGCTGTTCGGCGTGGGACTCTGGTATCGGGAATGGATGGAGGCGGCCATTCTTGGCCTGGCCCTATTGGCGCTGCTCTCCGTCCAGGTGATCCTGGTGCGCCGTCATCTCTTCGGGCTCCCGGCTGGGCGCACCGAATGGGCGATGCCCGCGGGGCCCCGGGAAAAATCGGCGCCTGTGTCCAAGGCGTCCCCCGCTTCAACCGGTTCGGACATCCCCGCCGACGCCGCCGCCGCTGAAGGGGCGGCCTCCGAGACTTCATCTCCCCCCCCGGCATCACGAACCCAATCGCCCACCGAAGAGGAACCCCCTGCCGAAGAGGGCGGGGTGGACATCGACCGGACGGTGTTCAGCAAATTCCGCGCTCACCTGGAGCAAATGGAACATTCCGGCGCAGGCCCCACCGCCGGCGGCACGGGATCGCGGCCGGGCTCGCCCTCTTCCGCCGCCGGTCGCGGGGCGTCCGGGGGACAGGGGCGCGACGTGGCCGACCAGGACGGCGAGGTGGTGGCCCGGGTGCAACTCTCCTCCCAGGCGCGCCAGAGGAAACCGGCCCCCGGCCGCGCCGCAAAGCCCGGCACTCCGGCGCCTGCCCTCCCTCCCGAGGAGGAAGAGGAAGGAGAAGACCTCTTCGCCGATCTACGCCCCGCACCCATGGTGGCGGCACCCCGGCCTCCGGATGCCCCGGAACCCTCCCCACCCCAACCGGCGGAAGATCCAAAAGAGGGGTCGGCAATCGGACAGGGGGGAGACGGCGCATCCTCGATTGCGCCTTCCACCAATCGCGAAGCCCCGCTCCCGGGCAGGGTCACGCCAACGCCGGATCCGGCGCCGAATGCCCCTCCTGGTCAACCCTCCGATCCAGGATCTCCCGCTTCGGAATCCCCCGCTCCTGGATTGTCTTCACCGGAACCCTCCCCCCCCGGCCCTCCGGAGATAGCCCAGGCGGGGAATGGCCCCCCCGCGGAATTGGGGGAGGAAGCCGCCGCATTGTTGCATCTGGCGGAAGAAGCCGCCGCGAGTGAGGATTGGGAACGGGCCCGGGCAGGGCTGGAAAACTACCTGGCCCATCTGGCGGACAACCCTCAGTGGATTCATTGGCGCGGGTATCAGCTTCAGGTGCGCCTTGCCGTGCGCGACGGAGACACCAACAAGGCCCTGCAGGGCTTCGAAGGACTGCTCAAGGCCGGGCTTCGCCCCACGGTGGCCTCCACGCCCCAACTGCTGAATACCTTGCTTTCCGATGCCGAGCCCGCCATGGCCAATGGCCTGCGGGTTTCGATGCTGGTGCGCATCCTGGCCCTCTTCCGCCAGCAACGGGACCAGCGGGCCATGGACATCGCTTACGGCTGGATCGAATCGGCCCAGGAGAAAGTGGGCGATGACCGGCGCCTGCTCCAGTACATGCGAAATCACCTGGAAATCCGCAAGGCCCTCGATGACGTCCCCGGCCAATTGGAACTGATCGATCAACTGGGCAATCGCTGCTTTCAGCTTGGCCTGACCGAAGAAGCACAGGCCTACTACGAGTTGGGATTGAAACTGCGCGGCGGAGAAGGCGAATCCCCAGAACCCGAACCCCCGGAACCCGAACCTCCAGAAACGGAACCCACCGGGTGAATGACTGGCATCCCCCTCGGACACCGATGGAGATGGAGGCGCGGTGATGTCGGCAGAATGAAACCTTCCATTGACCCCTCCCTTCAAAGCCCTTATCAAGATAGATTAACCTGAACGTTATTTCTTCCCATCGACCCTCAAGCATTGTTGCGCCACGGCACCCATGAAATCTTCCCATCTGGACCCCCAATCGCCCCTCTACCGGCTGCGGCATTCCTTCGCCCATGTGCTGGCCCAGGCCGTCCTCGAACTGCGCCCGGAGGCCAAGCTCGGTTACGGCCCGCCCACCGAGCATGGCTTTTTCTACGACTTCGACCTGGAACAGCCCCTCAGCGCGGATGATTTTCCCGACCTGGAAAAACGGATGCGGAAGATCATCAATCAGGACCAGGCTTTCACGCGGGAGGATATCCCCGCCGCGGAAGTGATCTCACGCATGGAGAAGGACGGGAAGACCTACAAGGCCGAGATGGCCCGGGAATTCGCCGAAGGGGGCGAGGAAACGCTCAGCATATACACCATCGGCGATTTCCCCGACATGTGCGAAGGCAACCATGTGGAATCCACCGGCCGCCTTCCCGCCGACGGATTCAAGCTGGACTTCCTCGCGGGGGCCTACTGGCGGGGCGACGAGCAGAACCCCATGATGCAGCGGGTTTACGGGCTGGCCTTCGAGAGCAAGGCCGACCTGAAGGGCTTTCTGGCTCTACGGGAACTGGCCAAGGAGCGGGACCACCGCAAGTTGGGCCAGCAGATGAGCCTGTTCACCATCAGCGAGGATGTGGGCAAGGGGTTGGTGCTGTGGATGCCCAACGGCACGGTGATTCGCGACGAGCTTGAGGCTCTGGCCAAGGAGATGGAATTCCGGGACGGTTACAAGCGCGTGGCCACCCCCCACATCGCCAAGAAGGAGCTTTACGAGGCCACGGGCCATCTGCCCTACTACGCGGGGGATATGTTCCCGCCCATGGAAGGGGAGGACGGCACCTATTATATGAAGGCGATGAACTGCCCTCATCACCACATGATCTTCAAGGCCGAACCCCGCAGTTACCGCGACCTTCCCCTGCGGCTGGCCGAGTATGGCACCTGCTACCGCTACGAGCAGTCCGGGGAGCTGGCGGGCCTGCTGCGCGTGCGCGCCCTGGCCATGAACGATGCCCACATCTACTGCACCGAGGAGCAGACCAAGGACGAGTTCATTGCCGTGATGCGCCTGCACCAGTACTACTACGACAAGTTCGAGCTGAAAGATTACTACATGCGCCTCTCCCTGCCGGACCTGGAAATCAGCGGCAAGTACGTGGGTGGGCGCGAGGTGTGGGAGAAGGCGGAACGGATCATCGTCGCGGCCATGGACGAGGTGGGCATTCCTTACGAGGCCGTGCGGGGCGAGGCGGCCTTTTACGGCCCCAAGGTCGACTTCCAGATCAGGAACGTGGTGGGCCGCGAGGAAACCGCCTCCACCAACCAGTTGGATCTGATCATGGCCGAACGGCTCGACCTGAGCTACGTGGGCCCGGACAACAAGCGCTACCGGCCGCATATCCTGCACCGGGCGCCCCTGGGCACCCACGAGCGTTTCGTCGCCTTCCTGATCGAGCATTACGGGGGGGTCTTTCCCACCTGGCTGGCCCCGGTGCAGGTGCGAGTGCTTCCGGTGGGCGAAGGCGTGAACGACTACGCCCACCGCATCGTGAAAGATCTACGGGGTCATCTGGTGCGCGCCGAGGTGGACGACTCCTCGGAATCCCTGGGCAAGAAAGTGCGTACGGCCCAGACCGGCAAGGTGCCCAACATGTTCATTGTCGGGGATAAGGAACGATCCGATGGCACGGTGGCCTGGCGGCGGCACGGCTCCAAGGAGCAGGAGGTGCTGTCCCTGGAGGCCGCCCAGGCGAGCCTGCTGGAGGAAATCCGCGGGCGCGCCGACTGGCGCTCGAATCGCTGAGCGAGGGGAGGGGGGGGGTGAGAATTCCCCCCGTTGAGAGTGGGTCAGAATGAAAGAGAGACCTTGAGGGCATTGTCCGAGCGCTCGTGGGCCATCAGCATGGCCTCCTGCACCTGCTCCACCGGGAAGACGTGGCTGACCAGGGGGGAGACGTCGATCTCCCCGCTGGCGATCATGTCCAGAGCCATCTTGAAGGACACCCGGCCCGGTTCCTCCTGGGCGCCGTAGGTGGAACTCATCACGAGTTTCTTGCGGAAGAAGTCGTGGAAGTTGTAGTTCACCACGTCCCCGGTATCGGGCAGGCCGAACATCAGCATGTCGGCCCCGATGCGCACCAGGTCGACCGCTTCCAGAAGGGAGACCTTGCTGCCCACCGCTTCCACCAGGAAATCCACCCCCTCACCCCCGGTCTGCTCCAGCACCGCCTCCTTGATATGGGCGCTGCCCCGCTTTCCGTCGGATTTGAGCGCCACGTCGGCCCCGCCGAGGGCCCGTGAAGCGGCCAGGCGGGCCTCGGACAAGTCGGACACGATCACCTTGGCGGCCCCGGCCCGCTTGGCCAGATAGGCGAAGAAAAGCCCCGCGGAGCCCTGCCCCTGCACCATCACGTTCCTGCCCACCAGATCCACCGGTCGTTGCCTCAGGGCAAAGATCACCGTGCCCAGTTGCTGGGCCATGAGCAGGTGAGACACCGGGCCCTTGTATTCGGGCAGCTTGATGCAATAGCCCCCCTTGATGCGTTGGAGTTCGGCGAATGTTCGTGCCTCCAGGGGCGCCGGGCAGCAAAGCACCCTGTCCCCCGGCCGAAATCCGGGGTGCTTGCTTTCCACCACCTCGCCCACCCCCTCGTGGCCCGGGTATCCGGGAACCTGGGGAAAATCCGTCCTCATCACCCCATGAAAGACGGTATGTAGGTCGCTTCCGCATATGGAAGCCATCTCGGTTTTTACAAGCAGATCGCCCTCGGCGATGTTGGGCAACTCCACCATTTCGCATTCCATCCTTCCCAGTTCCACGAACCGGGCCGCTCGCATCTGACTCATCGCCTGTGCTCCTTTTCCATCGGGGTGGGGTTGTCTCCGCAGCAACGCTCTCCATAGCCCACTGGCTGTGTCCCTGGCAAGCCGTAAGAATGGGGTCCTCGCGGCCTTGGGCCGGGCCTGGCCGGAAACGATCGTGATCGGGGAGGATTTTTTAGGGGGAGAACAACGGAGTGAACGGGAAACGAGGGACCGCGGATTCAACTTAGAGGGCATTCATGTTGAAGAGCCGGTAGGGCGGGATCCGGGTGCGGAGTTGATCGACGAATCCCGCACACCCGGAGATATCGGCAAAGATGGGTGTATGCACTCCCTTGAGACGGTGCAATTGGTCCAGCAGGGTCATGGTCAATTGCCGCTGGGTGTTGCCGGGAGCCATGACGATGATCCGTTTTTTCTCGAGCCGCTCGCGGTATTCGATGACGTTTCGCACCCTCTCGGAGAAAGTCTGGTATTCCTCGCGTTTGGCCAGTTCCTGCTGGGCCTCCACGCTTTCTCCTTTCTCGCCGCTGGAGCGCAGGGCGGGATGAACCTGTTCGAAGAGACGGTTGACGAATGTCA